>ODAK010000336.1_pt1 | contig 54218 bp, 47 predicted proteins | sample 1539591 | NCBI WGS metagenome assembly ODAK01 (sample SAMEA3539303, study PRJEB22396) | soil metagenome | biome: tundra; feature: field; material: soil | place: USA | collected 2010-05 | depth 0.15 m
CAATCTTGATGCGTTTGGTTCGCGCGGCGATCGCGGCGGCGATGCACATCGGCGACGAAAGGACGGAGCGCGGCGGATCGAAATGCAACTCCGCGAGCCACATGACGTCGAGCCCCCAGCGTTCGGCGCCGTCGACGATATCGAAGGCTTCCTCGAAAGCGGCCGAGTCGGGACGTCCCACCAAAGCGGGAAATTCATGAAAAACGCCGAATTCCATCCCCTGAACCTTTCTTTGCGACACCGGCGATTTCGACACCGCGAGGCGCATCCGTCAACCGCGCGTCACGTTGTCAGCGGTTCGCGTACTTCTCCCGCCGGGCAGACTGACCGGACAAAGCGGTGAGAATCAGGCCGACGCCAAGGCCCCAGGTTCCGTTGATCAGCAGTGAGCGGATCCAGTTGTTCAGTTGCCAGCCACCGCCGATCGGCAAACCCTTGATCGCGGCCACGATGATCAGGCCGGTCGCCGCCGCGGCTGCGCCCAACAGCAATCCGCCCCACCAGTAAGTACCCGGACGACCGCGCCATACCGCGCCAAACGCCGCGCCCCACAACCCGCCCCAAAAACACAGGTTCAAAATCCTGGGCACACCGAACGGGGGAATGGGATCGGTCGGAAAGGGCGGCGGCATGGTCAGCCCTGGCACCGCGAGATAATGCAGCAGCGCCCACATGCCTTGATGAAAGATCAGTACCGAAAGGACCGCCGAAAGAAAACCGACCCCGATACGCTTCTGGATACTGGTCATGAACCGACTCCCTTTTCCTGCCACCCTGTTGTTACCCTGGACTTTAGTCCAGGATATACGCACCTGACAAACCAGCGGAGGAGCGGCCATGTCCATCGCCATACGTCCACTCGGCAACCAGTTCGCGGCGGAAGTCACCGGGCTCGATCTGAGCGGTGCCATCGACGCGGCCGGCATCGCCGCGATCTGGCGGGCCATCGACGATTTCTGCGTGCTGGTGTTTCGCGATCAGTCACTGAGCGATCGCCAGTTGCACGACTTCGCCGCCCGCTTCGGACCGCTGGAGATCGGCCGCGCCGCCGCGAGGCCCGGACGGCGGCGGCTGTCGATCCCGCAGATCGGCGACATCTCCAATCTCGACGAGGACAATCGGGTCCGCGACCTGTTCGACCGCCGCCGGCTGGATTCGCTCGGCAACCGGTTGTGGCACACCGACGCGTCCTATATGCCGGTGCCCGTCGTACTGGGCATGCTCCATGCGGTCGCGCTGCCTCCTCCATCGCCGTTCGGCAATGGCGAGACCGAGTTCGCCGACATGCGCGCCGCTTACGACGCGTTGCCGGACGCGACCAAAGCCGCGATCAACGATCTGGTGGTGGAACATGACGTGTTCTGGTCACGCGCTTTGGTCGGATTCACCGATTTTCCTCAGGCCGAGAAGGATCAATACCCGCCGTCACCGCAACGACTGGTTCGCACCCATCCCGGGTCAAAACGCAAGACATTATATTTGTCGGCGCACGGCTCGCATGTGGTTGGTTGGCCGGTGGCGGACGGACGGTTGCTGCTGCTGGATCTCAGCGCGCACGCGACGCGGGAACGTTTCGTCTACCGCCATGAATGGCGCGTCGGCGATCTGGTGATCTGGGACAATCGTTGCACGATGCATCGCGGCCGGCCGCACGACGAAACCAAGGCGCGCGATCTGCGGCGCGCCACCACGTTGGATCAAGGCTCCACCCTCAGTGAGGCAGCGTAACGGGTCCGGGACGCAGGTCCCGGACCCATCACATCACAGCCAGTTCACCCGGCCGAGGAAGTCGCCCTTGCCGATCGCCACGGCGCGATGGCGCAGGATGTCGTAAGCGGTCGTGACGAAGAAGAAGAAATTCGGCAGGCCGAACTGACGCAGATAGTCGGCGCCTTTCATCTTGCGCTCAGCGCTGCCGGCCATCCAGGAAATGACCTTGTCCTCGCTGCCCTCGATTTGCGCGCGCGTCAGGGTGTTGACGAAAGCAAGCGAGTCCTCGACGCGCTTTTTAGCCGCCGCGAAACTGGTGTCATCCACCGCCGCGAAGTCCGGGCCCGCGACGCCAGCCAAACGGCCTGGTGTCAGGCGGCCAAAATCCGCCGCCTGGCGGATCTGCCGCGCGAGGCAGAACATGTCGGGATACAGCCGGTCGGTCAGCAGCGCCGCTTCCTCGAACTTGTGGGTGGCGCAGTGATCGGCGGCTTTGCCGATGATGGTGGCCAGAGCCCCCAACTGTTGCGCGCAGATCGGCACCGATGCGTCATACATTGAAAATGCCATGACATCTTCTCCCGTTGGTTGTTTGGCGACCGGACCTTAGTCGATCTGCGCCGATCCGGCCAGAGCTTGCCGGGCCAGGATGGCGGGGCTAGCGTCAGGGGCAACAAATAGCGCAACGGCAGCACAGGAGCGTTCGATGGCTGACAGATTGATCTCCGCCGACAACCATATCGACATGACCTATTGTCCACCGGATCTGTGGTCCGACGCGGCGCCGAAAAAGTGGCACGGCATGGTGCCGCGAACCGAGGAACGCGACGACGGCCTGCACTGGATCGTTGATGGCGTCGACCAGGGCATGTGGAACGGTGTGGGTCCAGGGTTCACGAAGTACCAAAAGGGCTCGTTTACGCATGTCGATGAGATGCGGGATCACGGCTTTGAATGGGATTATCGGCGCGGCGCGAAACCTCGGCCGACGACGCCGGATTTGCGGGTCGCCGATCTCGACAAGGATGGCGTTTATGCCGAGGTCATCTACGGTTGTCTGCGCATCAACGAGATCATCAGCGACTTCGGCATCCGCGATTGGGTGGACGGCGTGTATAACGACTGGGTGGCGGATTTCGCGAAAAAGGCTGATCCGAACCGGGTGTTTCCACTTGCGTTGATCCCGAACGCCAATCCGAAGACCGCGGCCGCGGAGGTGCGGCGTTGCGCGAAGATCGGTCTGCGCGGCGGCGATCTGGCGTTCAAGGGCATGGGCCTGCCGCTGTGGCACCATGATTGGGATGCGCTCTGGCAGGCCAGCGCCGAGTGCAAGTTCCCGGTGTCGTTCCACTCGACTGGCTTCAAGGCGGTGCGCGCGCCGGATAATCCCGAGATGGAGAAGCAGTATTTCACCGAATGGCGGCTGGTGCGGTCGGCGCTGTTCCAGCTCGATACGATGGAAGTGCTGGTATCGCTGCTGGCCTCCGGCGCGTGCGAGCGCTTCCCGGAGTTCAATTTCGTGCTTGGCGAGTCGGGTGTGACCTGGCTGCCTTACGTGTTCGACCGGTTGGACACGGAGTATCACGATCGCGCCCGCTCGCTTGGTTTCAAACTGAAGCCGAGCGATTATTTCCGGCGCCAGGGTTACGTCACGTATCAGCAGGATAAGTTCCTGGAGCCGATCGTTCCGCTGATCGGTGAGGACCGGATCATGTGGGGCTCGGATTATCCGCACCCGGATTCACTGTGGCCGGACTCGCACAAAGTACTGGGCGAGAACCTCGCGAAGTTCTCGGAGAGCACGCGACGCAAGATCGTGCACGACAACGTGGCGGCGCTGTATAATATTCATTGACGAGAGGACGGCGATGGCGGAAGGTGGGTGCTTTTGCGGAGCCATCAGATATCGCGTGGGAGCGGAACCGGTCAGTAGCGGCATTTGTCATTGCCGCACCTGCCGAAAGATCGCGTCTTGCCCCATGCTTCCGTTTGTGGTGTTCCCCGCCGATGCCGTCACATTCACACGGGATGAGCCGGTCGAATTCCGTTCCTCGCCATTAGTGACCCGCACCTTCTGTGGCCGGTGCGGGTCACCGTTAACCTACCGAAACGACAAAGTGCCAGGCCGCATCGATGTCATGACGTGCAGCCTGGATAATCCCGAGGCGTTCGCCCCCACTTTCCATGTTTGGGCTGGTGAAAAGCTCGAATGGGACGTCATCTCGGATGGGCTGCCGGCCTTCAGGACGACAAGGACGGAAGGTCAGCGGATTTGAATTTTGATCGGGAGGTCGCGCGGCGCGGTACGGCACTCTTCCGCCCAGATCACCGTTCAGGCCGGTTATATGGCGGGTCTTCGCGCTGATCCGGCTGACCAGGCGGAGGGTCCCAATGGACACTGAGACAGCAAGGCTAATCTTGCGCCGTACCGTTCTGGCGGACGTGCCTGATCTTTTCGAGTTTCTGGGGGATGCCGCGGTGATGCGGTACACCCATTCCGACGCGTCGCCGAAGGAATGCCGCCGTCGCGTGGCCGCCCACGAATGGCGGCGGCGGCGCGACGGCTATGCTCCGTGGACCGTCGTGACCAAGGCAGATGGTCGGATTATCGGCTGGGGTGGCCTGTATATCGATCCGTTCGACGAAGGTTGGGGTGTCGAGGTTGGCTACTTCTTCCACCCCTCGGTCTGGGGGCAAGGCTACGCCACCGAGCTGACGCAGGCCTGCCTGTCACTGGCTGACGACACCCTTAAGTTGCCCGAGGTCAGAGCCTTCGCGCGACCCGAGAACACGGGTTCACGGAGAGTCCTGGAGAAAGCTGGCTTCAAGGTAGTGCGGTTCGTCCCGGAGATGGAACGTATCCTCTACCGCCGCGGCCAATATGGTGAACACCCAGCGGTATAAGTCGTGGCCCACCGGCCTACGACAGCGGCGGCCGTCTCCCGGCCCAGGGCTGAATCGCTTCAAACGCGGCTGAGGCCTGCAGCACGCCCAGATCGTCGAACCGCCGCCCAACGATCTGTAGCCCAACCGGCAGCCCGTCCGCGGTGAAACCGCACGGCACATTCGACGCCGGGTTCCAGGACATGTTGAACGGATAGGAGAACTCGGCCCAGGAAACCCAGTCCCAAGGGTGTGAGGGCCAGTGGTCGGGCATGAGTTTTTCCGCTGGGAATGCCGCGACCGAAACGGATGGCGTCAACAGAAAGTCCCAATTTTCGAACCAGCGATGGATGTCGGCGACGTAGCGCATCTTCCGCTCGCGCGCGGCCTGGTATTCGTCGACGCGTATGTTCTCCGCGTCGTGGATACAGGCGACGAGGCCTGGATCCATCTGCTTTTCCCATTTCGCCAGCAGTGGTTTTCGGTTGGTCATATGCGCCGACCAGAAGAACCGGATCAGTTCCGGGCCCGGTCCACCCCATGGGATCGACACTTCCTCCACATGCGCGCCGAGTTCGCTGAACCGCATGGCGGCGGTCCGCACCAGAGCGGCGACATCCGGATCGACCCGAGCGACCCCGAGGTCGGGGGAATACGCGATCTTCTTGCCCTTGACCCAATCGGACAGGCGCGCGGAGTAAGCGGCGGGCCACGCCTCCAACGTTGTGTAGTCGAGATGATGTGGACCGGCCATCAGTTCCAGCATCAGCGCGCCGTCGGCGACCGTGCGCGTCATCGGCCCCAGGTGCGAGGTCAGATCGCCGGTGCCGACCGGATAATACGGCACGCGGCCGAAGCTCGGCTTGATCCCGAACACGCCGCAGAAATGCGCCGGCATCCGGATCGATCCGGCCCCGTCACTGCCTTGATGCAACGGCCCGAAGCCGGCAGCCGCCGCGGCACCCGCACCGGCCGAGGACGCGCCGGCATTCATCCCGTGCTTCCAGGGATTATGCGTGATGCCGGTCAACGGGCTTTGGGACACGCCTTTCCAGCCGAACTCCGGCGTCGTCGTCTTGCCAATGATGATCGCGCCTTCGGATTTCAGCCGCGGCACGACCGGCGTGTCCTCGGTCGGCTGGAATCCTTTCGATGTCAGGCTGCCGTTCTGTGTCGGCATATCCTTGGTCCAGGCGAGGTCTTTGATCGTCACCGGCACGCCGTGCAGCCGGCCGATCCGCTCCCCGCCCATCAGCGCCTGTTCCGCCGCGCGCGCCGCGTCCATCGCCTGATCGGCGGCGAGGTAAGCAAACGCGTTGATTTTCGGTTCCAGCGCGGTGATGCGCTCCAGCAACGCGCGCATCGCCTCCACTGGGGAGATTTGTTTGGTGCGAATCTTTTCCGCCCACTCGGTCGCGGGCATGAAGCCGATCGTTTCAGAGTCCATGGGAACGCTCCGTCAGTAAGTCGCGCGGCCGCCTGAGATATCGAACACACCGCCGGTGGAGAACGAACACTCGTCGCTGGCCAGCCACAGCACGAGCGAGGCCACCTCATCGATTTCGCCGAACCGGCCGATCGGGATTTTCGACAGCATCCAGTCGATTTGCTGTTCCGTCATCTGCGCGAACAACGGGGTTTTGACGGCGGCCGGCGTAACGCAATTGACTCGGATACCAGTGTCCGCGAGTTCCTTGCCGAGTGACTTGGTCAGCCCGATGACGCCGGCCTTGGAGGCGGAGTAGGCGGAGGCGTTCGGATTGCCGTCCTTGCCGGCGATCGAGGCGATGTTAACGATGCGTCCACTGTTTTGTGTGCGCATGAATGGCACCACGGCTCGGTTGCAATAAAAAACTCCCTTCAGATTGACATCGATCACCTTGTCCCAGGCCGCGACCGGGTAATCCCAGGTCGGCACGTTCGGACCGGTGATCCCGGCGGAGGTAACCAGAATGTCGATTTTCCCCAGTGCCGCGACGGTGGAGACAGCGGCCCGATGCACGGCGCCGGAGTCGGTGACATCCAGGGTCACGGTGTGCGCGGCGCCGGACTTCGCGAGGCCGGCCTCGTCCATGTCCCACAGGCTCAGCCGCGCGCCTTCGGCGGCGAGCCGCGTGGCGATGCCCGCGCCAATGCCTGATGCGCCGCCGGTGATGACGGCCGTGCGTCCGGCGAAGCGTCCCGCCATGATCGGTCTCCCTGATTGCAATCGCCCACAGTTTGGGCCGAACCGGCGCGGCGGGTCCAGACGTCACACATATGTTTCACTTGCCTCCGCCCCACGCTCCCCGTATCCACCCCGGCCATGGGAGGTCACGCCACACTGTGAGGTGACACCATGACAATCCGCAATCTCGATCGCGTTCTGGCGCCGCGCCGCGTGGCGGTGATCGGCGCCTCCGGCCGGCCGCGAGCGGTTGGGCATCTGGTGCTGGCGAACATGCGCGCGGCCGGGTTTTCCGGCACGCTGATGCCGGTCAACCCGCGCGAGACCGAGATCGACGGGCTGCGCACGTTTCCCGACGTTGACGCGCTGCCGGAGGATCCGGATCTCGCCGTCATCGCGACACCGCCTGACACGGTACCCGGTCTGATCGCGCAACTGGCGCGGCGCGGCTGCGCGGGGGCGGTTGTCATCACCGCCGGGTTTGGCGAAGGCACCGCCGAGACCGGAATGAACCTCCGCCAGGCGATGCTGGAGGCCGCGCGACCCGCGATGCTGCGCATTATCGGTCCGAATTGTCTGGGGATGGTCGCACCTGGCGTGGGGGTCAACGCGACTTTCAGTGCGTCTCCGGCGCGGGATGGCGGCATCGCGTGTTTCACCCAGTCGGGCGCGGTGGCGGCGGCGCTGATGGACTGGGGCTTCGCTCATTCGGTTGGCTTCCGCTACCTGATTTCACTGGGCGACATGGCCGATGTCGATTTCGGCGATCTGCTGGACTTCGTCGCCACCGATCCGGGCACGAAGGCGGTGCTGCTTTATGTCGAGAGCGTCACCTCGGCGCGCAAGTTCATGAGCGCGGCCCGCGCCGCCGCGCGTGGCAAACCGGTCATCGTGGTGAAGTCGGGCCGCCATCCCGCCGCCTCGGCCGCCGCGAAGTCGCACACCGGGGCGATGGCGGGATCGGATGCCGTCTACGACGCGGCGTTCCGGCGCGCGGGATTACTGCGGGTCAAGGGATTGGGCGACCTGTTTTCGGCGGCCGAGACATTGTCGCGCGCCGTCAGCCCGAGGCGCGGCGAGCGGGTGGCGATCCTGACCAACGGCGGCGGGTTTGGCGTGCTGGCCACCGATGCCTGGCTCGATGCCGGTGGTACGATGGCGGCGCTGTCGGAGGCGACGATCGCGACATTGGACAAAGTTCTGCCACCGACATGGTCGCGCGCCAATCCGGTCGACATCGTCGGCGATGCCGGCGCGCAACGATACGACGACGCATTGTCCGCGCTGCTGGTGGACATCGGCATCGATACGATCCTGGCATTGAATTGTCCGACCGGTGTGTCCTCCCCTCTGGAGGCGGCTGACGGGTTGCTCGCGGCATGGGCGAAGCGGCCGAAATACGCCGCGCCCAATCTGCTCGCCTGCTGGCTGACCGCGAACCATGGGGAGGCGATCAGGGCGCGCTTCAGCGAGGCGGGGATTCCAGCTTTCGACACCATCGAAAGCGCCATCGCCGGCTGCGCGGAACTGGCCGAGTTCGCCCGCAACCAGCGCCTGATGTTGCGTGTGCCGGCGCAAGGCGAAGACGCCGAGCCGGAAACCGACCTCGCGCGGGCGGGCCAATTGATCGCGGCCGCGCAACGTCCCTGGATGGATGCCGCGGCGGCGAAACAACTGATCGCGGCGCACGGGATCCCGGTCGTGCCGGTGCTGTCCGCCGTCACGCCGGAGGAGGCGGGACGCGCCGCCGAGGAAATGGGCGGCGCCGTCGCGTTGAAGATCAAGTCCAGCGTTTCGCTGCATAAATCCGACGTCGGTGGCGTGGTACTGGACCTGTCCGGTGCCGACGCCGTGCGTGCCGCCGCGGAGTCGATGCTGACGCGGATCGAAAATATCGACGGCTTCACCATCGAGGCGATGGCGCAACGTCCCGGCGCGTTCGAACTGATCATTGGCGCCAGCGTCGATCCCACCTTCGGTCCGGTCATCCTGTTTGGTCAGGGCGGTGTCGGCGTCGAGGCGATCGGCGACACCACACTGGCACTGCCTCCTTTGGACATGGAACTCGCCCGCGGCATGATCGCGCGCACACGGATATCGCGGCTGCTGCGAGGCTTTCGCGGCCGGCCCTCGGTGAACATCGATGCGCTGGCCGGGGCGTTGGTTTCAGTGTCGCGACTGATGCTGGATCATTCCGAGGTGGTCGAGCTCGACATCAATCCGATCCTGGCCGACGCGGAGGGGGTGATCGCGCTGGATGCGCGGGTGCGGCTGGATGATCCGGCGCGTCGCCCGCAATCGGCGATCGTGCCGTATCCCAGGGAACTGGAGACCATCGAACCGTTGCGTGATGGTACCGTCATGCATCTGCGCCCGATCCGGCCGGATGACGCGACAGTGGCGCGGCGGTTCCTGGAGTCGGTCTCGCCCGAGGACATTCGCGCCCGATTCCATGGCGCGATGCGCGATTTCAGTGGCGCGCTGCTGATCAGGCTGACGCAGATCGATTACGATCGCGAAATCGCCTTGATCGGGTTCCGCGACGGCGACGACCTGCCGCTTGGGGTGGTTCGGCTGTATTCCGAGCCGGACCATGTCAGCGGTGAGTTCGCCATCCTGGTGCGCAGCGACCTGCACGGTCACGGACTGGGGACCATCCTCATGCACCGCATGATCCGGGTGGCGCGCGATCGAGGATTGCAGCGGATCGTTGGCTCGGTGTTGCGGGATAATTCTCGGATGTTGCGTCTGGTGCGGGAACTCGGTTTCGTGGCGGAGAACGCGCGCGGCGATGAGGTGACGATGGTGCTGCGCCTGTAGAACCAGGAGGCGAGATGACGCGGCCAGTGGGGACTCGATATGGGGACACGATATGTGGGCGCGATCGACCAGGGCACGACTTCCAGCCGTTTCATCGTGTTCGATCGCGCCGGCCGCACGGTGGCGTCGGCGCAGCGGGAACATCGGCAGATTTTTCCTCAGCCGGGCTGGGTCGAGCACGATCCGGACGAAATCCTGACGTCGGTTCGCGCGGTGATCGAGGAGGCGTTGCGTGGGGCGTCACTGACGACGGCGGACCTCGCCGCTGTCGGGATCACCAACCAGCGGGAAACGACGGTGTTGTGGGATCGCCGTACTGGGCGAGCGGTGCATAACGCGTTGGTCTGGCAGGACACGCGGGTCGAGCCAATGGTTGCTGAATTTTCCCGGGATGGCGGGCAGGACCGGTTTCGCGCGCTGACCGGGTTGCCGCTGGCAAGCTATTTCTCCGCGCTGAAACTGCGCTGGTTGCTGGATCATGTGTCGGCGGACGGGGACCTCGCGTTTGGCACGATCGACAGTTGGCTGATGTGGCATCTGACCGGACTGCATGTCACCGACGTGACCAATGCGAGCCGCACGCAATTGATGAACCTTTCGACGTTGGACTGGGATGACTCGCTGCTGACCGCGTTCGGCGTTCCGCGTTCGGTGTTGCCGCGGATCGTTCCGTCATCCGCGGTTCATGGTCCGGCGCGCGGGGTGCTTGAGGGCGTGGCTATATCGGGCATTCTGGGCGATCAGCAGGCGGCGTTGATGGGCCAGGCCTGTTTTGAGCCCGGGGAGGCCAAGAACACCTATGGCACGGGCTGCTTCCTTCTGATGCACACTGGTACGGAGCCAACGCCCTCGAAGCACGGGCTGCTGACCACAGTGGCCGCGAAGCTTGGCGATGCACCGGCGACCTATGCGCTGGAGGGCTCGGTCGCGATGGCCGGCGCTCTGGTGCAATGGTTGCGGGACAATCTGGGGATCATCAAGACCAGTTCGGAAGTCGAGGCGTTGGCCCAGTCGGTACCCGACAATGGCGACGTGTATTTCGTGCCGGCGTTCTCCGGGCTTTACGCGCCGCACTGGCGGGCCGATGCACGCGGGATCATCGCCGGTCTGACACGGTTTGCCTCCGCGGGCCACATCGCGCGCGCCGCGCTGGAGGCGGTCGCGTACCAGACCATGGAGGTCGTGCGGGCGATGGAACAGGACTCCGGGGTCCCGATGCGGTCGCTGCGAGTCGACGGCGGAATGATCGTCAACCAGATGCTGATGCGGTTTCAGTCGGACATACTGAATGTACCCGTTGTGCGGCCTCGCGTGCGGGAGACAACAGCGCTCGGTGCCGCCTATGCCGCTGGCCTCGCGGTTGGATACTGGAACGGTCTGGACGATCTGCGAGCGAACTGGGACGTGGCCGAGACGTGGACGCCCACGATGGACGCTGGCCGCCGCGAAGCGCTGACGCAGTCATGGTCGAAGGCGGTTGAGCGGTCCATGGGATGGACGTGAGGCTGAATGTTACCACCAGACCGTAGTCGACCCGGGGCATGGGCGGGAATCGCGGGTCCCGCGCTTTTCGTTACGGTCTTCACAATCGAGGGCTGGCTGCGCCCTGGCTACCGGCCGGCCAGCATGTTTATCAGCGCGCTCTCGCTTGGGCCGCGCGGCTGGATTCAAATGGCGAATTTCGTTGTTGTCGGCCTGGCGTTTCTCCTGTTCGCACGAGGTGTCGCCACTGAATTCAAAGAAGGAAGGGCCTCGCGTCTGGGCTCGGCGCTCCTCACGATCATTGGATGCTGTTTCGTGCTTTCCGGCCCTTTCGTCATGGATCCGATAACCGTTCCGGCGGCCGAGATGAGTTTGCACAGCAAACTGCATTATGCCTTCGGGGCATTGGTGTTTACTCTGGGGCCGGTCAGCTGTTTCGCATTCGCGCTGCGTTTTCGTCATGACCGGAAATGGCGATCGTTCCTGTGGTGGACACTCGCGGTGGGAACAATAATGACCGCGGCTGTTGTATTGCTGTCCGTTGGGCCCACCCAGGCACCGGCACCACCGAACGCGTACAATGCCTGGGCTGGCGTCATTCAGCGGATGATCGTTATCCCGTACATGGCATGGGTCGTGACCTTCGGTCTGGGACTCCTCAGGTGGACCAAAACCCAGGCCCGTCCCCCGACCTCACATCCCAATCGAGAACCCGCCATCGACCGGAATCGCCGCCCCGGTCACGAAATTCGACGCCTCACTGGCCAGGAACGCGGCCACGCCCGACATGTCGCGCGGCACCCCCCACCGCCCTTCCGGCGTGCGCTTCTCCACACTTTCGTGCAGTCCCGTCACCTGCTGCCGCGCCCGCTTCGTCAAATCGGTATCGATCCACCCCGGCAGCACCGCGTTGACCTGGATGTTGTCCCTGGCCCAGGCGGTGGCGAGCGCACGGGTCATTTGCACGATGCCGCCTTTGGAGCTGGCGTAGGGTGTCGCGTAGGGCGCGCCGAACAGCGACATCATCGACCCGATGTTGATCATCTTGCCGCCGCCGACTTTCGTCATCGCGTGGTACGCCGCCTGCGAGCACAGGAAAGCGCTCGTCAGGTTGGTGTCCATGACGTGATGCCATTCCTCCTCGGTGAAGTCCTGCGGCATTTTCCGAATTGAGGTGCCGGCGTTGTTCACCAGGATGTCCACCCGCCCGAACAGCCGTTCCGCCTCCGCGATCAGCGCCTCGCACGCGGATTTCTTCGTGACGTCAGCCGAGACGAACTCAGCCTTGACGCCAAGTTCCCGCAATGCGGCCAAAGCAGTCGTCGCCTTCGCCGCGTCACGCCCAGAGATGACGATGTCCGCGCCGAGCGAGGCGATCCCTTCGGCCATGCCCAGTCCGATGCCGCCATTGCCACCGGTGACGACGGCGACCTTGCCTTTGAGGTTGAACAAATTCACCGCGACTCTCCCCGCCAAATGCCGCGACCTCTGCTTACGGGTCGCGCGACCGCCAACGATCTCGCACGATCGGCCAGGCATTGCCAGGTCTTCGCCTCAAATGGTAGCGCACCCAGATCACACCATGGAGAGGTGACCAATGACGCGCGCCACTCTGACAGCCGTTTTCGGGTCGCCCTGCCTGGGCCTGGCCGCCTGCGTGGTCCAGCCACCACCGCCGGTCGCGGTGGCACCCGCGCCCGTCGTGATTCCGGCGCCACCGCCGCCGGTCGTGGTTGTCCCGCGCCCGCGTCCTCGCTATTGGCGGCAGGCCTGTCCGCCTGGCTTCCATCTCGGCCGCCATGGCCATGGATGCTGGCACAACTGATACGCGCGCGCCTCGTCAGTTGCCGAACGCGCGGCGCGCCCAGAGGCAGGCTTCGTCCATGGCCTCGGTCGCCTTGTCGACAATGCCGGGGAAGAAGAAGAACCCGTGGTTCATGCCGTCCCAGCGTTTCATTTCGACCGCGACACCGGCTTTCCGTAGCGCCTCGGCATAATACTCGCCCTCGTCGCGCAGCGGATCATACTCGGCGGTCTTGACCAGCGCCGGCGGTAGTCCGGCGAGCGTCTCGGCGCGCAGCGGCGATGCGTGCGGATGCGCCCCGTCGTCATGCGAGCGGACGTAATGGTTCCAGAACCAGATCATGCCTTCACGCGTCAGGCCGTAGCCCTCGGCGTTCTCGATCATCGACGGTGTGCCAGGCTGATAATAATCGGTCACCGGATAGATCAGCATCTGACCGATCAACCGCGGCCCTCCCTCGTCGCGCGCCCGTAACGCGACGACGGCGGCGAGGTTGCCGCCGGCACTGTCGCCCGCCACCATGATCCGGCCCGGGTCACCGTGCAAAGCGGCGGCGTTATGCGCCACCCAGCTTGTCGCCGCGAGGCAATCGTCGGGTGCGGCGGGAAATTTGTGCTCCGGCGCCAGCCGGTAGTCCACCGACACGACGACGCAGTTCGCGCCGGCGCACAGGTTGCGGCACATGCCGTCGTGGGTATCCAGACTGCACACCACGAAACCGCTGCCGTGGAAGAATACCATCAGCGGAAACGGGCCCTCGCCGATCGGCGTATAAATCCGCAGCGGCAGCGAGCCGCCCGGTCCCTGCATGTCGCGGTTCACCACCGATGCGACCTCGGGTTTCCGCAATCCCGGAATGTCCCGCGCCGCCATCTGCACCCGCGCGTCCGCGACCGACAGCGAATGCAACGGCGGCAATTTCGCTCGCAGGTCGAGCAGCGCCTGAATTTGTGGATCGACCGGCATGACACGTCCTCCTGTTTCGCGACACCTTGGCACGGCGTCCCGGCCAGGGCCAGGTTGTGGCCCTGGAGGCATGAACGCGGTAGGATCGCGGTTCAAATTCCAGGAGTGCTTCCCCATGGCCCCGCCCCCGCCTTTCGGCGCCAACTCAGCCGCCGCGCGCGATGTCGCCAACGTGCTGCATCCCTACACCGACCTGAAAACTCATCTCGAGGTCGGACCGATCGTGGTGTCCCGCGGCAAGGGCGTGCGCGTGTGGGACGACACCGGCAAGGAATACATTGAAGGCGTCGCCGGCCTGTGGTGCGCGGCACTCGGCTTCGACAACGAACGTCTGGTCCAGGCCGCCGTGACGCAGATGCGCAAGCTGCCATTCTACCACGCGTTCGCCGCGAAATCGCACGAGCCGATGATCGACCTCGCGGAGATGCTGATCGAGCGCGCGCCGGTGCCGATGAGCAAGGTGTTCTTCGCCAACTCCGGCTCCGAGGCCAACGACTCCGCCATCAAAATGGTCTGGTACATGAACAATGCATTGGGCCGGCCCAACAAGAAAAAGATCATCGGGCGGTTGAAAGGTTATCACGGGATCACGATCGGCTCGGCCTCGCTGACCGGACTGCCCGTCAATCACCGCAGCTTCGACCTGCCGCTGCCGGGTTTCGTGCACACCGCCACGCCGCATCACTACCACGGCGCCAAACAAGATGAGTCGGAGGAGGATTTCGCCACGCGCCTCGCCGATGAACTGGAACAACTGATCCTGAAGGAAGGCCCCGACACCGTCGCCGCGATGTGGGCCGAACCGATCATGGGTGCCGGCGGCGTGATCGTCCCGCCCGAGGGCTACTTCCCGAAGATCCAGGCAGTGCTGCGCAAATACGACGTGCTGCTGGTCGCGGATGAGGTAATCTGCGGTTTTTGGCGTACCGGCGCGTACTGGGGCAGTCAGACACTCGACATCGTCCCCGACATTCTGGTCTGCGCCAAGGCACTGTCCGCGTCATACCTGCCGATCAGCGCGGTGCTGGTAAACCAGCGCGTGTTCGACGCGCTGGCCAAGGAGAGTAACGAAATCGGCACGTTCGGACACGGGTTTACTTATTCGGGTCACCCGGTGCCCGCCGCCGTCGCGATCGAGACGTTGAAAATCTATGATGAGATGAACATCGGCGCGCATATCGGCCAGGTCGGTCCGTATCTGCAAAATGGACTGCGCCGGCGCTTTGGCGATCATCCGCTGGTCGGTGAAATCCGCGGCACCGGATTGATCGCGGCGATGGAACTCGTCGCCGATAAAGCCAGCCACGGCAACTTCGACCCGCGGGAGAAAGTCGGCATCCGGCTGATGAAACTCTGCGAGGAGAACGGCGTCATCCTGCGCAGTGTCGCCAACGACTCGCTTTGCTTCAGTCCGCCGCTGGTCATTTCGCCTGAGGAAATCGACGAGATGCTCAACCGGGTTGGCGAGTCGCTCGATGCGCTGACCGTGCAGTCGCGGCGGGAGCGGATCGCCGTCGTGCGGTAGGCGGGGGCGGCACGTTCGTGGGTCATGGCGATGTCATGCGGTGCTTCTGAGCCCGCCGCATCACAAAGGTCACGAAGCTCGCAAAGCTCACGAAGAGGCAGGCGACCTTGGTCGACGGCTGTGGGCGTGTCAGCTTCGTGAGCTTTGCGAGCTTCGTGTCCTTTGTGATAAATGGGACCGCGGCGCGCACACGGTCCAATGAATGTCCCCTGATCCGAATCACACGCCCCCTCGCCGCACGAATGCCCCGTCCCCAGGCTTCGACAGCACTGTCGCACCGTCCCAGATCATTCGGCCGCGTAACCATGTCGCCGCGACCCGCGCCCGCATCGCGCGCCCGTGATACGGTGACCAGTTCATTTCCGGCCGGTCCACCAGCGTCGTTTCATCGAAGCTGAAGTCGCCGCGCTCCAGCACGACCAGATCGGCATCGGAACCGACCCGGATCGCACCCTTCTTAGGCCAGATGCCGTGCAGTTTCGCGCTACGCTCAGCGCAATACGTCGCCATCAGTGTCGGTGACAGTCCACGTTCGTCCAGCAGCGAGAACATCAGCGGTGCGAAACTCTGCAATCCGGTCAGGCCGGCGCCACAGGCGAAGATGTCGTCCAACGTTTTGCGCTCACGCGGCCACGGCGCATGGTCGGTAGATATATAAGAGATCTGATCCGCGATCAGACAGTCCCACATCCGTTCCACCTCAGCGGCGGTGCGGAACGGCGGGTTGCACTTCCCGAAACCTTTCAGCCGAATGATATCGTCTTCGGTCATGCACAGATAATGGATGCAGGCCTCGCCCGTGGTTCGCGCACCCAGACGGCGAAATTGTTCGGCGAGGTCGAAGCCGCGCGCGATCGAGGAGTGCGCGATGTGGACATGCGCGCCGGTCTCCAGCGCCATCTCGAAGATTTCCAGGTCGGCCATCGACTCGGCCAACGGCGGCCGCGTGCGGCAATGCATGATCGGATCGATGCGGCCGGCGGCACGCGCTTCAGCGGTGAGTTTCTCGACCAGCTCCTGATCTTCATTGTGGATCGCGCATGGCAGACCGGTTTTCGCGATCGCGTGGAACGCGGCCAGCATCGTCGGATGATCGATGCGTGGGAACCGCACGGCATCATATTCATAGGTGGACAGTTTGAACGCCGAGATTCCCCCGGCCGCCAGCTCGGGAATCGCGTGTACGCCGCCGGTCTTGGTGATCGTGCCATAAAGCGCCATGTCGACATGCGACGTGCGTTCCACCCAACCGATCTTATCCCGCAACAGCGTGGCGTCGGTCACCGGATGCGGCACGTCGTAGGGCATGTCGCAACAGGTCGTCACGCCGCCAGCCGCGGCACTGCGTGACGCCGTCTCGATCCCCGGCCAACCCGTCGAGGAAGAGGTGTGCATGTGGCCATCGACGAGGCCCGGCAAGATCAGGTTGTCACCATGCGAGATCGTTGCCAGGGCGGGCGGAGGTGTCCCCTGCCCGATCGCGGCGATGGTTTCACCACGTACCGCGACATAACCTTGCCGAATGATCGCTTCGGTGGTGACGACGATGCCGGTGATCACGCGGTCGAATGGTGTTGACACTTATATATATGCATCCTTCGGTGCTCTGAGCGTGCTTGCCCCTGGATGCTTGCTCTCGGATGCTTGCTCTCCGACTGGCGCGACCTTAGGAAGCAACACGGAACCAGGTAACGCGGGCCAGAATGTGCGGGAACCGTGGCTCTGTCCACACCGAAGCCCACTACGGAGGAACGAATGATCACGTATGACGTCAGAGTCCACCCGTCGAAGGAGGATCTGAAACGCGAGGATCAGCTCGCCTGGAAGATCGCCGGTGTGGCCGCCGATAAAGTCGCGGTCGACAAGGACGTGGCGGAGATGATCGCCAATCGAATCATCGACAACGCCTCCGTCGCGATCGCCGCGATCAACCGCCGCCCGGTCGTTTCGGCCCGTGACATGGCACTGGCGCGCCCGCACAAAGGCGGCGCCACGGTGTTTGGTGTGCCGGCCGGCAAACGCGTCACGCCGGAGTGGGCGGCATGGGCGAACGGTACAGCGGTGCGTGAGCTTGATATGCACGACACGTTTCTCGCCGCTGATTACTCGCATCCCGGCGACAACATTCCACCAATCCTCGCGGTCGCGCAGACCACCGGTAAGTCGGGACGCGATCTGATCCGCGGCCTGGCGACGGGGTATGAAATCCAGATCAACCTGGTGCGGGCGATTTCGCTGCACGAACACAAGATCGATCACATCGGGCATCTGTGCCCAGCGCAGGCGGCGGGGATTGGCACGCTGCTGGGGTTGAAGCAGGAAGTGATTTATCAGGCGGTGCAGCAGGCGGTGCATGTCAGCTTCACGACCCGGCAGTCCCGCAAAGGTGAAATCAGTTCCTGGAAAGCGTACGCTCCCGCGCATTCGGGTAAGCTCGCGGTTGAGGCGGTGGACCGCGTGCTGCGCGGCGAAGGCGCGCCGAGCCCGATCTATGAAGGTGAGGACAGCGTGATCGCCTGGATGCTGGATGGTCCGAAGGCGGATTATCACGTGCCGCTGCCCGCGCCGGGGGAACGCAAGCGCGCGATCATGGACAGCTACACGAAGGAGCACAGCGCGGAATACCAGTCGCAGGCGCTGATCGACCTCGCGTTCCGGATGCGCGAGAAGATCGCCGACCTCGAACAAATCGAGAAGATCGTGATCCACACCAGCCATCACACCCATTACGTGATCGGCACCGGCGCGAACGATCCGCAGAAGATGGATCCGAAAGCCAGTCGCGAAACGCTGGACCACTCGATCATGTATATCTTCGCCGTGGCGCTCCAGGACGGCAAATGGCACCACGTCGACAGTTACACTCCGAAACGTGCGGGCCGCGCCGATACGGTAAGGCTGTGGCATAAAATCGAGACGACCGAGGATCCGGAATGGACCCGCCGCTATCGCTCGATCGATCCGAACGAGTTGTCGTTCGGCGGCCGCGTGGAGATGTTCATGCGCGACGGATCGAAGCTGGTCGACGAAATGGCGGTCGCCAACGCGCATCCTCTGGGCGCCAAACCGTTCGGCCGGAAGGACTACATTGGAAAGTTCCTGACGCTGACGGATGGCATCGTCAGCACGCGCGAAGCGAACCGCTTCCTGGAAGCCGCGCGGTCGGTCGCCAGCCTGCCGGCGGGTGAACTGCATCAGTTGAACGTCGCACTGCCCGCGGGCACGCTGGCCGTCGGCAAGCCGGGGATTATCTGAAGCCGCATCCTCATTCGCCCCACCCTCACTCGAAGGAGAACCTGACCCATGAGCGAAACCGCTTTACCGAACCGGGCGAAAAAGGGTGTCGGCCTGTCCGGCATCGTCGCCGGCAACACCGCGTTGTGCACCGTTGGCCGGTCGGGCAACGATCTGCACTACCGCGGCTATGACATCCTCGACGTCGCCGACGTCTGCGAGTTCGAGGAGATCGCCTATCTCATCGTGCACGAGCAACTGCCGACGCGGGCTGAGCTGCGAAACTACAAGGCGAAGCTGCGGTCGTTGCGCGGTCTGCCGGCGGCCGTGAAGGCCTCGCTGGAGACGCTGCCGGCCGCCTCGCATCCGATGGATGTGATGCGCACCGGCCTGTCCGCGATGGGCTGCGTTCTGCCGGAAAAGGACGACCAGAACGTTCCAGGCGCGCGCGACATCATCGACCGGCTGATGGCCTCGCTCGGTTCGATGCTGCTGTATTGGTTCCACTACGCGCATAACGGCAAGCGCATCGACGTGGAGACGGACGACGATTCGATCGGCGGTCACTTCCTCCATCTGCTGCACGGCCGCGAGCCGAGCGCCGAGTTCGTGCGCGCGATGCACACGTCGCTGATCCTCTATGCCGAGCACGAATTCAATGCCTCCACCTTCACCTGCCGCGTCGTCGCCGGCACCGGGGCGGACATGTACTCGGCCCTGACCGCCGGTATCGGCGCCCTGCGCGGACCGAAACATGGTGGCGCCAACGAGGTCTCTTTCGAAATCCAGAACCGCTACGCCACGCCGGACGAAGCCGAGGCGGACATTCGCAAGCGAGTCGCCAACCGCGAGGTCGTCATCGGATTCGGTCATGCGGTTTATACGATCGCCGACCCGCGCAACGAGGTGATCAAGAAGGTGGCGCACCGGTTGTCGGAGCAGGCGGGCGATCTACGGCTGTTCAACATCGCCGACCGCATCGAGGCGACCATGATGGACGCCAAGAAAATGTTCGCCAATCTCGACTGGTTCAGCGCCATTTCGTACCACATGCTTGGCGTTCCGACCTCGATGTTTACTCCACTTTTCGTGATTTCGCGCACCTCCGGATGGGGCGCGCATGTGATCGAACAGAGGCTCGACAACAAGCTGATCCGGCCCACCGCGAACTACATTGGACCGGAGAATCTGAAGTTCGCGCCGATCGATAAACGGGGCTGAACACGCGTTTGAAACCGATACGACACCGCCGCGGCGAGACTCCGCGGCGGTTTTTTTTGTACTTTCGATAGTTTTGCATTGACAGCGGCACGTCAGATGTCGAGAAGCGAATCTGGCTAGAGTAAAATCGATTCGTAACCCACCGAGTCGCAACGTCAAATTGGTAGGACGTTAATGGACGCTCGTCCGGTCCTCATAACGAACCGATGGTCAAAGCAACGGCCTCGTGTTTCGCAACAGGTGCGGGCCTCGACCTCGATCGCACGAAGTCGCGATCGGAATAGCTTTTGGTTTCGTAACGACACCGGTCACGACGGCCATTCGGCCATGACACCGGCAACAGGGAGTTTCCAGGCGTGAACACCGACGATATCACACTCGAAGAGACCCCGCGCGCTCAGCCTCTCGCGATGCGCGCCGGCGTGAAGAAAGCGGCGAAGAAGGCGGGCCGCAAGGCCGGGCCGAAGAAAGCCGGACGTAAAGCGGCGGCGAAGAAGGCCGCGCCAAAGAAGGCCGCCGCGAAGAAGGCGGGACGTAAGGCCGCGGTAAAGAAGGGCGCGCGTAAAGCGGCTCCGAAGAAGGGCGCGCGCAAAGTCGCCGCCAAGAAAGCGGGACGCAAGGCCGCGCCGAAGAAGGCCGGTCGTAAAGCCGCCGCGAAGAAAGCAGCGCCGAAGAAAGCCGCCGCGAAAAAGGCGGGCCGCAAGGCCGCTGTGAAGAAGACCGCGAAGAAGGCGGCGCCGAAGAAAGCAGCACGGAAAGCGCGTAAGAAAGCCGCCGCTCCCGCGCCGACGCCTGAGGCTCCCGCCCCGTCCGAATCGCCGAGTTCGTAAGACAAACGTTGAAGTGTCTGGAGACGTTTTGGTGTTAGCCGAACGTCTCCAGCAGTTCATTCACCTGCGCTGGCGTCAGGACACGCGGCGCGCTGCCACGTAGCGTCAGGTACAGTTTCGCGGCTTCTTCCAGTTCTTCCGCCGCGTAGACCGCATCCAGCAATGTCTTCCCCGATACGACCGGCCCGTGATTGGCCAGCAATACCGCGCGAGCATCCGGCGCGGCGGCCTTGATCGCCGGTTCCATCGCCGGATCGCCAGGACGAAAATACGGAATCACCGGCAGGCGTCGTCCAACTCGCATTACGAAGTACGGCGTCAACGGCGGAATTGGATTGTCGGTGTTCACATCCGGCAGACACGCCACCGCCGTGGCCAGGGTGGAATGCAGATGCACAATCGCCCCGGCGTCCGCGCGTGTCACGTAAAACGCGCGGTGCATGAACACCTCCTTCGACGGAGGATCACCCGACACATGGTGAAACGCATGGTCGAGTTTCGCGATCCGCGCCGGATCCAGCCGGCCCAGACTTGAATTGGTGGGCGTGATCAGAAACCCGTCGTCAACCCGCATGCTGATGTTGCCGGCGCTGCCGACAGCGAAGCCGCGGGCGAACAGGGAAGCGGCGAGTTCGACCATCAGGTCGCGCGATTGAGTCTCGTTCATCACTCTCGCCCTTCCAACGTCTGGGGGCCTTCCAACATCTGGAACGCCTTCAGGAAGAAATCGGTGGCGCCGAAGTTGCCCGACTTCAATGCCAGCAGCAGATCGGCGCTCCTGCCCAAGGCGTGGGCACCGGAGGCATAGGTCCATGGCACACCCGGATCGATCTCCGCGCCGATCCGCAGCCGCTTCACGCCAAGCCGCGTGGCGACAGCGCCAGACGTTTCGCCTCCGGCGACCACCATGCGCCGCACGCCACGCGACACCAGGCCGGCGGCGATCAGCGCCATCGCTTCCTCGAGCAACGCGCCCGCCTTATCGGGTCCGCCAAGCAACGACTGCGTCGCGGCGACTTTGTCCGGCGGCGCGGAGGCGGCGATCACCACCGGCTTCACGCCGATCTTGCCGTCGGCCCAGGCCAGCGCATTGGCGGCGAGTTGTGCCGCGTTCGGCGTCGACAACGGATCGAGTTCGTAAACCGGCAAATGCGAACGCGCGAACCCAAGCTGCGCCAATGTCGCGCGCGAACAGGACCCCGACAGCACTGCGGTGGGCCCCGAGACCGTCGGCAACGCCGCGGCATGATCGGCCTCTGGTAACAAGCCGGCCCGGCGAAAATTGCCGGGCAGCCCCATCGCGACACCGGAGCCGCCGCCAAGCAACGCGTGGTGCGCGGCGGCTTCACCGATCGCGATCAGATGCGCATCGGTGACGGCGTCGACAATGGCGTGACGGCGGCCTTGCTCCTTCAATTGGGTCAGCGCGTCGCGGATGGCGTTGCCGCCCTTCTCCACCGCCGGGAAGCCGACCAGGCCCACGGTACCATCGGTCTGGTGCGACAAGACCCGCACCAGATTGGCATCGGTCATTGGGGTCAGCGGGTGACGTTCCATGCCGCTTTCGTTCAGCAGCGCGCCGCCGACAAACAGGTGCCCGAGATAAACGGTGCGCCCGTTGGTCGGGAACGCCGGACAATGCAGGGAGAAGCCGCAGCCAAGTGCCTGGATCAGTGCATCGGCGACCGGGCCGATATTGCCTTGGTCGGTGCTGTCGAACGTCGAGCAATACTTAAAGAAATATTGCCGCGCACCCGCCTTCCGCAGCCAGTCGAGGGCCAGAAGGCTTTGCTCCACGGCCCATCGCACCGGCGCGGTGCGCGACTTGATCGCCACCACCACGGCATCCGCGTCCGGCACCGGATCGTCCGGCGCGGGCGTGCCGATCAGTTGCACCGTGCGCATCCCGCCTCGCACCAGCATGGAGCAAAGATCGGTGGCTCCAGTGAAATCGTCGGCGATAGAGCCCAATAACATGAACGGAGTCTCCCGCGTGGTACTTATCCCAGCGCTGACGCGAACACCGCCGTCTGGGTTTCCCATGATGGCAGGGTTTGGCCGATCTGCCAGGCCTGCTCGGCCATCTCGCGCCGAAGCTCGCGGCCAAAGATCAGGCGTCGTAATGATTTCGAGACCTGGTCGCGATCGCCGAGCGGGCAAACGCATCCGGAACCCGGCGTGATCAGCGCGCCCGCCGCGCCGCCGGCGGTGACAACAACCGGCAGACCGCGTTTCAACGCCTCGGCGATCGCCATGCCGTAACCTTCGTAATTTGTCGCCAACGCGAACAGATCGGCGCCACGCCAGACGTCCTCCAGCGCCTCCCCCACCAATTCGCCGGCGAAACGCACGCGATGCGCGATTTTGAGTTCCACGGTAAGCGCGATCAGCCCGTGCGCGTGGACCGGGTCACGAGCCGGTGAGCCAACGATCGTCAGATGCCAGTCCAGATCGAACAACCTGGCCAGCGCGCGCAACAGCAGATCATGGCCTTTGCGCGGGATCAGCGTACCGATCGACACGACCTCGCAAAACACACCGGCGGAGCCGGTACAGCGCGGCGCGTCGTCGGTACCAGGAACGACGACGTGAACACGATCGGACGGAATGTGAAACCTGGTAACGAGGGTCTCGGCGGTGGTGTCGCTGGTGACGATCAGCCGGGTCAGCCGCGGCAACAATCGGCGTTCGACCTCCGCCAGCGCGGCGTGGTCCGCGTCGTTCAGGCCGGTTTCCAGCGAAACCGGGTGGTGGATCAGCCCAACCGAGCCGCGCGCGGAGATCGCATCCTCCAGGCCGCGGAACGCCGGCAACGCGAGGCCGTCGATCACCGGTTTCGTATCGGGCGGTAATCGGTCCCACGCGGCGCAGGCCGAATCGCGCGCGAAATCATCGACCAACGGAAACGCGCCGATCAGTTCCACCACCTCGATCTGATGGCCAGCCTGGCGCAATCCGGCGACGATCCGGCGGTCATAGCCATAACCGCCGGATACCGTGTCGAATGGTGCCGGAACGATCAGCGAAACGTGCATGGATTGTCCCGGCTCATGGTTCGGTCTGGATTACACGCCCACGACGATGTCACCGAATGGGACCCAGGTCTCGCGCCTTGCTCGTTCACCAGGCCCCGGAAAGCGGCCTTGAGCTTTCCGATCACGCCATGGGACGAAGCCGTCACGTCGCGCGTGCCGGAAGGAACGGTGCCCGCGGCGGACTGGTCAGCAACGCGGAACCGGCGGCGGGAAGCTGTCGGCGTTTCATTTCGGTCGTCTCCCTGTTGGCGTCCCAGCTCGCCCGAAGCGAGTTCCTGACGGAAGCCGGATCGCGTGTGGTTTCGTGGCTCAGGCGTTCGCGGCTGAAAGTCCGCCAATGCACGGGATTCGCTGTAACGTCTCGCACGCTCCTTTGTCCATCCTCCAGAAGCAAAGGAGACCGCGCATGGCCGGCATCGACCGTATACACCGTCTGCTCACCTGGCCCGCCGCGTTTTACATCGCCGGCATTCTGCTTTGGTACGAGCAGTATAAGCTGACCGGCAATCCCGGCTCGGTCTGGCTGTTCACCGTGCTGTCCGACTGGCTGCACATCCACGGCTACGAAAAGCCGTTCCGGCTGTTCGTCGCGAGCATGGAAATCGCCGCGCCGCTGTTGGTGCTACCGCCTTTTACAAGAATATGGGGCGCGGCGCTCGCGCCTGGTATCATGTCGGGCGCCATCTTCTTCCATGTCGTCAGTCCCCTGGGCATTGACCCGTACCATGACGGCGGCGCGCTGTTCAAAGAAGCCCGCGCGGTTTGGCTGTGCGCCGGGTTTGTTCTGCTGTCCTACCGGGCCGAGGCCATGGCCATCATCACCGGCCTGCTGGGGCGCAACAGGTTGGCCAGCCCGTGAAGGACGCGCGCGACGACGTCTCCGCCGCGCGCCCCACCGCGGGCCCGCCGCGCCGGTTCCGCCCCGATCAGCGCATCGATCTCCTGGCGGATCCGGCCGCGGGCACGATGCAGCAGGACGCGCTGGTTCTCGGCGCTGATCTCCAGCACCGCGCAGGTTTCCTCGGCGTCGCGGCCTTCCACGTCGCGCAGCAGAATGACCGCCCGCTGACCGGCGGGCAGCCGGTCGATCGCCGCCTGAACACGATCCCAAAGCTGGCGGCCGCCGACGATGCGCTCCGGGTTCAGTTCGTCCCACAGCTTCGGGGCTTCCACCCAGTGGCCGTCGGGTTTGAACTCGGTGAGGGGTACGCCGCGCTCGGTGGGGAACGTGCCCTCCATCAGGAAATCCAGTCCGACGAGGCGGCCCTCCCGGGAGACCCGGGTGCGGGCGCGGTTCATGACGATGCTGAAAATCCAGGTCGCGAGGGTCGACCGTGCCTCGAAGCGGCCTACCCCCGCGTACACCGCCAGCCACGCATCCTGCACGACCTCCTCCGCCTGGGCGTGGCTGCCGATGATGGACGCGGCGAAGCGGACCAGCGAGGCGTGGAACCGGCGGACCAGCAAGCGGTAGGCGGCGGCGTCACCTTGCCGCGAACGCGCGAGGAACCGCGGATCGTCGAACTCGGTTGTACGCATCGGGCTCAGCTCCGGGCTCGCATGACCTGCCGGCGGGGCGATGATATGACACGCCGGGCAGGCGCTGCTAATATTCCCCATGAACAGGATTTCCGCCCGAACCAAACGGGGACACCGTGCTGAAGTGCCGTGATTTCGCCGAGCTCGCGACGCCTTATCTGGAGGGCGCGCTGCCACTGACGACCCGGCTCGCGGCATGGTGTCATTTACGGCTGTGTGAGGCCTGCCGGAACTATCTCGATCAAGTACGCCGCACGATCCGTCTTCTGGGCTCCGGGCCGCCGCCGCCTCCGCCGGAAAACGAGAGTGAAATCATGGCGTTGCTGGCGGCTGCTCAGCGCGACCGATAGAACCGCGCGGTTATTTCGCATTTGCTGGTTTTTGTGGCAGCGCGATATGTTAGTGATATTAACTATTTTGTTAACTTTTTCTTAATCATGCACCTGTAGGTTGAATGAGCCGCGAATCGGCACGAAATGATAACGTCTTCGATCCTTGGAAAGGACACGGGACGCGGCTTGGCGACCACGTCATACCTGATCCGGCGGACCGGCGGTCCGTGCGACTTGTCCACAGAAATGCATGTGCCTACCATCAAAAATTGTTGAACTCGCGCGGAGCGCTCCGCACTATGCTCAACTTTCCGGGCCAGACTCGGGGGCACGGGCCGATTCGGCCCCCGCATGTCGGGAAAAAGCCGCACGGCGCGGTGAATTGTTCATAACCCCTCGGCTACGGGGAATGCTTCATGGCCAGGCACGTTGCATGAATTCGTTAGCGAAAGTCCGACCTTCACGAAGATTCTTTCACATAGGAAGCCATCGGTACGCTACGTTAGCCCGAGTCTTGCATGGGGTGGAAAAGCCTCAACCTCGCACGGGGCGGTGTAGCTTGACCCTGGGTGTAGCTTGACCCTGTTAGCAAATGGAGCGGCCAGTGCAGACCGTTGAAGATATCTTTTCAGTATACGCCCGCGGCTACGACCAACACCGCGAGGGCGAGATGACGCTGCCCGAATTTCTCGAGGCCTGCCGCGACAACCCGATGATGTACGCCACCGCCACCGAGCGGCTGTTGGCCGCCATCGGGGAGCCGGTGATGGTGGACACCTCCAAAGATGCCCGATTGGGCCGGATCTTCATGAACCGGACGATCCGGATGTATCCGGCGTTCAGCGAGTTCTACGGCATGGAGGAGACGATCGAGCGGATCGTCGGCTTCCTCCGCCACGCCGCCCAAGGCCTGGAAGAACGCAAGCAGATCATGTACTTGCTCGGCCCCGTAGGCGGCGGCAAGTCGTCGCTGGCGGAGCGGCTGAAGGCGTTGATGGAAACCCATCCGATCTACGTCCTGAAGGCCGGCGATGACCTGAGCCCGGTGTTCGAAAGCCCGCTTGGACTGTTCGATCCGGAGCGCATGGGTGGGCTGCTGGAGGAACGCTACGCCATCCCGCGGCGGCGGCTGAACGGCCTGATGAGTCCGTGGTGCCTGAAGCGGCTTGACGAGTTCAACGGCGATATCTCAAAATTCCGGGTGCAGAAGCTGCTGCCATCGCGGCTGCGCCAGATCGGCATCTCGAAGACCGAGCCGGGCGACGAAAATAACCAGGACATCTCCTCCCTGGTGGGCAAGGTCGACATTCGCAAGCTGGAGATGCACGCGCAGAATGACCCGGACGCTTACAGCTATTCCGGCGGCCTCAATCGCGCCAACCAGGGACTGCTCGAGTTCGTCGAGATGTTCAAGGCGCCGATCAAGATGCTGCATCCGCTGCTGACGGCGACGCAGGAGGGCAACTACATCGGCACCGAGAACATCGGCGCCATTCCGTTCTCCGGCATCGTGCTGGCTCACTCCAACGAGTCGGAGTGGCAGACGTTCAAGAACAATCGCAACAATGAAGCGTTTATCGATCGGATCTACGTCATCAAGGTGCCGTATTGCCTGCGGGTGACCGAGGAGCAGAAGATCTACGAGAAGCTGGTGTCCCGCTCCGAACTGGGTGATGCGGCCTGCGCCCCGGCGACGTTCGAGATGTTGGCGCGCTTCACCGTGTTGTCGCGGCTGAAGCGGCATGAGAACTCGACCATCTTCGCGAAAATGCGGGTTTATGACGGCGAGAGCCTGAAAGAGACCGATCCGCGCGCGCGGAGCCTGCAGGAGTATAAGGATGCCGCTGGTGTCGAGGAGGGCATGGATGGCGCCTCGACTCGGTTCGCCTTCAAGGTGCTGGCGGCGACATTCAATCACGACACGACGGAGATCGCCGCCGACCCGGTGCATTTAATGTATGTGCTGGAACAGTCGATCCGCCGCGACCAACTGCCGCAGGATACCGAAAAGCGCTATCTTGAGTTCATCAAGGCCGAACTCGCCCCGCGCTACGCGGAGTTCATCGGCAATGAAATCCAGAAGGCGTATCTGGAATCGTATCACGACTACGGGCAGAATCTGTTCGACCGCTACGTATCCTATGCCGACGCCTGGATCGAGGATATCGACTTTAAGGATCCGGATACCGGGCAGTTGCTCAACCGCGAGTTGCTCAATCAGGAGCTGACCAAGGTTGAGAAGCCCGCCGGCATCGCCAATCCGAAAGATTTTCGGAATGAAGTGGTGAAGTTCAGCCTGCGTGCTCGCGCCAACAACGCCGGCAGGAACCCGAACTGGACCAGCTATGAGAAAATCCGCGAGGTGATCGAGAAGCGGATGTTCAGCCAGGTCGAGGAATTGCTGCCGGTCATCAGCTTCGGCTCGAAGAAAGATGGCGATACCGAAAAGAAGCACACCGAGTTCGTAAACCGCATGATGACCCGCGGCTACACGGAACGTCAGGTGCGCCGGCTGGTCGAATGGTATATGCGGGTGAAGCAGGCGGGGTAATCCAGGATGACGCTCGCCGACGAACCTCTAATGGTCACCTGATATGCATATTGTCGACCGCCGACTTAATCCGAGCGGAAAAAACCTCGCCAACCGGCAGCGTTTCATGCGGCGGGCGAAATCGCAGATCCGAAAGGCGGTGCATGAAAGTACCGCCAAGGGAAGCATCAAGGACGCGGACGACGGCGGCGAGGTCGTCCTCCCGGCTCAGGGTGTGCATGAACCACAGTTTCGGCGGAGTTCGCACGGCGGACTCCGCGATCACCTGCTGCCGGGCAACAAGGAATATGTGACCGGCGACACCATCCCGCGTCCGCGCGGTGGTGACGGCGGTGGCGGTTCCGAAGGCAGCCCCGATGGCGAGGGGGAAGATGATTTCCGTTTTGCCCTGTCGCGGGATGAGTTCGTCGACCTGTTCCTGGAAGACCTGGAGCTGCCGGATCTCGCGAAACGCAAAGTCGCGACGATGGAATCGGTCACCTGGCACCGCGCCGGTTATTCGGTGACCGGATCGCCGGCCAACCTCGCGTTGAACCGGACCGTGCGCAACTCGCTGTCGCGCCGGATCGCGCTGAAACGGCCGAAGCCGGAGGAACTCGAGGCGTTGCGCGCGGAAATCGCGGCGCTCGAAGGGCAGCCCGAACACGAGAAACGTGTGGAGGAACTGAAAGCCGAACTCGCACGGAAGGAACGGCGGACCGGCCTGATCCCTTACATCGATCCGCTGGACGTGCGTTACAAACGCTTCGATCCGATCCCGCGGCCGGTCGCGCAGGCGGTGATGTTCTGCCTGATGGACGTCTCCGGCTCGATGACCGAGCACATGAAAGACCTCGCCAAGCGGTTCTACATCCTGCTCTATATCTTTCTGAAACGCCGCTACAAGAATGTCGACGTGGTGTTCATCCGCCATACACATGAAGCGTCCGAGGTTGACGAGGACACGTTCTTCAACAGCCCGGAAACCGGCGGCACCGTGGTGTCCACCGCGCTTGAGGAAATGGCGAAGGTGGTGGCGGAGCGCTACGATCCGGACGCCTGGAACATTTACGCCGCGCAGGCATCCGATGGCGACAACACCGCGAGCGACAACGACCGGACCTCCGGTCTGCTGACCAAAGACATCCTGCCGATCTGCCAGTACTACGCGTATCTGGAGGTCGGTCGTGATGCGGAGCATTTTCCGCCCGGCTTCATCCGCCGCGACAGCGACCTGTGGCAAACCTACACCGGCCTGATCAAAGGCGGAGCCCCGATGGCGATGCGGAAAGTCGGGCACCGGCGCGATATCTACCCGGTGTTCCGTGAATTGTTCGCCAAGAAAACCGGCGTGGAGGTTGAGGCATGAGCGTCGCGATCAAATCCGACCGCCTGTTGTTCAACACCGCTGATTGGGATTTCGCCACCATCCAGCGCATCAACGACGCGGTGGAGGAGATCGCGGTCAACGAACTTGGCCTTAACGTCTACCCAAACCAGATCGAGGTGATCAGCACCGAGCAGATGCTCGATGCCTATTCCTCCATCGGGATGCCACTGTTCTACAAACATTGGTCATTTGGCAAGCAATTCGCGCGAAATGAGGCACTTTATCGCGCCGGAATGCAGGGTCTCGCGTACGAGATCGTCATCAATTCGAATCCGGTCATCAGCTATATCATGGAGGAAAATACCGCAACGATGCAGGCGCTGGTGATCGCGCACGCGGCTTATGGGCATAACCATTTTTTCAAGAACAACTACGTTTTCAAACAGTGGACCGACGCGGACGGCATCCTTGATTATCTGGAATTCGCCCGCGATTACGTGATGAAATGCGAGGAACAGCACGGCGCGACCGAGGTCGAACGTCTGCTCGACGCGGCGCACGCGCTCATGAGCCACGGTATTCACAAATATCCGCGGCGGCGGACGACCGATCTGCGCACCGAGGAAAAGCGCGAGCGGGAACGGCGCGAGCACGATGAGCGCGTGTTCAACGATTTATGGCGCACCGTGCCGGGCAACGATGGCGGCCGGCATGATCCGACCGCGCTGGAACGCCGGCGCGCGCTGCTGGAACTGCCGCAGGAGAACATCCTCTATTTCCTGGAAAAGACCGGGCCGCGGTTGCAGGCCTGGCAGCGCGAACTGCTGCGCATCGTGCGGATCATCTCGCAGTACTTCTATCCGCAGACACAGACCAAGGTGATGAACGAAGGCTGCGCCACCTACGTGCACTATCAGATCATGAACCGGCTGCACGAGAAGGGCATGATCAACGACGGCGCGTTGATGGAGTTCCTCCGCTCCCACACCAATGTCGTGTTCCAGCCGGACTTCGACGATCCGCGCTACTCGGGGTTCAATCCTTACGCGCTCGGGTTCGCGATGATGAAGGACATCGAGCGGATTTGTAACGAGCCCACGGCGGAGGACCACGAGTATTTCGCCGCCATCGCCGGCTGCCGCGATCATATGAATGTGCTGAAGGACGTCTGGGCCAATTACCGCGACGAGAGCTTCATCCTGCAATACCTGAGCCCTCGGCTGACACGGCATTTCGGGCTGTTCCACGTGACCGACGACGCCGAGGACCCGCATCTGAAGGTCGAGGCGATCCATGACGAACGCGGCTATCGCGCGATCAAGCGGGCGCTGGCCCGGCATTACGATCCGGCCTACTTCACGCCGGATATCCAGGTGGTGGACGTCAACCTCGCGGGCGACCGCAAACTGATCGTCCAGCACCGCGCGATGAACCGGATCCTGCTGGAGGAGAAGGACGCGCGCATGGTGCTGCAGCACATCGCCGATCTTTGGGGCTACGACGTGGTGATGACGGAGATCGATCCGGACACCGATGCGGTATTGAAGGACCATAAGGCACAGGCGCGGCCGGGGATTGTTCCGCTGGAAGGGCCGTAAGGGACGGCCTGCTCCTCCGCCGTTATCCTCGGGTTTCGACCCCGAGGATGCGTGCGTCCTCGGGTCAGGACCGACCACGAAGGTTTTGGAGCCGGGCATATATCGTCATGGCCCAGATGATCTGGGTCCATGACGGAATGGGGGATGCGACGCCGACGCGTTACTTCTTCAGCACCTCCGGATTGGTGACGCGCACCGGCGTCCCGTCCATGAACGCCAAAGCGTTCTCGATCATCTGCGGATAGAAACCGTCCCAGGTCTCCTTCACCCCATAACCCATGTGCGGCATCAACACCGTGTTGGATAACCGGCGCAGCGGGTGATCCACGGGCGACGGCTCTTTGTCGTACACATCCAGAGCGGCGATGATTCGGTTATCCTGCAACGCGGCCAGCATCGCCTCTTCGTCGACGATCGGACCGCGCGACGTGTTGATCAGGATCGCGCCCTGTTTCATCAGGGCGATGTCCGCCGTCCCGATCAGTCCGCGGCTGCGCGGCGACAACACCAGATGGATCGAAATTGCATCGGAATCGTGCATCAGGTCCTGCTTCGAGACCAGTGTGACGCCGACTTCCTTGCAGCGCTCAGCCGTCAGGTTCTGGCTCCAGGCGATCACGTTCATCCGCAACGCGAGGCAATATCGCGCCATATAGCCGCCCAACCGGCCGAGACCGACGATCCCCATGGTTTTTCCGGCGAGGCCAATCCCGACCGGCACGCCCATCTGGAACAACTCGTGCCGCATATTTTCGTCGCCCTTCGGAATGCCGCGCGCCGCCGCGAGCAGCAGACCAAGCGCCAGTTCCGCGGTCGCCGAATCAGAATAGCCGCCGCCTTGCGTATTGCTCACGACAATGCCGCGCGCCGTGCAGGCCGGCGTATCGAGCGACGCGTTGCGCGCCCCGGTCATCCCCAGCATCCGCAGTTTCGGCAAGCGGTTGATCAGCGAACCTGGCAACGGCGTGCGCTCCCGCATCGACAGGACGATGTCAAAGTCCGCGAGTTGCGCCGCGGCGTCGTCCTCATCGCTGAACGCGTCCTGGAAAATCGTGACGTCGGCGCGCGATTCCAGCTCAAACCAGTCAGCGCTCTGCCGCGCCACACCCTGCCAGTCGTCCAGCACCGCGACTTTGGTTTTGTTGCCGCCGCTCATGCATCCCTCCTCGGTTTCGCCGCACCGTGGCGCGACCGCTGCCGCGTGACAAGAGGCCGTGTCTGGCCCCCGGTGTCTGGGCTCCGGGTGTCTGGCCCCGGGTGTCTGGATCATCACCGCCCAAATGCTATCATCGCTGCATTCCGCGGGAGTTCGTCGCATGACCAAAGTCGCCGTCATCGGAGCCGGCCTGATCGGCCGCTCCTGGGCCATCGTTTTCGCCCGTGCCGGATTTTCGGTGAACCTCTGGGATCCGTTTCCGCGGCAGACCGCCGCCGCGATGACGTTCATCGCCGAGCGGCTACCGGAATTGCGTCATGCAAGCCTGCTGGCGGACGAACCGGACGTCGTTCTCGCCCGTATCACGCCGTTGCCATCGATGTGGGAGGCGGTAAAGGACGTTGTCCACGTGCAGGAAAACGGCCCCGAGCAGGTTTCGGCGAAGCAGGCGTTGTTCGCGGAACTGGATCGCGCGGCGAAACCGGACGTGGTGCTGGCCAGTTCAACCAGCGGCATTCCCGCCAGCGTGTTCACCGAAACATTGAAGCATCGCGAGCGCTGTCTGGTCGCGCATCCGGTAAACCCGCCTTACCTCGTGCCGCTGGTGGAGCTTTGCCCAGCGCCGTGGACGGACGCGGGAGTGGTGGAGCGGACGAGGGATTTGATGCATCGCGCGGGTCAGGTGCCGGCGACGGTGAAGAAGGAAATGGACGGGTTCGCGCTGAACCGGCTGCAAGGCGCGCTGCTGGCCGAGGCGTTTCGTCTGCTCGCCGATGACGTGATTTCGCCGGCCGATCTCGATGCGCTGGTGAAACACGGGCTCGGCTTGCGGTGGAGTTTCATGGGACCGCTGGAAACGATCGACCTCAACGCGCCGGGCGGGCTGAAGGATTACTGCGAGCGCTATGGGCCGCTTTACGCGAAGCTGCAGGAACAGGCGGTGCCGCTGAAATGGGATGCGGCACTGGTCAATCGGCTGCACGAGGCGCGCCGCGAAGAGTTGCCGTTGAACATGGCACCGGTCCGGCAGGAGTGGCGCGACCGGCGGTTGATGGCGTTGCTGGCCCATAAGGCCGGACAACCGGATCGCAGTTGAGCCGCACCCCTTTGCCGCACCCCTATGGCAAAACCTGCTGGTTGACGCATATACTTACCGGTAGCACCGCGTCGGAGCGTTCGGAATGTCATTGTCCATCGGCCCCCTCACCCCATCCGGTTTCGCCGGAGAGGTTTCGGGCATCGATCTGACCCGTCCCTTGGACCCGGAGCAGGTGGCGGCGATCGACGCCGGCATGGACCGTTACGGCGTGCTGGTGTTTCACGATCAGCGCTTCGACGACGCGTCGCAAATGGCATTCAGCCGTTACTTTGGTGAGTTGGAAGTATCGTCTGGCGCAGAAATGAGCAAAGCCCAGGACCGGCGGCTGCCGCGAATGGAAATGGCGGACATCTCCAATCTGGATCGCGACGGCAAGCTCCGGGCTGCGTCGGATCGGATGCGGCTGACGGCGTTGGGCAACCGGTTGTGGCATTCCGATGCCTCGTTTCGCGCGGTTCCGGCGAAGTACTCGTTGTTATCGGCACGTAACGTTCCCGGCACCGGCGGCAATACCGAATTCGCCGACATGCGAGCCGCCCATGATGCGCTTGACGAAGCAACGAAAGCCGAGATCGAGGACCTGATCACCGAACACTCCAACGCCTGTTCGCGGGAGCAGATCGGCTTCATGAAAGCCGACTACGGCGAGGAGAATCAGCTCAAACTGAAGCCGGTCCGGCATCGGCTGGTGCGCCATGATCCGCGCACCGGACGCAAGACGCTGTATCTGTCCGCGCATATTGGCTCGATCGTCGGCTGGCCGGTACCGGAGGCGCGGATGCTCATTCGCGACCTGATCGAGCAGGCGGTGCAACGCAGGTTCGTCTATGTACATGTCTGGCGGCAATGGGACCTGGTGATCTGGGACAACCGCACCACGATGCATCGCGCACGGCGCTATAACGATCTGACGGATGTACGCGACATGCGGCGCACCACCATTCGCGGCGACGGCGTCACGGTCGCTCAGGTCCAGGAAGCAGCGTAAAATCGGGAGAAGATGGGAATGAATATTCGGGCGGTTCAGAACGGCTTCGTCGGCGAAGTCACCGGCATCGACATTTGCAAGCAGCTCACCAGCGATGAGGTCGCGGCGATCGAGCGAGGCATGGATCAGTACGCCGTGCTGACCTTCCCCGATCAGCCGCTGACCGATGAGCAGCAGGTGACCTTCACCGCCAATTTCGGCGCGCTGGAAATCACCCTCGCCGGGCAGATGGCCAAACCGGAGGAGCGCCGGTTTCAACAGCTCGAACTCGGCGACATTTCTAACTTCAATGGCGCCGACACCACGCGGTTGCGGGCGCGCGACGACAAGCGGCGGATGTACGCGCTGGCGAACCGGCTGTGGCACTCGGACGCCTCGTTCCGCGCGATCGGCGCCGGCTACACGTTGTTGCATGCACGTATCGTGCCGAGCCGCGGCGCCGACACCCAGTTCGCCGACATGCGCGCCGCTTATGACGCGCTGAGCCCGTCCGAGAAGGCCGAGGTTGAAGACCTGATCTGCGAACACTCGATCGTGTTCTCCCGCGAGCAAATCGGTTTCGGCGACTACAATCCTGGGCATGAGGAGCATCTGAAGCCGGTGCCGCACCGGCTGGTGCTCACGCATCCGAAGACCGGCCGGAAGTCGCTGTATCTGTCGTCACATATCGGCGGCATCGTGGGCTGGCCCGTGCCGGAGGCACGCGCGTTCATTCGCGACCTGACCGAGCACGCGACGCAGCCTCAGTTCGTCTACAGTCACAAGTGGCGGGTCGGCGACATGGTGATTTGGGACAACCGCACCGTCTTGCATCGCGCCACGCGTTTCCGCGACCTGGAGGAGGTGCGCGATCTGCGGCGGACCTCGATCAAGGGCGTTGGCCTGGAAGTGAAACAGGCGATGGCGGCGGAATAATCCATGCCGATCAGCGTGCGGCCTCTGCATGACCTGTTCGTGGGCGAGGTCGGCGGTATCGATCTGACGCGTCCCCTCGCACCCGAGGACGTCGCCGCGATCGAGGCGGCGATCGCGGAACACGCCGTCCTGGTGTTCCGCGATCAGCGCGTCACGGACGAACAGCAACTCCGGTTCAGTCGTTATTTCGGTGAACTGGAGGAAACCCGCGGCACCGGCATCAGCAAGCCGGGCGAGCAACGCCTGCATCCGGCCTTCGCCGACGTGTCCAATCTGGACAAGGACAACACGGTGCTGGCGCGCGACAACCGGCGGCGGCTGTACAGCCTTGGCAACATGTCGTGGCATTCGGACAGCTCGTTCAAGCCGATCCCCGCCGCGTATTCGTTACTGTCGGGCCGTGTCGTGGTGGACCGCGGCGGTGAAACGGAATTCGCCGACATGCGCGCCGCGCACGACGCGCTGGATGACGAAACGAAGGCCGAGATCGCCGATCTGATCTGCGAACACTCGCTGATCTTCTCGCGCGAGTCACTGGGCTTTGACGATCTGACCGAAGCGGAACGCGCCACCATGCGGCCGGTGCGGCAGGTGCTGACGCGGACGCATCCGATCAGCGGGCGAAAGTCGATCTATCTGGCCTCGCACATCGGCGAGATCATCGGCTGGCCGGTGCCGGAGGCGCGCGCCTTCATCCGCGACCTGACCGAGCACGCGACGCAACGCCAGTTCGTTTATGCACACAAGTGGCGGCCGTTCGACCTGGTGATGTGGGACAATCGCTGCACGATGCATCGCGCGCGGCGTTACGACGCCACCAAGGTGCGCGACATGCGGCGGACGACCGTGGCCGGCGCCGCGCCAACCGTTGCCCAGGAAGCGATCGCGGCGGAGTGATGCGACGGATCGGGGGAGCTCAACCGCCGAGCGGCACGCCGGGCCTTGCCGCATGGGCGCGGCGACCGCATCCGCCGCCCAGCTCCTGAAAAGCCGATTTTTCGCATGCGGGAATGAGGGGCGGCGCACATACCCCCTTGCCCCGGACGCACGGTCCGTTCAATCCTCCGCCGTGTTCGCTTCACGGGCAGCCGTCAGGGGCCGCCATCAATCAAGCTCGAAGAGCAGGGAGACCAAAATGATCACGCGTCGCGCCGCCGCCCGTTTGCTTGCCGGAACCACCGCCACCGCCGCTCTTGGCGCCGGGCTCAGCCCAGTACTGGCGGCCGATAAGGTCATCAAGATTGGTGCCGACCTCTCGCTCACCGGCGCCGACGCCGAGGGCGCCACAAGGGTCAAGGACGGTATCATCATGGCGGTGGATGCCGCCAACCAGGGCAATGCCGTCCCGGGCTACACATTCGAGTTGCTGACATTGGACGACGGCACCGCCACCGCCGGCCAATATGATCCGGCGCAGGCGGCGACCAACGCGCGCAAGATGGTATCCGATCAGGATGTCGTCGCGGCGATCGGCCCACAGATGAGCGGCGCCGGCAAGGCGATGGCGCCAATCCTCAGCCAGGGTGACCTCGCCACCATCACGCCAAGTTCGACAAATCCAGACATCACCAACCCGAAATTCGCGGAACAATACCGGCCGGCCGGCAAGCCGATCTATTTCCGCACGGTCACCACGGACGCCTTTCAGGGCCCCAACATGGCCAATTACATGGCCGAGAAACTGAATATCAAATCCGTCTATGTGCTTGATGACAGCGGCGCCTACGGCGTGGGACTGGCGGATGCGTACCAGGCGCAAATTGAGAAGAAGGGCGTCAAGGTACTGGGCCGCGACCGGCTGGACCCGAAAGCGGCCGACTACATGACGGTGCTCACCAAGATCAAGGCGCTCAATCCGGAGGCGTTGTATTATGGCGGCGTCGGCCAGGCCGGCATCAAGCTGGCCAAGCAGGCCTACGACATCATTCCGAACACGATCAAGGCGGGCGGCGACGGCGTCTATGGTGCGTCGTTCCTGATCGGCACCGGTTTCCCGGCCGCCGACGGTTGGTATGCGACAATTGCCTCGCCGCATCTCACCGCCGACACCAAAGCCGCCAACTTCGTCAAGGCCTTCACCGACCGCTTCGGCGTGGCACCGGAGGACTATTCAATTACCGCCTATGACGCCGCGCTGGTCATCATCGACGCCGTGAAGCGCGTGGCCGCTTCCGGGAAACCGGTCACCAGAAGCGCGGTACGCGACGCCATCCAGACCGCCAAGGTGCCGACGATCCAGGGCATCGTGTCATTCGACGCCAACGGCGATCTCGCCGACCGCACCGTCAGCGTGTTCCAGATCAAGAAAGATACCAGCGCGAAGCTGGATGATATATCAGCCCAGTACCACTACATCGACGTGGCACCGCAGGTTTAGTTCCACACCGATGACGCTGTTCGATCTGCTGCTGCAGCAGACGATCAACGGACTTAGCCTGGGTGCGATGTACGCGTTGCTCGCGCTCGGGTTTACTTTGGTCTACGGCATTCTGGAGCTGATTAATTTTTCCCATTTCAACGTCTTCATGGTGGGTTCGTTCATCGCCATGGGGGTGTTGCAACTGTTTGGCCTGACCGGTCAGGACGTGATCCTGACCGGTTTGCCGTTGGTGGGTGTGCTGCTGGTGACTTTCGCCGTCACCATGGTGTCGTCCGGCGCGATCGGCGTCGCGATCGAGCGTCTGTCGCTGCGGCCGTTACGCAACGTCAAGGGGCCGGCGGCGATGATCACCACCATCGGCGTATCGTACATCCTGTTCAACATCATCCTGCTGGTGTGTGGCGCGGAGGCGAAGAACTATCCCAACCCAATGCCGACGGTGCGTTACCACATCGCCGGCGCCGTGCTGGATCTGCGCGTCGTGCTGATCTGGATCGTGGCGCTGGTGCTGATGGGCGGGCTGTATCTGTTCGTGCAGAAAAGCCGGATCGGCAAAGCAATGCGCGCCACCGCGCAGGATGCCGAGGCCGCGCGCATGATGGGCGTGGATGTGGACCGGGTCGTGATGATGGCGTTTTTCCTCGGCTCGGCACTGGCCGGGGCGGGCGGGCTGATCTTTGGCCTGTACTACAACTTCACCAGTTTCATCATCGGCTTCACCGCCGGGCTGCGCGCGTTCACCGCCGCGGTGCTTGGCGGCATTGGCAACGTGCCGGGCGCGATGGTGGGTGGCGTGATCATCGGCATGATCGAGGCGATGGGCGGGCAGTTCATCGCCACCGCCTGGACCGACGTGATCATCTTCTCGATCCTGGTGCTGGTCCTGGTGTTCAAACCAGCCGGTTTGTTCGGGCGTATGGCGCCGACCAAATCGTGAGGCCAACGTCATGACCAACGGCGTCACCGCCACTCTGGCGCGGCCATTCGAGCACATTCCCGACGCGTGGCGTCAGCCTTTGGGCCTGACATTGCTGATCGCCGCCGCGGTACTGTTTCCGTTGGTGCACACCAACGACGCCGACATCGACAGCATGGCGAACGCGGCGGCGTACGCCGTACTGGCACTCGGCCTGAACATCGTGGTGGGCTTCGCGGGATTGCTCGATCTCGGCTACGCCGCGTTCTTCGCCATCGGCGCCTACACCTACGGCATCCTGAGTTCGTTCCAGTTGCAGCCGGAATGGTCGTCGTTCTGGGAGCCGTTTCGCATTCTCGGCCTGGTCCATAAGATGGCGGCCGACACCGGTGACGGCAGCGTTGTGCGCTTTACTCTGTCATTCTGGTTGGCGCTGCCGCTGTGTGCCGGCTTCGCCGCGTTCTGGGGCGTGATGTTCGGCGCACCGACATTGCGGCTGAGGGGCGACTACCTGGCAATCGTTACCCTGGGCTTTGGTGAGATCGTGCCGATCGTCGTGCGTAACTGGTCGGATCTGACCAACGGCGCCGCCGGTCTGAACGGGGTCTCGGCACCGAAACTGTTCGGCTGGAGTTTCGGGGTCAATTCGACACCGTATTATTACGTCGCGATCGCTCTCGTGGCACTGCTGATCTTCATCTCGATCCGATTGCGCGATTCACGCATCGGCCGCGCCTGGATGGCGATCCGGGAAGATGAGATCGCCGCCGGCGCGATGGGCGTCAATCGCACCAAATTCAAATTGCTGGCGTTCGCCATTGGCGCCGCGTTCGGCGGCATGACCGGTGTGTTCTATGTCGCCAAGCTACAGACCGCGACGCCGGAGATGTTCGGCTTCCCGGTCTCGGTGATGATCCTGGTGATGATCGTGTTCGGCGGCATCGGCAGCGTCTGGGGCGTGGTGCTCGGCGCGTTCATTCTGCAACTGTTGCAATCCTGGTGGCTGGAAGACCTCACCGGCTGGCTGAATGTTCTCGGCCGCGCGGTGCATAGCGACTGGCTGGCGCACATCGATCTGGTGCCGTCGATCGAACTGATTTTCGGCTTCATCCTGGTCGGCATGATGCTGTTCCGCCGCCAGGGGCTGATCCCGGCGACCCGGCCTCAGACGGCACTCAGCTTCGACCAGCAGCACGCGGAAATCCGCCGCGGCGGTTTCAACGATTTGAAACTGCAAGGTCTGGGCGGCGACGTACGCACCGGCGCGCTGGCGCTGGAGATCAAAGGCGTGACGGTGAAGTTCGGCGGCCTGACCGCGCTGAACAACGTCGATCTGGTGGTGCCGAACGGTGGCGTGGTGGCGGTGATCGGGCCGAACGGTTCCGGCAAGTCGACCTTGTTCAACCTGGTTACCGGGCTGTTGGATGTCGGCGACGGCTCCATCCGCTTCCACGGCGAGGAAATTCTGGGCTTGCCGCCGCATGAGATCCTGACCAAGGGGATCGCCCGCACCTTCCAGAATCTGCGGCTGTTCCCGAACCTGACGGTGATGGAGAACGCGCTGATCGGGCAGCACGCCCGCCTGACCACGGGAGTCCTGCAGGCGATCCTGCGTCCGCCCAGTACGCGCGCCGAAGAAGCCGCGGCGCGTGTGTGGGCCATGGAGGTGTTCGCCATTTTCGGCAATCGGTTGACGCCCCGGGTCGGGCAAATGGTCGCGGGCCTGTCCTATGCCAACCGGCGGCGGATCGAGATCGCGCGCGCGCTGGCGTCGCGGCCGCGCATTTTGCTGCTGGATGAGCCGACCGCCGGCATGAACCCGGCGGAGACGCTGGAACTGGCCGAGCAGATCAAAAGTCTGAATATGTTGGGACTGACCGTGCTGCTGATCGAGCACAAGCTGGACGTCGTGACCACGCTGGCCGACACGGTCTATGTGCTCGACCATGGCGAGGTCATCGCCCAGGGGACGCCGGCGGAAGTAAGGCGGGATGAGGAAGTGCTGCGGGCTTATCTGGGGCGGAACGCTCAGGCGGCGGCGGGAATGGCGCCTGCAGGAATGGCAAGCGTGCCTCTGCCGACTTTGGGACAGTGACCCATGTTGCTTGAGTTCCGGCACGTCGATACTCATTACGGCGATCTGCACGTCCTCAAGGACGTCAACTACGCCATCGAGCCAGGCGAGATCGTTGCGCTGCTAGGTGGCAACGCCAGCGGCAAGTCCACCACGATGAAGACGATCATGGGCGTGGTGCGCCCCACGCGAGGCCAGGTGATTTATGACGGCGAGCCGATCGAGCGCCTCGCCACCGCCGAGCGGGTGCGCCGCGGCATTGCTCCGGTGCTGGAAGCGCGCCGGTTGTTCCCTCGCATGACCGTGTTCGAGAACCTGGAAATGGGCGCCTATCTGCGCAAGCGGGGCGCCGAGTTCGACCAGGACCTGGAGCGGGTTTATTCGCTGTTTCCTCGGGTGAAGGAACGCCACGGCCAGATCGCCGGCACGCTGTCGGGCGGTGAACAGCAGATGGTGGCGATGGGGCGCGCGCTGATGGCGCGGCCTCGGCTGTTGTGCATGGACGAGCCGTCGATGGGCCTGGCGCCGATCTTCGTGGAGCAAACCTTTGACATCATCCAGGAGATCAACCGGCAGGGCACCACGATCTTCATGGTGGAGCAGAACGCCAACATGGCACTGTCGATCGCGCACCGAGCCTATGTGTTGCAAACCGGGCAGGTCGTGCTGTCCGGCACCGCGGCGGAACTCCGCCAGAACCCCATGATCCGCGAGGCCTACCTGGGCGAGTTGCAGGTGGAGACGTGACTTCCACCGACCTTTACGCGAAGTGCGCGCGCGGACGACGCCATGGCCCGGCTCGGGCCATGACATGCTACTCAATCCGGCGGATGGGGAATGATTTCAGGAGGCCCGGCATAAAATGCGCATCACCCCCATCAACGAAGGCTTCGCCGCCGAATTCGCCGACGTTGACCTGACGCGGCCGGTCTCCGGCGACGTGGTCGCCGCCATCGAATCCGGAATGAATCAATACGCAATGCTGGTATCTCGCGATCAGGCGCTGAACGACGATACCCAACGCGACTTCACCCGCCGCTTCGGCCCGTTGGAGGCGGCGTCCGGCGGTCACGTCACCGCCACGTCTGACCGCCGTCTGCCACTCGATATGCAGGACGCATCCAATCTGGATCAGCATCAACGCGTGCTCGCGCGCGATGACCGGCGACGGATGTTCAATCTGGGCAACCGGCTGTGGCATTCCGACAGTTCGTACCGTCCCGTCACCGCGCGGTATTCATTACTGTCCGGACGGATCGTGGTGACGGACGGCGGACGCACCGAATTCGCCGACATGCGCGCCGCGTATGACGCGTTGGACAACGAAACGAAAGCCGAGATCGAGGACCTGGTGTGTGAGCACTCGCTGATGTTCTCCCGCGGCATACTGGGCTTTACCGCGCTGTCCGAGGCGGAACGCACGATGTTCGAACCCGTCCGCCACAAGCTGGTTCGCACCCACCCCTCGACCGGCCGGAAATCGCTGTTCCTGTCCGCTCATGCCGGCGCGATCGTCAACTGGCCGGTGCCCGAGGCCCGCGCCTTCCTGCGCGACCTGATCGAACACGCGACACAGCGCCGGTTCGTTTACTCGCATGTCTGGCGACGGAACGATCTGGTGATGTGGGACAATCGCACCACCATGCATCGCGTGACGCGGTTCGATGAAAGCCAAATTCGCGATCTGCGCCGCACCACCGTCGCGGGGATCGCCGCCTGAATTTGTAAACCGCGGCGCCAGACCCTACATCTGTCCCGTCAGAAATGCCTCGAAGGGTCCGCCATGACGATTGACATCCGTCCATTGACTCCGGAGTTCGCCGGTGAGGTTTCCGGCGTTGATCTCACGCACCCGTTGACCTCCGCCGAGGTCGCCACGCTGGAAGCGGGAATGGATCGCTTCGCGGTGCTGGTTTACCACCGCCAGGCCGTCACCGATGAGCAGCAGAAGGCCTTCAGCCTGAATTTTGGCGCGCTGGAACAGATCGAAGGCGGCAACGTAACCCAGGCCAAAGACCAGCGGCTCGGGGCGTTCATGGCGGATGTCTCCAATCTGGACGTCAACCACAAACCGCTGGCGCGCGACGATCGGCGACGGATGTTCAATCTGGGCAATCAGCTCTGGCACTCCGACAGTTCGTTCCGGGCGATCCCGGCGAAGTATTCCATCCTGTCCGGCCGGATCACCGTCGACAACGGCGGCCGCACCGAATTCGCCGACATGCGCGCCGCGTATGACGCACTCGACGCCGCGACCAAGGCGGAAATCGAGGACCTGATCTGCGAGCACTCGCTGCTTTACTCGCGCGGCACGTTGGGGTTCACCGATCTTTCCGACGGCGAACGCGCGATGTTCAAACCCGTGCGCCAGCGCCTCGTCCGCACCCACCCCGTCACTGGGCGAAAGTCCCTGTATCTGGCATCGCATATCGGTAGCATCATCGGCTGGCCCGTGCCGGAAGCGCGCGCATTCATCCGCGATCTGACCGAGCACGCGACGCAGCCACAATTCCTCTACAAACACGTTTGGAAACAATACGATATGGTCATGTGGGACAACCGCTCGACGATGCATCGGGTGACGCGGTTCGATGATACCCAGGTGCGCGACATGCGCCGCACCACCGTCGCCGGAGACAGCGTGACCGTGGAGCAACTGGCCGCCTGACCGGCAGCCAGGCAGCACGATGGACATTCAGGCCCTGACGTTTCCCCACGCGGCAGCGCCCGCGCCCGGTGAAGTCGTGCGCATCGCGCAAGGCGTGTTGTGGTTTCGCCTGAAACTACCGTTTCAGCTCAATCACGTGAACATCTATCTCATCGAGGACGACGACGGCTGGCTGGCGCTCGACACCGGGCTGGGCACCGACGATTGCCGGGTCGGTTGGGACAATATCCTGACCGGACCGTTAAAGGGCGAGCGGCTCAGTTCCATGCTGGTGACGCATTTTCACCCGGATCATGTCGGGCTCGCGGGATGGCTCGCGCAATCCTTCGGGCTGCGACTGGCGATGCCGCGCACCGAGTATTTGTATCATCTGATGGCGGCACACGGCCGCGGCGACATGTACGACGCGGCGCATCGCGAGTTCTATCATTCCAACGGTCTTTCGGCTGAAACGACCGACGTCATCCTCGGTAGCGGCCTGAATTACCTCCGGCTGACCACCGGCGTGCCGCACGCATACGAGCGGATCAGGCACGGCGACACGCGACGGATCGGTGGTCGTGACTTCAAAGTCCTGACCGGTGGCGGCCATGCGCTGGAGCAGGCAATGCTGCACCAGGCATCGGAGCAACTGTTCTTCGCGGCGGATCAGGTGATCGCGCGCATTTCCCCAAATGTCAGCGTGCATCCCGTGGAGCCCGAGGAAGATCCCCTGGGCATCTACCTGCACGACCTGAAAGCGCTGCGTGCGACGGTACCGCATGACGTTCTGGTACTCCCCGGTCACGGGCTGCCGTTCCATGGCCTGCACGCCCGCATCGATGAACTGATCGAGCATCACGCCCAGAGATGTGCCCGGATCGCCGACGGGTGCCGCCCGCGGCCATTATCCGCCGCCGAACTGGTGCCAACCCTGTTCGACCGGGAGCTTGACGCGCACCAGACCGGGTTCGCGTTCGGCGAAGTGCTCGCCCATGTGAATTACATGGCGAAACGCGGCGAACTCGCGCGCGAGACCGGCAACGACGGAGTGTTTCGTTACCGAGCGGCCTGACAGCGGCCTTGCCGGCCGGTTGCGAATTGCGCACACTTCGCGCTGGCCAAAACGGGGGCATGCGCGAATGGCGCGTTCAGCGAAGGCTCAATGGACGGATCAATCCATCGCGGCGCGCCGCGGGGTTGGTTGGGCGAAAAAGCCGGTATCGCATAACCTGACCGAGGCGTTGCAGGGCAAGTTCCATTACACGATCGGTCCTTATTCGGATCCGGTGCTCACCGTAGCGCCGGGCGACCGCATTCGGATCGAGACCCGCGACGCCTTCGGGGGCGCGATCCGCACCGAACGCGATAAGCCGACCAAACGGTTGCGCATGCCGTTCGTCAACCCGCAGAACGGTCCCATTATGATCGAGGGCGCCGAACCTGGCGACGCGCTGGCGGTGCACATCGAAAGCATGCTCCCGCGCGGCGAAAACCCGTGCGGCACCTGCTGCATGATCCCGTATTTCGGCGCTCTGACAGGCACAACGCTGACCGCCACGCTCAACGCGCCGCTGCCGGAACTGACGCGCAAAATCCATGTGGACGAAAAACACGTGCGCTGGAGCACGCGCGTGACGCTGCCCTATAGCCCGCATATCGGCACGCTCAGCACGTCGCCCGAGATCGACTCGATCAATTCGCTGACACCTGACTCGCATGGTGGGAACATGGACTTGCCGGATATGGGGCCCGGCAGCATCACCTACCTGCCGGTACGCACGCCCGGAGCGCGGCTGTTCATCGGCGACGCCCACGCCTGTCAGGGCGACGGCGAAGTCTGCGGCACAGCCGTCGAGTATCCCTCGACCACGACCATCCGGGTCGACGTCATCAAAGGCTGGACATTGGAATGGCCGCGCCTGGAGCGCGAGGACTTCATCATGACCATCGGCAGCGCGCGTCCGCTGGAGGACGCCACGCGCATCGCCTATCGCGAACTCGTGCTGTGGATGGAGGCGGAGTACGGTTTCGATCGCTGGGATGCGTACATGATGCTCAGCCAGTGCGGCCGCGTGCGTCTCGGCAATTTCGTCGATCCGAAATATACGGTCGGCGCCGGCATCCTGAAGACATATCTGGCGTAGGAGACTTCGTCATGGACCTCGGCCTTTCGGGGATGAAGGCATTGATCACCGGCGGTACCAAAGGCATCGGCCGCGCCGTTGCCGAACACTTCGCGGCGGAGGGTGCCGATGTCGCGATTTGCGCACGCGACGCCGCCGGGGTGACCCAGGCCGTGGCAACTCTCGCGTCGCGCGGTGTGCGAGCGACCGGGCGCGCGTTGGATGTCTCCGATGGACCGGCATTGACCGGCTGGGTTACGGACGCCGCGAACGAACTGGGCGGCCTCGACATCGTCGTATCGAATGTCTCCGCGCTGGCGATCGGTCAGGATGAGACGTCGTGGCAGGCCGAATTCGCCACCGACATGATGGGCACGGTGCGCACCGTCAACGCGGCGATGCCGTTTCTGGAGCAGTCCAAAGCCGCGTCGATCGTCGTCATCGCCTCGGTCTCAGGCCGGGAAGTGGATTTCGCGGCGGGCCCCTATGGCGTGTTCAAGGCGGCGCTCATTCATTACGCGAAGGGATTGTCGTATCAACTCGCCGGACGCAACATCAGGGTCAACGCGCTGTCGCCGGGGAATACGTACTTCCCTGGCGGGGTCTGGGAGAAGATTGAGCATGGCAACCCGGAACTGTTCAAACAGGCGATGGCGCTCAATCCGACCGGGCGTATGGGACGGCCGGAGGAAATGGCGCGGGCGGTGGTGTTTCTGGCCAGCCCGGCGGCGAGTTTCGTTACTGGGACGAATCTTGTGGTCGATGGGGCCCTGACCAGAGGGGTGCAGTTCTAAAAAGAAGGGCGCTGCCCTGAACCCGCTGGGGCCTTGAGGCCCCAGACCCCCATCCCCCGCTGGGGCCTTGAGGCCCCAGACCCCCATCCATGGAGTCAGATCCCTGACGTATCCAGTCGGATCACCGTGACCTCGGCGCCGGCGGGAAGCGCGGGCGCGTGCGGGGCACGCAATACCAATGCATCGGCGGACGCCAGACGACGTAACATCGCCGAATCCTGCACCGGGAACGGCGTCACCACTACCCTCCCCCGCTCATCAACGGTAACCGTGGCACGTAAATGATCCGCCCGCCGATCGTTCGCCTTCACGGGAGCCCCCAAAATGGCCGACACCGTGGGCGGCGGACCCGCGGGTAACCCTTGCATCAGCGCCAACGCCGGCAACAGGAACAGCGCGGCACATACCATCGCCGACACCGGGTTTCCAGGCAGGCCAAGTACGGGCACCGATCCCATTTGGCCAAACAGCAACGGCTTCCCGGGCCGCATCGCGACCTGCCAGAAATCGACGACAAGGCCTCGCGTCCGCAATCCCGATAACACCAGATCATGGTCCCCAACCGACGCGCCACCCGTGGTGACCAGCAAATCGAACCCGCCTGCCTGGTCTGCCACGGCGGCGATCGCTTCGGTGGTATCCTTGGCCACCGGCAGCACGGTCGGCTCGCCCCCCATCGCCCGGACCAGGGCCGCCAGCGCGTGGGAGTTGGAGCTGACGATCCCGCCGGAGGGGATCGGCTCCCCCGGCATCGCGATCTCATCGCCCGTCGCCAAAATCGCCACCCGGGGCTTGCGATGAACGCTGAGCCACGGATGATTGGCGGCGGCGGCGAGGCCCACATCGCGCGCGGTGATCCGCCGGCCGGCCGCGATCACCGCGTCGCCCTTGGAGAAATCCTGACCCGCGCGGCGGATGTGGCGGCCGGCGACAACCGCCTCGGTGACAACGACGGTGTCGCCCAACCGCTCCGCGTCCTCCTGCAGCAGGATGGCGTCCGCGCCCGCCGGAACGACGGAGCCGGTGAACAGCCGGACGGTCTGCCCAGTACCGACGGCGCCTTCGAACGGGTGGCCCGCGGGGGCGGCGCCGATCACCCGCAGCGCGGCTCGCAGCCCACCGTCGATGGCACGCAGCGCATAGCCGTCCATGGCCGACACGTCCGAGGGAGGCTGGGTCAGACGGGCGAGCACCGGTTCGGCGGTAACCCGGTTCCAGGCGTTGGCGAGCGCCACGATTTCGGCGGGCATGGGGTGCAGGCCGGCCAGGATACGGGTGCGGGCTTCGTCAACGGTAATCATCGCGGATTGGGGCATGCGCGCATACTCTCGGGTGAATTCGACCAGTTTACTACCGAACCCGCCGTCGGTCACCGAAGCGCATCGCGCGGGGTCAAACCTGGGAGAACTCGCCCGACTTGCCGCCGGCCTTGTGCACCACGCGCAACGCCTCGATCCGCATGCCGCGATCGACGGCTTTGCACATGTCGTAGACTGTCAGCGCCGCGACGCTCGCGGCGGTCAGCGCTTCCATCTCCACACCGGTTTGGCCGGTCGTTCGCACGGTGGCGGCGATCTCGACGGCGTTCCCGGCATGATCAGGCACCAGGTCGACCACGACAGCGGCGATCGGCAGCGGATGGCACAGCGGGATCAGGTCGGAAGTCCGCTTCGCCGCCATGATCCCCGCCAGCCGCGCCACACCCAGGACGTCGCCTTTCTTGGCGGTGCCAGCCTCGATCATCGCCAATGTGTCTGGGTCCATAACGACCCGGACACGCGCCGTGGCGGTCCTGGCGGTGACCGGTTTGGCCGACACGTCGACCATCACGGCGTTGCCGGACGCATCGAAATGAGTGAAGCCGCCGCTCATGATGTCTCCTTCCCGGTCACGGACTTCGTATGCCATTCGCGCTGTTCTTCGCCGCTTCCTTATCACGTCTCATCTCGTCCGCGTCATGGCCGGGCCTGACCGGGTCACCAGCAGCTACACGATGGTGAAAGCGACGGCCCGATCAGGGCCGGCCACGACGTGCTCGTTGAGTGGGCCCTGACGATCAGCCGTTACGCATTCGTCCCGCTGTCGCCCAGAAGTGCGCGGACCGCGGCTGTCACATCGGTCTGGCGCATCAGGCTCTCACCGACCAGGTAACAGTTCGGACCGACAGCGGACAGCCGGCGCAGGTCCTCGGTGTCGCGAATCCCGCTCTCGGCCACCAGGAAGCGGTCGGGCGGCACCAGCGGCGCCAGTTCCTCGGTAGTCGCGAGATCGGTCTTCAATGTGCGTAAGTCACGATTATTGATGCCAATCAGTGACGTCTCCAGGCCCAAAGCGCGATTGAGTTCGCGTTTGTCGTGGACCTCGACGAGAACGTCCATCTCCAGGTTGCGGGCGACCGCCTCCAGGTCGCGCGCCTCGGTGTCGGTCAGGCAGGCCATGATCAGCAGAATGCAATCGGCGCCCATCGCGCGGCTTTCGTAGACCTGCCAGGGATCGAGGATGAAGTCCTTACGCAGTACCGGCAACGCGACGGCGGCGCGGGCGGCGCGGAGATGCTCCGGCGTGCCCTGGAAGAACTTCTCGTCGGTCAGGACCGACAGGCAGGTGGCACCGCCATCCCGGTACGCGCGAGCCAGCGTGGCCGGGTCGAAATCGGGCCGGATCAGTCCACCCGAGGGCGAGGCTTTCTTGATCTCGGCGATCAGCCCGTACTTACCGCGGACGGTCGCGTCCTTCAGGGCGGCGCCAAAACCACGTGGCTTATCGCCGCGGGCGGCGATGGTCTGGCGCAGCGCTTCGACCGATGTCCTGGACTTCCGGACCGCCACCTCACTCCGCGTGTTGGCGCAGATGCGAACGAGAACGTCTGGGATCAAGGCGGGGGGCGGGGAACTGGGATCGTCTGGCATTCAGCCTCTCGTGGGATCAGGCCGCCGTCGATACGCGCCGCATGGTTTCCAGGGTGTTAAGCGCGGCGCCGGAAGCGATGGCACGCGCGGCCTGGTCCACGCCATCGCGCAGATCGGCGGCTCGGCCGGCGACGATCAGGGCGGCGGCGGAATTCAACAGGACGGTGTCGCGATAGGCGCCGGTGGCGCCTCGCAGCACCCCCAGCAGTGCGTCGGCGTTGAACGCGGCATCGCCGCCTTTGATCGCGGCGACGGGCGCGCGCGGCAGGCCGGCGTCCTCTGGGGTAACGGAAAAGGTGCGGATCGAACCGTCTTTCAAGGACGTGACCTGATTTTCACCGGCCACGGTCAGTTCGTCCAGGCCGAGACCGTGCACCAACCACGCGGCCTCGTGACCCAGAGCGGCGAGGGTTTCGGCCATGGGCCGGGTCCAGTCGGGCGAGAAGACGCCGGTCAGTTGCCGCCGCACCCGCGCCGGGTTCGATAGCGGGCCAAGGATATTGAAGATCGTGCGGGTGCCCAGTTCGACCCGCGGTCCGGCGGCGTGGCGCATGGACGGGTGGTGGCGGGGTGCGAACAGGAACACGGCACCGGCCTCGCGCAGGATCGCGGGCAGCCGGTCCATCGGTGCGTCGATGTTGACGCCGAGAGCGGTCAGCACATCGGCGCCGCCGGTGCGGGAAGACAAGGCGCGGTTGCCGTGCTTGGCCACCGGCACGCCAAGGCAGGCCACCACGAAGGTCACCGCCGAGGACACGTTCAATGTTCCCGCGCCGTCGCCGCCGGTACCGCAAACGTCGATCGCGCCTTCAGGGGCCTCGATCGCGGTCATGCGAGCCCGCATCGCGCGGACGGCGCCGGCGATCTCGGGCACGGTCTCACCGCGGACGCGCATGGCCATCAGCAGGGCGCCGATCTGCGCGGGCGTGGCTTCGCCGGACATGATGATGGTGAACGCGGCTTCGGCCTCGTCAGTGGAAAGCGCCTCCCCGCCGGCGAGTTTCCCGAGTGTCGGTTTCAGGTCTTGCGACATGGGGTGCGCGCGGATCAGGCGGCGCGCGCGGGCGCGTTGGAGAAGCGGGCGATGGCGAGGAAATTGGCCAGGATCCGGTGGCCATGCTCACTGGCGATGCTCTCCGGGTGGAACTGCACGCCGTGGATCGGAAAATCGCGGTGGTGCATGGCCATGATCAGCTTGTCTTCGGTCCACGCCGTGGGGATCAAGGTCGCCGGCAGCGTATTCTGGGCCACGATCAGACTGTGGTAGCGGGTGGCGGAAAACGGGCTCGGCACGCCTTCGAGAATGCCGGTGCCGTTGTGCATGATGGCACTGAGTTTGCCATGCATCGGCAGCGGTGCGCGAACGACCTGGCCGCCGAAGGCCTGGCCGATCGCCTGGTGACCGAGGCAAACGCCCAGGATGGGGAATTTCCCGGCGGCGGCGGCGATCAGGTCGAGACAGATGCCGGCTTCATTCGGCGTGCATGGGCCAGGGGACAGCACGATCGCCTCCGGGTTGCGCGCGAGCGCGTCCGCCACCGTCAGCTTGTCATTACGCACGACTTCGCAACGCGCCCCGACGTCGCCCAGAAAATGGACGAGGTTAAAGGTGAAGCTGTCGTAGTTGTCGATGAGCAGGATCATGGTCGTATCCTTGCTCCGCCGTCATGCGGTGGTCAACGGTGGGAACCGGGCCGGTGGGAGCGGGGATTTGGCGCGTCCGACGACGGCTCCTCGTTCGCATCGAGCCGGTCGTCGTCGCGCGGCGCCTGCTGCGTCCCGAGGCGCGACATCAATGCCTTCGCGCGGGCCGGCGTGGTGCGCGATCCGCGAGCCGAGAAGTAACGCTCGACCTCGGCGCGGGCCCCGACGCGGGCCGCGACGGCCGTGGCCACGAACAGGTTCATGCTGATCCCGGATATCGCGGCCTGTCGCGCGGCGGCATCCTTCAGGTCTTCCGGCAGCCGAAGCTGGATTTTCGTGTGCCTCATGTTCTTATCCTTCTGACGAGAGGGCCCGGCCTCTGGACATTGAAGCCGAACGTCGTGCCGGCCTCTGGCATGTCTTCCAAATTGAAGGTCGCGAGCACATCCGCGTGGCCGTTGACCGCGGTTTCGACCACCAACTCATCATCCGCGTGAGCGCCTGTCGGCCGCCACTGGTAATCGAACACGACCGGGATGCAGAGACCGGCCAGCGCGTCCAGGATTTCCATCACGTCCGCTTCGGTCGCCCGTGCCCGCGACAAGTGATGCGGGCGCCGGAGGACAGATTCATATTCCACCAGCAATGGCGTCGAAAGCAGCAGAGCGAATTTGCCGTCCAACGCATCAAGGATCAATTGCCTGGACGCGCCTTGCGATGAAATGAACACCGACAACCTAACATCCGTATCAACGACCACCCTCAACATAGTGCCATGATATATGGCGGCACTGATGTCCTCAAGCACTGACGCCAGATCAAACACTGACGCCAGATATGGCGTCAGTGTGCTCGCCGCGATCGCGCCTGGTCCCTTGCGGGACTCGTCACACCGGGCCGGATCACGAGCGTTCCTCATTCAGCCGTTCGAGATCCGCCAGGTCGATGACGCGCTGCGCTCGCCGGCGTTCGTAACTGGCCTGGTTCTTGGTGCAGATCAGACTGAACGGACGGCCGCGCCGCTCCGTCATCACGTCGACGTCGCAGCGTGCGTGGTGGATCGTGGCCTCGACATGGCCGCGCTCCGCTTCTTTGGCCTTGAAGACCCATCGCGCATTCACGGGATCCGCGAGGAACCGGCCCAGAGCGGCGCAGTGGCCGCACGAGCAGGTCAACGCATTGGGGCGCCCCCAATCCCGCGGGGGATCCAACGGCCGCGCGACCCGGGCTTCGAGATGCGCGACGCAGGCCGCGCGGAGCCGCCGCTCCGGGCCCGATCCGCCCAACCCGAGCAACTCGCGGACCGCCGGAACAAGGATCGTGTCGAAATCGTACGTCGCGGGCCATTCGAGGATGTGGGACGCCGCGCGGTCGGCGAGCGTGGCGTCGATGCTGGTCAGGCCGATGAACAGATCAACAACGAAACCGGCGGTCACATCCGGTCCGCGGCGCCACCTGTGGGGTGCCAAAGCACGCGGCAGCGCGTCGACCAGAGCCGATGCCGGCTCCAACATGACCTCTGGGCCGAGGGGGACACCGTGGGCCAAAAGCCGACCACAGGCAGCGAGCGCGCCTTCGGCCGCCCCGGCGATAATCCGTGTGACCAACGGCGCGGCCCGCTCCGGCGGCAGGAGGCGAGTGGCCGCGACGATTGGCACCGCGTCGCCCGGATCGAACCCGCCGCGGGTGGCGAGCGCCGCCAGAAATATCTCGACGTTCCCGGTGTCGGCGAGCCGGGTCAGCAGATCCAGCATTTTTCCGGCGTCGGTGCGATCGGTCTCCTGCCGGGGATACCAATCTCGCATCTGCCAGGTGGCCACCATTTCCGCCGCGAAATCGTGCGCCCGCCGCCACAAGGGAGAAGCGCGGTCCTCGCCCGAGGCCGCCCATTGTTCGGCGAGATCGGCCAGGTAAGGCAGCGTGACCTCCAGGCCGGCATGGTTGATCACCGCCAGCAGCCAGTCGCGCGGCCAAAGCACCAGGGCCGCGCGGAGGTAGCTACGCTCGAATGACGCGCCTTCGTTGCCGGTCGCCTCGTGGAAATGTTCCTCGTCCGGCTCAAGGTCCTCGAACGCTTCGGGAGGAGAAAATTCTTCGTCCCGAACCGGGATGACGGGCAATGCGGTGGGCTCGCCGTCGGGCCGGCACCATGACGACGCCGTCACGGAACGCTCGATGACCTCCACCGCCTCGAAGTCCTCGCCAGCGTCGTTGTCGAAGTCGTCCTCGAATTCGTCGTCATCGTCGTCATCGTCGTCATCGTCGTCCTCATCCCGGGAATCGCGAGGGGAACCGAAATGGTCGACATACTCCGCCGCGCCACTCTCTTCGACGGTGATCAGCGCGAGATGGACGTCGCAGCCGGCTTGTTTCGCGGCGGCCACGACGACCCGCGCGGCTCCGGCGTCGGCGCCTTTCAGGGCCTGGAAACCGAGTTCGGCCGGCGTGTAGGCGTGCTCCAGCGGCCAGACCAGCTTTTCGGGCGTATCGCCATCCGGCGATCGCGGACTTGCAGCCCAGACCCGCAGCAACGCCGCGACACGCTCCTCCTGGGCGGCATGATCGGCCGGTTCCGGCAGAGGTCCTGGGCGGCGCCGCACCAGGTTGTAGACCAGGACCAGGCGATGTCCCGAGGTGACCGGCAGCACCTCATGCACGCAGTCGGCATAGAACGCGGCGAAGGCGACGTCCGAGGGATCCTCGCAGCGTAGGTCGAGACGCGCTTCGCGGTCCTTGTGCCGCACGACAAGTTCGCCACCGACTGACAGCGACGGCAGTACGAGGATGAGAGTGGCGAACATTCCCGGCAGCTTCTCGGTGTCGCGGTGAGGCACGAAAAAGCTGCCTTGGTCATAGACCAACAGCTTGTAGAATTCGGCCTCGATTGGGGTGGCGACGCCGAGGCCATCAGCGACACGCGCCAGGATCGTCTCAAGGGTTTTCGGCCAATGCCTGCCCGTGATCCGCACGTGTTGAGGGCCGATCTGCCAGGTCCGCCGCACCGTGATGTCGGTCAACGTGTCCTGACCGCGGCCATACGGCGCGCGTTCGGCCGCGGCGATGAGTTGCTCGGCCTGAACCGGCAGCAGTGGCAGCGCGATGGGTCCAACCCCGTCGACCTCAAGCCGCGGCGCCATGATTTCGACCGTGCCAGAGGCACAGAAATCACCTGACCGATCAATCGTGCTGAGAACGTTGGCGAGGTCGATGGCAATCGATGACATGGCGATCCGTTTGCTCGCGCACCCAGGCGCATGAGGCCTTCCGAAGGAAGCTTATCGAGCGAACGCCCGCGGCGAAATGGGGCCCTGGAAAGTGCCGCCGGTGTAATGACGACGCGGTTACTCGCGCCGCTGTTGTTCCAGTTCACGCTCAACGTCCGCCAAGGTGCGCGGCTCGACCAGCAGCCCTTGTCGTTCGTAACGGCGGCGGCTCCGGCTGAAGCGTACGACGACGGCGCTCCTCGCGCTTTTCGCCTTGACCCGGCGCGTGAGCAGCGGGTCGCCGGCCGGCAGGAACTCGAGATCGCCGAGGCCGACGCAGCGCAGGCACGCCGGGCCGGGA
>ODAK010000338.1_pt1 | contig 53970 bp, 51 predicted proteins | sample 1539591 | NCBI WGS metagenome assembly ODAK01 (sample SAMEA3539303, study PRJEB22396) | soil metagenome | biome: tundra; feature: field; material: soil | place: USA | collected 2010-05 | depth 0.15 m
AGCCAGGGCAAAGCGACAAAATAGAACTGGTCGCCCAGCAGCGAAATCGTGCCGCCGATCAGCCAGCGACGATAATTCGGGTTGCGCAGCGGATGCTCGACGGCTGTGATGGGCACACTTGCAGTGGAAACGGTTGCAGCAGCCATAAGAATCTCCTCGATGCGTTTACCGGTGGGACAAAGCCCCGAAAAAGCATGTGCCGGTACGAGTTTGCTTCACGTAATGTAAATGTATATTTACATTTACATTCGTGTCAAGCATTATCTTTGCGGAGCTGATATAAAGGAAAGCCATGGCCGGTAAGACACTCGCTCCCCAACAAGCCCGCAGCCGGGAATCGATGCGTAAGTTGTTGAAGGCAGCGGCGGAAGTCCTGGGACAGCACGGACTAGAGGGCGCCACCATTCCGCGCATCGCCCAGCACGCGGGATTGACGCCCGGGGCCATCTATCGCCGTTTTCCTGACAAGGACGCGCTGCTCGAAACGGTGATCATCGGCATCTTGCAGCGTCAGGACGAGCGGCTGCGCATGATGCTCACGCCCGCCATGGCGCGCCAGATTCCGCTGGCCGTGTTTGCCGAGCAGCTCATCAACAACATGCTGGTCAGCTTCCGCGCCAGCGCCGGACTACTGCGTGCCCTCCGTCAGTTCGCGCAGGGCCGCGATCACACGTCGTTTTACAGGAAAGTCAACAAATTGGAGATGCGCACCTACCAGTACCTGGTCGAGTTGTTCTTGGTACATCGGAAGGAGGTCAAGCATCCCGACCCACAAATGGCGGTGTCGTTTGCCCTGATGATGCTGACCAGCACTCTGATAGAGCTGATTCTGGTGGATCATGATATGAAGAACTGGCAGGCCGTGATTCCAAAGGATGACCTGTCACTTAAGCGCGAGCTCCTGCGCTCTTTTCTGACCTATTTGGGTATCGAGCATAAGAATAACTGAACGCTGCGCCAATAATTACAATCCGCTCCCCGCTCGCCGTGCCCGCCCTCACATTTCGATTTAAACCACTACGCGGCAATTTCCGGTCAGTCGGCTACTCGGAAACTGACCCACTACCATCACCACTGAAGTCTTGCGGGTCTCCACATTCCGTGCGCGGAGATTGCCCCTATTGGGGAGCGCACCGAGGCTGTTAGAATCGCGCGGTGATTCTAATCCGGCTGTTCGGCGTATTCCTGCTCATCTGCATCAACGCGTTTTTCGCGGCAACGGAGTTTTCTCTAGTGGCTGTGCGGTTGTCCCGCGTCCGCCAACTGGTGAAAAAAGGAAATCCTAGCGCGCGAATCGTACAGGAATTGGTGTCGCACTTGGAGCGGGTGATTTCCGGCGTGCAAGTGGGCATCACGCTCACTACCATCGGACTTGGTTTTGTCGGTGAATATGCGCTGGCTCAGGGAATCGAGCCGCTGTTCTCGTGGATGCCGGGGAAGCACGCGATTTTTGTGGCGCACGGAATTGCCATCGGCGTGTCCTATCTGCTGCTCACCACATTTCATGTTGTTCTCGGCGAACTCGTACCAAAGGGATTGAGCCTCACGCATGCCGAGCGGGTTGCGTTGCTGGTTGCGCGGCCGTTCCAATTGTATTTGGGCACGTTCAGCATCGCGATCGGCGCGCTCGACGGCATGTCGAGAATGGTCATGCGCACGCTAGGCGTCACGCCCAGGCTCAGTCACTCCGCGGTACATTCCGCCGAAGAGCTGCAGGTGCTCATTCAACAGGCGCGCGAGCGCAGCCTGCTGGGCGCGGACGAAGAGCGGTACGTGCAGAGCGCGCTCGAGCTGGGGCGGCTTCAGGTTCGTGAAATCATGGTGCCGCGTCCTGACGTCCACGCGCTTCCGGCGGAAGCAACGCTGGAAGAAGCAGAGCAACTCTTCGCGCGGACGCAACGTTCGCGAATTCCTGTTTATCAGGGCACGCTCGATCATTCGCTCGGTTTCATTCACATAAAAGATTTATTCGGAGTTTTACTCGAGCGTCAGCGGCGCGCGAGCCAGGGACGGTCTCCGGCTCCATTTGAACTAAGGCGGCTGGTGCGCGAATTGCTGATTGTTCCCGAAAGTAAACTGGCGGGCGAACTGCTGTCTGAATTTCGATCGCGCGAATCGGCGATGGCGCTGGTGGTGGACGAATTCGGAAGCATACTGGGTCTTGTGACGCTGGAAGATGTAATCGAGCAAGTGGTGGGAGAAATTCACGACGAATTTGATCTGGTCGAACGGCCCGTCAGACTCGCTGATGGCGCGATGATTTTCGACGCATCGTTGAATTTGCGCGATCTCGAAATGCAATACGACATAGTGTTGCCTGAAGATCCGGCGTACGCCACCCTGGGCGGATTTGCGCTGGCCAAGTTGGGAATTATTCCGCAGGGCGGAGAAGCATTTGATTTCGAAAACTATCGGTTCACCGTTCACGAAATGGATCGCCGCCGGATTGCAAAACTGAAGATTGAAAAGTTGCCGGAAATTGCGGAAAGGCCGCAGGTACAAAGAAATCCAGCCGGTGGAAACAGGAAATGAGCGCACGCTCATTTGCCGGAACAGTCTGGAGAATGGCGCGGCGCGTCTTCGTTCGGCTCGGCGTTGCGCTGCCCGCAATCTGGCTGATATTGACGATGGTATTCATGCTCGTACACATCGTCCCTGGCGATCCTGTCCAGCAAATGCTGGGCGAAGATGCGCGCGCGGAAGATCTAAACAACTTGCGACACGTGCTTGGGTTGGATCAGCCGCTGTACACTCAATACGCCCATTACATGGCCGGATTGGTGCGCGGCGATTGGGGCAAGTCATTCCATTTTCAAAGCTCTGTGCTGACGCTGGTACTGCACCGATATCCGGCAACGTTGGAATTGGCGTTCGTTGCCATGCTGGTGTGCGCGACGATTGCGATTCCAGCGGGAGTGGCCGCCGCGCGAAACCGTGGAAGAGCGCGCGATCATGCGATCGGTGTGCTCACGTTGTTCGGGCTTTCGGTACCGAATTTCGCGCTGGGCCCCGTGCTGATTCTCTTATTTTCGATCACATTTGGCTGGCTTCCAGTTTCGGGGCGCGGCGGAATTTCTCATCTAATTTTGCCGGCTGCAACGCTGGGTGCGGCGCTGGCGGCGATCCTGACGCGAATGGTTCGCGGCTCGATGGTCGAGGAACTGGGAAGTGATTACGTTCGCACCGCGCGCGCAAAGGGATTATCGGAACGCGCAGTGTTATATCGTCACGCGTTCCCCAACGCGCTGGTGCCTATCATTACGATTCTCGGATTGCAATTCGGCACGCTGCTGGCTGGAACGATTGTCACCGAGTCAATATTTTCCTGGCCCGGAATCGGACGCTTGACGGTGCAGGCCATTCAATCGCGGGATTACCCGCTGCTTCAGGGATGTATTCTGGTGATCGCGCTTTCCTATGTGGTGGTAAATCTGCTGACAGACGTTGTGTATTCGCTGATTGATCCAAGGATTCGCGTGTCATGACGAGCCGCGCGAGCACATCAACGGAATTTCTGCGGCGTAGCGGACTGGGCCGCGCGGGACTCGTGTTGACGACGTTGCTGGTGGTGCTGGCGTTGTTCGCGCCATGGATCGCGCGCAGCGGACCAGCCGCACAAGACTTGCCCGCGCGTTTGCAGGGACCAACCGTGGCGCACTGGATGGGGACCGACGAACTTGGACGCGATGTTTTTTCGCGCGTGCTTTATGGCGCGCGCATTTCGATGCTGGTAGGAATTTCCGTTGTGACGGGCGCGGGCTTCTTGGGCCTCGCGCTTGGCGCGCTTTCCGGATATTTCGGCGGATGGCTGGATCGCGTAATAAATGGTGTGCTCGTGAACGCGTTCCTTTCTTTTCCCGGAATATTGCTGGCTATTGCGTTCGCGGCGTTTCTCGGGCCGGGCCTGGACAAAGTTGTGTTGGCGCTGGTGATTACGGGGTGGGCGGGATATGCGCGTTTGGCTCGCGCGCAAGTGTTGAAGGTCAAGGAAATGGATTATGTGCTTGCGGCGCGTTCGCTCGGCGCGTCGCACACGCGCATCTTGCTGCGCCATATTTTGCCGAACGCAATTCAGCCGGTGCTAATACAGACGACGATCGGAATGGCCGGCGCGATTCTTGCAGAGTCCACGCTAAGTTTTCTTGGCCTCGGTGTCTTGGCGCCCGCGCCGAGCTGGGGCGCGATGCTGAATGATGCGAGCGCGTATTTATTTAGCGCGCCGCACATGGTTATTTTCCCGGCGCTCGCGATTATGACCGCGGTACTGGCATTTAATTTATTGGGTGACGCCCTGCGCGATTGGTTGGATCCGCGCACGCGGGCGTACCTGGTCACACTGGATCTTTCCCGCTAGAAAATAGTTTGAAGAGAATATTTCATGACAGCCGAACAATTACTTCGGCGCCGCGGTTCACGCCAAGCGCGCGCGCGGCATTGCCTTTATTCACGGCAATTTCAATAAATCCGCTGGAGCCGACGAGCGCCATTGGATCACCTGCAGGGCCTTGTGCGAAATTTCCTACTAGTTGTTTTACCGGCTTGCCGCCGACGGTCATGGCTAAGAGACCCGGCTGACGCTTCGCTTCCGGCAAATCCTCGAGAGTGAAGTTCGTCATTAAGTTTCCGAAATGATCCACACGCAGGACGGCGCCACGGAGTGCGCCGTCCTGCGTCTTCGGGCGAGGCAACGCAAATCGAACGTGATCCTCAACAACGTCGCCAAATGCCTCGGCCTGCCAGTTTTTAGTAAGCCATGCCGCAACTGGCGCAAAGACGTCGCGTCCGTGAAATGTTTCGCTCACAGGCCGCAGAAAATAATGTTCGGAAGTGATGTGTCGGACGACGACTGGATCTTCGCGTTCGTAGATCATCGAGAGCACGCCGTTATCCGGTGCAATAAAATACTGGTTATTTGCTGAAACGAGTATCGGCCGTCGCGCGCTGCCGACTTCCGGGTCCACGATCACCATGTGCACAGTGCGCGCCGGAAAATATCGGTATGCGGCGCCGATGCACAACGCGCCATCCAGAACATCGTAGGGAACCACGCTGTGATTGATATCCACAATTTGTACGTCGGGATGCGTTTTCAGCAGAACGCCCTTTAGCGTGCCGACCAGATGGTCGCTCGTGCCGTAGTCAGTTGTGAGCGTGATGATCGGGCCGGGCACTCGATTTCGTCTCCAAGACAGCGTTCACACGCCTTCAAGGCACGCTACCGGACGCGGTAGTTGAAGTCAAGATAACTCACAGGCCGCGTAACGCAGCGGAGATGGGCCTGCGCGCAGCTCGGATCGCCGGTGGAGTACCTCCGACGATTCCCATCAGCAGCGCGAAGATCATGCCCGCCATAAGTACGAAGGGTGTAACGCGGAATGCGAACGCAAGCGACGAAAATGTTTGAAAGTTTAGAGTGCTGGTAGTGAATCCATTTAAAGGCAGCGCGCAGAGGCAACCAATAATTCCACCGATGGCGGCGATGATCGTCGCTTCCACCATAAATGATATGGCGATGCTGCCCGAACTGAAACCGAGAGCGCGGATAGCTGCGATTTCGCGGGACCGTTCAGAGACCGCGGAATACATCGTGTTCAGCGCGGCGAGAACCGCGCCGATTCCCATCACAAACGCGATCATGGACCCGATTGTCTCGATCAGAGTTGTCAACATACCGGATTGTTTTGCGTAGTAGTCTATTTCGCGATCCACGGAGACGGTCATCCGCGGATCACTTGTGAACGTATCTTTCAGCGCCTGGAAACCATCCGGTGAGTTAAGCCGCGCTGTTACCGATTGATAGATGTTCACGGGGCGTTGGTAAATCTGATCGAGAATAACTGCGTCGCACCAGATTTCCGAATCAAACGAGCTGCCGTCGGAATCAAAAATCCCCACGACAGTCCAGGTTCCGCCGTTGAATTTCACTGTGCTGCCCAGATCGAGCCCGACATAAGTCTTCAGAGCGTTTTTACCGACGAAGAGTTCGTTCAGGCCGGGATTAAGAAAGCGTCCCTGGTCGATGCGGATCGTCGGCCGCACTTCTAGCGCACGCGGCGAGACTCCGCGAACCTGTACGTTTGCAGGTGTGCCCGTCGCTTTCAACGGAAAGGGCGCGATGACTACGACTTCAGGACTGACGAGCGGTCCGTTTGGTCCGCGAGCAATTCCTGGTGCAGTTTGGATGATGTGCACTTGTTCCAGCGTGACGGAACCAACCATTTCAGTGTTGGAACCCGCGCGCATAATCAGCGCGTTGGAAGGGGAGCCGGATGAAACCATCGTAGCGCGGAAGCCTCGCGCCATGGCCAACATTGCGACGAAAACACCAACTGTCCCGGCAATGCCCAAAACCGCGACGATCGAAGATGTCCATCGGACGCGCACGCTGCGCAAATTGTAGATAACCGGAATCGCCAAGTTGAAATCCCTTCGTCAAACTTTCCGAAGCGCGTCCACCACCCGCAAGCGGCTCGCCGTAATCGCGGGCAGTAAACCTGCAATGGCGCCAATCGCGATCGCCACGATGATTCCAAGGCCTGCCTGCATCATCGGCAAATAGAAAAGTGGCAGAATGCCGGGCATCGGACTGCCGAACAGAGTGAGGATTTTCGCCGTGCCAATTCCCAGGATTGCACCGATAAACGCGATGGAAACCGATTCCGCAATCACGTAGACGAGAAGGAAGCTGTTCGAGTATCCCAGCGCCTTCAGAATCGCCAGCTCTGGAGTGCGCTCGCGAACGGCGATGGCCATCGTGTTGCCTGTAACAAGCAGCAGCGTAAAGAATACAATTGCGCCGATGGAAAGTATTAGCAACTCGATGTTGCCAGTTTGTTTCGCAAATCCCGCGGCGAACGCCAGTTCCGTATCGCTTTTCGTTTCAAAGGAAGAATTGGCGAACGTGTCGTCAATCGTTTTAACAACCTGCGTTGCGTCGTCGGGATTGTTCAGGCGCACCACGTACCATCCGACGGTATTTTTGTAAAACATCGCAGGGCTTTCGTTCAAATTGTCGTAGTGGAACCAGAACTGCGTGGTGTCGTCTGCCTTTCGAGTTCCCTTATAGATGCCATCAATGTTGAATTCCCACGTGCCGGTGTAAATCGCGCCTTTGATGGGAATGCGGTCGCCCACTTTCCACCCGAACCGCTTCGCCGTGCCTTCACCGACGATGGCACCCTGGCGGTCATTCATGAACGTTTTCCACTGATCTTCCGGCACGGCATATTCTGGATACATTTGACGCCAACTCTCCGGTTCAACCGCGAACTGCGGAAAGAAATTCTTCTCGTCCTGATAAATTCCGCCGAACCAGGTCGCGTGAGTGATCTGTTTAATTCCCGGAATTGCACTGATGCGGCCGGAGTAAGAACTCGGCAGTGGCTGAATGAAAGTTATTCGGTTCATGATAATCAAACGATCGGCGCCTGCAACCTCTACACCCTGATTGAACGAGATGCGTATCGTGATGAGCAAGCCGAACAAAAACATCGCCACGGCGAACGAGCCAATCGTCAACGCTGTGCGGAATTTCTTCCGCAGCAAGCTGACGCGTAGCAATCGAAAATATTTCATGCGCGGGCTCCGGCAGATTGGGCTTCCGCCAGCACTCCCTTATCAAGGTGCAGGATCGAATGGGCGCGCTCAGCCGCGAGCGGGTCGTGCGTCACCAGGAGTACGGTTTTTTTGTGATCCTGCGCGAGCCGCTGGACAAGTTCCAGGACTTCATCAGCGCTATGTCGATCCAAGTCACCGGTTGGCTCATCGCAAAGCAAAAAAGTTGGATCGGTGACGATAGCGCGCGCAATTGCCACGCGCTGTTCCTGTCCGCCGGAAAGTTGCCGAGGATAATGCTTCATGCGATCCGCCAGGCCGACGAGAGCCAGCACTGCTTCGACGTGTTTGCGACGCTCGGACTTGTTGAAGCTGGTCAGCAAAAGAGGAAGCTCGACATTCTGAAATGCCGTCAGCACAGGAATCAGGTTGAACATTTGAAAGACGAATCCCACGTGTCGCGCGCGCCACTTAGTTAGTTTTCCGGCGGACATGCTCGTGATTTCGTCGCCCGCCACGCGAATACTTCCTTGCGACGGGACATCAAGGCCGCCCAACAAATTGAGCAGCGTCGTTTTGCCGGAGCCGCTGGGACCCATAAACGCCACGAAATCGCCCGCGTCCACGTCAAGATTCAGTCCCTGCAAAACGTGAATTTCTTCGCTGCCGCGGCGATAATTCTTCCCGAGGTTGCGGACGGAGATCAAACTGTTGCCGTTTCCGCTGCCATCCACTCTTACCATTTCGTTCGCCTCACTGTTTTCGCTGAACTCGCTGCCCGTCCTGCAAGTCGTCCGGACCTTTTACGACCACCAGGTCTCCCACCGCAATTCCCGAAAGAACTTCGATGTTCGGGTTCCTGGTGGCACCGGTGCTGATTGCGCGGCGCTCGACTACGCCATCGTGATACAGGAAAACCGTGCTGTGTTGATCCGCAGCGTGCACCGCTTGCTGTGGAACCAGCGCCACGGCGTTGGATTTCTTTTGTTCCGGCGTCTCATCCGGCAGAAAAGCGACCTTCACGCCCATGTCCGGCAAAATGCGCGGGTCCAAATGCTCGAATGTGATGCGAACTTTTACCGTGCCCTTCACACGGTCTGCCGTCGGGATAATCGTCCGCACGTGCGCGGGAATTTGCCAATCGGGATATGCGTCCAATGTAGCCGTTACATGCTGCCCCGGTTTTACGCGCGCAATGTAATTCTCGTTCACGTCCACTTCAATTTCATTTGACGCCATATCCACAATCGTCGCGATTCCCGTGCGCGTGAATCCGCCTCCCGCCGAGATTGGCGAAATCATTTCGCCCGGTTGCGCGTCCTTAGAAACCACAATTCCGTCATACGGCGAGCGCACCTGGCAATTATCAATATTTTGCTGGTCAATGCCGATCTTCGCGTTGGCGGCTTGCACCTGAACTTTCGCGGAGGCAATTTGCGCCTTCAGTCGGTTCACCAGCGTCTGAGCGGTGTCCAGCGCTTGCGGCGTCTGAACGCGGGCCTCAACAAGCTCAGTGGTGCGCTTCAGTTCTCGCTCTGCGTTTCCGAGCTGCACTTCCAAATCAGGAATCGTGGCCGCTGTTGCGTCGCGCTCGGCCTTGGTGGAAGTCATCGAAATCCGGTAGTCCGAATCGTCCAGCTGCGCCAGTATCTGTCCCTGAGTTACGTGCACTCCTTCATCCACGTACACGGCTGTGATTTTGCCCGTGATTTTTGCCGCCACCGACGCCCGGCGTCTCGGCGTTACATAGCCAGACGCATTCAGCAATACGGAAGCAGGCGCGCTATTTGGCGCAATTGCGGCGGTAACTTCAACCTCAGGCGCGCGATTTCTCAGTAGCGACGCCCCCCACAGTCCTGCAGCCACAACCAGCAGTACCATGACGATGATCCCTATCCATTTCGCAATGGGCCTGCCGCCGCGCTTGTGGTCTGCAATCCGCAACGCGGAAAGGTCGGGCATTTGTGTCGCAGGTCTTGTGGTTCCCATAAGTTATGGGCACTTTGTGACGTTCGGTGAACACGAAATCGTCTGAGCCCCAACCGAATACACGAATGGCCCGGCTGCCGCGTCACCTCGGATGCGCTCAAACATATCATACGCAGGGAGAGAGCCCAAACTTTCGCGCTAGGCCTTGGCACAGCTCTCGATAGCTTAAACCGTCGGGACACAGAAAGGTTACGGTGAGATTTGTGAATTGGTTCGGAAATCCGGAAGGTCGATCGCAACGACCGTTAACGTACTGACCGTTCCGGGCTTCCTTGACCGTTCTTTTCGTTGCAGGCTATCCTGTATGTGGACGAGAACCTCGCCTTGCCAACTATTCACCGCATTTATTTCGACCACAACGCGACTACGCCCGTGGACCCGGAAGTCCTGGCGGCGATGCTGCCGTACTTTTCGGCGGAATATGGCAATGCCAGCTCAATCCATTCGTTCGGACAGAGAACTCGCGCGGCGGTCGAGCGCGCCCGCATGGCTGTGGCGGCGCTGATTGGCGCGCAGCCGGCGGAAATAACTTTCACTAGCGGCGGCACAGAATCAGACAATCTGGCAATCTTCGGGATTGCCGGCGGCGAATCCACCGGACGCAAGCACGTCATCACGACGCAAATCGAGCACAGCGCGGCGCTGAATCCGTGCCAAGCTTTGGCCAAGCGCGGCATTGACGTTTCATTTCTTCCGGTAAATCGCGCCGGCGTGGTAGATGCCGCAGAGGTTCGCCGCGCGCTCCGGCCCGAAACAGTTCTAATTACTGTAATGCACGCCAACAACGAAATCGGCACGTTGCAGCCGCTGGAAGAAATTGGCCGCATCGCCACCGAAGCCGACGTGTGGTTTCACGCCGACGCGGTGCAATCCGCGGGCAAAGTGCCGCTGGACGTAAGCGCCCTCGGCGTGGATTTGCTTTCGATTTCCGCGCACAAAATTTATGGACCCAAGGGTGTCGGCGCGCTCTACGTTCGATCCGGAACGACGATGGAACCGCTGCTTTTCGGCGGAAGCCACGAACGTGACCGGCGTCCCGGCACGGAAAATGTTCCGGGAATTGTGGGCTTGGGCCGCGCGGCGGAATTGGCGCGCGAAAAATTATCCGAAGATGCCGCGCGCGTTTCGCGTCTGCGCGATAAGTTTGAGCAGGGCGTAGTGGCGGCAGTTTCCGGAGCTCGAGTAAACGGCGTCGACGCCGCGCGCGTGCCGAACACCTCGAACATAGTGTTTCCGGATATTTCCAGCGAATCACTGCTGATTGCGCTCGATATGAAAGGGCTCGCGTGTTCCAGCGGCTCCGCGTGTTCGTCGGGCGCTGTGAAACCTTCGCACGTTCTTACCGCGATCGGGCTTGCCAGCGCCGACGCGCGATCGAGTTTGCGATTTAGTCTGGGGCGGCACACTACCGAAGCCGATGTTGATTTGGTGCTCGCCATGATTCCGCAGGAAGTTGCGAGGCTTCGGGCGATTTCTCCTGAGAACAAAAAACCTGTGCCGGCGAAATAAAATAATTGGCGCTGTTCTCGCAACGAAGGCCTATCAAGCCGAGCCGCAAGCTTCTCAAGCACGGATTCAGTTTTTCAATTAAGCTGTCTGTTGCACATCGATGAATGCTGATGACCAAGGAAACCAGTAATTCGGGAAATGCAGCCGCACTCCTCACCGCCGTAGCCATGAGCGGCGGCGTGGATAGCTCCACAGTTGCGGCCATGCTGCGCGAGCAAGGCGCGCCGATCGTCGGTCTCACGATGCAACTGTGGAACCAGCGCCGCCTGCCCGAGCTTGACGCAGAGGGACACAAAGGCCATCGCTGCTGCGGCATTGACGACGTGTATGACGCGAAGCGCGTCGCCGAGCATCTTGGCTTCCCGCATTACGTTGTAAATTTCGAGCAGCGATTTGAAGAAACGGTCGTTCGTCCATTCGTTGACGATTACCTCGCCGGGCGCACACCGATTCCATGCACGCTTTGCAACAATCACGTGAAGTTTGATCAGCTGATCGAGACGGCGCGCGAGATTGGTGCGGATCGATTGGCCACGGGCCACTATGCCCGCATCCGCTTCAATGAAGCGACCGCGCGTTACGAACTGCTTCGTGCTGCGGATGATTCCAAGGACCAGTCCTATTTTCTTTTTGGTTTGCAGCAGGAACAGATGGCGCGAACAAGTTTCCCGCTCGGTGACTTGAAGAAGGACGAAGTGCGGTCAATTGCCCACGCGGCGCAACTGCCCGTTGCCGCAAAGCCCGAAAGCCAGGAAATTTGTTTTGTGCCGTCAGGAAATTACGTGCAGTTCATCGAAGCGTATCTCGGTGAGCAGGGAAGCGCTTTGCCTGCGGATTCAGGCGAAGTCGTTTCCACCAGCGGTGAAGTGCTCGGCCATCACGATGGCGTCCATAAATTTACGGTCGGCCAGCGCAAGGGATTGGGAGTCTCCGTCGGACATCCGCTCTACGTTTTGTCCCTGGACCGCGCGAACGGCCGCGTCGTCGTCGGCGAAGGCGACGAGCTACTTTCTTCAGTATGCGAAGTACGCAACATGAATTGGATCAGCGTCGCAAAACTAGACGTTCCGGTCCGCGCGGAAGTGAAAATTCGCAACCGCCATGCCGCCGCACACGCAATTGTCGAGCCGATGGAAAGCTCGAACCGCGCGCGCATCACGTTCGATGATCCGCAGCGCGCAATCACACCCGGACAGGGCGCTGTTTTCTATGTAGGGGATGTCGTGCTCGGCGGCGGCTGGATCGTCTAAACGCAACTCACCGCATCATTCAACAAATCAACCTGAAAAAGATGATATGAAGGCCAGCTAAATGAAAAGCCCTTCGTCCGAAGGATCCGAAGCAGGGGTTGTTGAAGATCCGTCGCGCGGCCGTCGAAACGAACGCAATACGTCAATTCCAGTTTTGATGCCACGAATCACTGCTGTTGCCTGTTGAACCGGACCCATCACCGCGCGCCGAACGGTTGATCCCGCGTCCTCCACAGTTTCCAAAACTCCAGTAAGAATCTGGTCGGTGTGAAGAAGCTGAATTCTGATGCGATCCAAAGTTTCAGTTAGCACGCGATCCACTTTTTGCGCCTGGTTCCGCGCGATATGAACCACTTCGGATGCATCGTTCAGCATGCCGACGATTCGCGGCTGCGTTTCACCAACCAGCATTTCCACCCGCGAAATCAGGGGCGCAATACGCGCATGCAAATCGTTCGCCATGCGCATGATCTGCTCGTGCGACTTTTTCGTTTGGAAATACACCGCGGCCAGGATCGCCGTCTGCAGGGCGAACGCCACCGCGATAATCACCACGAAATATGCGGGCCAGGTAGGCATTACAGAGCGGCTGACTACGCCTTTGCTTTCTCGCGCTGGTAGGCTTCGCGCCCGGCGTCAACGGCTGCGGAAATAGATTCCTTCTGATTCTTGGCGACTTCTTTGCTGCGCTCTAGCAAATCTTCCGCGCGTTCACGTAATTCACGGGCTTTACGCTGCGCGTATTCCCGGCCCTCATCCGCTTTGTTGGCCAGGTACTCGCGTGTTTCTTCGCCGGATCTTGGAGCGAAAAGGATGCCGAGAAGCGCGCCAACGCCCAGCCCAACCATGAAGTAACTTGCTTTACTGCCGATATTGTCAGCCATAAATCCCCCTCTATTGAAGCTAGCACACCTATTCGTGGCATGCAACCGGATGCCGGGCAGCCGCTGGGATGTGCGCGGCGCAAGTGGATCACGGAGCTATCCGTTGGATGCACGAGCGATGGGAGATGACGCGCGGAAATATTCAGCGAGCCGCGCAGCCTGCGAACGCGTCACAACGCGCGCCAGATCCTCCTCGCTGGCTTCGCGAACGCGCGTCACGCTTCCAAATCGGCGCAGCAGTTTCTGCGCGGTTCGCTCGCCGACCCCGGGAATCTCCAACAGCTCGGTGTGAATTGTCCGCGCGGACCTGCGCTGGCGGTGGAATCCGACGGCGAATCGGTGCGTTTCATCGCGAATTCTCTGCACCAGATGAAGAATCGGAGAATGCTTTTCCAGTACGACCGGCTCATCTTCCTGGCCCAGCACGTAAATAATTTCTTCGCGCTTTGCGATGCTGGCGACGGCCTGGTTGATAATTTCAAGCTTTTCCAGCGCCTGAGCTGCCGCGTGCAACTGGCCGATTCCGCCGTCAATCAGAATCAATCCGGGCAGTGCCTTCTTTTCTTCCTGCAATCGCCGGTAGCGCCGCCCGACCACTTCGCGCATGGATGCGAAGTCATCAACGCCATCCGTTTCCTTGATGATGAACTTCCGGTAGTCCGACTTTCGCATTTTGCCGTCCTGCCACACGACCATTGACGCTACGGTATCCGAGCCTTGAATGTGCGAAATGTCGAAACTTTCGATCCGCGAGGGTGGCTCTGCCAGATTGAGCGCCGCCTGCAACGCTTCAGAGGTAGCTTTCGCCGTGGGCTTCATCACACGGAAGCGCGCATCAAACGAATGTTTTGCGTTGCGTTCGACAAGGTCCAGAAAGGCATGCTTCGGTCCCCGCTGCGGACACAGAATCTCCACGCGATGGCCGGCTCGCTCGGTAAGACTATCCTCCAATAATTTCCGATCTTCAAAATCCATTGGAACGTGAATTATGCGCGGCAAGTAATTTGCATCCAGGTAGAGTTGCTTCAGCAATGACGGCAAGAACTCCGCGGGATCGAACTCATCAAGCTCTTCCCAGTAAAAATCGCGCCGATCTACAACACGTCCTCCCCGAACATGAAACAGATTCGCGGCCACTTGAGGCGCTTCTTCATACCAACCGAGGACGTCGGTGTCATCACCCTGCGCGGCTGCTACTTTTTGCCGCTCGTCAATTTCTTCCACTACGCGCAGCAAATCGCGATACGCGCCGGCGGCCTCGTAACGTTCTTCAGCAGACGCAGAGGCCATGCGCTCCTTCAAACTGGCCGTCAATTCACTGCGGCGTCCTCCCAGAAAAATGCGCACGTCGCGCGCCGCTTCCGTGTATCGCTCGTCAGTCGTCAGACCGGGCACGCACGGTCCCAGGCAACGGTGAATGTAATACTGTAAACACGGGCGTGCATGCGCACGCGTCAAATCCACGGTGCACGACGGCACTTTGAAATTCTTGTGGATGAAATGAACGATGCGGTGTGCCAGGCTATGGGGAAAATACGGCCCAAAATAAAGTGAGCCGTCCTTTTTCAGTCGGCGTGTTACGTAAACACGCGGAAATTTCTCAAACGCCGTGTAGCGGATGTACGGGTACGTTTTATCGTCCCGCAGCATCACGTTGAATTTTGGCTTGTGCTGCTTGATCAGATTGTTTTCCAGCGCCAGCGCTTCGCGCTCGTTATCCACGACGATGTAGTCGAAATCGACGATCTCGCGCACCAGAGAGCCGGTCTTCGCGTCCAGCACGCGTGTCTCAAGAAAATAAGAACGGACGCGCGAGCGCAATGAACTCGCCTTGCCTACGTAAACAATGTTCTCGAGCGCGTCCTTGAAAAGGTACACTCCCGGCTCGGTTGGCAGGCTGGCGACTTTTTGTTGCAGATCCATAGTTTCTTGCGCGCGGCAGAACGGAGTAGAATTAACTTTGGCCCTGAGCCAACCCCGATGATAGCAAAGCGAATCTCATTATGTGGAGGAGAGGTGTCCACTCTCTCTCATTTCACGCAATTGGGGAAAATCCGGCGGGCCTGCTTCATGAGATGAATCGAGCGCCAAAGAAGATGCCTCGCATACTCCGTAGCGTTGTCTGTCTGGCGATAATTCTGACAATACTTTTCGGCGCCACACTTTTTTCCAGCGCTGCTCGCGCGCAATCGCAGCCTCCGCCACCGCCTCCTCCGCCGGCGACCGGCGAGTCGTCATCAAAGAATCCTCCCGACGGAGCGGGAACGGAAGCGCCGACACCGCCTCCAAAAACAGACGCCGAGAAAGATCTCGCGGCGCTTCCTCCGATGGATCGGCTGGCCGCTGTAAAAGACATCGAAATCGGCACCTATTATATGAACAAGGGCAATCTTGATGCGGCAATCGATCGCTTTCATACCGCAGCAATCTCTTATCCCACCTACGCCGAGCCGTGGCGTTTGATGGGACAAGCCTATGAGAAAAAAGGTGTCTTAAGCGACGCGATCAAGTGTGATCAGGAATACTTAAGGCTGTACCCTCACGCGCAGATTCGCAAAAAGCTGGAAGCGCACATCGAGGAACTTCAAAAGAAGCAGCAACGTGAATCACAAAAGCACGGCGCGAAGCTGTTGCTCTCACCGTCGTAAATTCTACAGTCGTTCCAAAAACTTGTGCGCGCGCTCGTATTCCGCGAATCGCCGTTCTTCCGCGCGGAACGCCGCGCTATGAGCCTGCAATCTACAAGCGGCCACGCGAATCGGATGGCGCACGTGTAGCATCTCGTGATACAGCACATATTCCACCACGTATTGCGGCACTTCTGCGCGATCCAGCCGCGTGTTCACCACAATTTGATCCAGTCCCGGATCGAAACATCCAAGCTGCGCGCGCCAATTGCGTTTGCTCCAGCCAAGACGGGGACGGTGCAGCCGCCCGCGAAAATATTTTCGATTCAGCACGGAAAATAGCGGCGCCAAATTGTGCGCCGCTCCTGCAGCTCCGCTCTCATTTCGCCGCCCGCGCTTCAATCGTGTCGCCATCACCCGCCGGTGAGTTCCGCGCGCCACGGAATAATGGCGATAAGCCTCAATCAATTCACGCGGAGCGCGTCGCCTGTACAGTCGCCCGAGCAAAATTGCAGCAGCAGCTTCCAAAACGGAAAGCGGCGCGCTGCGCAAAATATCGGAAAGCCGCACGTAAGCAGTTTCATCGCGCAAACGAATCGTATGAACGAGATTTGAGTAGGGATAGAATTCAACGACAAAATGCGGTGGCCGCGCCTGACATCCCAGCCGCGTATAAATTCGCTGAAAAATTTGCGCGCCCCTGGGAATTGTACTGTCCTCGCGCATAAATTTCGCCCGGCGCGAACGCGTCTCCATCACTGCTTTCTCCGAACCGGCGCCGAAATGTCTTTCGCTGCCTTTTCCGCGTCCGTCAGCGCGTCCTGGGTCGCTTCAACCGCATCGTCCAGGGTTTCTTTGTAGGACTCAACTTCAGCGCCGCTTTTCTGCAGCTCTTGCAGGTAAGCCAGATGCTCTTTCGCTCTCGCGGCCAACGCTTTCAAACCTACACGGATGTCCTGCTGCCGTTCGCGGGCCACATCAATCACATCGGCGGCGTCATCGATGCATCCGGTGTATGCATTAATCAATGCATTTAACTGTTCCGCGCGCCGGCGATCTGTCGTTGGATGCGCGAGACTATATTTCAGTTTGGCGATGCGGTCGTCGGCAAAGGTCACAAACCAAATCATCTTTGCGGAAGGCGTGGTCGCTTCCCGTATCTTGTCGGCTTCCGTATCGCTCAGATAATCTTTCTTTTCCTGCGCAGGCCGCGCCGCCATGGATGAAAATAAAACCGCCAACGCCAGAATGACCGTCTGTATGCGCATATTTCGACCTCCTACTTTCCGTCGTTTTTCTTTCCGGCTTCGCGCGGAAAAAGCATGTGAATTAATTCGGCATGAGTGCGTACAAGTTCGTCGTGGATTTCCTGTAAGGCCTCGCGCCGGTCGATTGGAACCACCGGCAACGTTCTATCAATTTGCCACAGTGTTTTCCGCAAATGGAACTCGAGCTCCTTAAAGCCATCGGCCTTCTTTTCAGGGTCGTTACCCGTAGCCTTCAGCGCTTCAAAAACAAAACGAACTTCATTCTTGTAATCGCTGAGCATCGCCGACGCAGCGTCGAAATCTTCAGCGCTCGCCTCACGAACAAAATGCTGGATTTGTGCGTCTCCGTAATTTCCTAGCGCCTTCGCTTTGCGAATCGGATCCGTTTCCTTCTCGTATTTTTCCTTGTACTCCGGCATACGGTCCTGCTGCTGCGTTCGTGCGATGCCGGCTGACACCACGACAACCGAAAGTAATATTGCCGGGAAAATTATTCGGTGCGGAAAGAAGCGCCCGGAAATCCGTCGCCTCGGCATCGGCTGCTTCAACATGGTGGCCCTACTTCTTGGTGAGTTCCTTCTGCAATACTTTCAAGCGCTCGCTAGCCTGAAATTCTTCTTTGTCGCTGCGACCGTTGTCGGCATCCAGGAATTTCCGGTACGCCGCAACCGCCTCTTGCTTTCTCTGCAGTTTATCGTAACAGGTTGCGCGCACAAATAGAACAATCGGCAGCGGCGCTTCCCGTTTCGCCAGAATATCCAGCAGTTCGAGCGCTCCATTATAATTTCCGGCCAAATATTCCGTAGTAATCAGGTTTCGCAGCACTTCATTCTGCGTGCCGTCGATGCCGAGCGCCCTTCGCAACTCCCGCTCCGCGGCAGGGAAGTCACGTTTCTCCAGCAGAATTCGTCCGTATTCCGCATGTAGCAAGGCGTCTTCAGGCGCTGCCGCCACCGCGATTGCCAGCGCCTGCCCAGCGCCGTCCCAATTTTGTTGAGAGATCAGAATTGACGCGCGCAGTTTCGCGCGCTCCGCGGAAGGTGTGGCGCCGGCATCCGCGCGATCCAATTCGGCCAGCGCGTCTGCGGACTTACCGAGGTTATACAACGTCGTCGCAAGTTTTAGGCGCGCTTGCGCGTCGTCGGCATTATGCTCCAGATATACGCGGAGTTCTGCAATCGCCGCATCCGTCTTTTTCTGCCGCAGCAGCGCGTCGATCAGTGAGCTGCGGGCGGCTTCGTTATCAGCGCGCAGTGCAATTGCTTGACGCAAACGCCGCTCGGCCTCCTCCGGCCGGTCCGCGCGCAACAAAGTCACTCCCCATCGAAAAAATGTGTCGAAATCGCTCGCGTCAAACGAAGCGGCCGACTCGTATTGTGCAATCGCGCCGGAAATGTCGCCGCTGCGCTCCATTGCCAGCCCCGCAAGATATCGCGGTTTCGCCTGCGTGGGCGTTAACTCCGCTGCGCGTTGCAGCGCGACAGCAGCGCCAGAAAAATCTTTCGCCTCCATTAGAGTCAGCCCGATATTCAATTGCGCTTCAGCGAAATCCGGCTTCAACTCCGCCGCGTGCCGGTATTCTGAAAGCGAATCGTCGCTGCGCTTCAAGATTCCATAAACGTAGCCCAGCTGAAAATGAGCCGTGGCATCTTTCGGATAGTCCTTCAGAAATCCTGTAAGCAGTTCGACAGCCTTCGCATAGTTCTTCTTCTCAACTTCTTGTTGCGCCTGGTAAACGCGCGGGTCAGATGCAGCGCGTTGCGAAGGCGTTAAAGGCGGCCGCGGCGAAGTCTGCGCGCCGCATCGCGCCGCAAGTATCGCGGAGCAGGCCAGCATCGCCGCAATGGAAACGGTGCGCCTCATGACTTTCAATTATTTCTTCACGCCAGGCTTTGCGCCAGAGTTCGCAGAGCTAGCTCGGCCGCCGCCATTCTGTCCATTCGGTCCGGCCGCGCCATTCTTGCCGGCACTATTCGTCTGCGGCACATTCAAAACGCGTGCCAGAAATTTCCCCGTGTGTGACTGCGCGTTGCGCGCCACTTGTTCCGGCGTTCCCGTCGCCACAATGCGGCCGCCTTTGTCGCCACCTTCGGGGCCCAAATCGATCACCCAGTCTGCGGACTTAATCATGTCCAGGTTGTGTTCGATCACCAGCACCGATGCGCCGCCTTCAATTAATTTCCGGAACGCCGTCAGCAATTTCTGAATGTCGTCAAAGTGCAGCCCCGTCGTCGGCTCATCAAATATATAAAGGATGCCCTTGTTGTCCTGCCGCGTGAGATGCGCCGCCAGCTTCAGGCGTTGTGCCTCGCCGCCGGAAAGCGTCGTGGCGGATTGTCCTAGCCTCAAATATCCCAGCCCGACCTCTTCCAGAATTCTCAAGCGGTTCACCAGCTTTGGCACCGCAGAAAAAAACGCAATCGCTTCGCGCACCGTAAGCTGCAGCACTTCGTGAACGTTTTTGTCCTTGTAGCGCACTTCCAGCACGGACGACTTGAATCGCGTGCCTTTGCATTCCTCGCAAATCAATTCAATATCCGCCAGAAACTGCATTTCTACAGTCACCGTGCCGTCACCTTCGCACGTTTCGCAGCGCCCTCCGGGAATGTTGAATGAAAAATGTCCGGGAGAAAATCCGCGACGCTTCGCATCCGGCGTCGCCGCGAAAATATCGCGGATGACGTCAAACGCCTTCAAATAGGTTGCCGGATTCGATCGCGGCGTGCGCCCAATCGGAGATTGATCCACGACGACCGCGTCCACAATTTGCGCGTCGCCTTCCATGCGGTCGCAAACATCCTTAAAACTGCCGCCAACTTTTCGCGCCTCCAGCGCTTTGAAAAGCACGTCGTAAACAATAGTGGATTTTCCGGAGCCCGAAACGCCGGTGATCGCTACCATCATTCCCAGCGGAATCATCAGATCAATGTTCTGCAGATTGTGCGCCCGCGCGCCGAAAAGTTTCAGAAAGTGTCCATCCGCTTTGCGCCGCACCGGCGGAACCGGAATCCGCAGCTCGCTCGATAAATATCTTCCCGTGATGGAACGCTCATCGGAAAGTAGTTCCGATTGCGGCCCTGCAAATAATATCCGGCCGCCCAGCTCGCCGGCGCCTGGCCCCAAATCCAGCACGTAATCCGCCGCCAGAATCGTATCGGGATCGTGTTCCACCACCAGAATCGTATTTCCCAGATCGCGCAGCGATTCCAGTATGCGAATCAGCCGCGTAGTATCGCGCGGATGCAAACCAATCGACGGCTCGTCAAGCACGTAGAGCGCGCCCACCAATTGCGAACCGAGCGACGTCGCCAGCTGAATCCGCTGCGCCTCGCCGCCGGAAAGCGTTGAAGTCAACCGGTCGAGCGTCAAATATTCCAGTCCCACCTCGTCCAGAAATCTTAACCGTTGTTGAATTTCTTCCAACACTCGTTCCGCGATGGTCGCTTGCGCCGCGCTAAGTGAGAGCGCAGCGAAGAATTCGCGCGCCTGCGTGATGCTCAGCGCACAAACATCGGTAATCGGTTTGTTCTGCACCAGCACGGCGCGCGCTTCCGCCCGTAATCGCGTGCCGCCGCAATCCGGACATCGCGCATAGCCACGATAACGGCTCAAAAAAACACGCACGTGCAATTTATATTTTTTTCGCTCCAGCCAGTCGAAAAATCCTTTCACGCCCGGATATCCGGCGTTCGGATCGCCTTCTAATACGCGTGCGCGATGCTCCGCCGTCAGCTTGCGAAACGGTACGTCCGTCGGAATCCCGTGCGACCGCGCATATTTCTTCAGCTCCATGTGCAAGCCGCGATATTTCGGTTTCGTCCACGGTTCCACGGCTCCGTCGTCAATGGACTTACTCGGGTCTGGAATCACCAGATCAAGATCGAAATCAATCGTGTTGCCGAATCCCTGGCAGCGCGGACACGCGCCCGCTGGATTGTTGAATGAGAATAGCCGTGGCTCCGGGTCCTGATAAACGATTCCGCACTTCTTGCACTCAAAACGTTCGTTAAAAACTAGTCGGTCCAGCGCCACGCCGGATTCGTCCGGCGCAAATTCCAGGATCGCTTCGCCTCCGCCTTCTCGATAGCAAATCTCTACGGAGTCCACCAGCCGCGCCCGCGATTCCGCCGAAACCGCAAGCCGGTCCACCAGCACGAAGACCGGTTTCGCGAAGTCCACTTCCATCAAAGTTTCCGGCGCGGAAAATTCAAACACTCGCTCGCTTTGATACAGCCGATTGAATCCACGCTTCTGCAATTCCGCCAGCGCAGCTCGCACGCCTTCGCTGCTCGGTTTCGCCGGTTTGCGCGCCGCATTTTTTTGCGCTGGGATCGCCGTCGTTGCCGCCCCAAATTTCAAAAGATAAACAATCGAGAATCGCCGCCCTGCAGGCAACGCCAGCACCCGCGCCGCAATCTCGTCCATCGTGTCGCGCCGAACTTCACTGCCGCAATTTGTGCACAGAGTTTTTCCCACGCGCGCATATAGCAGTCTCAGGTAATCGTAAATCTCCGTGGCAGTTGCGACCGTAGACCGAGGATTCCGTGTGGAGTTCTTCTGCCGAATCGCAATCGCAGGCGCGATGCCCGTAATTTCGTCCACGTCCGGCTTTTCAATGCGCTCCAGAAATTGCCGCGCATACGAAGAAAGTGACTCGATGTATCTCCGCTGACCTTCAGCGTAAATCGTGTCGAACGCCAAGCTCGATTTGCCCGAGCCCGATACGCCCGTCACCACGGTGATCGCATTGTGCGGAATCGTGAAGCTCAGGTCCTTCAGATTGTGCTGACGCGCTCCGCGCACCAGAATTACTTCCTGCGATTCGGGCGACGCAGCAGTCTTCACAGTAGTCTTAGATGATTCCGCCAAGAGTGGGGCCCCTCTGCGCGCTAAATCAGCGCAACCTAAACATTAAATTATACGTTGTACGTCAAGCGGCGGCAAACGGGGCTTGTAGATGGACTGTGATTCAACTTGGTTTGTTTTCGCGGGGCTGGCCATGGAACCAACGTGCCCAGTTCTTCGGCGCGATTCGGAAGTGGATCGCGAATGAAAGAAGCCGTATGACGATGTAGCCCAACACAAGAACACTCGCAAGAATAACTTCTATGTTTAGCCGAGACAGGAGGTTGCTCATATGAATTTTCCTATACCCTGCTATAGCACTTACCGCGCATCCCGCCGCACCGGCCGGGTAGCCAGATAGCTCACCAACTCCATCGAAGAATTCGCCATATCCAAATCAAACAATTCCATCTTGTCCGTAAAATAGTTATAGCACCACACCGCCGGAACCGCGACAAGCAATCCCAGCGCGGTCGTAACAAGCGCCTCCGCAATTCCAGCGGCCACTCCCGAAAGAGCATCAGCGTGCTGCACCGCCGAGCCACGAAACGCATGCGTAATTCCCAGCACCGTTCCGAATAATCCAACGAACGGCGCAGTCGCGCCAATGGTCGCCAGCCCACTCAATCCTCGTTTCAGTTCGGAATGCGTCGTCGCGACGGAACGATCCAGTCCGCGCCGCGCAAGATCTATTGCCTTATCATTGGAAACCGAAGGCAGTGCCGATTGAAACTCCGACACGCCAGTGGCCACGATGCTTGCGATAGGACTTTTCCTGTTGCGCTCAGCGACCGAAATCACTTCGTCAAGATTCCCATCGCGCATCGCATCGGCCACTTGTTGAATGAACGCCCGCGACTGATTGCGCGCCACGCTGAATCGCAGACCGCGATTGATCATCACCATTGCCGAACGCGCCGACATGCACAACAGCAGAATCACCACGCCGCGCGCAATCCCGCTCATCGAATGCCACATGCCCATCAAGCCCCAGTCCATAGTCGCCTCCTCGCGGTACGTGCGTTGCATTGCACACGTTCTACACGTAGAGACACCAGTGCATCCGCGTCAGTTCCGCGAAGAATTCAAAAATAAAAATTATTTTCTGGAACAAGAAAGAATAAACCGGTGTCCACCGTCTGTAGCTCAGGTCTTGAGACCTGAGGCCTTCTTCACATCCGAAGCCCGCACGCCGTCCCACTACTCCACAATCAACTGAATCTCTCCCACGCCGCCTTCAACATTCATGTGAATCGTAACCGGAGATTTTCCCCATGCATCATTCACCCATCGGCCGCCTTCTTTGTGCAACCCCTCAGTATCGATGGACCCGATTCCGCCGTCAGCGCGAATCTCAACTCCAACGTCCCGCGGCAGACGAATTTTCGCCTGTCCGACGCCGCCCTGAACATCCACGTCGAAATTCTGTTTCCGCTCGCCCGTCAAATCCAGATCGATTTGTCCCGCGCCCATCTCAATTCGCAATCGCGTCAAAGTAATTCCGCGCAGATTTAATTCACCCTGTCCCGCACCCATATCCACATTTAAATCCAGCGGCACATCGCCGAATCGCAGCGTCCAGGTATTTTCATTTCTTCCTAAATGCATGCCGCCATTTTCGTGCTGCGAGATATCCAGGTTGCCGCTCGTTCCCGAAACAGAATAATCCACGCGCGGTTTTCCAGACTCCTGATCGTATTTGAATTCCGTGTCCAGTAAGCGCGAGGATCCGCCGTTCACATTCAATTGACCCGCGCCCATTTCAACTTTCGCGGTCACAGACTTGGCGCCTTGCGTTTCGACGGGCTGCGTCTCATCCAGTACCGGATTTGAAGCGCCACTATGGTGTGCGGAAACTCCAATCAGAATCGCCAGCACGATCACGCCAATGATCGTGCCAGATATCCAACTCGACGAGCCCGGCTGCGGATTATTTCTGTTGCTCACGTGGTCCCAAAGTTTCGCGACGCCCAATAGAATCAGCAATAGCGGCCAATATCTCGATATCAGGGGCCAGGGATCAAAATTCGGCTGCAGATGCGCGATTAGAAACACCACGCCGATAACGATCAGCACGATCCCTAATCCCAAACTTCCACGCCGCGGTCTCGCGTTCGGATCCACAGTGCACCTCCCCTATATGAATGGTACGAACGATTCGAATGATTTGTTCAATGTTTTGAAGCTGGTTCGGTGGCCAGCCGAAACATGCGAATTTCGCTCATTTTCCATTCGAATACTCGCAACCACTTGGGCCTGTTGGCCTTAATCAAAAATGTTCCACGTGGAACATTTTGTGTCGCAAAACCATTTCCGCTGGAAAAATCACGAATTGTTCCGCGCGGAACAACCTGGCACGGAAAACGCGACGAAATGTACGAATTGTTTCACGCGAAACAATCTCACTCGATCTTGCGCCACTTCGTAAGTTCAGTGGGCCCGCTCAGGAACTCCGCGCGAATTTCGCGGAACGCCATCATGTGCGCTGACTTGGAATGCGCCTCCAGATCCGCCGCACTCCGCCATATTTCGTAAAATAGAAATCTTGTGGCATCGCCGTGCATCTCGTGAAGGTCGTACGTAATGCAGCCCGCCTCCACGCGCGTCGGCGCGACCAGAGCCTGAAGCATTTTCCGGGCGCCATCTTCTTTTCCCGCCCTGGCGGTCAGATATGCGATCACGATCAAATGTTCGGCCATGGATGCCTTCTTCTCCTTCGTTTTACGAAATACATTTTTGAAGTGCGCCTGAAGTATAGGCTACTTTTCGTGTGATAAAGTGATCCCAACGGCGCACGGAGGATTGCGTTGAAGAATTTCAAGCGCGTGATTTGGATCGTTCTCGATAGCGTCGGCATCGGCGAATTGCCCGACGCCGCCGACTACGGTGACGTCGGCCGCAGCACGCTCGGACACATCGCCGAATCGCGTCCTCTGCGTGTACCAAATTTGGTGCGTCTGGGCCTCGCGAATATTGCGCCACTCAAAAATCTCACCTCCGATTCCGCGCCCATCGGTTGTTATGGAAAAGGCGCCACGCATTCGCCGGGCAAAGACACGACCACTGGGCACTGGGAAATGGCGGGTATCTGGCTCGATCGGGCCTTTCCCGTTTACAAAAATGGTTTTCCTCCCGAAATCATGCAGCCATTTGAAAAAGCGATTGGCAGAAAAACGCTCGGCAATAAGCCCGCTTCCGGCACGGAAATTCTGAAAGAGCTTGGCGAAGAACACGTGCGCAGCGGTTCTCCAATCGTGTACACGTCGGGCGACAGCGTTTTCCAAATCGCCGCGCACGAAGATGTAATTCCCGTCGCCGAACTTTATCGCATGTGTGAGATCGCTCGAAAGCTATTGGATGGCCGGCACAAAGTCGGCCGCGTAATCGCGCGGCCCTTCACCGGAACGCCCGGGAATTTCCGCCGCACAGAGCGCCGCCACGATTACGCCGTCGAACCTCCGCCAATGCTTCTTGACGTCCTGAAAGATCGTGGCGTCCCGGTCTTCGGAATCGGAAAAATTCACGATATTTACAACGCGCGCGGAGTGGAAAATTACGTCACCACGAAAAATAACGCCGACGGAATGGAAAAATTAACCGCCGCGCTCGCCTCACGACCCCGCGGACTCATTTTCGCCAATCTCGTGGATTTCGACATGCTCTACGGGCACAGAAAAGAAGTGGAAGGTTTCGCACGTTCACTCGAGGAATTTGACGCGCTGCTCGGCCCGCTACTCGCGCACCTCAACCCAACCGACTTGCTATTAATCACCGCCGACCACGGCTGCGATCCGGATCCCAGGTGGCCGACTACCGATCACTCGCGCGAATACGTTCCAATTCTCAGCTACAGCCCCGGCGGCCACGCCGGCGTAAATCTCGGCATCAGACAAACTCTCGCCGACATGGGTCAGACCATCGCCGAAAATTTCGGCGGCTCCATCCAGCACGGCAAAAGTTTTCTAAGGGCTGTAGTTTCCGGCTAGCGCGCGAACAATTTCTAGTTCGTCTTGAAAACCAGCGTCCCCGCGATAAAATCGTGTAGCGCTTGTTTTTTCTGCGTAAATCCCGCCATGATCCAGCCAATAAAGAAGGGAACCAAACCAGTGACGAGCTTGCTGAAGTAACGACCCGATGCGTGTCCAAACGAAAGCCGGTTGCCGTTTGCATCTGTCACGCGAAGATTCAGCATGGCCTTTCCGAACGTCGCTTGCCGTTCGGAGCTTTCCATCAGCGCAAAATACAGCCACGAGATTACGATCGCGCCGACGAAAAATACTGCGTAAGCGCCAATCAGCGCGCCGATCATAGGAACGAGCTGCGCTTGCACTTGGTCCGGATCGGGATTGCTTGGAAGCGAACGCAGCGTCGCGAGACCGCCAAACGCGCCGAACACGAACACAGCGATCAAGAAGATCACGGTCAGCGGGATTCCGACGATCAGGCCGTCAACAAAGTATGCAACCAGCCGAATCCAGAATCCCGCGTACTGCGGCGGCGGAGGTGCCGGCACGTAAGCCGAAGCCATCGCACGCGGAGGCGGCGCATACGTCTGCGGAGCAACGACCGGCGGTGCCGCATACGCAGCAGGCGGAGCGGGTGGCACCGGAGACGCTGGCGTCATCGGCGCCCCCGGCGCTACAGGTTGTCCGCACTTATGACAGTACCGCGTGTCCTGATCAATTTGCGATCCGCATGTGGTACAGAACGCCATGGTGGCCCTCCTCAAAGAAACTAAAAGTGGAACGCGCTGAATGGGAAACGAACTCGCGCGAATCCTATCTCACGCAAGTGCGCGCGTCAATCATCTAGGGATGTCAGCGCTGGGAAATCTGTGAATATTTCAAAATAAGATCGCTCAAACAAGGAAGGATCAAATTTCTTTCGCGGACCGAATCTTTTACTTCGTGGCTTTGGTCGCCGTCTTCGCGTAATAACCCGAGCGGGTTCGTACCGTCAATTTCCCGCCGCCCTTCGGATTCGTAACTGCCACCTGAACCGTGCGGAAAGTTCCGTCGCGCTCGAAGTGCGTGGGGTAATACGCCAGCGTATATTGATTGCGAATATCGTGCGCAATTTCCGTGCAGATGGATTCCGTGTCTTCCACCGCTTCAGGAAAAAATGCCAGCCCGCCCGTCGCGTCCGCCAAATCCGTCAGCGCCTTGCGCGCTTTTCGAGATACCGCGCCTTTATCTTCTTTCCCAAATAATCCCACGGTATAAATCACCGCGTCGGAATGCTGCACTTCGTTAATTGTTTCCGTCAACGTGTGGCGGCTGGCATTGTCCATGCCGTCGGTAATCACCAGCAGCACGCGTTTATCGCGGTGCGCTTTCTTCAGATGATCCAACGAACCGATGATCGCGTCGTACAGCGCCGTGCTGCCGCGCGCGTCAATCCGTTCCAGCGCTTCCTTCATTTCCGTAATGCTGCTGGTGAAGTCGTGCTCCGTATCCAGATAATAATCGTCGTTGAAATTCACCACGAACGCTTCGTCTTCCGGATTGCTCGTCTTTACAAAAGTCAGCGCCGCCGCATTCACCTTCGCGCGTTTGGAAAACATGCTGCCGCTATTATCAATCACCAATCCCATACTGACAGGCACATCTTCCTGCTTCGCCACGGAAAGTTTCTGCAAGACTTTGTCTTCGTAAACTTTGAACGCGTCCGCCGGCAAACCATCCACAAAAACTCCGCGCTTATCCAGCACTGCGGCGTGCAGCGCCACCAGGTCAACGTCAATTTTGAATCCAGGGCCTTGTTTGCCGGGCGTACTCGGAGATGGTGGTGGCGGAGGAGCCTGGCTCAGCGGCGGAAGTTTCTGCTGAGACGATTGCTGTTGTTGCGAAGATTGCTGCTGCGCGCCCGCTCGCGCAACGCACACGCCAGTGATGGCCAAAATAATCAACGCCGCGCTCAACGCAATCGTTCGTGACAATGATCCTCGCGGTTCCAGCGCCAATCGAATTGTTGAGTTTCTCTTCACAGCAAAGTTCGCCAAATCCAATTATGTTCTCTAGTCGATACGATGAGCAATGTCTTCTTTAAGTTGCGTCCTCGAAACGCCTTTGTACAAAGGAAGGCGCTTCACAGACTATACCAATGAAAGGGGGGAATCGCCAAAACACGCTAAATCGCGCCACTACGATGCGGACTAATGGTCAGGCCCGAAATAACCAGTTCGCGCAAATACATTCAGCGGAGGCAGTCCTCGCGGAGGATGCACCTTCACCTTAATCTTTCGCCAATGGCCATCCGGCGTCTTGTTGCTCGGCTTGTATCCCAGAATATATTGATTGCGCAGTTCCATTCCAATCTTCGTGGCCACGTCGGGCAACTCGTCCAGACTGTTTACTCGGAACAATCGCCCACCCGTCAGATCGCACATTTCCGTCAGCAGGGAAGGCCCTTCAATTTCTTCCTGAGTCCCTCCGCCTCCCGCTTCAAAAATTCCCATAGAATAAATTTGAACGTCCGCTTCCTTCACGAAATTTTTAACGTCGTTCACGCTGTAGCGGCTGTGATTATCGCCGCCATCGGAAATAATCAGCAGCGCTTTCTTGGAGTTGTGCGCGCCCTTCATCTGCGAAAGGCCCAGATAAACTCCGTCCAGCAGCGCCGTCCGTCCTCGCGCTGCCGTGTACATCAAGCGTGACTGCAAATCTTCCACGCTAGTCGTGAACCGGCTGGTCAGTTCCGCGTGCTCGTTAAAGCTCACCAGGAAAAATTCGTCCTGCGGGTTCGCCGTCTTGAAAAATTGTACCGCCGATTGCCGCGCCTTATTCACCTTGTCGGACATGCTTCCGCTCATATCGAAAATCACGCCGATGGAAACGGGGATATCTTCGCTGGAATAGTAGGCAACCTCTTGCGGCACGCCGTCTTCAAATACTTGGAAATCTTCTTTGTCCAGGCCTGTCACCAGGCGGTTGTAGGGGTCCGTCACCGTGGCGTTCACCAGCACAATATCCACGCCGACGTGGATCGTCTTCGCCGTCGCAGTTATCGCGCCATCATCTGTATTGTTTTGTTTTTTGGATCCCTGACTCTGGCCGAACGCGGGAAGCATGACGCAGCAACTGCATATCGAAAGGAGGAGAATCGAAACTCGAAGTTGTACTGCTTTTGTTTTCACCGCTTCTCCCACCGCATTTTCTTGCGGCTGCGGTTCCACGGCCTAAGTTGAGGCGATTCTACCACTCCATCGCCGCAATGCAAGTCCCGAATTGTACAGTTTGGATGCACTACCCATCCGCTCGGTCGCGCCGCTCGCTGTGATAGCATCAAGGTATAGACTAGATACGATAGAAAGGTATTCCCGGCGTGCCAAATAATTCTCCCACAGTCTGGGCTGTAATTCCTTCCCGCTACGGAGCCGCCCGCCTTCCCGGCAAGCCGCTCGTCGAAATTGCCGGCAAACCAATGATCCAACACGTGTGGGAACGTGTCAGCCGCGCCACAAAACTCGCAAAAGTCATCGTCGCCACTGACGACGAACGCATCCGCACCGCCGTGCAAGCCTTTGGCGGCGAAGCCATCATGACGCGCACTGACCACCGCTCCGGCACCGACCGCGTAGCCGAAGTTGCCGCAGCCGCGCATGCCGACATCCTCATTAACGTACAGGGAGACGAGCCGCTGGTAGCCCCAGAGGCCGTGGACGCCCTGGTCGAAGCCATCTCCGAAGACGAATCGGTCCAGCTAGCCACGCTAGCCGTCCCTCTTCAGAATCCCAAAGACATCATGGATCCAAATATCGTAAAGGTCGTCCTCGACTTCAACGGCGACGCGCTCTATTTTTCTCGCGCCCCGATACCCTGGGTTCGCGATACCGCAAGCTCCGTCCACGCGCGTCACCTCAAGCATCTCGGCCTCTACGCCTATCGCCGCGAAGCCCTGCTCGACTACCGCACACTCCCCCCCGGCGATCTCGAACGCGTCGAGCAACTCGAACAACTCCGCTGGATGGAAAATGGCTACAAAATCCGCGTAGCAGAAACCGAACACGACGCCGTAAGCGTGGACGTTCCCGAAGATGTAGCCCGCGTAGAGAAATTAATCCGCGAAGCCGCGGCGAAATAATATCCGTGGAATCAAATCTTGTTTTGCTGAGAATGCCGCCAAACCTCCACTGCGTGCCTGACTACGAGTCCGACGGCTACGTACAGACATCCACCAACTACCGATCCTACAAGCAGATAGAGAGCCTCAAGAGCCTTTCCACCTTCAAGGAACTCTGGCATTACTAAGCCAGCCGGACAAAGAACGAAAGCAATCACGGCCAGAACAAGTCCGGCTTGGCGCCCGCGCGATTCCAAGAACAGAACCAACGCGGAAATCAGGATGCCGTTACAAAATCCAACCATGGCGAATTTGAGAATCAATCTTTTCGCGCGATCCATGATGGATCAAATCCTGGATTTCTTCGCGGATTGTTTCGGTCGGCGGAATTCATCTAGAGTGACGTCGTCACCACGTTTAATCGCTGCCTCGCTGCGGCGGATAGCGCGCAGTTCGGCCACCGTCGGCGTTTCTTCGGGAAAATGGGGCAACGCAAAATATCGCGGCAGCGCTTCGACGGCAACTTCAGGCGGTTTCCGTTTCCCTCGCCGCGCCCTTCGCGTGATACGCTCACCCACCGCCGCCGGTATTTCCAGCACGTATTGTTGTTGCTTGCCCATTGTTTCTACAGCGTGGCACCACGAGAAAGGATGTCAAGGCAAGGAGAAATCTTGGCGCATCACACAAGTCTCAGCCTATTCCATTGACCATCAAGTATTTGAAGAGTACTCTGCCCTCGAATTACATCCCAGCTCCGCGAGGGTGTTACGATGCCGCGCCGCCACATCTCAGCACTTCTAGCCGCCGCAATTCTCGCCGTCTTCGCCGTCCAGGCCAGCGACTTCTGGCTCAGCAAAGACTGGAAGCAGTGGTCAAGAGACGAGTGCGCCAGAATCTTGGTCGAATCCCCGTGGGCTCATATCTGGAGAGGCCAATTACAAACACAAGCGCCAATAAGCCAGCCTCCGCGTACCCAACAGAACACGAACCCGGCGCCCTTACTAAATTCACCAGCGCAAAATCCGCCAGTCCCGGCGAATGCCGCCGAAGACGGCTACGCCGTCCAACTCCGCTCCGCACTACCCATTCGCGAAGCCATCGTTCGCCAACTAGAAATCGCCCAGTAGTACAACCAGAAGACCGATGCCCAACGTAAATCGTTTGACGCCGCGGCCGGGCAGATATTGAACACCAGCTATGACAAAACGATTCTCGTTCGCTTGTACTTTTCCAAGGACAACCCCGGCCGCCGCTCTCAGCAAGTCAAAAACTTGCAGGCAAAGATTGTCACCGAAGATGGACAACAGATCACACCAACGCAAGTTGACGCGGATCCCATGACGCCCTATGCCATCGATCTCTACTTCCCCCGATTAATAAACGGTGCGCCAGCAGTTAAAGACGGACACAAACAATTCTCGTTCCAATTCCAAACTCCACAATACCTGGACACCAAAGGCGTAAACGTCATGCCTCGCCGCGCAACAATAAACTTTGATCTCAGCAAAATGCTTGTGGAAGGGAAGTTGACTTACTGACCCGTTTGTTTAGTATCGGTCATTTGGCAGGCGGCGCATTCAGCGCCACAGGGAGCAAGAATGAACTCACTGCGTCGATCTCGAATAGGCTGGCGTGCAAATCTCCGTCAATTATCCACTCTGCTCGGAATAGCTGTCGTGGCCACGTTTGTCGCGCTCACATCCACGGCAACATCCATAACTCCGTGGGAAGCGAGGGACTGGACCCAGTGGACCGAGCAGGATTGCGAGCAAATTCTGACCAGCTCGCCCTGGGTTTCGACAAACTCTACCAATGGGCCCGCAACGTACGAAAAAGGAGAGCGCTCAAAGGCCGTCGCTCAAATCGCTTCGTCTCTGGTCATACGTCAGGCCTCTGTAAGGCAAGCGCAACTGCAACAGGATCGTGATCACATGGACGCGAAGGCGAAACAACAATTTGACCAGCAGGCCGCTGCCTGCCTCAATCAGAATGTCGAAGACCGCATTGTAATTGGCCTGGACGCGTACTCACAGACGGATGATTCCAAAGTGACAGGCAATGTGGAAATTTCCAAGCGAACCTATCCGCTCACCCAAACCTCGGATTGGATCACATCAAATCCCTGTCCGTTCTATGCGGTCGTCGTTACGATTCCGCGCGTCCAAAGTGGCAACTCCGTTATCGGCGCCGCCGATAAAAAACTCGAAATCAAAAGTCCGTCCATGCGCAAATTTTCGTTCGATCCTCAAAAAATGATTTACAAGGGCAAGCCGGACTTCTAGAAGGGCGTTCATGCCGCGCCGCAAAATCCCAAAACTTCTAGCCGCAACAATTCTCGCCGGGTGCCGGGTACCGCACCCTTTGACGTCGAAGGGTGCGGTACGTGACCTACCCTTCCCTGCGTCCGTAATCCGTCAGTTCGTGAATATCTTCCCGTCATAACACGTCAGTTTTCACTAATCCGTTTAGTTCTGTAAGCTTGAACCTGTGCGGCCGGGCGCATCCGTGGCAAAACAGACACCGAAGCCATTCACCCGCGTCTCCAAGCCCGGCCAACAAGCCGAATTCCAAATGGAAAGGAGTAGAGAACACGCGGCGGCACAGCAAGAAGTTATTTCCGCGCAAAAACAAAATCACGTTTTTCGCGGCTTTTCTCCAATAATTTGACACGCGCAAATTTCTTTCGCATAATGCATCGTACTCAGCGACCGCACGCGGAGTAATCAAACAAAAGCAGGGAATGACAGGAACGAAAGCCACCGAACGAACGAAGTATGTTTTTGTAACAGGCGGAGTAGTCTCCTCTCTTGGCAAGGGCGTTTCCGCTTCCTCTATCGGCGCTTTACTCGAAAGCCGCGGACTCAAAGTCACTCTTCAGAAGTGCGATCCCTACTTGAACGTTGATCCCGGCACGATGTCGCCCTATCAGCACGGCGAGGTCTACGTCACCGACGACGGCGCGGAAACCGATTTGGATCTTGGTCATTACGAACGCTTCACCAATGCCAAGCTGACGCGCGACCACAATTGGACAACGGGACGAATCTACGAATCCATTATTTCCAAAGAACGCCGCGGAGATTATCTCGGAAAAACAGTTCAAGTAATTCCGCACGTCACGGACGAAATTAAAGCCGCGTTTCGCAAAGTGGCGGAAGGCGTTGACGTTGTCATCGTCGAAATCGGCGGAACCGTCGGCGATATCGAATCTCTGCCATTTCTGGAAGCAATCCGCCAGATGCGTTTGGAACTTGGCCCGGAAAATACTGTTTTCGTTCACGTCACGCTCGTTCCGTTCATCGCCACAGCGGGCGAATTGAAAACCAAACCGACTCAGCACAGCGTAAAAGAAATGCTGAACATCGGAATTCAGCCGGACATTCTGCTTTGCCGCAGCGATCGCTGGCTTTCGCCCGATTTGAAATGCAAAATCGCCTTGTTCTGCAACGTCGGCGAATCCCGCGTAATTTCCGCACAGGATGTGGACACGATTTACGCCGTTCCAGTTGAATTGGCGCGCGAAGGATTGGACGATCAGCTTCTGCAGCTTCTCCACATGGAAGCTCCGCCGCGCCATTTTGAAAAGTGGATGGACATGCTCGACCGCATGCGCAATCCCGAAGGCGAAGTTCGCATCGGCGTAGTCGGCAAGTATGTCGAACTCAGCGACGCGTATAAAAGTTTAAGTGAAGCGCTGATGCACGGCGGTCTTGCGCACAATCTGCGCACAGTAATTGAATGGATCGAAGCGGAAGAATTGGATTCGCAGGAAACTGCGGCCGCTCGTTTGGCAAACGTTGACGGAATTTTGGTTCCCGGCGGATTCGGCAAGCGCGGGATTCAAGGAATGGTCTACGCAATTCAATACGCGCGCGAACGCAAGGTGCCGTTTTTCGGAATTTGTCTCGGCATGCAATGCGCCACCATCGAATACGCGCGCGACGTCGCCGGACTGAAGCACGCCGACAGCACCGAGTTCGATCCCAGCACTCCCGACCGCGTTATTTATAAATTGCGCGAACTTCTCGGCGTGGACGAAATGGGCGGCACCATGCGCCTCGGCGCGTGGCCCTGCGTTCTGGAGCCAGGTTCCTTCGCGCATCGCGCGTACGGCAAAACGGAAATCAGCGAGCGCCATCGTCACCGCTACGAATTTAATCGCGAGTACGAAAAAACTTTACTTGCCGCAGGATTTCGAATCACTGGAAAAACTCCCGACGGAACTTACGTTGAAATTATCGAAGCGCCCGAGCATCCCTGGTTCGTCGGCTGCCAATTTCATCCGGAATTTAAATCCACCCCGCTCGCGCCGCATCCACTATTTGCAGCGTTCATCGCCGCCTCAAACGAGCACCGCACAAAAGGCTTTCGCGCTTCCGCGAAATCCGCCGCAAATTCCGCATCTCAAACTGAAACGCACGTAGCCGCGGAAACCGGCTCAGTCCAGAAAGCATAATTCGATTCGCAGCGCGAACTTCGACTCACGCAGCGTAAATTCGATTCTCAAAAACAGCGTGGAATGCCAGCCAGAACGCGAAATTCCGAAAAAAGTGAAAGCGCGTAATTTTCTCGCACCACGCATTGAAAATCTATCAGTTCCCGCATAGTCTTGTGCCTCTGGCTTTGCACAACATGACTGACACGCGCGAAATTCAAATCGGCTCAGTACGCCTCGGCGGCAATTCGCTGCTGGCTCTGATTGCCGGGCCATGCGTGATCGAAAGCGAAGCGCACGCCATGCGCATGGCGGAAAGCATCGCGAAAATCGCCGGCGATTTGCATGTGCCGTACATTTATAAAGCGTCGTATGACAAAGCGAATCGCACATCACTTACGTCTTATCGTGGACCGGGAATCACAGAAGGATTGCGCGTACTGCGAAAAATCAAGGAACAATTTAAATTGCCGATTCTTTCCGACGTTCATGACGTCGCACAGGTTGCTCCCGCGGCGGAAGTGTGCGACGTGCTACAAATCCCCGCGTTCCTTTCACGGCAAACTGATTTGTTGATTGCTGTAGGCAAATCCAGTCGAGTCGTTAATTTGAAAAAGGGACAGTTTCTTTCTCCCTGGGAAATGTCCAACGTCGTGGAAAAAGTGGCCAGCACGGGAAATAACAATATTTTTCTCACCGAGCGCGGAGCATCTTTCGGCTATCAGAATTTAGTTGTGGATATGCGCACTTTTCCCATCATGCGCAAGCTTGGTTATCCCGTAGTTTTCGACGTGACGCACTCCGTGCAGCTTCCCGGCGGAGAAGGGAAGTCCAGCGGCGGCCAGCCGGAATTTATCGAGCCGCTCGCTCGCGCCGGCGTTGCCGTCGGGGTTGATGGCATTTTTCTTGAAGTGCATGACAATCCGTCCGCCGCGCTTTCGGATGGCACAAACGCGCTGCCGCTCGATAAATTGCGCGCGCTGCTTTCGCGTCTGAAAGAACTTTCAACTTTGACGCGCAATTGGAGCGCGCAATGAGCCTGGAAACGGCGCGCCGCGTTCTGCGCATCGAAGCCGCTGCAATCGAAGATTTGATGAAGCGCCTCGATGCGAGCTTCGAGCGCGCTGTGGATCTTTTGTTCGCGTGCAAAGGCAGAGTTGCCGTAACGGGAATGGGCAAGTCAGGCCTGATCGGCCGCAAAATCGCCGCGACTTTTTCCAGCACAGGCACGCCCTCATTTTTTTTGCATCCCGCCGAAGCGTTACACGGTGATCTCGGCATGCTCGCGTCGGGCGACGTCGTGCTCGCGCTTTCCTATGGCGGTGAAACGGAAGAGCTCGTCGCGCTGCTGCCGACTCTTCAGCGCCTGAACATTTCTATCATCGCGTTAACAGGTCAGCCGCGCTCGTCTCTGGCATCCGCCAGCGCCGTTGTTTTGGATTGCAGCGTAAAAGAAGAAGCGTGCTCGCTGAATCTTGCACCGACGGCTTCAACCACCGCTGCGCTCGCTCTCGGCGATGCACTTGCGGTTTCATTACTCGACCGCCGTGGATTCGACACTACAGATTTCGCCGCACTACATCCCAGCGGCCGGCTCGGAAAAAAATTAATGCGCGTCGAAGCGCTGATGCATTCGGATGCCGCGATGCCGCGCGTCGCGCCCAGCGCAAAAATGCCAGACATCATTTATGAAATGAGCAAAAAGGGTCTGGGCATGACGACTGTCGTGGACGAATCCGGCCGTCTCGCCGGCATCGTCACCGATGGTGACCTACGGCGCTTGATGCAATCACGCGGCGGCGAAGCAATTGCACTAACCGCAGAACAAGCGATGACGCGCACGCCAGCAACTGTTGGCCCGCGCGAGCTCGCGAGCACAGCGCTCAGCAAAATGGAGCAGCGCAAAATCACATCGGTCGTCGTGGTGGACGAAAACCAGCGCGTCTGCGGCGTTCTACACCTGCACGATCTGTGGGCTCTTGAACTCTATTGAAAAGTTGGAGTTGTACCGAAGCGTTCGAGCTGTTCTGAATCGTTCGAGTTGTGCCGTCCTACAACACCGCGCCGAAAAACTTAACGGAGGACCATTTGCCCCGCGCAGCAAACAAAATTACTCCCGCGATTCGCCGCCGCGCCGCGCGCATTCGTCTGCTGCTGATGGACGTCGACGGCACGCTCACAGACGGCCACGTGTGGCTTCTCTCGCAACCAGACGGTACCGCGCTCGAGCTAAAAAGTTTTGGCGCGCAGGACGGCCTCGGCCTCACGCTTGCTGCGCAGGGCGGCATCCGCACCGGAGTAATTACCGGACGCGAATCGGCCGCGATGCGCCGCCGCGCAAAAGAATCTCGAATTGAATTTGTGTACGAAGCGTGTCCGATAAAAATTCCGGTGTATGAAGAACTACTGAAGAAAACGGGGGTAACCGAAGAAGAAGTCGCCTACGTTGGGGACGATTTGCCCGACCTGCCTGTGATGCGCCGCGTGGGCCTCGCCATTGCAGTTGCTAACGCCGTAGATGAAGTGAAGCGCGCCGCGCACTTTGTGACGCGCAATATCGGTGGTGAAGGCGGAGTCCGCGAAGCCATCGAATTAATTTTGAAATCGCAAGGGAAATGGGAATCGTTAATTAACAAGGCTCGCGCCTAATCCTGACTTTTTCCTGCGCAATCGTTTTGTTATTATCTGCCGATGAAAACATTATCTCGTTGCCGCATTCTTGCTGTTGCACTGCTCCTGTTAAGCACGGGCATTTCCGCGGATCCATCGCACGGCCCGAAGAATGAATATCTCCTGATCACCGGCGGACTCACGCAGCGTCCTGATTACGAACGCTTCCTCGAAATGGCCGGCGGAAAAAACGCGCGCATCGTCATTATTCCAACAGCGTCCGTTACGCGTCCAATGACCGCTGCGGAACTTGAGAGTTTCTGCACCAATCCGGTATCTTTTGGCGGAACGCATTGCACTGTGCTTCACACCACGAATCGCGATGAGGCTGACTCAGAAGCATTCGCCACGCCGCTGAGGAATGCGACGGGCGTCTGGCTGCAGGGCGGACGTCAATGGCGCCTCGCCGATGCCTATCCTGGCACCCGCACCGTAAAGGAATTGTTCGCCGTGCTCGACCGCGGCGGCGTAATCGGCGGAGGCCCTGCCGACGCCAGCATTCAGGCGTCGTACATGGTACGCGGCCAATCATCGCCCGACGACAATACGGTGATGATGGCCAAGGGCCACGAAACCGGATTCGGACTCTTCACGAGTGTGGCGATCGACCAGCACGTGGACGCGCGCGCGCGCGCGAAAATGATCTCGCCGTTGTGATGAAAGCTCATCCCGAACTACTCGGTCTGGGATTGGACCAGAGCACATCAATTACGGTTCACGGAGACACCGTGACCGTAAACGGGCCCGGCAAAGTTGCAGTGTGGGACGGAAAAGATCATGACGGGAAGGGTTACTACCAACTGCATCAGGGAGACAAGCTCGACACCGTCACACGCGTCGCAACGCTCGCGCCAAAACCGAATTGAATGTGGCGTCGCATCAATACTTAAATTGGTTATTGGAAATCTCTAGCGGATCTCAACGGTCCTGGTGGACGCCGCCAAACGCCCGCCCACTACGTCCTGTACAACTTCACGCAAACGATAGGTGCCCGGCGGTGCTTGCAGCGTAGTTCGGGCGTCCACGCCTTCTTTGGAAATCTGGGCGAACGATGCGTCCTTCAAATTCATATCCATCACCGCTTCATTCCCACCAAGGTAATGATTATTCAAATCAAAAAGCGCGGTAATGAAAATCAGGCGCTCGTTGCGCACATTGTTTTCTTTTTTGAAAATCAAACTCTTGCCGTTCACGTGAACGATCACCTTCAGCGCCGTTTCGCCGGTGCCAATCGTTCCTGATTGCGTGGTGACGTCGGCGCCGACTTCCTTTATCGAATCTGACGCCATCACTTCCTTATTCAATTTCTGAAATTTCGCGCTGGGCGAATTCTTTTCGTGCGATTGCGCAAAATATCCGGGCCGCGCAGAAATCGTAACGTCGTGCATGCCCGGCACCTTCACTTTTAAACTGTGGTACACGCCATTTTCTTTCAAGTCATCGGGATAAAAGCTCAGCGCGTAGGTAACTTCCGGAAGCGCCGCGATTTCAACCAGTCCGCCGGCAATGTCATTGCTGTTGTGAAAGAATTTTCCGCCGGTGGACGATGCTAGAACTGCCATCGAATCGTTGGAGACATCCCGCTCGTCGCTTAGGACTTCATCCTGCAGAGCGTTCATCGCTCCATTGCCGCCACCTACCGTCAACACGATTGCTGGACCATCGGCCGGATTTCCGCCGACCCAATCTGCGGCAAGCCCCTTCGCGTCGAGCGTGTTGATCACAATCCCGGCTTTTAGAGCTGAATCAATCATCTTGTCCTGCGCGTGCTGCACTTTGTCCGATTTCGCAAAGAACCCGGACGAGGTCATGATGAGCATTCGCCGTCCGGGCATTTTCCCCATGTAGCGGATTACGTCGCCCAGAACGCCCAGCGAATCCTGCGCGAATTGTTCGGAAAGCGAAAGCACCGTTGCCGCCTGCGTTTGCACCAAACGAGCCTGTTGCGCTTCGCAGTCTCCACTCGGCGGTACGCAATTGCACTGCACCGCCTGTTGCAGCGCCATATCAAATACGTCCGAGTGGGTGTCAAACATTTGATTTATTTGGTACGCCTCATAGGGCGTAATTCTGGGACACGAAGTTGCGCCAAACGTCGCGCTTCTTTGATGTGACAAAAGTTTCGCAAGCGTGTCCAGAATTTGTTGTTTGTTGCTGGTGAATTGCTGCGTTACGGTAGTCGAGGAAGTGAAGACGCCCGCGCGATCGGTTTCCTCCATATTCTTGTTTACAAAACCCTCGGCCGCTTTCCGCACAAAAACGAAATCCGCTGCGGACATGTTCTCGTCATCAAAATAAAATCCGAGAAATCGCGGAGGAATCGGCGGCGGCGGAGCGGTCGGCGGTGTTTGGGTTTCGACATGTTCCGGAACTTTAGTTGCAGGAGGATGCGCCAGTTCCATGTTGAACGCGGAGACGTTTTGTTTTTTCCCCTGATCGTAAATCTCAAAGTCTTCTTTTTTGAGCCCGGTAACCAGATGGCCTTTCGCGTCGCGCACTACCACGGTGACATCCACAATTGTGCTCTGCACGCGAATCGTTCCGTTTTCTTCGGGCAAGTACGGCTGGCTGGCGATCTTGATTTCGTCGCTCGTGGCGGATTGTCCTTGAAGCATCGGTACGGACACTACACACACCAGCACTAGTAAAAGGAATTGTTTGATGCGCACCAAAGCTCCCAGGGTCTGAAGGTTCATAAACCTAAACGGTTTAGACGCACGAATCCGCCAGGTGTTAGACGCAAACGATGGCAGGGCAGTTACCTTTAACTTGTTCACGAATATTGTGAAATCGCCAAGGACGATACGCAAACCCTAGCGAATTTCAACAGTTCGGCTGGATGCCGCGAGCCTTCCGCCCACCACTTCCTGCACAACTTCGCGCAATCGGTAAGTTCCCGGCGGAGCCTGGAGGGACGCGCGCGCATCCACGCCATCTTTCGAGATTTGCGCGAACGCGGCATCCTTTAAATTCATGTCCATTACTCCTTCGACGCCGGCGAGATAGTGTCCCTGCATATCAAACAGCGAGGTGATAAAGATGCCCCGCTCATTCTGCGTGCCATTTTCTTTTTTGAATGCGAGACTTCGGCCGTTTACATGAACCGCCACTTTCAGCGCAGATTCGCCGGTGCCCAAAGCGCCTGACTGCGTAGTGATGTCTTTGGCCACGTCCGTCAAAGTGTCGGAAGCCATCACTTCTTTGTTTAGCTTTTGAAATTTCGCTCCGGCCGAACCTTTTTGCTGCGACTGCGCAAAATATCCGGGCCGCGCGGAAATCGAAACGTCATGCCGGCCGGAAATCTTTACTCGCCAATTGTGATACCCGCCGTTTTCTTTCAATTCGTCCGGAGAAAATGCCAGCGCGTAGGAAACTTCCGGCAGCGCTGCAATCTGCACCAGTCCGCCGCCTAGATCATTGCTGTTATGAAAGAATTTTCCGCCGGTAGCCGAGGCCAATACGGCCATCGAATCGTTGGAAACATCCCGCTCGTCACTCATCAATTCTTCCTGCAGTGAATTAAATGCACGATTGGGCGAGTCTGCGGTAGTGAGAATAGGCATACCATCCGCGGGATTTCCACCAAGCCAGTCAGCGACCAGCGCCTTCGCGTCCAGCGTATTGATGACGATTCCCGCGCGCAGAGCTGCTTCGATCATTTTGTCCTGTGCGTGTTGAACTTTGTCCGTTCGCGAAAAGAATCCGGAAGAGGTCATAATCAGCATTCGGCGTCCCGGCATTTTGCCCAGGTAACGAATGATGTCGCCGAGCACACCCAGCGAATCCTGTGCGAACTGTTCCGAAAGAGAAAGAACCGTGGCCGCTTGGGTTTGCACCAAACGCGCCATTTCCGCGGTGCAGCTTACGCGTGTTTGTCCATCGTTGGCGCCCTGGCAGTGGCATTGGACAGCTTCTGTCACGGCCATATCAAACACGTCGGTGTGCGTGTCGAAAGTTTGATTAATCTGGAATGCCTCATAGGGAGTAATTCTCGGACAGGCGGTCGCACCTAACGTCGCGCTCTGCTGGTGAGAGATAAGTTTGGCAAGCGTCGCCAGGATCTCCTGTTTGCTGCTGGTGAATTGCTGGGTCACGGTCGTGGACGAAGTGAAAACTCCTGCCCGGTCGGTTTCCTCCATATTTTTTCGGACGAAACCCTCGGCGGCTTTTCTGGCAAATGCCAGATCCGGCGTGGACATATTCACATCGTCAAAATATATGGCCAGAAATCGCGGAGGTACGGGAGGCGGGGCGGACTTTTGCGCTTCGATTTGCGCCGTGGTTTTGCTTTCAGGAGCGTGCGCGAATTCAACATTGAACGAGGAAATAATTTGCTTCTTTCCCTGATCGTAGATCTCGAAATCCTCTTTCTTTAAGCCACTGACCGGCTGGCCCTTGTCGTCCCGCGCAACCACACTTACATCCACGCTGGTGCTTTGCACGCGGATCGTTCCGTCTTGGTCGGGCACGTACGACTGGCTGGCAAATCTGATTTCATCGCTCGACGCGGTGTGCCCTTGCAGCAGAGGCACAATTGCCGCGCAAGCAAACACAAGTGTTAGGAATTTCAGGCGCACCGACGCTCCATAGGACTTGCGATTCGCGAACCCCGGCGTTCGCAGTTATTGGAAATACTAACAGTGCGATGCAGAATCCTCAACGGGGGTTTGCTGAAGCTTTTCCAAGCGAAATCTGAAGTTTCCGCGGGCGGCCGTAGATTTAGTCCAATTTTTCCGCGGTACAGCCGAATTGCTCTATCGCTTTGGATCTGATTGCGTGAATGATATCGTCCTGCTGGCCTTGCTTATACACTTTAATCAATTCTGCAGACGCCTGGCACAGATCTCTGTGGACCGGCGCACAGTTGGAATTTAATACGATTCCTTGCGGGGTCTGTTTTATCGCGCAGCCATCTGGATCAATCCCAGTCTTGTACAGCTCGCGAAGCGTGAGCACCAGATTTTGATTTCCGGAAGCCAGAAGTCCTTCCATAAATACCAGAGCCGCTGCTTCCCGGCGGCCCTGCACAACGAGCGCTTGCCCCATAGCGATGTAGTTCTCAATCTTGGCAGGTTCCAGCAATCTGGCGTGAACTGCGGCATCGTAGGCTTTCGGAAAATCTCCCAACCGCATGTATGTGTCTGATAGTTGTTCGTACAGTTTAGGAATGCCTACCGGAATCGCGGTCGACCGGCCTCTCGCGCGCATCTGCTCGTGATAATCAGCCTCGGTAGCTCGATCGATCTCGGCGCCTTTCAGCAATATCTGGAGCGCATGGTTATACGCCTGGACACTCTCGGGCGTAGCCATCGGCCGGCCATCCGGGCCGTTCCGAGTGAGTAGATTTCCTTTGCTCACGTAGTCTCGGCCCGCCTCCGCATAAACAGTGGCTGTATTTTGGCTATTCGGCAGGGAATCGAGAATGGCCATACTCTTGTCTATCTCAGCGATTACGTCAGAGAGGTTTGAACCGGTCGGATCGGAGTTGTTGAGTTGAACCGCCACATCGAAGTGCGCCTTAAAACTATTCGGTGAAGCGCGAACAGATGCTTTTGCGATTGAAAGATCGGTCTGCCAATCAATGTTCCGCGCCCACGTTCGCGCTGCAAATCCACTGATGAGCAAACACAGTGCGATCGGCGCAAGAGCCCGCACTCGAAGTCTGTCGCTGATAGCGTAAACGATCATCACCGTGCACACGGCGAAACCGACGGAAGGCAAATAGAGGAACCGTTCAGCCATGATCGTGCCGGTCTGGAAAAAGAGATTTGCGACCGGCACGAACGTCACAAACGCGAAGGCGCCAAAGAAGAAATACAAGCGGTTCTTAGAGAATTGACCGAGGATGGCCGCCGCAACGACAATCAGTGTAGACCATGCGATCCAGTCATGCATGGTTCCGCTTGCAATCGGGATTTGTGAGTACGAATAGTCGGCGGAAAGTTTTGCGGGCCATACGAGAAGCCACAAATACTTTGTCATCACCGCAATTGCCGTCATACGCGCCGCAAAGAAATTGGTGCGTCGCAGCGGATTATCCAGGAAGGAAAAGATTGGTGGCAGCGAGGCCGCCAAAACCGTCGCGCGCTGATACAACATTGCTAGAATTGGAATCACGATGGCCGCACACCCAAGAATGGGCGCGCGAAACTGCTCCCAATCCTTCTTTTTGTCTTTCCAAAATGTAATTTCGTACAGCACGACAACGCCCAGAATAGCGACCGCGCTTTCCTTTGAAAATGCTCCTATCGCCGTTACCACCATTAGCCCTGCAAGCCACGCGTAACGGCGCCATCCCGTAGATTCAGTGTTCTCCAGGTACATCAATAAACCACTCAAAATTGCCACGGCCGCTAGCAAGTCAGCGCGCCCGATGATATTGGTCACCGATTCAGTAAGCACCGGATGTACGGCCCACACGGCCGCGATAAAAATCGCTTGCCAGAATTTTCGTAAAAGACGCAGCGAGAGCGCGTACACGAGCACCACGTTGATAAAGTGTAGAAAAAAATTAATCCAATGGTAGCCCTCAGGGCGGTCGGCGTTGCCGAGCGTCGCATAATTGAAAAGATACGATAGCGTGGTAACTGGACGATACAGGCCCACCTCGTTCGTTGGCCACCAATACGAATGTTGAAAAATTAAGTCAATATTGCCCGAAGTAGCTTCGTGGACTAGCGGATCGTCCAGAATTAGAAATCGGTTGTCCACCACAAAACCGCTGTGAAATGAGTTGGAGTAGGCGACGAGTGTTACGAGGCACAGCGCCGCTGCGGCTAGCACGTGCTTCGCCCATGTTCGAGATTGACGCGTTGCAGGAACCGCCGGCGCCCGAACAGTTGTATTGGGCTGGCGTGGCTTCTTTCGTCCCATTAATTGTTAGTCGCACTGAGAGAATGTATCGTCGCGTGCGTCAACGCAACTCACCATATTTCAGCGAGTAAGTCGTGTCAAGCGACGCCAGTCCGGCCATACAAGTGTTACGATTCATTTGCGCTGCATACTTTGCAACCCTGTCAACACAATGCCGGACAGGAAGTGGAGCTAAATCGAAGTTGTCCCTGAACAAACCATCTACGTTTATCGCGCCAGCGACAGCCTCAATCCCGGGGGGCTGGTTCAACATGGGCTGTGAAACCGGGCGCGACGACGAAAAGCCCGTGCATCGCGTTTGGGTGGATGCGTTTGAGATTGCATCGCATCAACTGACGAACGGCAAATACGCACATTTTCTGGCCGGTACCCATCGTCCTGCTCCGCAGCACTGGACAGACGCGGAATTCAGTTCTCCGCGCAAGCCAGTTGTGGCGGTTTCCTGGTATGACGCGGTCACTTATTGCGTATGGCTGTCCCTGTTGACAGGGCATCATTACCGCCTGCCAACGGAAGCCGAATGGGAATGCGCGGCGCGCGCTGGAATCGAAAGTGCGCTGTATCCGTGGGGCGACGCGCCGCCCGAAAAGATTCCCAATTACGCATCGCGCTGGAAAGGCGGCCCGGAAGAGGTAGGTCTCTACTCGCCGAATCCATATGGAATTTACAATTTAGGCGACAACATCCACGAGTGGTGCGCGGATTGGTACGACTCCGATTATTATGCGCGCTCGCCGGAACGCAATCCGAAGGGACCGGAGAATGGAGTTCGCAAGGCATCGCGCGGAGGTTCGTGGCGTCATCACATCAAGGTTACGCGCACCGCTGCGCGCTCCAGCATTCCCCCTGAATTTAAATATGCAGACTACGGATTTCGCGTGGCGCGAACTGTTGCGCGCGTGGAGTGATGCAACGGCGGAGAATCAGACGTTCTCAGCGAACAGCGTGAGCCGGCCTTGCACATAGGATTGGAAAAGTTTGCGGAGAGTAATCAGAGTGGATTCGTCGGGAATAGTGCGCTTCGGAATTGTCCAGAATGACTTTTCCGATACCCCAATCAGAAAATCTCTCTCCGTTTCCGTCACCTGATGAATCACGTCCCAGTCCGCGTGAGATTTTCCCTCGGATGATTGGATACTGATGCCGTCATCCGAAAATGTAAGCACCGTGGGCTGCTGATCGTCTTTCTTGAAGCTGGCACGCGTTGAAAAATACGGCACCACGAAAACCGCCACGCAGAACGCAAACATCAAATAGAAAAATGGAGCAATACTCACCAGGAGCTGCTGCGGGGTGGAAGGATGCGCCACGTGGACTCCGCCCATCACAAGAAGGAAAATCACGCCGATAAAAATGAAGATCCGCATCTTGCGCAGCATTACGCGCACGCTGGCGCGGTAAACTTCGTCCGGAGTCAATTGAATTGTTAGAGAAACGGTGGCGTTTGTCATGTTGCAGGGTTGGGCGCGGCAGTCACATGGAGCGGGCGATGGGAATCGAAACTGTATACCCAAACTCTAAAGACTTGCAAGGAAAAGGCGTAGCGCCTTCGCCCGTTTTCAATTGGAGCCGAATGGAGTCAGATCGAAAGAGGGATGGAGTATGAGCAAAAGAGCGATGCGATTAGCCGAGAAATACCGTCCTAGGAAAGTTGAGGACTTCATAGGATTGCCAAAAATCAAGGCCGTCGTATTGAATTTCCTCAAGAATCCATACGCCGCTGCGTTCCTATTTATCGGCGAGCCGGGTGTGGGCAAGACGGCTTTTGCAATGGCAATGGCCGAAGCACTGCATTCAAAACCGTTGCACCTAGCTTCGGAGACATGTAATTACGACAATCTGGACAAGCTGTTGCGCGAGTTGGAGTGTCACCCGACCTTTTGGAACGGGGAGCACGCGAAATTCCATTTTGTCCTGATTGACGAAATAGATTCTACGACTCAGACCGCACAGCGGAGGTTACTAGCAAAGCTGGATGCATCGGAGTTGGTAGACAACACGGTTTTCGTATTCACTACCAACACCGTCAAGTCGCTGGACAAGAGATTTACTTCACGTTGCATTGAGCTTGAATTCTCGCTGTGGGGTGCGGGCCAAGAGGTTGCAGATTTTCTGGGGCAGGTCTGGAAAGCGGAGGGCGGGACAGGGAAGGAGCCGGATTGGTCCGACGTAATAAGCACCTGTAGCAGCAACAGAATTCCTAACGTGCGGGCTTGCTTGCAACGTGTGGAGCGGGAATTGTTGGCGCGGGGCGTAAACGTAGTTTTGGCCGATCAGGTGCGGATAAACGAAGTTACAAATCTGCCCGAAATTGCTCCTGAACTGAGGCCGAATTGCCCCTGAATTAAGAAACGATTAAAAGACGTAGGGTGGAAAGATTGGCTCGGACATGGTTACTCCGGAATTCCATCGTCCGTCCCCTCTTATATGCCCGCGGACTGGAACGTGTGTGAATGTTCGAGCCTTAGCTTGCAGACTTTTCTACCTGTGGTGCTTCTTATAAGCTGCCGCTAAATTTGACTCAGACGGTGGGTAAATGTTGTACCAATCATGTTGATAGACTTTTTCACGCTCTTAGTCGATTCTTGCAGGGTGAACGGGAATTCGGTGTCTCGGTTTTCCGGCCTCTTTCCCGACCACCAAGGTTGTTAGGGGTGGGAAACTGTTGTCCTCACAGTAAAACGCAACGTGTCCGAGAATGTGGGCCAGAACGCCCGCGGCTTCCTTTCCGTACATCAGCTTCGAAAGACCTTCGTACGTCACTGTCTGCCGGTTCATGGCTGCGCCCACCAGTATTTGCCAAGCTTGGACAGCGCGCGCTGGGTTTTCCGATGTTGGGTTGAAGGTTTTCATCGGACAAATATACCACTCATAATCAGCAGCGCCATAAAATGCAACATTACTGTCCGGGCCCGACCGCCCAAAACAAACTCGCCAAGGTTCAAATAAAGAGGCTACGCGACCACAATGCAACAAAACAGACATTCTGTTGCGAGTTGTCTCACGCTACGAAGGGATGCCATCGAAGCCCCCCGATCCGATCGGCCAAGGTGAAAGGTTTCGGCAACATGATAACTGACAAATGGCACGTTCGGGGGGGGGTGTAGGACCGCCTAAATTCCACACCCCGCTGTCCGACGTCAGCGCTAATGAGAGCGACTGGAGTCGCGCTTGTAAGGGCTCCGCTTGGGGGGTGAACTGGAAAGCTCAGAATCCATAGCTTACGAAACCTCTCATCTCACTCCCATTTCAGCAGACGTCGGATAGTTGCGATGCTAACGGATGTCCCTCCTTGGACTGCGACGAAGCTTATCGCTTGCCGCAATCACCGGATGCGTCCGTTCCATAGGCCAAACGAAATAAGCGGGTTCTAGGCGTAAATTAATTGCGATCGAAATAGTAGGTTTCTGAGACAAACCGAGCCGTGGCGGCTGTTCGCTTTGGCTTGAGGAAAATCGCATACGCGTGCTCCGCGATCGACTCACCAGAATCAGAAAACTCTCCGTCGACCCATCCTCCCGGCGGCATCTCAATCCATACAAGGTTCCGGTCGATATATTGTGGGGTGATAGACCCTTGCTGTTGCGAAGTAGCGGGTAGCGTAATCCACGCAGATGACGTAGAAATTCGAGTGACAATCTGTCCGTTCGGAACATTTTTCCCCGGAGGCACAGGATAAAAGACGGGATGATTTCCCATATTACTTAGCCGAAAGCGGACGAGACCAACATGATTATCCGGGTGTTGCTGAGGATAGATATCTAACTTGGTGCCGGCTAAAGAAGATGCGGTGGAGTTTAAATCAGAATCATCTTTAACTTTGCCCAGCTGATTTGCCAGAACAAGTAGAATTGCAACTCCCAAGAAAAAGTACATGCGCTTAATGTTGGCCCTTTGTTCTTCGTCAGGCGCGGTATCGATAGACGAGATCAAATGCGGCTTACTTCCATTTCCGTTCCTCGAAGACATGGGCTTGATTGAAAGCCGAAAGAAAGAGAACTTGGGTTCGTCAGACATGGCGATCTCCGATTGCGTGCGCCGCCATCGTCGGAGACGAACTCCTACTTCCTAGTTGTCTCACAGTCGCTTGGATAAGCACTGGTGTGTCTCCATGTAAGTTCCCACGTTAGGCGAAAAACGCCTTGACATAGTAATATTCGCAGATTAGAGTATCTAGGTACAGGGAAATCGCAATGCCACAGCAGGTTGCCAACTTCAAGTCGGAGTTCTTCAAGGCGCTCGCGCACCCTATCCGAATTCGGATTCTCGACAGCCTTCGCAGCGGCGAGAAAGGGGTGAATGAGCTCAGCGAAGCTCTGCAAATTGAACCAGCCAACGTCTCTCAGCAGCTTGCGATACTACGAGTGCGCAATATTGTGATCGGACGGAAATCGGGCAGCAATGTGTATTACTCCGTTTCCGACAGGACCCTTTTCAAGCTTCTCGATGTAGCGAAGAACATTTTCAATAATCATTTAGTCGGAGTCCGGGAGATGCTTGAGGAGATGGAGGCAGCTTCTTAGGAGTATATTTTTTTGGCAAACATATGCAAATATTCGCATATGCATTTGCGATATTCTCTCATCGCAGGAAGTGTAGGCAAGAGTAGCTCAATGGAGGGTCGCTAAAAACCGTGGCAGACTATTACACACCCGCGCAATTGGCTCTGAGGATCGGTATCAGCGAAACAGAGATCTGGGAAATTGAATCGAAAGGCTTGATTCAACCGGAGTTGAAAAACGGAAGACGTTTTTTTTCCTCTCGTCAAGCTCACGACTTACAGGTAGCTCTCCGACTGGCACGAAAGCAGAAACTAAATTTGGAAAAGGCATTCGCGAAGATTGAAGAGTTCCGACTCTGTCAGGCAAGGCAGTAGCAAGAGAGAGTCAGGTAAGCGCGCAGAGCAGAGGCGCGTTGAAATCTGCCGCGACATGGTTGAGTGAGTACCGCGAAAGCCGAATTCTTATCGTCGGCTACTGTGATCTATCAGGGTCTGAGAATTGCACTCGTAGCTCGGCGGAACGGCGGGGAGTTGTAGCTCGTCAGTTTCTGAGGCACTTCGGAGTTGAGTCTAATCAGATCGCAGCGGTAAGAACTTGGGATGCCTCGGGCCCGCCTTTCAGCGTGGGTATGGTACGATGCCGCCATCTGAATCGAAGTGCACGGCTATTCACAGCGAGTCCGATAGCAGTCCCGATATAAGCGAGCCGTTGTCTTATTCCCAATGAAACATTGGCAGTCATCTGCGATATCCGAGCCAAGCGGATACTGCCGAGCCCAATACTCTGCCTTACGGCGACTTTAGGAGAGGAACATCTTTGCGCGTAACTCGCCTGAAAGAACGTCGGTCGTGAACAGTATCCGATGCAACTAATTTCTATCGACAGAGCGTTCGTGTTTCTTTTGGTGATGCTGGGTCTTGTCGCCCCGCTCGTTCTAGCGGTGAGCCAAGCAAGGAGAGCGCGGGTAACCGCTATCGCGCTGATTGTTGCTTCCAACGTCGTGGGCTGTTTTGTGGCCGCTCTCTGCTTCTGGCGAGAGTCGAATCCTGTTCTGGACCTTTCCCGCTTTACACCGTTTCCCTTTGCACTCGGCATTGATAGACTCAGCGCGTTTTTTCTCCTGTTGATCTGTATGGTGGCAGTTCCGGTTGGGATTTTCGCGGTTTCATATTTCGACGACCACTACGGTGGGAAATGCCGGAACTGGATGTGGACATTCTTTTCGTTGTTTCTCGTGTCCATGATTGTGGTCGTAACAGCGTCTACCGGTTTCGCGTTTCTCGTTGGTTGGGAATTGATGACGCTCCTCTCGGCCGGGCTAATCCTGATGGAGGGAGATTCACCAGAGCGCCGTCACAATGTATTTCTCTACTTGCTGATGATGCACGCGGGCGCTGCCGCGGTGGTGGGGAGCTTCTTCCTTTTCCTTCCCTATTCTCACGGCCTGGACTTTGCGTCGATAAGGACCGCGAGCGGTGTTGTGCCAGCGGGAATCCGGACGTTCGTTTTCTTGTTGGCCTTCTTGGGATTTGGGACCAAGGCGGGTATTGTTCCTCTCCATCTCTGGCTGCCTCGGGCACACCCCATCGCTCCTAGCCCTGTATCCGCGCTTATGTCCGGCGTCATGTTGAAGACCGCAGTGTATGGATTTGTGCGCTTTGTTTTCGACTTCCTCGGCGGCGGCCCCTGGTGGTCGGGATACGCTGTTTTGTCGGTAGCCGCCGTTACTGGTCTGCTCGGAATTCTCTACGCGATTGCCGAGAACGACCTGAAGCGTTTGCTTGCTTATAGCAGCGTGGAAAACATCGGCATTATATTTCTGGGATTGGGCACCTCGCTGATTTTTCTGGCCCACCACGCGCCCCTGTGGGCAGGTTTGGCACTGGTCGGCGCCTTGCTGCACGCGTTCAATCATGCGCTGTTTAAAAGCCTGCTGTTTCTGGGGGCAGGCGCTATTTCGAAGGCGACCCATACGTTGAATTTGGAAAACCTTGGTGGCCTCCAGAGTCGCATGCCACTCACCGGCGTTACATTACTCATCGCCTGTTGCTCAATTGCTGGGCTGCCGCTGTTCAATGGCTTCGTTAGTGAATGGGTTATTTTTCGGAGTCTTCTCGCTGGTTCCGTTCTGGTCAACACGAAAGCACAAGTTATTTTGCCGCTGACCGTAGGTGTTCTTGCTCTTATTGGCGGTTTGGCTGCGGCTTGCTTCGTAAAGGTTTTTGGAGTGGCGTTCCTAGGACGCCCTCGTACTGAAGCGGCGGAACACGCGGAAGAGGTGCCATTGCCTATGCGGATTGGGCTAGGCTTGCTTGCCACTGCGTGCCTTGGGATCGGAATTTTCCCAAGTTTGTTTCTAAGACCATTGGTTTCACTCGTCCAAGTATTTGTCCCCGGCGCTGGCGTGCCACCGGAAACGTTGAGCATCGCCCGCATCATTCCTTTAGCCGCAGCGATCATCTTGGGGATGAGTATCACAGTCGCACTTCTAAAACGCCGAAAGCGGATGGTTCCGACGTGGGGCTGCGGTCTGCCCAGACTTACGAACCGGATGCAGTACACAGGGACAGTGTTTTCCAAACCAATTCGCTTTGTCTTCTCATCTGTTTATCGGCCGGATCGGAAAATCGACAGACTCCCCGCGGACCAGCCCTACTTTCCCACGTCGGTATCATATCGTTCGGTTCGTACTACTTCTTACGAAAAGGCCATCTATCGGCCATTCGTGGAGCTGATACTTTCCGCGGCGAACCAGTTACGGCGGATGCAGACAGGTAATATTCAAGTATATCTGCTCTATATTTTTCTGACCCTGGTTGCGTTACTTGCGTTTCTGAGGTTTCAGAAATGAAGATTGTGATAGGCATCCTCCAGGCGCTCACTCTAATCCTTGCAGCTCCGCTGGTACGCGGGCTCGTTGCACGGTTTAAAGCCTTCCTGCAACGGCGGCAAGGGGCTAGCATCTGGAGGCCATACTCCGATCTTGCCAAACTTTTCCGTAAGGAAGATCTCGTAGCGCCGACGGCATCCGCCGTATTTCGTGTCGTGCCCTTCGTATTTTTTGGGGTGACGGTCTGCGTAGCGGCCTTTGTTCCGCTAATCTGGTCTTCAGCGTTGCTCGCTTCCCGCGGAGATTTCTTCGTTTTCGTCTACCTGTTAGCGATGGCCCGGTTCTTTCTTTCGCTCGGTGGCTTCGACGGAGGCAGCTCTTTCGGCGGGATGGGCGCAAGCCGTGAGGCATTGGTTTCCAGTCTGGCGGAAGCCCCGTTCTTACTTTCGCTCGTCGCTGTTGCCATTTTGGCATCCAAGGCTGACATCGCGGGGATGGTTGCGTGGACGTTGCAGCAAAACGTCTTCGATATTTCCGCAGTACACATCCTCGCGTTCACGTCCCTTGCCATGGTGGTGATAGCCGAGACGGGTCGGATGCCTGTGGACAATCCCACGACACATCTGGAATTGACGATGATTCACGAAGGAATGGTCCTCGAGTACTCAGGACCTCGTTTGGCCTTGATTGAGTGGGCGAGCGCCGTCAAGCTTCACACGATGCTGGCGCTCTTAGTCGCATTGTTTTTTCCCTGGGGCATGGCGGCAAGCGTATCGGTTGGAGCCATCAGCCTCGCGGTGCTTCTCTATTGCGGCAAGGCTGCCCTACTGCTTGTGCTATTGGCAGTGATCGAGAGCGGAATGGCCAAACTGCGCATGTATCTTGTGCCGGACTTCTTGGGAGTCGCTTCGGCAGTTAGCGCTCTGGCGGTGATCTTTACCATGCTGGTCAAGAGGTAACCAAATGGGTCTCGTGGAAATTGCGACAGGCAAGGTTCTAAGCTCATTTTCTGTCTTTCTGTTTCTGACCATTCTTCTTATGGTCGTAGCGCGCCGCATATCCACGTGCGTCCTGTTGTTCAGCGTACAGTCTGCGATCATTGCCGCGGAAGTGTTCGCCACAGGATTCCGTGAAAAATTGGCCGAGGCATTCGTGATTGGCGCATTGATATTGGTCATTAAGGTGGTAGCGATTCCTCGCGCATTTTTCGGTTTGGTGGAGCATTTGAAAACATCGCATGACGTGAAAGCCTCGACCACGCCCACTCAATCGGTCTTTATCGTCGCCGCAATGATCTACTTGTCCTATGCGGCTGTTCATTCTTATGGGCAGTCGGTTCACGTGCCCGCGGACGCTCTTGCAGCGGCCGTGGCTCTAATTCTCACGGGCGCATTCCTGATGGTCAGTCGAAATAAGACTCTCATGCAAATGATCGGGCTGCTTGTGTTGGAGAACGGCATCTTTCTGGCAGCACTGACGACGACGTTTGGGATGCCTTTGGTCATCGAGATTGGGATCTTCTTTGATGTTCTCGTTGGGCTACTACTAATGGGCATCTTCACCTTTCGTATTCGTGAGACGTTCGACCATTTGGACGTGTCGAAGCTGCGGCGGCTTCGAGGTTGAGAGAATGATTCTCCTTACGCCATTGCTCATCGCGCTTCTTGGGGCTTTTGTGGTGTTGAGTTTTCGCAACCCTCGGGTCGCGACACGCGTTGCGCTTTTAATTGGCGGACTGGAAATTGCTTCGCTCGTGGTGATCGTCTGGCAGGTGCATAAATATGGCGCTTTGCAACTAGGTCGGTACCTTCGCGTGGACGGGTTGAGTTCATTCTTCCTCTTCAATATTGCTTTCATTTCTGGTTTGGTACTCGTTTATGCCTCAGGCTACCTGCACCACACCGGAGAGGGGCGATTCTCTTCGCCGCGATGGTTCTACGCTCTCGTATTTGTGTTTCTTTTCACGATGATCAGCGTCTGCCTGGCGGCCAACCTTGGCCTCTTGTGGATCATGATGGAGGGAACGACGCTGGCTTCGGCGCTGCTCGTCGGGTTTTATAATACGGAAGGTGCGGTGGAGGCTGGCTGGAAGTATCTAATGGTCTGCACCGTGGGAATTGCCTTCGCCTTGTTTGGAACCATTGTGTTGTACCTCGCCGCAGTTAAAGCAGGCATGAATCCGGCTGCGGCGCTCGACTGGGTCTCATTAATGGACGCGGTGTCTCGACTCAGTCTGGACCCGAACCTGGTGAAGTTGGCGTTCGTATTTGTCATCGTCGGTTACGGAACGAAGATTGGGTTCGTTCCCATGCATAGCTGGCTACCGGACGCACACGCCGAAGCACCTACACCAATTAGCGCACTGCTCTCGGCTGTCTTGCTGAACTGCGCAATGTATGCACTTATGCGCTATGACGCAATCGTTTCCCATTCAGTCGGGCCTGCCTTTCCCCACACCCTGCTGCTCATTTTTGGAGTGATGTCTATGGTTGTCGCTGGCTTGCTCATCCTGGTGCAGCGCAATCTGAAACGCATGATGGCCTACAGCAGTGTCGAACACATGGGAGTCATCGCTATCGGCCTGGCATTGGGAGGACCACTAGGCGCGTACGGTGCGCTGTTACATATTTTCAATCATTCGGTGGGAAAGTCGCTTCTCTTCTTCAGTGCTGG
>ODAK010000339.1_pt1 | contig 53944 bp, 51 predicted proteins | sample 1539591 | NCBI WGS metagenome assembly ODAK01 (sample SAMEA3539303, study PRJEB22396) | soil metagenome | biome: tundra; feature: field; material: soil | place: USA | collected 2010-05 | depth 0.15 m
CGATCCGCCCGCCGAAGCCGCGGACTTGGCTGCCGACCCGCAGGCCGCGACCGACACCAGGACCGTGGCGGACATCGCGGCCGCGGCGATTGCAGTACCCATGCGCAACTCATGTCTCATGACGACCTCGTTTACTGATCTCGGGCGGCACTTTGTCGTGGGCGTCCGGCGGACACAGGTGATCCGCGGTGCTAGGCACCGTGGGCACCTGGCGTTACAGACCGGTTACGAGGCCGCGCCCGCGCAGCAACAGCGGTGAGCAGCACGAGCAGGTTGGCCAGCGCACCGGCGGCGGTGCCAAAGTGCCTGCCCAGAGCCCTCCCGGGAGCCTAGGCTTACCGCACGACTGGCCCAGGCCGCTGCCGCGAGAGCGTCCGGTGCGCTGGGACAAAGACCAACGGGCGGAGAACGGGATGACCTTGATAAATGGCTTAACGCGGAGATTAGCGGCCGGTATCGCGGCGATCACCATCGGCGGCAGTCTCGCGGTGGCCGCTGCCGGGACCGCGCAGGCGGCGATCCCGGACCACTGGGGCTTCGCCTACGTGAACAATCCGGCGGTGCCCGGCGTCCCCGTCCTGGCCCACCAGGCGGGCAGCTGGCCCGCTGGCGTTGTGCAGGTCAAGCCGGGTGCGATCGGCCAGGTGTTCGTCAGGTTCCCGAAGATCGCGTCAAGTGGCGGCGTCGTGCTGGTCACCGCGGTCACCGCCAGGCCGGCCTGGTGCCAGGCGCAGAAATGGGGCCCGTCCGGCCTCGCCGAGGAGGTGGCCGTGCGCTGCTTCCTAGCGGGCGGCACGCCGATCTTCGTCCCGTTCACTGTGCTCTACAGCCAGAGTTCGGCCGGCCCGATCGGGCCTGGCCGTGCCTACGGATACGTGCACTTCAGCCTGCCCCACGCGGTGGTGGCGCGGTTCAATTCGGCCGGTGCCGTCAACACGGTGGCCGCGGTCGCTACCGGTGTCTGGACGGTGCGCATGCCCGGGCTCGGCTCCGCGGCCCAGGCCGGCAACGTGCAGGTGACTGCGGTCAACGCTGTCGTCCCGGCCAAGTGCGAGATCGGCCAGTGGCACTCGGCGCCTGGCGGGCAGCTGATCCAGGTCCGCTGCTTTGACAAGCTGGCCACGCCGATGAACACGGGATGGACGCTCACCTACCAGCGCGGCCGGGCCGTGACCGGCAAGCAGCCCAAGCGGTTCGCTTACACCTTCGACAACAAGCCACTGGTGCCAGGCCCTTACGCGCCGGCGCCTGCAGGTGTCAACTTCAACTCGGCGGGCGGCGTGAATAACGTCAGGACCGCCGGCGGCGGCCTGCGGCTGGTGACAATCCCCAGAGTAGGCGCGCTGCCTGACACGGTGCTGGTCACTACATCCGGGTCTGGCGGGAGGTTCTGTAACCTGCTGAGCCCGTGGTTCACCTCGCCGGCCGCGGCCGTAGTCACCGTTCGCGATGTCGCCTGCTACACCGCTACCGGAGCGCTCAAGAACACCGCCGCACTGATCACTTACACCGCGGCGCACTAGCGCCGCCGGCCCGAGCCCTGGACTACTGACACGGCCGGTCCGGCAGAATCGGAGGCTGCTGTGACCGTGCCAAGGACATCGCCGGCGTCGGTGCTGTTCACGACCTACAACATGCTGGATCTGTTCGCCGATGACGGGGCCGAGGGGAGTGAGCACTACGGCCTGGTCGTTGAGCTGGCGCGCGGCCTGGACTCTGATGTCCTCGCCGTCCAGGAGATCCGGGCCGGCGAGGAGGACACGGCACAGGCCCGGCTGCGTCAGCTAGCCGACGACGTTGGCCGCGGCTGCACCGTGCCGGGCGCCGAGGGCGGCCCGCCGCGCACAGCACTGGCGATGGGGCCGCGCGGCTACCACGTCGGCCTGATGTGGCGCGAGGGGATCGAGCCGGTGCCCGGGTCGCTGCGCATGTACGGGAAGGGGGACTTCTGGCACTCGCTGGCGTGCGTCACCCTGGACGTCGGTGGCACCAGGGTGCGGCACGCGTCCCACCATGCGACCCCGTTCGGCAGGCTGCTGCGGGCGGATCAGAACGAGCGGCTGGTCGCAGCGCTGAGCAGCTCAGCGCGAGGCCTGCCGGCCCTCGTCGGCGCAGACTGGAACACCGAAAGCGCGGACCGCGTGTACGACGAGGCGCTGGGTGCCTGGGTCCTGTATGAACCGCAGGACCCCTTTGCCGCGGCCAGCTGGTTCGACAGCCTGGTCTACCAGTGTGAGTGGGACTACGACGAGCACGGAAGGCGCAGGCACTGGGCCGACAGGCGCCCGGGCGATGTGCTGTGGGCCGGCGGGCTGCATGACGTGGCAGCGGTCCTGCGCGCCCCGTGGCAGCCGACGGCAGGCCATCATCCCGATGACGGTTACGGCGCACGGGGCATCAGGCGGCGCATCGACGGCATCCGGGTGACGAGCCCGGTGCTCGGCGCGCTGCGCGCTCATCATGTGGAGTCCAGCGAACTCGCCCGCCGCGCCTCCGATCACCTGCCCGTCACCGCGGAGTACGAGCCCAGCGCAATTGCTCCGGCGCCCCGGCCACCGGATCCTGCCTGAGCACTGGTGGCGCTCCGGCCGCAAGCCAGCTCCGGCTAGGGCTGCAACGGCCGGTGCGATACCGTGCCGGTATGATCTTCGAGTCGGCCCGACGCTGGTGAGGGATGAGTGAATGCCGACTGATGCGGACGGGGTGACTCGCGCGGCACCGCAGCCGGTGCTGTCGGGGCTGACCGGTGCCGCGATCTTCCTCGTCGTCACGATCAACGAAGGGGAGGAAAGCGCCCAGACCGTGCGTGAGCTCGCCGCCGATCTGAGCGGGCTGGTGCGCGCCGTCGGCTTCCGCGACCTTGAGGGGCGGCTGGGCTGCGTGCTCGGCATCGGCGCGGCTGCGTGGGACCGGCTGACCGGGACGCGCAGGCCAGCGGGCCTTCATCCGTTTCGCGAAATCCGGGCCGGGGCCCGGCATGCGGTGGCGACGCCAGGAGATCTCCTGTTCCACATCCGGGCGACGCGGATGGACCTGTGCTTCGAGCTGGCAGCCCAGCTCATGGCCCGGCTGCGGGACGCGGTCACGGCGGCGGATGAGGTCCACGGGTTCCGCTATTTCGACGAGCGCGATCTGCTCGGTTTCGTGGACGGCACGGAGAACCCGGTGGGCGAGGCGGCCGCGCGGGCGGTCCTGATCGGCGCGGAAGATCCCGCCTTCGCGGGCGGCAGCTACGTCATCGTGCAGAAGTACCTGCATGACATCGCGGCGTGGAACCGGCTGCCGGCCGAGGAGCAGGAGCGGATTATCGGGCGGACCAAGCTGTCCGACATCGAGCTCGACGACTCGGTGAAGCCGGCGTACGCGCACAATGCGCTGACGACGATCGTCGAGGACGGCGAAGAGGTGAAGATCGTCCGGGACAACATGCCGTTCGGCTCGGTGGGCAGCGGCGAGTACGGGACCTATTTCATCGGCTACGCGCGCTCGCCCGCCCCCATCGAGCAGATGCTGGTGAACATGTTCGCCGGCGTTCCCGAAGGCAACTACGACCGGCTGCTTGATGTCAGCCGGGCGGTGACCGGGATCCTGTTCTTCGTGCCGCCGGCGCCGCTGCTCGAGAGCCTGGCCGATGTCCCGGCGAAGGCCGGATCGGCGGCCCGGCCAGCGGCTGCGCCAGCGGCCGCGACCGGGCCTGACGGCGCCGGAGAGCTGGAGATCGGCAGTCTGAGAGGAGCATCCCAGGATGAATAACCTGCACCGCGAGCTCGCGCCGGTCTCGGCCGAGGCCTGGGCGCAGATCGAGCAGGAGGCAGCGCGCACGTTCAAGCGCCACGTCGCGGGGCGGCGGGTCGTGGACGTGCAACGGCCCGGCGGCGAGACGCTGTCCGCGGTGGGCACCGGCCACCTGGCCGGCATCGAGGCCCCGGGCGAGGGGGTGCTGGCGCGCCAGCGGCAGGTCGCGGCGCTGGTCGAGCTGCGCGCACCATTCGCCGTAAGCCGCCAGCAGATCGATGACGTCGCGCGCGGGGCGCAGGACTGCGACTGGCAGCCGGTCAAGGACGCGGCACGGCAGCTGGCGTTCGCCGAGGACCGGGCCATCTTCGAGGGCTACCCGGCCGCCGGCATCACTGGCATCCGGCCGGGATCGACCAATCCGCCGGTGACGCTGCCCGCGGACCCGCGTGATTACCCGGAGGCGATCGGCGGGGCGCTCAGCCAGCTCCGGGTGGCCGGCGTGTCGGGTCCGTACTCGGTGGTGCTCAGCGCGGACGTCTACACCGCAGTCACTGAGACCAGCGACCACGGCTACCCGCTCATCGAGCACATCAAGCGGCTGGTCAGCGGCGAGATCGTCTGGGGACCGGCGATCAGCGGCGCCATCGTGCTGACCACCCGGGGCGGCGATTTCGCGCTGCAGCTCGGCCAGGATGTCGCGATTGGCTACTGCGCGCACTCGGCGGCGGAGGTCGAGCTGTACCTGCAGGAGACAGTGACGTTCCTGATGTTCACCGGTGAGGCGGCGGTCGGCCTGGCTCCGGCGGCGGGCTAACAGGCCCGCCGCTGTTCCGGCTACTGCGCGAGGCTCGCCCGGATCTCGCTGACCGCCAGCTCCACATCCGCCGCGCAGGTGCCGGGATTGACGAAGCAGGCTCGCAGCGCGAACGCACCGCCGACCGTCGTCCCTGCGACGAAGAACTTCCCGCCGCGCTGCAGGCGGTCCAGCAGGGTGCGGTTGAGCCGGTCGAGGTCCGCCGCCTGGGTGCCGGCCGGGTTGGCCCGGAAACAGCAGACGCTCAGGCCGCGGGCGAGCAGCTCCAGGTCGGCGCAGTCCTCGACAAGCCGGGCCAGCAGGCCGGCCATCTCGAGGTCATGGCTGATCAGCTGGCGATAGCCGGCCAGCCCGAGGTGGCGCAGCAGCATCCATACCTTCAGCGCGCGGAACGGCCGGGTCTGCTCGAAGCCGTACTCGCTGAACCAGGGGGGACCGGAGACGTCCTGGCTGCCGCCATCGGTGCGCAGGTACGGCGGTACCAGGCTGAACGCAGCCCTGGCCTGCTCCCCGTCGCGCAGTAGCACAAGGCCCGCATCGACCGGCACGTAGAGCCATTTGTGCGGGTCGATGGCCAGACTGTCCACCCGGGCGAGCGCGGCAGCCGTCTGGCTGAACTGCTCAAGCAATAGCACCGGCGGAGCGCCGTAGGCGCCGTCGACGTGCAGCCAGCTGCCGTGCTCGGCACAGACATCGGCGATCGCGTCCAGCGGATCGATGGCACCGGTGTTGACGGTGCCGGCGCTGGCGACAACCGCCAGCGGCGCAAGCCCGGCGGCGATGTCGCGCCTGAGCTGTGCCGCGAGGTCATCAGGGCGGATCCGGTAGCGGGAATCCGATTCGATGATGCGGATGTTGTCGCCGCCGAGCCCCAGAAGTTCCGCCGCCTTCCTGGCGCAGCTGTGCGCTTCGGCGCCGAGGTAGAGCATCAGCGGCGCGGGCGCGGCGGCCATCCCGCCGGCCCGCACGTCAAACCCGAGCCGGGCCGCGGCCTGATGGCGCGCGGTGGCCAGCGCTGTCAGGGTCGCCATCGAGCCGCCGCTGGTGAACAGCCCGAACGAGGTCACGGGGAACCCGGCCAGGTCCGCGAACCAGCGCACCACCTCGCGCTCGATATGCACCGCGGCGTGATTACCGCCCGCCACGCTGGGATTCATCGCCGCCGCCAGGGCGTCCGCGAACACCCCGATGGGGTGCGGCGGGGGGTTCACCCAGGCCCAGAAGCGCGGGTGGCCGTTGCCGAACGGGTAAGGCAGGACGGTCTCGCGGAACTCCGCGAGTACCTCGTCAGCAGTGCGGCCTGCCTCGGGCGGCGCGGCCAGCTCCAGCGCCCGGGCCAGCTCCGCGGGGAACGGCCGGAACGCCGGCTGCCCGTCGATGCCGCTGAGGTAGCCGGCGATCAGATCCGCTACCTGGTACCCGATCCGCCGTAGCTCAGACTCCGGCCATCGCCACTGCGCGCCTGCCCCGCTCGACATCGTCGCATCCTAACGTCAGCTAGAGTGAAGGAGTCATGCGGCGCTTCGTAGTCATCCTTAGCTGCCGTAGCGGGGCCTGATCGCAACGGCCGGCGACCCGCTACGGGTGGAAGTGCTGGCCGTGAGCGCTCTGGATCAGGAGTAGGTTCCGTGTCTGACGCAGCAAAGCCCGCCAGCAGCCAGCCCGCCGACAACGGCGATGACACTGAGAAGGCCCTGCACGCTGTGCAGGAGGCCATGGACCGCCGCGACAACGGGGGCGCCGCCAACCGGCAGCCGCCCGCGGCCCCGGCCGCCGACGGCGGCAAGTAGCGACAGGTGCCGGGCGATGAGCTACCATCACAGGCATCATGTGGCGCTTCGTATTCGTAAGCTGCCGTAGCGGGACCTGATCAGGCAGGCCGGCGACCCGCTACGGGATAAGGTGCTGGCCGCGAGCCTCGAGGTTCGCCCCGCTCGCCAGTCCGCAGGGCCCGCAGCGGGCAGCGACGGCCGGCCGGGCCAGTGATTCCCGCGAGCCCTCGTGCGGGCCTCGAGGCGGCGGTACCGCCGCTAGCTGCACTGCCTGACAGGCCATCGTTTTCAACCACGTCAGGAGACTGCCCCATGTATGACATGCAGAGGGATCAGTGATGACCGCATGCCAGGACGCCAGCATCGGCTTTGAGATCCGCGTCACCGGCCGGCCCGTTCCGGCGCCGGAGCGGGAGCGGCTGATGGCGGTACCCGGCTTTGGCGGGGTGTTCACCGATCACATGGTCACCATCGACTGGTCGGCGGAGCGCGGCTGGCATGGTGGCCGGCTGGAGTCCTACGGCCCCATCACGCTCGATCCTGCCGCGTCGGTCTTCCATTACGGGCAGGAGATCTTCGAGGGGCTGAAAGCGTACCGGCAGCCGGACGGGCCCATTGCCGTGTTCCGGCCGGATGCCAACGCGGCCAGGTTCAACCGGTCGGCCGCCCGGCTGGCGATGCCTGCGCTGCCGGAAGCGACGTTCGTCGAGGCGATCAGGCTGCTGGTGAGCCAGGATCGGGACTGGGTCCCGGCGGCCGAAGGCCAGAGCCTCTACGTGCGGCCTTTCATGATCGCTACGCAACGGGGCCTTGGCGTCAATCAGCCGTCTTCGGCCTATCGTCTCACCGTGATTGCCTCGCCGGTGGCGGCCTACTTCAGTGGCGGGGTGCAGCCGGTCTCGGTATGGCTGTCCGAGGACTTCACCCGCGCTGCGCCCGGCGGCACCGGCGAGGCCAAGTGCGGCGGTAATTATGCCGCCGCGTTCGCCGGGCAGCTTGAGGCGCAGCGCAACGGCTGTGACCAGGTGGTGTGGCTGGATGCCGCCGAGCACCGCCTCGTCGAGGAAATGGGCGGGATGAACCTGTTCTTCGTCCACGGGTCCGGCCCGGACGCGCGGATGGTCACCCCCGCCCTGACTGGCACGCTGCTGCCGGGGGTGACCAGGGACGCGCTGCTCAAGCTCGGCCCTGACCTCGGCATCCCCACGTGGGAGGGGCCGGTCTCGGTGGCGGACTGGCGGGCCGGCTGCGAGTCTGGCGAGATCACCGAGGTATTCGCCTGCGGTACGGCCGCGGTGATCACCCCGGTGGGCACCGTTCGCGGGCCGGGGAAGGAGTGGACCGTCGCGGACGGAAGGCCAGGCCCGGTCACGGTCAGGCTCCGGGATGAGCTGCTCGGCATCCAGTACGGGCGCCGCCCCGATCCCTACGGCTGGATGCTGCCGCTCTGCTAGCGACGGCGGCCGCGAGCCTCGCGGCCGCTGTCCCGCGGCTCGCGTCCCGCCGTCAGGTCAGGATGAACGGCCGGCCAGCCCGGCGAGCTCGCTCGCGGCGGCGGTGACGGCTGGCGCCAGCCGCTTGCCCGGCGCCTGACCGAGCCGGCTGGTCGGCCCGGACACGCAGACAGCGCCGAGCAGCATGCCGCCCGCGAGCACTGGCGCGCTGACGCTGGCCACCCCGGGCTCCCGCTCGGCGATGCTGGCCGCCCAGCCGCGCCGCCGGATCGCGATGAGCCCGGCGGCCGGGACGGCGGGGAACCTGTCCGCGTCGGCCGACCACGCCAGCAGCACCTTCCCGCCCGAGCCCGCCTCCAGCGGCAGCAGGGCACCGACCGGCACGCTGTCCCGCAGGCCGGTGCCGGCGTCCCTGGCGGCGACGCACAGCCGGCGGTCTCCCGAGCGGATGTACAGCTGGGCGCTCTCGCCGGTTGCGTCGTGCAGCCGGGCGAGCACGCCCTCGGCGATCGCGCTGAGCTGCAGCCCCGGATCCGCCCGGGTGGCCAGCTCGGCCAGCCTGGGGCCCAGCCGGAACGCGCCGCCCGCGGTCCGCGCGACGAGGCCGTGGGTTTCCAGCGCTACCAGCAGCCGGTGTGCCGTTGGCCGGGGCAGGCCGCTGGCCTCGGCAAGCGGGCGCAGCGGCTGCGGGCCGTCCGCGAGCAGCTCGAGCAGGGCTACCGACCGCGCCAGGACACCGACCCCCGGCCGGCGGGCCGGCCCGCCGGGACCGGGCGGGCGCGGCGGCCGGCTGGCTGCCTGATCCTGGCCGGCCAGAGCCGGCGCGGCCGGTTTGCCGTCCGGGGCCGACGGGCGTAGTGTGCTCATATCGTGGACAGTGTATCTCATTAATTGAGACACTAGTTTGCGGCGCTGGCGCTGTCAGCTGACCGAGACAGGATCCGACAACCGTGGCCGGACGCATCTTCGACAAGGTCTGGGACCGGCATGTGGTGGTGAGCCCAGCCGGCCAGCCGCCGCTGCTCTACATCGACCTGCACCTCGTGCATGAGGTCACCTCGCCGCAGGCTTTTGAGGCGCTTGAGCTGGCCGGCCGGCCAGTGCGGCGGCCCGGCCTGACGGTGGCGACCATGGATCACGACGTGCCGACGATCGATCAGGACCGCCCGATCGCCGACGAGCTCGCGGCGGCGCAGATCTCGCGGCTGCAGCGCAACTGCGAGGTGCACGGCGTGACCCTGCATGGCCTGGGCAGCAAGGACCAGGGCATCGTGCACGTCATCGGGCCGCAGCTCGGCCTCACCCAGCCAGGTATGACCGTGGTCTGCGGCGACAGCCACACCTCGACGCACGGCGCCTTCGGCGCGCTGGCGTTCGGGATCGGCACCACCGAGGTCGAGCATGTGCTGGCCACCCAGACGCTGCGGCAGACCAAGCCGGCCGGCATGGCCGTCACGGTCGACGGCGAGCTAGCGCCCGGCCTGTCCGCCAAGGACCTCGCCCTCGGGATCATCAGGGCGCTCGGCCCCGGCGGCGGCGCCGGCTCGGTGATCGAGTACCGCGGCGACGCGGTCCGCGCCCTGTCGATGGAGGGCCGGATGACCGTCTGCAACATGTCGATCGAGGGCGGCGCGAGGGCCGGGATGATCAGTCCCGACGACACCACGTTCGGCTGGCTGGAAGGGCGCAGGCACAGTCCGTCCGGCCCGCTCTGGGAGCAGGCGCTTGACGACTGGCGCAGCCTGGTCACCGACGAGGGCGCCGTCTTCGACCGCGAGGTCAGGGTGGACGCGTCGGCCCTGCGGCCGGCGGTCACCTGGGGGACGACGCCCGCACAGTCGGTCTCGATCGACGATGTCATCCCCGACCCGGCCTCGTTCACCACCGCGGCCCAGCAGCAGGCGGCCAGCCGGGCCCTGGCCTACATGGGACTCGAGCCTGGCACGCCGATCCGCGACGTGCTCGTGGACGCGGTCTTCATCGGCTCCTGCACCAACGCCCGGCTCGGCGACCTGCGTGCCGCTGCCGAGGTCATCCGGGGCAGGCGAGTCCACCCGGGGGTCCGCGCGCTCGTGGTGCCCGGATCGGCACGGGTCAAGGCCGAGGCCGAGGCCGAGGGCCTGGACCGCCAGTTCACCGACGCCGGTTTCGAGTGGCGGTCGGCCGGCTGCTCGATGTGCCTGGCCATGAACGGCGACACTGTCGGACCCGGCCAGCGCTGCGCGTCGACAAGCAACAGGAACTTCGAGGGCCGCCAGGGCCCGGGTGCCCGCACGCACCTCGTCTCGCCCGCCGTCGCGGCGGCCACCGCCGTGGCGGGTCACTTCACACTGCCAGGAGACCTCTGATGCCCGGGGTAACTCGCATCGCCGGCCGTGCGGTCGCGCTCGAGCGCGCCGACGTGGACACCGACCAGATCATCCCCGCGGGGTGGCTCAAGCACATCGGCCGCACCGGATTCGCCGACGGCCTGTTCGGCGCCTGGCGCACCGATCCGGACTTCCCGCTGAACCGGCCGGGCGCTCGCGCGGCCAAGGTGCTGGTAGCCGGGCCCAACTTCGGCTGCGGCTCGTCGCGGGAGCATGCCGTCTGGGCGCTCCAGGATTTCGGCTTCGCGGCGGTGGTGTCGGCCAGCTTGGCTGACATCTTCCGCGGGAACTGCATCAGCTCCGGGCTGGTGCCGGTGGAGGCCGAGGAGCAGGCCGTCGCGCAGGTATTCGCCGCGCTGGCCGGCGATCCGGATGCCGAGGTCGTCGTCGATGTCGCCGCGCGCACCCTGGCGGTGCCATCGGCCGGTATCGAAGCAGCCTTCCCGCTGCCGGATTTCGCGCAGTGGCGGCTGCTGGAAGGGCTCGACGATGTCGCCCTCACCCTGCGGCATTCCGCCGAGATCGGGGCGTTCGAGGCGCGCAGGCCAGCGTGGCTGCCCCCGGTGACGCAGGCCAGCGTGCACTCGGCTGGTGCTTCCGCTATAGTTCCTTAACTAAGCACCGCCAGCACATCGGATGGAGACATGCCGTGATGCGCATCGATCAGGTCCAGGTACTCCTCATCACGTAGCGCGAGCCCGCACGCAGGGCTCGCGCTACCACCTCCTACGCCACGACGGCGAGGGGGTTTTTTGTTGGCGCGCCACCACCCCGAAAGAAGGAGCATCCCGTGCAGCTGACCGGAGCGCAGGCGCTTGTGCGCAGCCTCGAGGAACAGGGCGTCGACGTGGTCTTCGGCCTGCCCGGCGGCGCCATCCTGCCCGCCTACGACCCGCTTGTCTCCTCATCCCTGCGGCACATCCTGGTCCGCCACGAGCAGGGCGCCGGGCACGCCGCCGAAGGCTATGCCTGGGCGACCGGGCGCACCGGCGTCTGCATGGCCACCAGCGGGCCTGGCGCGACTAACCTGGTCACCGCCCTGGCCGACGCCTACATGGACTCGGTGCCGATGGTCGCCATCACCGGCCAGGTGCCGAGCGCCATGGTCGGCACGGACGCGTTCCAGGAGGCCGACATCACCGGGATCACGCTGCCGATCACCAAGCACAACGAGCTGGTGACCGACGCCGAGCGGATCCCCGCGGCGATTGCCGAGGCGTTTCACATCGCCTCGACCGGCCGTCCCGGGCCGGTCCTGGTGGACATCCCCAAGGACCTCCTGCAGGCGCAGATGACCTGGTCCTGGCCGCCTGCCATGGCGCTGCCCGGCTACCAGGTGCCCGGCAGCCCAGACTCGCAGGCGATCGCCGCGGCCGCGGCGCTGCTGCACGCCGCCCGCCGGCCGGTGCTGTACGTGGGCGGCGGCGTGATCAAGTCCGGCGCCCATGCGGAGCTCCTGCGGCTGGCGGAACTGGCGCAGGCCCCGGTCACGACGACGCTGATGGCGCGCGGCGCGTTCCCGGACACTCACCCGCTGGCCCTGGGCATGCCGGGAATGCACGGCTGCTACACCGCGGTGGCCGCGCTTCAGGAGGCCGACCTGGTGGTCGCCCTCGGCGCCAGGTTCGACGACCGGGTGACCGGGCGGCTCGCCGACTTCGCGCCGCGGGCCAAGGTGGTGCACGCTGACATCGACCCGGCCGAGATCGGCAAGAACCGCGTCCCTGACGTGCCGATCGTCGGCGATGTCCGGGAGGTGCTCGGCGGCCTTGCGGACTGCCTGGCCGCGCTGATCCGCGAGCGCGGGGCGCCGGACACCCAGGCCTGGATCGACCAGACCGGTTCCTGGAAGCAGCGGTTCCCGCTGCGCTACGCCCAGGCCGCCGACGGCCCGCTCAAGCCGCAGTACGTGGTCGAGCGGCTGTCCATGCTGACCGGCGGCGACGCGGTCGTGGTGTCCGGAGTCGGCCAGCACCAGATGCACGCCGCCCAGCACTTCTCCTTCACCAAGCCGCGTACCTGGATCAATTCCGGCGGCCTCGGCACGATGGGCTTCGCCGTCCCGGCCGCCATGGGCGCGCAGGTCGGCAGGCCCGGCGAGCTTGTCGTCGCGATCGACGGTGACGGCTGCTTCCAGATGACCGCGCAGGAGCTGGCGACCTGCGCGATCGAGCGGCTGCCGATCAAGGTCCTGATCTTCAACAACGGCTTCCTCGGCATGGTGCGCCAGTGGCAGGAGCTGTTCTACGAGGAGCGGTACTCCCAGGTCGACCTGGGCACGACCATTCCGGACTATGTCAAGCTCGCTGAGGCCTACGGCTGCGTCGGGCTGCGCTGCGACCGGGCCGACGAGGTCGACGCGGTGCTCGACAAGGCCCTCGCCGTCACCGGCGTGCCCACGGTAGTCGACTTCCGGGTGCATGACCGTGAGGGCGTGTTCCCGATGGTCCCGGCTGGCCGCCCCAATGACGATATCGTGCTGGGCCCGGAGTTCAGCGCCGACGAGCAGCGCGCGGCCGCGCGCCGGGAGATGAGCAGCAGATGAGCACGCACACCCTGTCGGTGCTGGTCGAGAACAAGCCTGGAGTGCTGTCCCATGTCGCCGGGCTGTTCGCGCGGCGCGCGTTCAATATCTCTTCCCTTGCCGTCGGCCCGACCGAGGACCAGAGCGTGAGCCGCATCACGATCGTCGTCGACGGTGCCTCCACCTCGGTTGAGCAGGTCGCCAAGCAGCTGGACAAGCTGGTCCGGGTGCTCAAGGTCGTCGAGCTTGACGAGGACCTGGCGGTCGAGCGCGAGCTCGCGCTGATCAAGGTGCGGGCGGAGCCGGCGCTCCGCGGCCAGCTGCTCGAGGTCGCCGCGGTGTTCCGGGCGAACGTCGTTGACATGAACCCGGCGACGCTGGTGCTCGAGGCGACCAGCAGCCCGGCCAAGCTCGACGCGCTGCTGGCGATGCTCGAGGCGTACGGGACCTGCGAGCTCGTGCGCACCGGCCGGATCGCGCTGGAGCGCGGCAGCCGCACTATCACCGATTCTGTCCTCGGGGTCAGCGCTGACACCGAGCCGGCGGCCACGGCTTCCTCGGCCGCCTGAACCTGACCCGACTGAAAGGACTCTGCCACGATGGCCACCATTTACTACGACGCCGACGCTGACCTCAGCCTTATCCAGGGCCGCAAGATCGCGGTCCTCGGTTACGGCTCGCAGGGTCACGCACATGCCCTGAGCCTGCACGATTCGGGCTGCGAGGTCCGGGTGGGGCTGCCCGAGCAGTCCAAGTCCCGGGCTAAGGCGCAGGGGGCCGGCCTCACCGTCGACACCCCCGCCGGCGCCTGCGCCTGGGCGGACGTGATCATGGTGCTCACGCCGGACACGACCCAGCGCGGGCTCTACGCCGAAGCGATCGCGCCCAACCTGAACGCGGGCGACGCGCTAATGTTCGCGCACGGGTTCAACATCCACTTCGGCTACATCACCCCGCCTGCCCACGTCGACGTGGCCATGGTCGCGCCCAAGGCGCCCGGGCACCTGGTCCGCAGGCAGTACGAGGCCGGCCAGGGCACGCCCGTACTTGTCGCCGTCGCGCAGGACGCCACCGGCAAGGCCTGGGACCTGGCCCGCTCGTATGCCAGGGCGATCGGCGGCACCAAGGCGGGCGCGCTGGTCACCACCTTCCAGGAGGAGACAGAAAGCGACCTGTTCGGCGAGCAGGCGGTGCTCTGCGGCGGGGTGACCGCGCTGGTGAACGCGGGTTTCGAGACCCTCGTGGCAGCCGGTTACCAGCCGGAGGTGGCCTATTTCGAGTGCCTGCACGAGCTCAAGCTGATCGTCGACCTGATGTATGAGGGCGGCATCGGCTGGATGCGGTACTCGGTCAGCGACACCGCCGAGTATGGCGACCTGACCCGGGGCCCGCAGGTGATCGGCGAGCCGACCAGGCAGGCCATGGCCAAGCTGCTCGCCGACATCAGGTCCGGCGAGTTCGCCAGGGAGTGGGTGGCCGAAGACGATCGCGGCCGCCCCAACTTCGAGCGGCTGCGGGCCGCGGCTGCCGACAGTGAGATCGAGCGGGTGGGCCGGCCACTACGGCAGATGATGAGCTGGCTGAACGCCCCCTCCGACCGACAGGACGCAAGCTGATGGGCGGCCACGTATCCGCCGTCGCCCGGCGAGCCGCCGAGGTGCGGGTGCCATGACCTACGCGATAGCGCATCTTCCCGGCGACGGCGTCGGGCCCGAGGTGACCGGGGTAGCCATGCGCTGCGTCGACGCGGTGGCCGGCCGGCACGGCTTCGCCGTCGACTGGCACTCCTACCCGCTCGGCGCGCGGCACTACCTGGCGACCGGCGAGGTGCTGCCCGACGGCGTCCTCGACGAGCTCAGGAAGTCCGACGCGATCCTGCTCGGCGCGGTCGGCAGCCCGCAGGTCCCGCCCGGCGTCCTGGAGCGCGGCCTGCTGCTGCGGCTGCGGGCCGAACTTGACCTCTACATCAACCTGCGGCCATCCAGGCTCCGGGCTGGCGTGGCCGGCGCGGTGGCCAGGCTCGGTCCCGGGGACCTTGACCTGGTGATCGTGCGCGAGAACACCGAGGGCCTGTATGCGGGGGCCGGCGGCACCGTGCACCGCGGCACGGCGTTCGAGTGCGCGACCGAGGAGTCGCTGAACACCCGGGCGGGCGTGGAGCGGTGCATCCGGTACGCGGCGGCGCTGGCCGCCCGGCGCCGGGGCAAGCTGACCCTGGTGCACAAGACCAACGTGCTGGTACACGCCGGCGACCTGTGGCGGCGCACCGCCGAGCAGGTAGCCGCGCAGGCCGGCGTCGCACTCGACTACGCGCACGTCGACGCCGCCTGCCTGTACCTGGTCGACGACCCGGGCCGGTTTGACGTCATCGTCACCGACAACCTGTTCGGCGACATCCTCAGCGACCTCGGCGCGGCACTGACCGGCGGGCTCGGCCTCGCTCCGAGCGGCAACATCAACCCGGACCGCACTGGCCCGTCGGTCTTCGAGCCGGTACACGGCTCGGCGCCGGATATCGCCGGGACCGGGCTGGCCAGCCCGGCCGGCGCGGTGCTGTCGGCGGCGCTGATGCTCGACCATCTCGGCGAGCAGGCCGCGGGCGCCGCCCTCGATGGCGCGGTGTCCGCAGTACTGGCGGCCGGGCCGCCGGCCACCACGGCTGACTGGGAAACCGCGCTGGCCGCGGCGCTTGGCGCCGGACCGGGAGCGGCCGCATGAACCCCGCCAAGGTCGAGATCTACGACACCACCCTGCGGGACGGTTCCCAGCAGGTCGGGCTTGACCTCACCGTCGCCGACAAGCTGCATGTGGCAGCTGCGCTCGACGCGCTCGGTGTCGACGTGATCGAGGGCGGCTGGCCGGGATCGAACCCGAAGGACGCCGAGTTCTTCGCCAGGGCCGGCGAGCTCGACTGGAAGAATGCCCAGCTAGCCGCGTTCGGCGCCACCCGGCCGCCGCGCCGCGCCGTCGACGACGACGCGAACCTGGCGGCCCTGCTGGCGGCCAATACGCCGATCGTGACCCTGGTCGGCAAGGCCTGGACGCTCCATGTCGACGAGGCGCTCCGCACCACCAGGGAAGAGAATCTCGCCATGGTGGCGGACTCGGTGCGGTTCATGGCGGCCGCCGGCCGGCGGGTCGTCTTCGACGCGGAGCACTTCTTCGACGGCTACCGCGCCGACCGCGGCTACGCCCTGGCGGTGCTCGACGCGGCGGTCGACGCGGGCGCCGACACGCTGGCGCTGTGCGACACCAACGGCGGCACGCTGCCCGACGATGTCGCCCGGATCGTCGGCGAGGTCACCGGGGCGGCCCGGGCCAAGCTGGGCGTGCACTTCCATAACGATGCCGCGTGCGCCGTCGCCAACTCGGTGCTGGCCATCGCGGGCGGTGCGGTGCACGTGCAGGGCGCGGCCAACGGCTACGGCGAGCGCTGCGGCAACGCGGACCTGTTCTCGGTCATCGCGAGCCTGGAACTGAAACGCGGTCACGAGCTGCTGCCGCCGGGCCGGCTGGCCGCGCTCGCATCGACCGCCAGGACCATCGCCGAGTACGCCAACCTGCCCTTCGACTCGCGCCAGCCCTATGTCGGCTCGTCGGCCTTCGCCACCAAGGCGGGCCTGCATGCGTCCGCCATCGCCCGGCGGCCGGACGCCTACGCCCACATTGACCCAGGCGCGGTCGGCAACAGGCAGCACGTCCTGGTCAGTGAGCTGGCCGGGCGCAGCAACGTGCTGGCCAAGGCCGATGAACTCGGGCTTGAGCTCTCGCCCGAGCTGGCCACCGTGGTGCTGGACCGCGTCAAGGAGGCCGAACATCGCGGCTACGCGTATGAGGCCGCTGACGCATCATTCGAGCTGCTGGTGCGCGAGATTGCGGGCGCGCTGCCGGGCTGGTTCGAGCTGGACAGCTACCGGGTCGTGATCGAGCGCGCGATGGCGGCCGACCGCAGCGAGGCGATCGTGCGGCTACGGCTCGGCGGCGAGCGCGTCGTCGCCGTCGGCGAGGGAGTCGGCCCGGTGCACGCCCTGGACCAGGCGCTGCGCCGCGGCCTGGCCGATTTCTATCCGCAGCTGGAGAACATCCATCTCGTCGACTACAAGGTCCGCATCCTGGATGGCCGGGCAGCGACGAGCGCGGTCACCCGGGTGATGCTCACCTCCGCTGACCACGCGGGGGAGTGGACCACCGTCGGCGTGTCCGAGGACATCGTCACGGCATCCTGGGAGGCGCTGGCCGACGGCGTCGCCTTCGGCCTGCTGCGGGCCGGCGCTCAGCCGCCGGTCGCCGCGGGACCTGACCAGTGATTCTCGACCCGCCCTGCGGCATCCCGCGGGGCCTGAAGCCTTCGGAGACGGTATGACCAGCCAGCTGCCCCGCCCGCGTTCCGGCCCGCTCACGACAGGACCGGCCCGCGCCGCCGCCCGCGCCATGCTGCGCGCCGTCGGGCTCAGCGAGGAAGACCTCACTCGCCCGCAGGTGGCGGTCGCCTCGTCATGGAACGAGGTCACGCCCTGCAACCTGCACCTGAACGGGCTCGCCGTCGCGGCCAAGGAAGGCATCAGGCAGGCGGGCGCGGTGCCGCTCGAGTTCGGCACCATCGCGGTGTCGGACGGCATCTCGATGGGCACCGAGGGCATGAAGGCGTCGCTGGTCAGCCGCGAGGTGATCGCTGACTCGGTCGAGCTGATGGTGGCGGCAGAGGGCTTCGATGCCCTGGTCGCCATCGCCGGCTGCGACAAGTCACTGCCAGGCATGCTCATGGCCTGCGCGCGGCTGAACATCCCGGCCGCGTTCCTCTACGGCGGCACCATCCTGCCGGGCTGGGCGAACGGCCGCTCGGTCACCATCCAGGACGTGTTCGAGGCGGTAGGGGCCCAGGCGGCGGGGGAGATGTCGGACGCCGACGCCCTGGCCATCGAGCGGGCGGCCTGCCCGGGCGCCGGGTCGTGCGCGGGCATGTACACCGCCAACACCATGTCAGCCTGCGCCGAGGCGCTCGGCATGGCGCTGCCTGGCTCGGCGACGCCGCCCGCGGTATCGGCTGAACGCACCGAACTGGCGCGCCGCACCGGCGCGGCGGCGGTCGCGGCCCTGGCGAGCGGGCTGCGGCCACGCGACGTGCTGACCAGGGCCGCGTTCCTGAACGCGGCCGCCGTGGTGATGGCGACGGCCGGATCCACCAACGCGGTGCTGCACTTGCTGGCGATCGCCGCTGAGGCGGAGGTGGAGCTGACCCTCGACGACTTCGATGCAGTCAGCAGGCGCACGCCGCACATAGTGTCGATGCGCCCGGCCGGCCGGTTCGTCATGAGCGAGCTTGACCGGGCCGGCGGCCTGCCAGTGGTGCTGCGCGAGCTGCTCGGGGCGGGACTGGTGGACGGCACCGCGGTGGCGGTGAACGGGCGCACGCTTGCCGAGAATGTGGCCGACGCCCTGGATCCGGACGGCGAGGTCGTGCATCCGGTCAAGGATCCGATCGGCGCCGAAGGCGGCCTTGCGGTGCTCCGCGGCAGCCTGGCCCCCCGCGGCGCGCTGGTGAAGGTCCCTGGCATCGAGACGCTGCGGTTCGAGGGAACCGCGAGGGTATTCGAGCGCGAGGAGGACTGCTTCGACGCCGTCACCGCCGGCCAGGTAGCCAAGGGCGACGTCCTGGTGATCCGGTACGAAGGCCCCAAGGGCGGCCCGGGAATGCGCGAGATGCTCGCCGTGACAGCGGCCATCAAGGGCGCCGGGCTCGGCCGGGACGTGGTGCTGGTGACCGATGGCCGGTTCTCCGGCGCGACATTCGGGGCCTGCGTGGCGCATGTCGCGCCCGAGGCATTCGAAGGCGGGCCGATCGGCCTGGTGGCTGACGGCGACCGCATCGTGCTTGACGTCCCCGAACGCCGGCTGGAGCTGCTGGTGGACGAGGCGGAGCTGGGCCGGCGGCACGCGGACTGGCGCCGCCCCGCGCCGCATTACCGGCGCGGCGCCCTGGCCAAGTACGCCGCGCTGGTGTCCGGCGCCGACCGCGGCGCGGTCTGCGAGCCAGCGGTTCCTGGACGAGAGCCATGAGCGGCCCCGCGAGCTGCTCGGCTCGGTCGCCGGGTAGCCCAGCAGGACCGAATGGGTCGCTGTCATCATGGGGGGAATGAATCGGCCTGTGCCGCCTGCCGGCCGGTTCCTGCTCGGCATCGACGCGGCTTAACACCGTGAGGCGGCGCGGAGGGGCAGACCATGACCGATCAGGACAGCGAGGCTCCAGCCTCCGCTGCCCCCCGGATACGTGGCGTCAGCGGGTCGATCTGGGTGCTGGAGCACGCGCAGGACATCGTGACGGTCACGGTGGGCGTCGTCCTCATCCTGCTGGCGGCCGTGCTGATGATCTCCGGCATCGTCGAGTTCGCCCGGTCGATGTCGGCGTCTGTCACGACGGCATCCATCTCGGTGGCGGCGACCGGCCTGCTCGACCAGGTGCTCCTCGTGCTGATCCTGGTCGAGATCGTGCACACTGTCGTGCTGTCGCTGCGGGCCCACCGGCTGGTGGCCCAGCCGTTTATCGTCGTCGGGCTGGTCGCCGTGATCCGGCGGATCCTGTTCATCCTGAGCAATCAGATCCCGGTCAGCACGTCGGAACTGGCCCTGCTGATCGCCATGATCGTCGTTTTCATCGGTGGCCTCATCCTGGTCAACAGGTTCGAGCAGGGCGCCGAATGACCGGCCCGGTGATCTCCCGGCTGACGGCGCGCCCGCTGGCCGCAACTGCCCGGCGGCGACCTGGCTTCATCGGCGACAGCCAGGGTCAGCCGTGATCGCGTAAAGTCCGGGGTGCTCTGACGCCACGGTGGCTCTGCACCGGACGCCCGACGAGCAGGCGTGCCGCGACTCCAGCAGGATGGGCACGAGCGGAATGGGTCCTCTACGCACAGCCAGGCCGCCGTGACAGGCCGTAGATCCCTGAGCAATGCCCTGATCATGCAATTTTCATTCTGCATCGGGCCGCGGGGTTGTGCGCGGGCCCAAGTGTGCGTAATGCTGTCACGGCGGTCAGACATACTGTGACCAGGGCAGTGGGAGCACAACTGCGCATGTCTTCGCGTTTCCGGGCGACTCGCCGGGCACTGGCCAGCCTCTTAGGCGGCCAGCGGCAGCACGCCCGGCCCGGTCCGCTTGGCGCAATTGCGTGCCTCGCGGCGCTGCTGGCCGCCGCCGGATGTGCCGGCCAGGCGGATGTGACGCTGCCGGCCAGATCCCAGCGAGCAGCCGCCGCGGCGGTGGTGACCGATCCGGGACTGGCCGCGCGGGAGCAGGTGATGTCCGCCTACACCGGTTACTGGCAAGCCAACAGCGCCGCCGTGGACGCCGGCAACGCAGCCGCCGCCCGCGCTGTGCTGGCCCCGTACGTCACGGCCAGTGCCATCCCTGGTTTTGTCGCCGCGCTGCGGCCGGACTGGGCCGGGCACGCTGTCAGCGCGGGCAGCCCGGCCCTGCACATCCTGAGCATCACCGTCACCGGCAGTCGCGCACTCGTGCACGACTGCATCGACCTCAGTCACGCGGGCCTGCAGAACGCGCGAACCCGCAAGGTGTACCCGCGCAGCTTCGGCAGCCCGCACGCCAATTTCTACGCCGACCTGGTGCTCTCCCAGAGCCGGTGGCTGGTCAGCAACCTAGTCCCGGTGGTGGCGCCATGCGAGCCCTAAGGCAGCTGAGCATGATCACGGCAACTCTCGCCGCGCTGGTCTTAGGCACCGCGGTGGCCGCGGTGGCTGCCCCGGCCGCGAGTGCGCCGCCCGGCTGCTATGCGGTGCGGACGGCCACCGGCTGGCAGGTGGTCTGCGGCAACGGCGGCGGGTCGCCTGGCGGGCCGGGCGGCGGCGGCGGAGGCGGCGGGCTGAACCTGCACAGCGGCTGCCAGCTCGATCCGCTGAACGGCATGACCCCGCCGTACCCCGCGCCCAAGGGCCAGATCTGGATGCGCCTGGTCTGCTCGTCCATCCTCAATCCCGGGATGCCCGGCGGGCTCGTCCTCGTGCCGGTCGGCTCGACCACGGCTGCGCCCGGCGTGACCCCGGAGGAACTGCTGCAGTGGGCGCTGGCGGAGCTGAGCGTGCCGGCGCCGACCGTCGGGACGGCCCCGCCGCCGGGCCACGACGGCCTTGTGGGCCTGCCCGAATGGTTCTGGGACTCCCAGCATTGGGCCCCGATCCAGGTCATGGTGTCGGTAGGACCGGTGTGGGCGCAGGTGACTGCCACGCCAGCGGACCTGACGTTCGACCCCGGCGGCGGCCTGCCCAGCGTGTCCTGCAAGGGCCCTGGCGCGCAGTACAACCCGAAGGTGCCCGCCAGCGGCCAGCACTCGGCCTGCTCCTACGCCTACGCGCAGTCATCGGCGCTGCAGCCCGGTGGCGTCTACGATGCGTCGGTCTCGGTCACCTGGACAGCGTCCTGGACAGGATCGGGTGGAGCCGGGGGCCAGCTCAACCCGCCCCTGGTGCTGCACACGCCGATCGCCCTGCCGGTGGCGGAGGGCCAGGCCCTGGTGGGTTCGGGACAGGGGGGTTCAGGATGAGCGGTACCGAGCCAGGTCCCGGCCTGGGCACTGCGTTCCAGCCGGAGCTGGGTCCCGGGTCCAATGGCATGGGGCCGCCCCCCGGCCAGCTCCGCGGGCTGCCGCGGCGGCGGCGGCCGGGAATGATCGCGCTGGCGGTAGCGCTCATCGGTGCCGGCATCCTGGCCAGCGCCGCGCTGTACCAGCGGGCTAACCATCAGGTGCCGGTGCTGCTGGTGACCGCGGCCGTGCCGGCCGGCTCGGTGCTCACCTCGGCCGACGTCGGCACGACCACCGTCGCGGCCGGCCCCGGCCTGCAGGTCATCCCGGCCAGGCAGCTGAACCAGGTGGTCGGCCTCGTCGCCGCCGTCACGCTACGGCCGGGCACGCTGCTGGCTTCGTCCGAGCTGACCACCTCGCTGCCGCCGGTCAAGGGGCAAGTCGTGGTCTCGATCGCGCTGAAGCCGCAGTCGATGCCAGCCAGCGGGCTTGCACCTGGTGATCATGTGCTCGTCACCGGGACCCCGGGCTACCAGGGCCAGCCCGAGTCCAGCAGCTTCGCGCCCGTCTTCTCGCAGCCAGTGGCCGGGTTGGTCGAAGCCGTCGACACCGTCCCCGACCAGGATGGCTTCGATGTTGTGGATCTGCAGGTCCCGGCGGCGTCAGGTGCCGCGCTGGCGCAGCAGGACTCGACCGGGCAGATCGAGCTGATCATCACCAGCCGGAGCTCCCGGTGAGCCTGTACGCCCTGGTGTCGGCGGGCGGGTCACCCGGCGTGACCACGTCAGCCCTGGCGCTGACGCTCGGCTGGCCGTCCCAGGTCATCCTCGCCGAATGTGATCCCAGCGGCGGCGACATCCTCGCCGGGCTGTTCGCCGGGCACCTGCCAGCGACCAAGGGGATCGTGTCGCTCGCGCTCGCGGCGGGGCAGAGCCCGGACGCCGCCACCGCGGCGCTGTGGCATCAGCTGATCGAGCTGGATGACGAGCGCGGCCGGCTGCTGCTGGCCGGTATCTCCGACCCCAGGCAGGGCGCCGGGCTGGCGCCCGCCTGGCCGGTCCTCGCGGCCGCGCTCGCCGGGCTGCCCGCCGACGTCATCGCCGACTGCGGACGGCTTGATGCCGTCCAGCCGCCGGATGTGCTGAGCGTGGCCGCTCTCGCGGTCCTGGTGCTGCGGCCGTCGCTGCGCCAGGTCAGCAGGGCGCGGCCGCGGATCGATATGCTCAGCCAGGTCATGGGCCCGGGCCGGGTGGTGCTGCTGCTGGTCGGGGAGGGCACCCATTCGCCGCGGGAGATCGGGAAGGCACTCGGCGTCGCCGTTGCCGGCAGCCTGCCGCAGGACAGGAAGACCGCAGCGGTACTGTCCGACGGTGCGGGGAGCCGCCGCGGGCTGCCGGCCAGGCCGCTGATCCGGGCCGCCGCCGGGGCTGGCCGGGCGCTGCGCGGCGCCACCGGCCAGCGACCCTGGCCGCCCGGGCAGGCGCAGGCGCCTGCGCAGGCATGGGAATCCAGTGCGACGCCATGACAGAAGTCCAATGGCCGCCACCGGCCCGCCGGCAGGGGCCAGCGCTTCCTGAACCAGGATCCGGGCTGGCAGCCCGGGGGCCGCAGGCCGCTCCCGGGCTGGGCGAGGACGGGCTGCGCCGCGCCGTCACCGACATCCTCGCCGTGATCGCCAGCAGGCTCGACGATGGTGCCCGGCCAGCGGACGTCCTGCCACTGATCCGCGAGGCGGTCCGGGTCTGGGCCGAGCGGCAGGCCAGGGCCGGCGGCCTGGTTCCCTCGCCTGCCGACCGTGAAGCCCTGGCGCAGGCGGTCTACGACCAGCGATACGGGCTGGGCCCGCTGTCGGGCTACCTGCGGGATCCGCAGGTCGAGAACGTCGACGTCAACGGCTGCGACCAGGTGTGGGTCACCTACTCCACCGGGGAGCGCGTCGCCGGCCCGCCGGTTGCCGCCGGCGATGCGGCCCTGATCGCGATGATCCGCAACTGGGCGGTCCGCGGCGGCCAGACGGCGCGGGACTTCTCCGCGGCGGCCCCGCTGGTCAGCGTGGCACTGGCCGACGGCACCCGGATGACCGCCACGATGTCGGTGACGCCGCGGCCGTGCGTGTCACTGCGCAGGCACGGCCAGCGGGACGTGACCCTGGCCAAGCTGATCCAGCTGGGCACGATCGACGCGACGGTGGCCAGCTTCCTGGCCGCCGCGGTCAGGGGCCGGTGCAACATCATCGTCACCGGCGCCGTCAACGCCGGGAAGACCACCATGCTCCGGGCGCTCGCCAGCGAGATCCCGCCCGGCGAGCGGGTGGCGACCCTGGAGAGCGAGTACGAGCTCTTCCTGCACGGCAGGGAGCAGCACCCGGACGTGATCGCGTTCGAGGCGCGGGAGGCGAACTCCGAAGGCGCCGGCGAGATCTCCCTGCACGACCTGATCGCGCACGCGCTGCGGCACAATCCGCAGCGCATCCTGGTCGGCGAGGTCCGGCGCGGCGAGATCATGCCGATGCTGGAGGCGATGAACTCCGGCCAGGAGGGCTCGATGTGCACACTGCACGCGAACTCTCCTGGCGAGGTGTTCGACCGCATCCTGATCCTCGGCCTGCGCGGCGGCCTCGCGCTCGGCGAGCGGGCCATTCACATTCTCGTCGGCATGGCCATCGACCTGGTGGTGCACGTACGGAAACGGCACGACGGCAACCGGACGGTCCGCTACGTCTCGGAGATCCTGGAGGTCATGCCGCCCGGCGACACCGAGCGGCCGGCCGTCAACCGGCTGTTCCTGCCCGAAGGCCCGGCCGGGCGGGCGGTGGCCGCGCACACGCCGTCGCCGGCTCTGCTGGGCAGGCTGGTGCCGGCCGGCTTCGATCCGGGCCTGCTCGACCAGCATCGCGCGATGGCGCGAGCGGGAGGCTGGCGATGACCCTGCTCGCTGCCCTGGCCGGCGCGGCCGTCATCGGCGGCCTGGTCCTGTTCGTTGCCGAGCTTCTGCGCCGCGCGCCGCCGCCGGGCACACCGCCGGCAAGGAAGCTGCTGGGCAGCTCACCGGCAGGCCAAGGGCGGCGGATCCTGATCGCCGTGGTGGCCGGGCTCGCCGCGCTGGCGATCACCCGGTGGCCGGTAGCGGCGGTGGCGGTCGCGGCGGGCGTCATCTTCCTGCCCCGGCTGACCATCTCAGGGAACCAGCGGAAACGCACCGCGATGCTGGAGGGCCTGGAGCAGTGGATCAGGCGGCTCGCTGACATGCTGACGGCGAGCCGGGGCCTGGAAGAGGCCATCGAGACCAGCGCGCGCTCGGCGCCGGCCGCGATCGCGGAGCCGGTCGCCGCGCTGGCCCGCAGGCTGTCGGCGCGCACCGGGGCAGAGGCCGCGCTGCGCGCGTTCGCTGCCGACATTGATGACCCGGCCGGTGATCGGATCGCTGCCGCTCTCATCATCGCGACCGGTCGGCGCGGCGGAGCGGTCCGCGAGGTGCTGAACGCGCTGGCGGTGCTGCTGGCCAGGGACGTGGCGGCACGGCGCGAGATCGAGGCCGAGCGAGCCCAGCATCAGGCCACCGTCAGGTGGATCACGGTTTTCGTGGCCGGCTTCACTGTCTTCGCGATCCTGAACCGGAGCTATTCGGCGCCGTTCGGCACGGTCGCGGGCGAGATCGTCCTCGCCTTCGTCGCGGGCCTGTACGCGGCCGGGCTTGGCTGGCTCCATCACCTTGGCACGATCCCGGCCCCGGGCCGGTTCCTGAACCAGGCCGGCCGGCGGCATGACCGCGCGGATTATGCGGCGGGCACAGATCAGGCGGCCCCGGGGAGGCTGCGATGAACCTGTGGCTCATCTTGTCGGGTGTCCTCGGCGGCCTCGGCATTTTCCTGGCCGTCAGGGAGATCGTGCCGTCCAGCGCCCGGCTCGATGCGGCACTCGCCCGCCTTGACGTCGGCCCGGCGCCGGCAGCGACCAGGCCGCCAGCTAGGGGGGTGACGCGGCGGATCGCCGCGGAGCTGCCCTGGGTGCCGGTCCCGTCGACTGATCTCGCGCTGCTCGGCCAGGACCGGGAGAGCTGGATCGCCAGCAAGGCGGGCGCTGGCCTGCTCGGGCTCGCGTTGCCTGCCGTGCTGGTCAGCCTGGCTGCACTGGACGGGGTTCGGCTGCCCTGGGCCGTGCCCGCGGTTGCCTCGCTAGCCTGCGGTGCCGGCCTGTTCTTCGCGCCCGACCTTGTCACCAAGGTCAATGCGGCCGAGAAGCGGGCCGACTTCCGGCATGCGCTCACCAGTTACCTGGACCTGGTCTCGCTGGAGCGCGGCGCCGGGGCGGCACCCACCGAGGCGCTGGAGGCGGCAGCCGAGATAGGTGGCGGCTGGGCGTTCGAACGGATCACCGCGGCACTCGATCATGCCCGGCGCGCTGGCCGCGCGCCATGGACCGCGCTGGCCGCCCTGGCGCACGAGACAGGGGTCGCCGAACTGGCCGACATCGCCGACATCGCCGAGGTGGCCGGCCAGGAAGGCGCCCGGATCCTGGACACGCTGGCGGCCCGTGCCGCCTCCATGCGCGCCGAGGCACTCGCCGCCGACCGGGCCAAGGCCGGCTCCCGCAGCAGCACCATGGTGGTCCCGATCACGCTGCTCGCCATCGGGTTCCTGCTGCTGCTGGTCTTCCCTGTCGTCTACCGCGCGTTCGGCGCGGGTTAGTCCCCGTGAGGAACTGGAGGAATGTACATGAATGCGATGTGGCTGGCGGTTAGCTGCCTTGTCGACCGGGCCCGTCGCCGGGCCCGCACGGCTCTTGACGGCAATCCGGAGTCCGGTGCGCTGAGCCTCGAGTGGATCCTCATCGCGGTGGCCGTAGTCGGAGCTGCAGCGCTTGCTGGCACACTTATCACGGCCGCCATCCATTCGGCAGCTGGAGGCCTGCCCTGATATGGGCCGCGGCGAAGATATGGGCCGCGGCGACGGTCGTCAGGACTCCGGCGCGCTGTCACTGGGCTACATCATCATCTTCCCGGTGTTCCTGCTGGCGATCATGACGATCATTCAGGCGTCGTTCTGGTATCTGGCGAGGCAGACGGCGCTCGCGGCGGCCCGCCAGGGCGTGGATGCGGCCAGGGAGCTGAACGCACCGCCCGGTGCCGGGCCCAGCGCGGCCATGGCTTTCGCCCAGTCAGCCGGCGCCGGCTACCTGCTCGGCGCGTCCGCCAGTGCGGTGGGCAGCACTGGCCAGACCATCCAGATCCGGGTCACCGGCCACGTGGTCTCGCTCATTCCCGGGGTGGCCTGGCCGGTCAGCCAGGTGGCGCAAGCGCCGGTCGAGCAGTTCACCACACCGTAGCGGGGAGGTACCGGATGCGGCGCTGGCGGCATGACGATGCGGGTGATGCCTCGCTCGAGCTGGTCATCCTCGCCCCGGTGCTGCTGGCCCTGATCGCCCTGGTGATCGCGGCGGGACGGACGTCGGTGGCGCAGGGATCGGTGGATGCGGCGGCGCACGACGCCGCCCGCCAGGCCTCGCTTGCGCGCAGCCCTGCCGCCGCTATCGCGGCCGCGCAGCTAAGCGCCGATGCTGCCATTAGCCAGGACGGCCTGGACTGCAATCCTGTCGTCAATGTCGACACCGTGGGGTTCAGCGCGCCGCTTGGCCAGCCCGCCGAAGTCAGCGCCACAGTTACCTGCATTGTGCCGCTGGCCGATCTGGTGGTTCCCGGATTGCCGGGTAGTAAGACTCTCAGCTATACCTTCAGCTCACCGCTGGATCCTTATCGGGGGCGGTGATGTCACAGTGACTGTCACAGGACGCGTCCATGATCAGGGCCGAAGATTCCCGGCCTTCGGCCGGGAAACCGGGAGCGGCGGATGAGATTAACGCGCGGGCCAGGCACCCGGCCTAGCACCCACCCTGACCTGCCCGCAGACGACAGCGAACGGGGCTCACTCAGCCTGATGCTCGTCATCATGGCCGTCGCGCTACTCGCCCTGGCGGGCCTGGTCGTGGATGGGGGCGCCAAACTTAACGAGGCTGAGAACGCCAATACGGTGGCCCAGGAGGCAGCCCGGGCCGGTGCCGGGATCGTGGATCAGGGGCAGGCCTACTCCAGCGGCGCCTTCACGGTCGACCGCAGCCAGGCCCTCGCTGCGGCGCAGGCCTATCTGGCCAGCATGGCCAGCCAGGGCTTCGCCGGCACGGTGAGCCCGGTCGGCGCTGACTCGATCCAGGTCAATGTCACCGTGACCCAGCCCACCAGGATCCTCTCGATCATCGGCATCGACTCGATGACGGCGACCGGATCGGCGAGGGCCTCCTTGGTGACCGGCGTGACGGGACCAGGAACATGACCGGGCGGCGCCGGAGAATGGTGCCAGCCGCCCAGGGCACAGCCGCGCTGCTGACCCTGATCGCCCTGGTGATCGGAGTGCCGGCGGTGCTCTACCGGTTCGGCGGCAATCCGATCCCGCGCCATTTGCTGGGCTGGCATCAGATCGGCCGGGTGTTGCTGCACAAAGACAATGGCACGCTCTTCCTCGCAGTGGTGCGGGACCTCAGCTGGATAGCCTGGGCGGCCTTTACGGCGGCGGTCATCGCTGCGGGGCAGGCGGCGCTGCGCGGCCGGAAGGCACCCAGGCTCATGCTCGGCGGCCTGCAGAACGCGGCCGGCTGGCTGGTGGCGATCACCGCGCTCGCTTTCAGCGGCCAGTCGGCGGCTACCCTGCTCGCGGTCCCCGCTGCCGCTGCCGCTGCCGCCACGGTCGTCGCCAGCCCGCCTCCGGTCCAGCCAGCCGTCCCGCCAGGGCAGTCACTAGCCGTGCCGCCCGCGCCAGCGGCCGCTGGCGCTCCGCCTGCGGAAGCGCTCGGCGTTACGCCCGGCCATGCCCCCGCCACCGTCCCGCCATACCCCCAGGTGATGAACATGGCCTTCTATCAGCTGGTGACCGTGCGGCCAGGCGACTGCCTCTGGACGATAGCCCAGCGTTACCTCGGGGCCGGCGATCGCTACCCGGAGATCGTGAGCCTCAACCTGGGCCACGACATGGGTCACGGGGATGTGTTCACCGACCCGTCGGTGATCTGGCCAGGCTGGGTATTGCAGCTGCCATCAGGGGGATCCCCCGATTCGTCGACAGTCGCCGCACACCCGGCCGCCAGTCATGACACCCACCGGACCGGCGACCAGCACTTCGGCCGGCCGCACCACGGCGCAGGTGGCGGCCGGACCCCGGCGGTGGCAGCAGGCGCCGGATCCACCTCAGCAGGGCCTGCGGACGCAACCGCGGCGTCCGGCAACGGGCCGGGATCAGGCTCCGGGGCCGCCCAGATCCCGGGCGCCGCGCACACGGTTACGGCCAGCGGGACGCTCGCGGAGCCTGCCGAAATCCCGCCGCTCGCCGTGTTCGCGGCCGGAATGCTCGCCGGGGGAGCGGCCGTGATGCTGGCCGGGATGCGGCACCGGCAACGCCAGGCGCGCCGGCCCGGGCGGCGGATCCCGATTCCGGCCAGCGCGCCCGTGATAGCGGCCGAGCAGCGGCTGCGGATGGCGGCAGCCCTTCAGCCGGCCACCGCGCTGCGCGCAGCGCTCAGCGATCTGGGGGCCGGCCTGCTTGAGTCAGGCCGGCAGCTTCCCGACCTGACCGGAATCCGGCTGATGCCAGCGGGGATGGAGATCCTTCTCGCCAACCCGGCCATCGACCCGCCGCCGCACCCGTTCACGGTGCCGGGCGGACGGCAGGGGATGGCCTGGCAGCTGGCGCTGCCCGACCAGGCGCCGACGTTCCCGTTCATGCCCGCCGAAGTCGGCGACCTGATGCCCGGCCTGTTCACCGCAGGAATCGACGCGGATGGCGCGTACCTGCTGCTCGACGCCGAGTACCTGCGGGTGACGACAGCGGAAGGGCCGGCCGGCCTGGTTGACAGGGTCCTCACGACCGCGGCCGCGGAGCTGGCGACCACCCAGCTCGCCGGCTGGTATGACCTGATCCTGGTCGGATTCCCCGAGCTCGAAGCGGCCGGCGGCCGGGCCAGCTGTTGCGGCAGCCTGGAGGAGGCACTGGACCTGCTCGCATCGAAAGCGGTGGTGCTCCGGCGCAGGCTGGGCGACTTCGAGCATGCCGATATCCGCCACCGGCGGCTCACCCAGCCTGGCGATGAGGATTGGGCGCTGACCTTGCTGGTGAGCCGGATTGCGCCCACTGCAGGGCAGCTGGCACTCATGCTCGACCTGGCCAGTGACCCAGGCGGGATCGCGGCAGTGGTGGCCGGGGGCGCCGATGTGCCAGACGGCCACCCGCCGCATTCCGCCTTGCTACTGGAGGATGACCCGGCACAGCCGGGCACGATGATCGCGCACATCTCGCCAGCCGGGCTCGGTGCCTGGCCGCAGCCGCTGACCGAGGCGGACTACCAGGCCCTCGGCAGCTTGTTCACGACAGCGGCGGACTTGAGCGATGTCCCCGCTGATATGCCGCCCTACGACGGATCGGCCTGGCCGCCCGAGCCTGGCAGATCTGTCCTCGCGGACCTGCCCTCCTGGCTGGACCCGGACGAGCCAGCCGACCGGGGTGAGCCAGCCGACCGGGGTGAGCCAGCCGGCCGGGGTGAGCCGGCCGGCCCGGGTGAGCCAGCCGGCCCAGGGGAGCCGGAGCAGGCCACGCTGCGGGTCGGCGTACTCGGGACGTTCACCATCAACGGGACGCCTGCAGCACTGCTGCCCGCCCAGAGCCAGCTCGTCCTCGCTCTCGCCCTGAATGGCGCTGGCGGGCTCTCCAACCAGCAGCTGTGCTACCTGCTCGGTGCTGACCCCGACCATCCCAAGCCGACTGACTCGCTACGCCAGCTGATTGTCCGGACCCGGCGCCAGCTCGGCCACGCGCCGGACGGCCGTGAGTGGATCGAGCACCTCGGTGCTGGCCAGTACGCACTGCACCCGGATGCCAGGTTCGACTGGGCCGACTTCGAGGCCCGTTCTGAACAGGGATTGCGGAGCCATGACCCGCAGTACCTGCGGGATTCGCTGTCGCTGATCCGCGGCCAGCCGTTCACTGGCTGCTATCACTGGTGGCTGGACCTGGCCTTCACCGAAACCGTCCGGGCGCAGATCGTGGACGCTGCGGAGATGCTGGCCGGGCTGGAGCTAGCAGCGGGCGACCCCGCCGCGTCAGCCCGCGCCGCCAGGACCGGCTTGGCGGGCGATGCAACCGCGGAGCAGCTGTGGCGGGCCCTGATGCGGGCCGAGTACGCGGCGGGCAATCTCTCCGGGGTCCGCGAGGCGTGGAGCCGCTGCCTCGACGCGATCGCGGACATCGCTCCCGACGGCGAGCCGCACCCGGACACTGCGGCCCTCCACCACCAGCTGATCAGCGGAAAGCAGTCCCAAACCGCCTGGGTCCCGAGCTAGCTGGCGGGCCGCGGCCGGGCGCGGCCCGACCGCCATGCAGGGCAGTAAGCCTGCACCGGAGCCTGCCGCCACCTAGCCGCTGGCCGGTCATCTTGCGGCCTGCTGGTGGTTTCCGGCAGGACAGGTGAAACGATCAGATAGTGACACAGCCGCAGCCTGAGCTGCCGCCAGCCAGGCCGTCGCGCCAGGTCCAGCCGGCGGCGCCCGTGCGCCCCGGCGCGCCTCGTGTCGATGACCATCTCGCGCCGCGTATCCGCCTCCCGGCCGACCTGCTCCGCTGCGTCATCGCGGGCGTCGAGATCGCGCTGCTGGCGGGCCTTGGCCTGCTCGCCCGGGCGACCGCGAGCGGTGTCGACTATGACGTCGGCCTTGCGAGCCGCCGGGTGCCGGGCTTGCTGGTCGGGATCATCGGGTTCCTGGGATACATCGCGCTGCTGGTGCTGCCGATCGCGCTGGCCGTCCGGCTGGTCATCCGCCGGCAGCCGCGCCGGCTGGCCGAAGCCGTGCTGACGGGTGTCATGGCCGCAGCTGTCGTCGCCGGCGCCAACTTGCTGCTCACGCACCCGTCCGCTACAGCGATGTATCAGGCGCTTGCGCCGGCCGGCGCCGGGCGGCACGGCGCGCCGCTGGACGGCTACCTGGCCGGCCTCGCCGCGTACGTCACGGTCATCGGGCTGTCCGGCAGTCAGCGCTGGCGTTCCGCGTTCTGGCTGACGATCGGGTTCTATGCGCTGGCCAGCCTGGCGGACAACCACACCACCCTGCTGTCACTGCTGATCGCCCTGCTCATCGGCCTGGCGATCGGGTCCGGGCTCAGGTACGCGTTCGGCTCGGCATCGGAACGGCCATCGGCCGAGGCGATCGCGGCCGAGCTGAGCGCGGCCGGTGCGCCGCTTGCCGAGATTAGCCGAATCTGGGACGACAGCACCGAAACGCGCAGGTACGCCGCGGTCACGACAAGCGGGGACCAGCTCGATATCACGGTCTTCGACCGTGACCAGCAGGCAGCGGACGTGCTCTACCGGCTCTACCGGCGGGTCCGCCTGAAGGCCCAGGTGTCGCGCATCGTCCCGTTCACCGTGCAGCGGGCAGTGGAGCACCGCGCCCTGCTCACCTACGCGGCAGAAGAAGCGGGCGTGCAGACGCCGCGGCTGCGGGCCCTGGTCAGGGTGGGCCCCGAAGCCGTGGTCCTGGCCAATGAGCATCACGGCGGGGTCACGCTAGCCCAGCGGAACGCCAAGCTCACCGACGCCGAGATTAACCGCGTCTGGGACACGGTCCTGCGGCTGCATGCGCACCGCGTCACCCACCGCGCGCTGACGGGCGACCGCATCCTGCTGATCAGTGACCCGCCCGGCGACTGCGACGTCATGCTCCTGGAGCCAGGCAACGGCGATGTAGCCGCCAGCGACCTGCAGCTCCGCCTCGACATAGCGCAGCTCCTCGCCGAGCTTGCGCTCCTTGTCGGCCCGGACCGGGCGGCCGACTTCGGTCAGGCGCGGGCCGCCGCGGACGAGCTGGCCGCGGTGGTCCCGCTGCTCCAGCCGGTGGCGTTGCACCGCTCCACCCGGGCGGCCTTGCGCCAGCACAAGGACGTGCTGCCCGCGCTGCGCAAGCGGCTGCTCGCCCCCTCGGCGGACCGCGAGGTAGCTCCCGCCCAGCTGGAGCGCATCAGGCCGCGAACCCTGATTTCCCTGCTGGCCACCGTCGTTGCGGTGTACATCCTGGTCGGCCAGCTGGACCGGGTGAAGCTTGGCGGCCTGCTCCGGCATGCTGACTGGCGCTGGACCGCGGTCGCGCTCGCGCTGTCCGCAGCCAGCTACTTCGGGGCCGCCTGGTCACTGTCCGGATTCGTGCTGGAGCGGCTGAGCCTGACGCGAACTCTGCTCGCCCAGCTCGCCGCGTCGTTCGTCACGCTGGTCACGCCGGCCGCGGTCGGCGGGGTTGCGCTGAACCTGCGTTACCTAAGACGCGCGAATGTCGCGCCGACGGACGCGGCGGCGAGCGTCGGCGTATCGCAGCTCATCGCCTTTGCCCTGCATATATCGCTGCTGGTGGTGTTCGCGGCGATCGCGGGGACGTCGCACGGTGGTCACTCGCTGCGCCCGCCCGGCTGGGTCTATATCGCGATCGCGGCTCTCGTCGCGGCGGTGCTCATTGTGCTGGCGTTCCCGCGGGGCAGGCGGTTGCTCAGGTCGCGGCTCGCCCCGGCGCTCGGCCAGGTGATCCCGCGGCTGCTCGACATCGCGCAGCATCCCGCGAAGCTGGCCGAGGGGATCGGCGGGGCGCTCCTGGTGACCGCCGCTTACATCCTGTGCCTGGAGACCTGCGTCCTGGCCCTCGGCGGGTCGGTGTCGGTAGCGGGCATCGCGGTGGTCTACCTGACCGGCAGCGCTATTGGCTCCGCTGTCCCGACACCGGGCGGGCTGGGTGCTGTGGAGGCGGCGCTATCGGCTGGCCTCACGGCGGCCGGCCTGCCGGGCATCACCGCGGTCAGCGCCGTGCTGCTATTCCGTACCCTGACGTTCTGGCTGCCGGTGCCGCTGGGCTGGGGGGCGCTCAGCTACCTGCAGCGCCACGATGCCCTCTGAATGCGGTCAGTCCCGCGGATACCGCCTGGCCAGGTGCGCCCGGTGCAGGTCAGCCGGGGACCAGTTCGGTGACCGAGTCCGAGCCGAGATTGGCTATCCAGACGCCTGCGGCGGAGGCGGCGAGCGCCGATGGCCTGCTGAAGTCGTAGCGGCTGCCGGAGAACGTCCGCGCCGCGCCCGTCGCGGTGGCGATCTCGGTGACCGAATCGCTGAGCGCGCTGGCCACCCAGAGCTGCCCCGGCGTGGCGAGGAGTGCCGACGGGCGGGCGAACCCGGTGCCGGGCCCGGACAGCGTCCTGATCCAGGCACCGGTCCGCGCGTCGATCTCGGTGATCGAGTCGCCGGTCTGGTTGGCCACGAAGACATGGGTCCCGTCCGCAGCCAGCGCCGTTGGATCATGGAACCCGTAACGGCGTCCGGAGATGACGCGGATCAGCTGCCCGGTCGCCGCGGTCAGCTCGGTGACCGAGCGGCTCCCCGCGCTGGCCACCCACAGCTGCCCGCCTGACGTGGCGATGGCATACGGATCGTTGAACGCGTACTGCGGTCCGGACAGGGTCCGCACCAGGCCGCCAGTCGCCGTGTTGATCTCAGTGACGGAGTCGGCGAGGGCGTTAGTCACCCACAAGTGCCGCCCGGCCAGGGCGAGCGCGTAAGGATCGTCGAATCCGTAGCCACTGCCGGAAAGCGAGCGCACCAATCGGCCAGTCGTTGCATTCAGTTCGCTAATCGAATTCGCCGACACATTTACTACCCAAAGGTGCCCGCCGCCCAGCGCCAGCGCATTCGGTCCCGCGAACTCATGGCTGCCCGCCGTCAGCGTCCCGGCCGATTTCCCGGTGCGGATCCGCAGCTCCGTGACCGAGTTACCCAGGACGTTCGAGACGAAGACCCTGCTGTTGCCGATGGCGAGCGCGCTGGGGCCACGGAACTGGTACGCGGCGCCTGAGTAGACAGCGACGCGCGGCTGCCGCGGTACCACCTCGGCGGCCAGCCCCGCGCAGCCGCCCCGATTGGCCGGACAGGCACCGCTCCCGCTGCTGGTCGCAGGGCTGATGATCGCGGTGAGCGCCAAGCCGGCGGTGATCAGCATCGCGGCGGCCGCCGCGATGGCGATACGGTGCAGCCGCCAGCTGAGCGCGCCAGCTAGCGCGCTCCGGCCGGGCGCGGTATGCCGCGCCACGTATCCGGTACCTGCTCTTCGGGCTAGTATCATGGTCCTTACAAAATGTGTCGGCACGGTCCGATGTGTTAATACTAATCGGATAGCCGCTGCATTGAAAGAACTGACATTCGCTGGCTGGAAGAGTGAACCTGAGTTTTACCGCAGGCAGATATCCGGCCGATCCGGATATCGACGAGTAAAGCCCGTCGGCTAGGCCCGGGCCGGCGCTACCCGAGCCGGGCGACCGCCAGTGCGGCCGCGAACAGCACGATGGCCCAGGACATCGCGCGAAGCGCCTGCTCGAGCGGCGCGAGCAGGACCGCCTGGTCGATCGCGGTGACCTGGCCGTCCGCAAGGGTGATGCTGCCCTGCACCCTGGCGATTCTGCGCCTGAGGGTCCGGGCCGGAGTGCTGAGGCCGCGCTGAGCTGCCGAGAGCGCCAGCGCGGCGGCCGCGGCGAGCACTGGCGCGATGGCCAGCCGGCCGGTCTGCGCCGCATAGGCGGTCAGCACGGGGAAGGCGCCCCAGGCGGCGGCGAAGCCCAGATCGGTATGGAGCGCGCCATGCAGCAGTTCGGCGTTGTAGGCCACGACCAGGACCGGGCCGGCGATCATGAATGGCAGCAGCGCCCAGCCGATCCTGGCGATTCCGGCGGCACCCAGGGTGACGGCACCGGTGAGGCCCACCGCCGTGACCGCGATCAGGGCCGGCGAGCTGATCCGGGTCTGCAGCGGGCGCCCGTTCAGCTCGTCGAGCGCATGTGCGGCGAGTCCTACCGCCAGGAAGAAGGCAATCAGCGTGGCGACGAGCGCCGACAGGCTGACGCGCGGCGCCAGGCATGCGCCGATGACGACGTACGCCAGGTGCCAGGCGGTGTACGGCGGGTGCAAAAGCGTCCACCAGTCCCGCCAGCCGCCTGGCCGGGCGGCGTAGTAGGCGGGCCGGGCCGAGGCGCCGGGACTGCCCGGCAGGGCCGGCCCGCCCGCGCGCCCGTCATTCACCGGTGCGGATTCCCCACATCACCAGCCCGCCGCCCAGGCTCATGACCTTGAACCCGACGTCAGCAAAACCGGCTCGCTGCCATGCCTGCACAGTCCAGGGCACCGGATAGCGCCGGTAGTGCCCGGAGATGTTCGGGCCGAGAAAGCGGCCGACCCCGAACCAGGCCGGGCCGCCGGTCAGCAGGCCGGCCACGGGCAGGACCAGCCGCGTGTACAGCCACCACAACGACCGCCAGAACGGCGACGGCGGTTCGAGGAATTCCAGGCTGGCAGCCCTGCCGCCCGGCTTGACCACGCGCGCGAGCTCGGTCAGCGTCGCTTGCGGATCGGCTACATACCTGAGCAGGTAAGTGAAGGTCAGCGCGTCGAAGGAGGCGTCCGCGAAGGGCAGCTGCTCGCCTCGCCCGATCGTCAGTGCGATGCGGTCGCGCTGCGCGGACGCCGCGACGTTGCGCTGGCCCTGCCGCAGCATCTGCTCGGTAAGGTCCACGCCGACAACTCTGGCCTTGGACCGCCCGGTCACCTGCAGGGCCACGCCGGCGGTGCCGGATGCGACATCGAGCACCGTGCCGTCGTCAGCGGGCATGATCTTGTCGATCATCGTCCGGCGCCAGCGCGCGTTCTGGCCCATCGAGAGAATCTCCGCGAGCCGGTCGTAACGCCCGGGGAGCGGGGTGAACAACGACTGGGCGAAGCGATTGTCTCGGACGGCAGGGGCAAGCGGCACGGGCATCTCCTCGGGGCTCGCAGGACTTCACGCTACGCCCGGCAACGGCGGCCGCACAGGACAGCCCCGGTGGTCGTCGCACGCGCTGCGCGATCCGGCCCGTGCCGCCGCCTGGATCTGCGCTTGGTTACCTACCGTCACATTCCCTGAGCTAGGTAAATGACCTACCTAACCTTTGCCATCCGTTGGTTTAACGTTGACTGTTTTCCAAGTTACGGTCGCGGCGACGCCCCGCAGTCTGAGCGGATACGCAAAGGAGTCATGATTCTCGCCAGGCCGCGCCCCGCCCACGTCGGCCAAAGGAGCCCGGATGTCGCGTCGCTGGTGCATACCCATCACAACTCTCGCCCTCGTCATCGGGTCGATGCTCGCGGCAGGTGCCGCCGCCGCGGCGCCCCTGACATCGCACCCCGCTGCCGCCCACGCGATCCGCCCGGGCGGCGTCATGGTCAGGCCAGCGGGCGGCGCGCGGCCGGCCGCGCGCCGCGGCCGCCACACCGAGGTCTCAAGCTCCAACTGGTCGGGCTATGCGGCCACCGGCGGCAACGGGGCCTTCCACAGCGTTTCGGCGGCCTGGATCGAGCCGACCGGTACCTGCACCTCCCGGAGCGCCCAGTACTCCAGCTTCTGGGTCGGCCTGGATGGATACAGCAGCAGCTCGGTCGAGCAGACCGGCACGGACGTTGACTGCTCCGGGCGCACCGCGAAATACTACGGCTGGTACGAGATGTACCCGGCCTACCCGGTCAACTTCCCCAATACCGTCCGCCCGGGCGACCACCTGAGCGCGTCGGTGACCTTCAGCGGCAGCCAGACCTACACCCTCGTGCTCAAGGACAGCACCCAGGGCTGGACCCAGAGGGTCGTGAAGAACCAGTCCGGCCTGGCCCGCTCGTCGGCCGAAGTCATCGTGGAGGCCCCGTCCTCTGGTTCAGGCGTGCTGCCGCTGGCCGACTTCGGGACGGTCAACCTGAGCGGTTCCACCGCCAATGCCGCTGCACTCGGCAGCTTCAACCCGACCGAGATCATCATGGTTGACGGCAGCGGCAACGACAAGGACTCGGTGACCTCGCTGTCGGGTGGCGAGAACTTCAGCGCCACCTGGCTCAGGAGCAACTGACCACGAAGGCCCTGAACGATGATCGCCTCTCAGTGCCGGGGCCCGGCGGGGGCACCCGCCAGCGGCTCTAGCCGGGGGAGCGTGATCACGAAGCTGGTCCGGCCCGGGCGGCTGGTTACCGTCGCATGCCCGCCGTGCGCCGCTACGACGGCATCCACGATCGCCAGGCCGAGGCCGGTGCTGCCCGCGGACCGCGACCGCGCGCTGTCGCCGCGGACGAACCGCTCGAACAACGCCGGCTGCAGGCCGGCCGGGATGCCGGGCCCGTCGTCGGTCACCGACAGCCGCACGCTGCCCGGCTGCCCGTCCCGGCCGGCCCGCTCGGCCTGGCCGGCCGTCCGGTCCGGCCCGGCCTTCTCGGCCTGGCCGTCCCGCCCCTGCGGACCCGCGGCCGGGAGCAGCGAGACCGTCACCGAGGTGCCGCCCGGGGTATGCCTGGCCGCGTTGCTCAGCAGGTTGGCGAGTACCTGGCGCAGCCGGTGCTCATCACCGCGGACGCTGACCGGCTCGTCAGGCAGCTCAAGGATCCAGCGGTGATCAGCGGCGGCCACCCGGGCGTCGCTCGCCGCGTCGATGGCCAGCCGGGTCAGGTCAACAGGCTCACTGGCCAGCGGGCGGCCCGCATCCAGCTGGGCAAGGAGCAGCAGCTCGTCGACGAGGACGCTCATCCGGCTGGCCTCCGACTCCACCCGGGCCAGCGCGTGCGCCACGTCCGCCGGGACGGGCCCCGGGTTCCGCCGGGCGAGTTCGGCGTAACCGCGGATGGCAGCCAGCGGCGTGCGCAGTTCATGGCTGGCGTCCGCGGCGAAGCGGCGCAGCCGCGCCTCGCTTGCCGCACGCCGGGTCAGCGCCCGCTCGACGTGGCCGAGCATCCGGTTGAACGCCGCGCCCACCTGGCCGACCTCAGTGCGCGGATCAGCGTCGGGGACCCGTTCGGGCAGTGCGACATCACCGCTGCCCAGCGGAAGCTGGGTGACCCGGGTCGCGGTGGCCGCTACCCGGCGCAGCGGGCGCAGCGACAACCGTACCCATCCGGTACCGATGACGCCGGTGAGCAGCAAGGCTGCCAGGAAGACCGCCGCCTCGGTCGCCTCGACCTGCTGGAGCGTGCCGGTGACCGGGCTGAGCGGCAGCCCGCTGATGTACACGCTGTGGTTGTTGCCAGGCACCGCCAGCAGCCGGTAGGTACCCAGGTAGGACAGCGACCGCGTGGACGGCGTGCTGTTGGCGGGTATCGAGGTGAGCATGGCCGAGTCCGCAGGCGAGAGCCTGCAGTCGCCGCCGGCTAGCGCGGGACCGTAGACCGTGCCGCCCCGGACTGTCGCACTGAACGTCTGCGCGCCCTGTTGCTCCCCGCAGTTATCCGGGCTGGCCTGCTGCTGACCGCCATCGCCCTGCTGGCTGCCATCGCCCTCATTGCCGGGGGGCGGCCCCTTCAGGCAGCCGGCGTAGCGGCTGCTCGCCGTGCCCAGCTGGCTGTCGAGCTGCCCGAGCAGGAAACTGTGCAGCGCCAGGTAGCTGACGATGCCCACTACGCCGCAGGCCAGCGCGAGCAGGGCAAGAAGCCCGGCGATGAGCCGGCCGCGCAGGGTCCGGCGGGCCAGCCAGCGCGTCGTCCGCCGCGGCCCGGCTGCGGACTCACCGCGGCGGCCCATCTCAGCCCGCTGGCTTCAGCACGTAGCCGACGCCACGGACGGTGTGGATCAGCGGCTCCCGGTCGGCGTCGATCTTCTTGCGCAGGTAGCTGATGTACAGCTCGACGACATGGGCCTGGCCGCCGAAGTCGTAGTTCCACACCCGGTCCAGGATCTGGGCCTTGGACAGCACCCGGCGGGGGTTGCGCATGAGGTACCGCAGCAGCTCGAATTCGGTGGCGGTGAGCTCGATCAGGTCGCCGCCCCGGCGCACCTCCCTGGCATCCTCGTCCATGCTCAGGTCGCCGACGGTGAGCTCGGTGCCGCTGCGGGCCCGGGAGATCCCGGCCCGCCGAAGCAGGCCGCGCAGCCTGGCCAGCACCTCTTCCAGGCTGAACGGTTTCGTCACGTAGTCGTCTCCGCCTGCGGTGATCCCGGCGATCCGGTCCTCGACCGCGTCGCGCGCGGTCAGGAACAGCACGCAGACGTTCGGCAGCGTGGTCCGGAGCCGGCGCAGCACCTCCAGGCCGTCGAAGTCGGGCAGCATGACGTCGAGCACGACGGCGTCCGGCTTGAACTCCCGCGCCAGGCGCACGGCGCTGCCGCCGTCGCCCGCGGTCTGGATCTCCCAGCCTTCATAACGCAGCACGCTCGCCAGGAGTTCGGCCAGGCTGGGCTCATCGTCGACGACCAGCACCCTGATCGCCGTCCCGTCCGGCCTGCGCAGCCCTGGCTCCCGCTCGTCCCGGGCGGGCGGCGGGCTTTCGATGGTGCTCATCATGTTTCCAGGGTCGCATTGCTCATTACAGATGCATTATGCGTTGCCTCTGAGTTTCCTCTGAACGGCCGCCCCGACGGCGCTGGCTGCGGAGTCCCGCCCGGCCTCGCTAGTGAGCGCCAGCGCGAGCGCGGGACAGGCCGTCACCGCCTGCCTCGCCTGCCGGCGCGTCGCAGCTGGCAGGGGCTGGCCGTCGATGACTGGGTATCCCCACTCATCCAGTGCGATGTGCTCGGGCAGGAGCTCAGCGCAGAGGCCGTGGCCGGTGCAGGCCGTCGGATCGACGCGGAGTTGCTGGCTCATCGCCCCCTCATCTCCAGTCGGATTCGCAGACCGGCGAGTTGCCGGGCAACGGGAGGAAGGGGGCGGCGCTCGCGGCGGTACAGCGGCCAAGTTCGTGCGCGCGGATCTCGTCGCCGAACACCGTGAGCGCACTGCTGACGAACCGGACGGTGCCGTCGGGATGATGGCAGGCACCCCGCCCGGTTACCAGGCCGGACCACCGCTCCAGGTCGGCTATGGTCTGACGGCTGGGGCGGCCGGCCAGGTCGGTCAGGGCGTCGGCGATCCGCGGCAGCCCGTTGAAGCAGGGGCCGCACTGGCCAGCGGATTCAAGGGCCAGGTACTGGGCTACCCGGGCGGTCTCCGCCAGGCCGCAGCGCTCGGCCGGCAGTGCGATCAGCACGCCTGCGCCGACGAAGGCACCGGCCGGCTTCAGCGCCGCATTGGCCAGCGGCAGCCGGGCCGCCTCCTCGGGGCGGAGCCAGGCGCCGTGGTAGCCGCCGCACAGGACGGCCTGCACGTCAGCGTCCAGGCTGAGCACGCCGCGCAGCGGATAGCCGATGCCGACCTCGATGACCCCGGCGCTGCCTTCCGCCTGGAGCACGCTGCAGAGCATGCTGCCCGGCTCGGCTGCGGTGCCCAGGCCCCGGAACCAGTCCGCTCCGTAGCGGGCGATCAGGGCCAGATGCGCCAGGGTCTCGACGTTCTGCACCAGGGTGGGCCGGCCGCCGACACCGCGCTCGAAGACGCGGGGCTGCTTGTACCTGGGCATCGCGAGGCCGCCGTTGACCCTGCTCACCAGCGAGGACTCCTCGCCGGCCAGGAACCTGGGCGGGGCCTCGATCAGCTCGACGCTGACGCGGTCCAGCCCGGCGGCGACGCGCTCGGCTGCCGCGGTGGCCAGCCGTTCGCGCAGCTGCGGATTGCGGTGCAGGTACAGTCCGGCCTGGTCGGCCCCTACTGCCTCGGCCGCCAGCTGCAGCCCGTCCAGGACCAGGTGCGGTGAGTTCCACAGCAGCGTCTTGTCCTTGTTGCTGGCAGGCTCGCCCTCGGCGCCGTTGCCGACCACGACGGCCCGTCGCCGCTGGTCGGCAACGGCCGTGAGCTTGCGGTGCACGGGGAAGGCGGCGCCGCCCCGGCCGGTCAGGCCCGCGGCCTCAACCTGCATGATCAGCAGCCGCGGGCCGCCGCGGTAGGGGGTGGTGCCGAATCGGGCCAGATGAGCCTGGAGGCTGGCCGGAGCGGCCGGGCCGGGCGGCAGCAGCCGGGGCAGCCGGTCCTGGGCAGGCCGCTGGTGGCCGGGCGGCATCGTGCGCGGCACTGCGCGGGATGGCCGTACCGGACGCGGTAGCAGGGGCGTGTTGGTGGTCATTTACCTTCCGGCCTTCATCAGCGGTGGATGGGTGTCGCGGCTGGTGCGTCCAGGCCCGCGGTTGATGGCTGCCGTGTCGAGGGCATGGACCGCCCGCCCCGGGCGGGCCGGTGCGCCGATCGCGTGCGACACCCGCCACACGGCCGCGGCTCCGACCGCGAGCGCGCAGCCGATGGCCAGCTCGAAGAGCCCGCCGTGACGCAGGTCCGTACTGCTGCCGATCCCGTGCGCGAAGGCCACCGGCCAGGCGGCGTAGGCAAGCCAGTGGACGGCCCGCCAGGCCCGTCGCCCGATGTGGGCCCGCGCCAGGCTGGTGATGATGAGCGCGATCATGACATCGAGCGAGACCGCGCCAAGGCCAAGCCAGAACGGCTGGTAGGCGGAAGTGAAGGGGACGATCGCCGCAGTGATGCCGATGGTCACGAATGGGTCCGCGATCGCGGTGCTGACGTGGATGGCGACGAATGCCACCGAAAGCAGCGACACGCTCCGGTGCAGCATGGTGGCGCCGAACCTGGGCAGGCCGGGCAGCCGCCCCTGCCTGTTGACGAGAATCCCGAGGATCATCACGATGGACAGGAGCAGGAGCGAGACTACTCCGGTGGCCCGGCTCGCGTACCACAGCGCGGTGCTTGAGGTGATCCCGTTCATGCCGGGTCCCCCTGCCCGGGCGCCGGCGGGTCGGGCGGCCATCCGGCGACCACGTGGACGGTGCCGTCCGCGGCGACCAGCCGCGCGGCGAGTCCCTGACTAGTCAGCCAGCTGATCGCAGTCCGGCCCTTGATGATGGCCGCGGTGCTGGCGGTGCTGGCGTCGACGCAGCTGGCTGCCGCCACCGAGACGGTGCGCCAGACGGGTTCGGCCGGCAGCCCGGCGCGCGGGCGGAGGATGTGCTGGATCACGTCACCGCCGCAGCGCCAGCGGCGTGCGCGGGTGCTGGCGGTGGCCAGGCCACCGCCGCGGATACTCACCACGGCGGCCGGGCCGGCCGGCGGGTCTTCCGGGCGTCCGCTGGCATCCTGGACCCGGATCCGCCAGCCATCCGGCGGCGGATCGCCTGCCACGGCGATGTCGCCGCCGAGGCTGACCAGGACGCCGCAGGACAGGCGGGCGGCCAGCCGGGTGGCCGAGCGGTCGGCGGCCCACGCCTTCGCGGTGGCGCCCAGGTCGAGTTGGGTGCCCGCGGGCAGGCTCAGCCGCTCCGCCGCCGCATCGAGCCGTACCTGCCGCCAGCCCGGCACCTCCCGTACCGTGAGCCGCAGCGGCGGGCCGGCCTTGCGGACGACCTCGAAGTCACGGTCGTGGCCAACCGCGGCCAGTGCCGCGCCGACCGTCGGATCCACGTCCCCGCCGGTCTGCCAGGCGGCGCGAAGCGCTACCGCGATGGCGCCGGCGAGCAGCGGGCTGATAGCCGCTCCCGCACCGCCTGTTCCGGTCGCGTTGATGGCGACCAGCTCGGAATCGGCCCGGAACCTGCTGCACGCCGCGTCGGCCGCCGCTAGCTCAGCCTCAAGAAGCCGGCGTCCCTCGGCGAGGCAGCCTGGATCTGTCACGACCAGCCGGACCTGGGTGCCAAGGGCTTCCCAGTCGGCACGCGCTGCGCTCAGCGTAGCGCCGAGGGCGGGACTTGCCGGCATCACGAGCCGCCCGACGTGACCTGGCTGGTACCTGAACTCGAAGCCGGCGCGCCCGACGACGACAGGCCGGTGCTGGCCGAGCTCGTACCGCTGGTGCTCGTGCTGCCGGTGCTGGCGGATCCGCCCGAGGCCGCCGCGGCGGAGGACGAGGTGCTCTTGCCGGCCGAGCTCACTCCGGTGGTCTTGGTATGCGTCGCGCGGGGCAGCTCATAGGCGAGCGCGCCGCCGGCCGCCAGGCTCGCCAGCCCGATCGTCGCGGTGACTGAGCGCAGCCGTGACCTGCCGCGCTCCCGCGCAGCCACGGCGCGGGCGACGTCTCGCTGCCGCCCGCTCATAGCGATGCGCTCTCTTGGCTTGTCATGGAACCAGCTTCCCTGCCCTCGCTCCGCAGGCGCTCTGGCTTACCTCTGCGGCGGCTATGAGCCGGCCGGGGACTACTTAAGCACCAGCCGGAAACCGTCTCGGAGAATTGGCGCTCTTGGCATTTCGATTACCGTACACAGTCCTGTGGATAGACCGGTGGACACGGCATGGTGCGCAGGATATAGCGGGCCGTAATTGCCGATGGCCAGAGAAAGAGGGAATCTGCCGATGGGCGGACCGCTGTGCGGAAGCTCCCAGTGCAGCCCGCACAGAACGTGGTCAAAGCTCCACTTCGCCGGAAATGCAGGTTACCGTCGCGCCGCCGACCCAGATCGTGCCCGCGGCATCACGCGAAATGTAGACGCGCCCGATGCGCCCGATGGCCGTCCCCTGGCTCGCCACGTACGGTGCGGTCACCCGGCCGGTGCGCAGCAGCCACTGCGCCAGGCCTGCGTTCAGGCTGCCCGTCACCGGATCCTCTGCGGTTGTGCCGTTGTTCGGGAGGAAGGCCCGGACCTCGATGGCTTGCGGTGACCCGGGCGGGTAAGGGCCTACGGCTCCCAGGTCGAGATCGATCACGCCCGGGCGCAGCGCCAGCACTGCCGCTGCGCTGGCGAGCAGTACAGCGACCCATCCCGGGCCGTTGTCCATCCACTCGGCCGCCAGAATCTCGGCGCGCTCAAGCCCGAGCATGGCAGCGATGCGGGCCACCAGCGGCTCGCCGGCGGGGCCGGAACGCCGCAGCGGCGGCGCAGCGAACGCCAGCCCTCCGGCGTTACGCCGGAGCGGCACCAGGCCTGCGGCACACTGCTGGACGACGACGTCAGGGCGGCTGGGCGGCCCGCCAGCCGCCAGCCAGGCGTGGCACGTGCCCAGGGTCGGGTGGCCTGCGAAGGGCAGCTCGGCACCCGGCGTGAAAATCCGCACCTGATAGTCAGCGCCCTGCTGGCTCGGCGGCAGCACGAAGGTGGTCTCGGAGAGATTCATCCAGCAGGCGAACTGCTGCATCTGCTCCGTGCTCAGGCCCGCGGCGTCGAGGACTACGGCAACCGGATTGCCGCGATAGGGCGCCGCGCTGAAGACGTCGACCTGATGGAAGGCACGCCGCATAGTGACCTCCCCTCACTTGTGCGCCGGAGGCGGGGCGTCTCCGGCGCCCAGTACCCGGCTGAGCTTGGATGCCGAGGCGGACGGCCACGCCCCGGCGGCGCGCAGCCGTGCGCTGGCGGCAGCGAGGATCGCGGATGTCCCCGAGATGAGCTCGACCTCTATCTCCCGCCAGCTCAGCGAGGTGCCCGCGCCGCCGTCCGGGCCAGGCCGGCGGCCCACGACAAGGTCGTCGGCCACCTCAGCGAGGTCCTCGCCCGCCGGGCCGGTGATGCGCCGGACCGTGCGCGTGGTCTCCAGGGTGGCGACCAGCTGAAGCGGCTGCCCGAGCGTCCAGTCCGTGACCCGCGCGGTCAGGTCATCCGGCACGGGCGCCGGAGCCGGGCCCAGCGGTGCCCGCAGCTCCCGCCTGGTACCCGGGGACACCGGAAGCTTCAGATGCCAGCCCGCGTCCTCGCCGCCGGTGCGGCGCCGGAGCGTTATCCCGGCCGCCGCAAGGCTCAGGTCCGGCGTGTCGAAATAGCTGGCGTCCAGATGCTGGACGGCCGGGGCGGTCACCCCCAGCCCTGCTGCCAGTCCGGCCAGGTCGGGCAAGACAAAATCCTTGCCAACTTCGTACTTACGCTCGATCTCCAGCCATTCGGCCGGCCCGCCGCCCATAGCTGAGAGGCTACGAGGCCGCAGGCGCTGCTGACCACCTGCACTCCGAACTCGTGTTTGCGGTACGACGGGTTGACTACGGTGCCAGACTTTCCGTGACGCTCTGTACTTGAGAATGCGCATGGAGCACCTGCATGCGCCGAGGCCACCGGAGCGTCCCGGGACCGGCACCACCCGGCCGGGGACAGGGGAGTGATGGGCATCGTCACGGAGCGCAATGGTGCTGCTGGCGAATACGAGGAGGTCGAAATCCCGGGCGCGCCTGAGACCGAGGACGGCGCGGCGCGGACAGTGCTCCGGCGGCGGTCCGCCTTCCCGACCAGGCGCGCGGTGCTCCATGTGCACTGCCTGCCTGACTCATTCGTTCCCGAGGACGTGGTGCGCTGGTACACCGACCGGGGATTCCATTTCTATGTTGCTGATCTGCGCCCGCGCGGTGCCAAGGAGCGGCACGGCCGGCTGGGCCGGCGGCCCGCGCTGCGCGCCCGGTTCGCCAGGCTCGACGCCGCATGCCAGTACTTGCATGAGAAGGACGGCATTGAGTCCGTGGTGATCAGCGCTTACTCCGCCGATGCGCTGGCTGTGGCGCTGTGGTGCGATGCCCGGCGGGACGCTGAGCCAGCGGATGCGCTGATCCTGTCCAGCCCCGTCTTCGGCCGCCGGCTGCGCAGGGGCCTGCACATTGCCTGTCCGGTGCTGGTGATGTGCCCGTCGGCCGAGCCGAACGCCAGCGCGCGCCGTCCGGACCGAGGCGGCCGGCTGCGCCGCCGGAAGGGCAGCGAGACTACGGTGCTTGGCCCGCACGTGACCTGGCTGTGGCTGGCCAGCGGACTGACTGGCCAGGAGGTTGCCTCGGACGCCGACCGCAAGGTGCTGTTCGATGAGATGGGCCGCTGGCTGGGCGCCTACATGTACGGGCAGGTGCGCGATCAGCTCCTGTGAGCACCCTGCCTATGCGGCCACCACATTCACTGAGACAGCCGGGTAACCGGTTGCCCCGTTCGGCTCGGGGGGCGCCTGCGCTGAGGTCTGCGTGTAGCCCGTCTTGTCAGTGGCCCGGGCCTCGATCAGGTGACTGCCGAGTGTGGCATCCCAGTCCCAGACCCACTGCCGCCAGGTGTCGATGTCAGGGACCTGCGCCAGCCGCGCCTGCTGCCACGGGCCGCGATCGACCCGCACCTCTACCGCGTCGATTCCCTTGTGCTGAGCCCATGCCACCCCCGCGATGGAGGTCCGCCCCGGCCGGATCGAGTTCAGGCCGGCCGGCACGTCGATGCGGGATTCGGTCTTGATAGGTGCCTGCTGGTCCCAGCCGCGCTGCGCCCAGTAGGCAGTGCTGGCAGCGAAGGTGGTGACCTCGATGTCGACTATCCACTTGCATGCCGAGACGTAGCCGTACAGGCCGGGGATGACCATCCGGACCGGGAAGCCATGCTCGACAGGCAGGACCGTCCCGTTCATGGCCACGGCGAGCATCGCGTCCCTGCCGTCCATCGCGGTCAGCAAGGGCGCTCCTGAGGTGAAACCGTCGGCGGACGTGCAGATCAGCTGATCGGCGCCGGCTCGCACGCCCGCCTGGCGGAGCAGGCTGGTCAGGCTGGTGCCCAGCCACTTGGCATTGCCGACCAAAGTGCCGGCCACCGGGTTGGACACGCAGGTCAGGGTCACATAGTCGTCGAAGAGCGGGCGGCGGATCAGCTCGTCGAAGCTGATAGTCATCTCGCGGCGCACCATGCCGTGGATCCGCAGCTGCCAGCTCGCCGGAACGACCTGCGGCAACACGATCGCGGTGTCGACCCGGTAGAAGGCGTTGCTGGGGGTGATGAACGGGCTCAATCCGGGGATCTTCAGGTCGGCGCCGGCAGGCAGCGCGGGACCAGGCTGGACCGGGGGCGGGATCCGCAGGGTCCGCTGCGCCTGGCTGACGCTGGACCGCTCGGCAAGCAGCCGGCCGCCAACGAGGGTCACGGCAGCCGTGCCGGCCGCGGCGGCGCTGGTGACCAGGAACCGCCGGCGCTCCGAGGCCGCCAGCCCGCCGCGGCCTGCGGGAGCAGCCCCGCCAGGAGGGCTGGCTGTGGTCTGCGAACCAGGACGGGTAATGGGAGGCGCCCCCGCCGGACCGCCGCGATAGGAGGGGCGCGGGCCTGCATCGAGGGACGCGGCCGGCGGGTGCAGCGGCTCTGCGGCCCGAAGCAGCAGGACCAGCGCGCCCGCGCCGGCGGCGGCACCGAGCAGGGTGGGCAGCACGGCGGCCGCTGCGGCGTTCGGGCGGGTGACGGCGGCGAGGATGCCGATCGCGGCGAAGATCACCAGACCGGCCAGCCCGTACTCGAGCCGGCGCATCGCCAGCACGCCGATCACTGCGGCGAAGACCGCCAGCACCACGAGAACCCCGACGAGCAGGACGAGCTTGTCATGGGAGCCGAATGAGCTGATCGCGAAATTCTTGACGGCAGGCGGGGTGAAGTCGACCGAGAGCTCCTGCACCGCGACAACTGGCGAGGTGCTTGCTCCGATGATCCCGGCTATCAGCTGGGCCACCCCGATAGCGACCGCAGCGGTCAGCAATCCGACGACAGTGCCGAGCCCGGTCCGGTGGGTGTCAGTATCGATGGCCACAATGTTAGTTCGGTGCCGGTCGCCGTGCGGATTGGTGATAGCCGCGGCGGAGTGGAGCCCGCGCCGGTCCGCGGGCGGATACCGGTGAGGTCGTCAGCTCAGTGCCCAAGCCAAACCCTGGTCGGCTACGAATCTAGATTGTGGGCATGATGGGAAGCCAGCGAGCGGTAGGCGACGGCTCCGCGGGTGGATCGGGCCAGCCGTCCGGGCCTGCGTTGTCGTCCGCTTCTGCACCGCCGGGATCTGCACCGCCCGCCAGGCCCGGGCCGCCGGCTCAGGCGGGGGACGAGACGGAGCTCGGCGTCCTGCTCGGCCGGATGGCCCGGGGTGACCAGGGCGCCTTCCAAGGGGTGTACGACCGGGCGGCCGGGCACATCCTGGGCATCGTCCGGGCGGTCGTGCGTGATCCCGCCCAGTCTGAGGAAGTCGCCCAAGAGGTCCTGCTCGAGGTCTGGCGGACGGCATCGCGGTTTGACCCGGCTCTGGGCAGCCCGCTCGCGTGGGTCACGACGCTGGCCCACCGGCGCGCAATTGACCGGGTCAGGTCGGAGCAGAAGGCGGCGCAGCGGGAGCTGCGTGCGGCGGCGCCATCGATCGCCTACGACGAGGTGACCGAGACGGTGGAGGCGCGGCTCGACCACGAGCGGGTCCGGCGCTGCCTGGGATCCCTCACCGAGCTGCAGCGGGAATCGGTCACGCTTGCCTACTACGGCGGCTACACCTACCGGGAGGTGGCCGAGCTGCTCGGCGTGGCGGTCGGCACGGTGAAGACGCGGATGCGCGACGGCCTGATCAGGCTGCGTGACTGCCTGGGGGTGGAGTGATGAGCCTGCGCCGGGCCGACCCGCACACCCTGGCGGGCGCATATGCCATGGACGCGGTCACTCCGGCTGACCGGGCTAGCTTCGAGCAGCACCTGGCGGGCTGCGAGCCGTGCCGCCAGGAGATCCGCGGCCTCCGTGCGGCGGCCACGCGGCTGGCCGGGGCCGTCGCGGTGCAGCCGCCGCTCGCGATGCGGGACGCCGCGCTGCTCGCGGTCGCGAGGACCCGTCAGCTGCCGCCGGTGATCCGTGCGGATGCGGCGCCCTGGCCAGCTGGCCTGGCCGCGTCGCGACGCTGGCTGCCGCGGCTGGCGCTAGGTGCCGCGGGCGTCCTTGCCGCGGTGGCGACCGTGCTCGGTGTGGCGATGAACGGCGCTCAGCACCGGCTGGACGAGGCGCAGCTGCATGCCAGGGCGATCGCCACGGTGCTGAACGCAGCTGACGCGACCATGCTCACGGCCAAGGTCACCACTGGGGGCACCGCCACGGTGGTGATGTCGCACCAGGACCGCTCGCTGGTCTTTACCGCGGCTGGCCTGCAGTCTCTCCCGGCGGCAGAGAGCTATGAGCTCTGGCTAATGGGGCCGGCCGGAGACCGGCCGGCCGGAATGCTGCCAGGGTCCCGCCCGCAGACTGTCGGGCCGATGGTCGTCTCCGGTCTGACCGCGGGTGACCGGGTCGGCCTCACCGTCGAGCCTGCGGCCGGATCGGCGCGGCCGACGTCTTCGCCGATCCTGATGCTCGGCCTGGGCTCCCGAGGGAGCGGCTGATTCGCGGGGTCAGCCGCTGAACGTCCACCGAGCCGGCGTCCGCCGGATGCTGGCGGCCTGAGTGCAGAGGTGTCCGGTGGTGGCGACATTGTGCGGGCGGCAGGCTAACGTGGGGGTCCGTGAAAGCATCTCCCGAGGCGCAGCTGCGGCTGCTTGAGCTCGCCGACCTCGACGCCGAGCTGGGCCGGATCGCCGGCCGCAGGCGTAGTCTGCCCGAGCACGCCGAGCTGGACCAACTTGAGCGCCGGGACGCGGAGCTGCGCGACAACGTCGCCGCGCTTGACGCGCAGGAAGGCGACCTGAAACGTGGTCAGGTCAAGGCTGAGGCCGATGTCGACCAGGTCCGCTCCCGGGTGGACAGGGACCGGAAGCGGCTAGACGCCGGCCAGGTGTCGAATCCGCGCGAGCTGGGGAACCTGCAGTCGGAAATTGTCTCGCTGACGCGGCGCCAGTCCGATCTTGAGGAGATCGTGCTTGACCTGATGGAGCGTACGGAGGCGGCGCAGCGCAGCCACCAGGCCGCGACTGCCGAGCGGGCCGGCATCGCCGCACGTCAGCAGGAAGTCCGTGCCCGCAGGGACGTGGCGCTCGGCGAGCTGGCGGAGCAGTCAGGCAAGGCCGAGGACAGGCGTGCCGCGGTGACCGCCGAGATCCCGCCGGACCTGCTGGCCCTCTATGAGCAGCTGCGGGCCCAGCATGGCGTGGGCGCTGCGGCGCTGCGCCGCGGCCAGTGTGAGGGCTGCCACCTGTCCCTGAACACGGTGGACCTCAACACCATCCGGGCGGCCGCGCCCGACGAGGTACTGCGCTGCGAGGAGTGCCGCAGGATCCTGGTCCGGACCGCAGAGTCCGGGCTGTGACCCGCAAGCTTCTCGTCGAAGCCGACGGCGGATCGCGCGGCAACCCGGGACCGGCCGGTTACGGCGCCCTGGTCAGGGATGCCGGCACCAGGGAGGTGCTCGCCGAGGTCTGTGACAGCCTCGGCACCGCTACCAACAACGTGGCAGAGTATTCCGGCCTGGTGGCCGGCCTGCGGACGGCTGCGGAGCTGGAGCCTGGCGCCGACGTCGAGGTCCGGATGGACTCCAAGCTCGTCGTGGAGCAGATGTCCGGGCGCTGGCAGATCAAGCATGACAATCTCCGCACACTGGCACGGTCCGCCCGCGAGGCCGCGACTGGCCTCGGCCGGGTCTCCTACGTCTGGGTGCCACGGGCCCGCAACGCTGACGCCGACCGGCTGGCGAACAAGGCGATGGATGCCGCTGAGCACGGCTCGGCTTCCGATGGCGAGCTGCGGAGGGGAAAGCGTTCAGGCAAGGTTTCCGCTGACCGGCCGCTGGCCGAGCCGGCTGCCGAGGCGGGACCGTCGGTCGGCTGGCTCCCGGCCCGCGGGGAGGCGACCACCATGCTGCTGCTACGGCATGGCGAGACGGCGTTGTCGGTGGAGCGGCGATTCGCCGGACGCTGCGACGCGCCGCTGACGGACACTGGCCGCCGCCAGGCCGGTGCCGCTGCGGCCAGGCTGGCGGCCCGCGGCGGCATCGACGTGATCGTGAGTTCGCCGCTGCAGCGGGCACGGCGGACCGCCGAGGCGGTGGCGGAGGCGACCGGCGCGGCGCTCAAAGTCGACGATGACCTGGTGGAGACGGACTTCGGGGACTGGGAGGGGCTGACTTTCGCGGAAGCGTCGGCGCGCTGGCCGGACGAGATCTCGGCGTGGCTGGCCAGCCCGGACATGGCACCGCCGCGCGGCGAGAGCCTCGCAACGGTGGCGCGGCGGGTGCTGAGCGCACTGGACCGGCTGCTCGCCGCGCACGAGACCGGCACCATCGTGCTGGTCAGCCACGTTACGCCGATCAAGACGCTGGCCTGCCGGGCGATGCTGGCCCCGCCGGCGACGATGTTTCGCATCCACCTGGATGTCGCCTCGCTGTGCGAGATCCACTGGTTCGCCGATGGCCCCGCGCTGGTGCGGAGCCTGAACGACACGGCGCATTGTCGCGCAGGCACCCGGTAACGCACTATCGTGGCGGGAGCGGCGGGCGAGCAGGCCGGGCGGCCGCGGCGGTCCCGGGCTTGCCCGGGTGCGTCGAGGAAGGTCCGGGCTCCGCAGGGCAGGGTGGTCGGTAATGCCGACCCGGGGTGACCCGCGGGATAGTGCCACAGAAAACAGACCGCCTCCGGAGGAATCCGGAGGTAAGGGTGAAACGGCGGTGTAAGAGACCACCAGCGCCCGGAGTGATCCGGGCGGCTAGGTAAACCCCACCCGGAGCAAGGTCAAGAGGGGGATGCGTCCTTCGGGGCGCGTCTCCTGCGCGAGCGCTAGAGGGCGGCCCGCCCGATGCTCGCGGGTAGACCGCAGGAGGCTGCCGGCAACGGCAGTCCCAGATGGATGGCCGCCGGCCCGCGCGAGCGGGTGCACAGAACCCGGCCTACAGGCCGGCTCGCCCGCCGCCTGACCTGCTGAAAGGTGGCGCATTATCCTGCAGCACGGCTGTCGGGGCGCAGCCGGAGGGGAGAGCGCAGCGCTGATCCTGTGGTCGAGTTCCGGGACGGCTAGCCATGTGCTTGACCTTGATCGAGAGCACCGGAGGACTGTTCGGGACCTCCGAGGACGGACGGTCCGCGACAGTCGCTGTGCCCTCGAAGACTGCCGAGGAAAGCCTGCGAATGTCCAGTGGCGTCCGGCCGTGACCGTCGCGTTGCGGCTGTCCGCGGACTGGGCGCGGACAAGTTTTGCTGTCATCCATGACCCTGGTGGTTAATTCGCGTTTTCATGAGGCCAGTTCGAGTTCGAGGCAGGCGAGGTGGCTTGTGCGGGTACGGTCCAGGGGATGGCCGTTCCACCAGGCGCCGAGCCGGATCAGATTGAGGGCGACCGCGGCGTAGGTGTGTTCCATGCGGGTCTTGTCTAGGCCGCGGTATTGGGCGCGGCGCATCCCGGTTACTGCCACGGCCTGGCGGATGGTGCCTTCGACGCCAGCGCGCAGCGCGTATCTGGCCTGGAAGTCGTTGGTGCCCGCGGCGGCCCGGGCGGCGAGTTGCGCCTGGTGGACCTGCCGGGTGTGCACGTGAGCTGGCGCCGCTGCGACGCCGAGGTGGTGCACAGCTCGCGGGCCGGGCACGGTCGGCAGTCCGCCTTGGAGAAAGTGATCACGATGGTGGAGGCGCCGCGCTGGGTCACCGGATTCCGCGAGCTGCTGGTGCGGCCTTGCGGGCAGGTAGCCTGCTGGGCCTCGAAATCGATGGTGAACGCGCTGCGGTCGAACCCCGCGCCTGCCCGGGCCTGGGGTGAGGTATCAGCCAGCACCGGGGTGACCAGCGTGATCCCGTAGCCGGCCTGGGAGGTCACCAGCAGCTCCGCCGAGGGGTAGCCCGAATCCACCAGGTGCTCGCCGGGCAGCAGGCCTCGCTGGTCCAGGTGAGCGTGGACCGGCTCGGTCATCTGGTTATCGGGCACGGTCGCGTCCGTGGTCTCCACGTTCACGACCAGATGCGGCGGCGCGACGGCGGTATGCTGACTGCCGCTGGCGGTGTCGCAGGTCTCGGTCACGTGGACCTTGTAGCCGTTCCAGAAGGTGTCGCGTTTGACGCCCCGCCGGGCATCGGTGTCGTAGGGAGAGGCAATCCGGGATCTGCCCGGCGGGAGACCTTCTACCTGCGCCTCCCGCCTTTTGATCACCTCGCGTCCCTGCTCATCTACCACGGTGAGGTAGTTCTGCACGAGCACGACCCGCAGCACCTCGGCCTGCCGCAGCCGCGCCAGGTACGCCAGGTCAGGGTCGCTCGCGGCGGCCGCGTACACCGCCGTGAGCAGGGCGCGGCCGTCGCGGCCGTAGGCCAGCGCGAGTTCGTCTTGCCTAGCCGCGGCGGCCGGCATCCGCCAGGTATCGACGCGCGCGGCATACCGTCTGGCCCGCGAGTCGTCCAGGACCTGTGCCACCACCTGCGGCGCGGCCACCGCCAGCTGCTCCAGGCAGGCCCGCACTGACTCCCCGGCCAGTTCCAGCCGGTTCAGGTCACGGACCGCGGAGATCACGTGGGCGGAATCGGTGCGCATCTTGCCGCCCGCGTGCAGCAGCCCGCCGGCGGCCAGCCGCTTCAGCAGCGTGTCCAGGACCACCTGATCCAGCCCGCCGGCGGCTACCCTGGCCCGGAATTCGCTCAAGACCGAGTGGCCGAAGCCGGGGTCGGCCAGGTCGAGGCCGAGCGCGTACTTCCAGTCGATGCGGGTGCGGACGTGTTCGGCTGCCTGACGGCCGGTGAGATTCTCTGCCTTCTGGAAGATCGTCACCAGGGCGAGGCGGGACGGCGGCCAGCCCGGCTTGCCGCGCACCCCGTAAGCGCCCGCGAACTGCCCATCCGACAGCCACTCGCCGAGCTTGCCGCGCACCAGCACCGGCAGCGGACGCTCGCGCTTGCCCCAGGTGCCGCCGGGCTGGTCCTCCAGCCAGCCCAGCACGATCGCCATGCCGCGGCGGCGGGCTTGTTCAGGGGCACTGCCGGTCTTGGCGAACGGCGCCGTAAGTACAAGACCGTGACCGTCAGGTCCGCGGTGGCCGCCCTGTGCATCACCAGCCTGTCCGCCCGCGAGGCCGCGCCGGAGCACCTGGCCGCCTACGTCCGGGGCCACTGGTCCATCGAGAACAAGATCCACTGGGTCCGTTCTCCGGGGGCTCCTGGGTCTGCTGCATGACGTTGCATGGACGGGCATG
>ODAK010000340.1_pt1 | contig 53919 bp, 47 predicted proteins | sample 1539591 | NCBI WGS metagenome assembly ODAK01 (sample SAMEA3539303, study PRJEB22396) | soil metagenome | biome: tundra; feature: field; material: soil | place: USA | collected 2010-05 | depth 0.15 m
GCCGGTTGGACGGGGCCTGGCCGCACAGCGACGAGGTGATCCCCGAGTCCTGGCACGCCCCGATGATCCTGGTGATGGCATCGAGGACCGCAGGGTCCGACTCGTCGAAGAGCTCGGCCAACACCGCCGAGTCCCTGTCGACCCCGAGCGTGAGCTGGGTGAGGTCGTTACTCCCGATCGAGACCCCCTCGATCCCCATCTTGGCGTAGGTGGGGATCCAGTAGGCGACCGAGGGAACTTCGGCCATCACCCAGGTCGGGAGCCCCCGGGCCTGGGGATGGTTCTCCACGATCTCGAGACAGCGCTCGAGCTCCCAGGCCGTGCGCACGAACGGGATCATGAGGCGCAGGTTCGGCGTCTCTGCCGCCACCCGGCCCAGGATGTCGAGCTCCAAGTCGAAGAGGTCGGGCTGGTCGACGTAGCGGAAGCAGCCCCGATAGCCGATCATCGGGTTCTCCTCCTGCGGCTCGAACTCGTCACCGCCCTCGAGGCCGCGGAACTCGTTGCTGCGGAAGTCGATGCTCCGGTAGACCACGGGCCGGGGGGCGAAGGCCCGGGTGATCCGCAACAGCGAGTCGGACATCTTGTCGACGAACGTCTGCTCCTCGCCCCGTTGCATGAGGAGGCGGGGGTGCACGCCGGCGAGGGCGTCCGCCACCATGAACTCGGCCCGCAGCAGCCCCACGCCGTCCACGTCCATGGCCGCCACCTCCTCGGCATGGTCGGCCACCGCGAGGTTCACGTAGAGCCGGGTGGCGAGCACGCTGTCCGTTCCGGCCGCTCCCGGGGGCCCGCCCGCGCCGGCGGCCGGGGAAACCGGGGCCGCCGGTCCGGTGACGATTCCCTCGATCACCCGGCCGCGCGCTCCGTCGACGGTGACCTCCTCGCCGTCCCGAAGCACCGCCGTCGCCGTGCGGGTGCCCACCACACAGGGCACGCCGAGCTCGCGCGACACGATGGCGGCGTGGCACGTCATGCCCCCACCGTCGGTCACCAGGGCCGCGGCCCGTCGCATGGCCGGCACCCAGTCCGGGCTGGTCATGGGGGCCACCAGCACCTCGCCGTCGAGCAGGCGGTCGCCTTGGTCAGGCGAAAGCAGGACCCGCACCGGCCCCGATGCCATGCCCTTCGAGGCGGCGAGGCCACTGACGAGCACGCGCCCGTCGCCAGGCTTGGGCTCCGTGCTGACGCCCAGCGTGGTGATCGGCCGGGACTGGACGAGGTACGTCTCCCCACCCGCCACCGCCCATTCGGTGTCCTGGGGCGACCCGTAGTGGCGCTCGACAGCCAGGCCGAGCTCGGCGAGCTTCAGGATCTCGTCGTCCGTGAGCACCCGCCGTCCGCCCTCCTCGGCGGACAGCTGGATCTCTTCGTCCTCCCCGCTGGCACCCCGGACGATCTTCATGGCCTGGTGCCCGACCCGGACACTCACCAGTCGCGGGCCGTCCTTGGCCACCACATAGGTGTCCGGCTCGACGAGGCCGGAGACCACCACCTCCCCCTGGCCGAAGGCCGCTTCGATGACGATGCGGTCGGTTGCGTTGGTGGACGGGTCGGCGGTAAACATCACGCCCGAGTATTCGGACGGGACCATCTCCTGGATGATGACCGCCAATGCCGGCTCGTCGGTCACCTGCTCGATGGCCCGATAGGCGATGACCCGCTGGCCGTAGATCGACGACCAGCAGTCGACGACCCGGCGCAGGAGCTCTTCGTCCCCGGCCACATTGGTGTAGGTCACGTTCATGCCGGCGAACGAGGTGCCCGAGGTGTCCTCGCCCGTACCGGAGGAGCGCACCGCCACCCGGAGCCCGTCGCCAAGCTTGTGATACCCATCGAGCACCGCTTTGGCCAGCTCCGGCGGGAGCGGCGTCTCGCGGACCAGGGACTCGGCCTGTTCGGCGACCTCGGCGAGGTTCCCCAGGTCCCGGGGATCCAGACCCTTGAGGATCTCGCCGAGCTTGGCACGGGTGCCGGTGCGCTCGATGGCGTCGAGATACGCCTCGCTGGTGATGACGAAGCCCGGCGGCACCGGCAGGCCGGCTCCCGTGAGCTCACCGAGATTCGCACCTTTGCCGCCGACGGTCGCCACGTCGGCGACACCGACCTCCGCGAACCAGACCACTGATTTCATGTCCCCTCCTCGTGCTGTTCCTCACCATTGTGGCCCATCGTGGGCCATCGTGGGCGACCGCGGCCCGGCCGACCAGGGTCCGGGTCCCTCCGGGGCCGGCGTGCACCGATTCGGGCAAGCGGCCGGGATACCTGGACCGCCGCACGTGGGTGGTCTCTAGGCGTCAGGTGGCCCTGCGGGACCCCACCACCGGGCCCACGGGCCGGTGCCGGGCCGGCCTCCCCCGAGGAACGACGCAGGCCGCCCCTCGTCGGGGGGCGGTGCAGGCCGGGCGCCCCGGGCGCCTGCGTCCGGCGGTCGGGGCGGCCCGCCCGCCCAGTCGACCTCGAGGCGGGTGCCGGTGCCTCCGGTGATCGCCGGCGCGGTGGCAAAGGGGTCGGCCATGTCGAGTGGTACGTCGGCCACGGGATGGAGGGAGCGCAGCCGGTCCAACAGCTCCCACTGGGCGGTTCCGTAGGTGGTGAGGTCGTCGGACACCATCGTGAAAGCACCCGTCCCGGTGTTGGCCGCGACCAGGATGCGTCGCTGGTCGTCACTGAGCCGGGTGTGGTCCTCCCGGAGCAGCAGGCAGTCGGGATCGTTCACCCAGAGCCGGCGGTGCATCGGGGCCCGCAGGACACTGGCCTGCAGCGCGGCGATGGCCGATGGAGCGAGGTCGGGGTAGCCGGGCAACCGGACGGGTCCAGGCCGCCAGGAGGGTGCGGTGTCGGCCGAGACCCGCATGATGTCGACCACGCCGACCGCCTGCCCCAGGGGCATCCCACAACCGACCAGCACCGACGCGTCGCCGATACCGTCACGCACGGCATCGAGACCGGCCCGGAGCGCCTGAGCCCTGGTCACCCGGCCGTCCCCGGCTCGGGTGGCCCGGACGGCGGCCGCGTAGCAGAAGTCGATCTTGTGATAGGTCCACCCGTCGGCTACCAGGGCCGCGAACGTGTGACGCAGATGGTCGAGCAGCCCGGGATGGGTCGTGTCGAGGGTGAGGGCCCAACCCTTCCAGGCCCGGGGGTTCCACATGGCCCGGCACGATCGGGTCGAGTGGGTGCCCGATGCACCGCTCATCGGCTTTCGACCGGCCAGCCACTCCGGGTGGTCGCGGGCCAGCTTGCTCTTCGGCGAAGCCAAGAACGGTGCCGTCCAGATCCCTGGCTGCATCCCCGCCCCGGAGATCTCGGCGGCCAGCTCGGGGACGTGGCGGGGAGCGAACCTCGGGTTCGGGTCCAGCCAGTCGCCCACCGCACGCTGGTAGCCGTCATCGAGCTGGAACAGCTCGAATCCGTGGCGCCCGGCCACAGCCAGGTTGGCGCGGACGTCGGCGGGCGCGACCTTCCAGAAGTAGTGGTACCACGAGCCCCAACCCAGGGGACTCGGCCCCGAAGCGCGGGCGTCGGCCACGACGGCCCAGTGGTCGAGGTACTCGGAGTAGAGCGGACCCGGGTCGCCCTCGGCCAGCCACAGCGGATCGAGTGCCCACTCCTCGCCGGGGGCGAGCGAGATCCCGTCGAGCAGGGCCAGTGCCACCACGCCGCGGCGCGATGCGACGACAGACGAGAGGTGGCGGCGGCCGTCGAGGAAGCCGGCGATGCCCCCTTCGGTCCCACGAGGCCCGCAGCCGTCGGAGGCGAGGAGGAACTGATCGCCGACCACTGCCCGTCCGGCCAGCTCGGGGGCAGCATGGTAGATGCTGCGCACCCACGTCGGGGCGATGCGCCGGGTGGGTGCCACCCGGTCGACGTCGCGTCTGGAGACGGACGACCAGCTCTGCCACCCATGCTCGAGGACACGGCTCGGCCGGCTGCGCAACTGCAGGCGGACCCGATCGAGGGCTACCTCCCGGCACCCAGGACCTTCCGGGCAGCGCAGAACCAGATCGTGACGGACCCCCGAGCCGAGGGCGACCGAGTCGACCCGGACCTCGATCGGCCCGGCACGCACGATGCCCGGACCGAACGGGGACGCCCCGTCCGGGGACCATGTCCCCGGTGCAGCCGACGATCGTCCCCGAACCCGGGCAAGGTCCACGGCGATCGAACGGATCTCCATCGATGTGCTCCCCTCCGGCCCGGAACGCTGCGCACTGCGAGTCGACCACATCCGGGCGACCGTCGCCGCTACCGACACGCCAGGAGGCGGTCGGGCCGCCGGGGCCGCCGGGGTCGGCGTGGCACACTTTGGTCCCACGGGACGAGGAGGGACAATGCCCGCAGAGGGAAGGGACAGCATGCCGACAGCGTGCCAGGACGACCGGCTCTCGGCGCTCGAGATCGCCCGCAAGGCCTCGCTCAAGCCTGTGGCCGCCATCGCCGAGGAGATCGGCATTCCGACCGAACTCCTCGAGCCGTACGGCGGGTTCGTCGCCAAGGTCGGGCTCGACGCCATCACGGCCCTCGCCGACCGGCCGACGGCCCGGTACGTGGTGGTGACCGCCGTCACCCCGACGCCACTCGGCGAGGGCAAGACCACGACCACGCTGGGCCTGGCCCAGGGCATGGCCCACATCGGCATACGCGCCACCGCCGCCATCCGACAGTCCTCGATGGGCCCCACCTTCGGGATCAAGGGAGGAGCCGCCGGCGGAGGCTACAGCCAGGCTGCGCCCTTCGAGGCGCTCAACTTGCACCTGACGGGCGACATACATGCGGTGACCGCGGCGCACAACATGCTCTCCGCAATGCTCGACAACCATCTCTACCAGGGGAATTCCCTCCGGATCGATCCGAACAGCATCACCTGGCGCCGGGCGCTCGACGTCAACGACCGGGCGTTGCGGAACATCGTCGTCGGGCTCGGCACCAGCCAGGACGGCGTGCCCCGCCAGACAGGGTTCGACATCAGCGCGGCCTCGGAGGTAATGGCGATCCTCGCCCTCTCGACCTCGCTGCAGGACATGCGCCGACGCCTGGGCCGGATCGTCGTCGGGTTCGACACGGACCGGAAGCCGGTGACCGCCGAGGACCTACGGGCGGCGGGTGCCATGGCGGTCATCATGCGGGACGCCATCAAACCGAACCTGGTGCAGACGCTGGAGAACACGCCGGTTCTGGTCCACGCCGGGCCCTTCGGGAACATAGCCCAGGGAAACTCGTCGGTCATCGCCGACCTCGTCGGCATCCGCACCGGCGACTACCTCATCACGGAGGCGGGCTTCGGCGCCGACATGGGTGCGGAGCGGTTCTTCAACATCAAGTGCCGCGAGTCGGGGCTGGTGCCGGACGCGGCGGTGATCGTCGCCACCGTGCGGGCCCTCAAGTCCCATTCCGGAGTGCACCGGGTCATCGCAGGGAAGCCCCTGCCTCCGGCCATGCTGGAGGAGAACCCGGGCGAGGTGCTCGCCGGAGGGTCCAACCTGCGCAAGCAGGTAGAGAACGTGCTCCTCCACGGGGTGACCCCGGTCGTCGCCGTCAACGCATTCCTCGAGGACTTCGCGTCCGAGCACGACGTCATCCGGGAGCTGGCCGAGTCGATGGGCGTCAGGTGTGCCGTCACCACCAACTTCCAGGACGGCGGGGTTGGGGCGATGGCACTGGCGGAGGCCGTGGTGGCGGCCGCCGAGGAGCCCAGCGACTTCCGGTTCCTCTACCCGACCGGCGCATCGCTCCGCGAGAAGATCGAGACGATCGCCGCCGACATCTACGGTGCCGACGGCGTCGACTACCTGCCGACCGCCGCCCGTCGACTCGACCTCTTCGAGGCGAACGGCTTCAGGGACCTTCCTGTGTGCATCGCCAAGACCCACCTCTCCATCTCCTCCGACCCGAGCCTCAAGGGGGCGCCGACAGGATGGCGGCTACCGGTCCACGAGGTGCGGGTGTCGGCCGGGGCCGGCTTCGTCTACGCGATCTGCGGCGACATGCGCACGATGCCCGGGCTGGGCTCGCACCCGGCCGCTGAGCACATCGACATCGACGAGAACGGGGACGTGATCGGCCTCTCGTGAGAGACGGGTCGCTGGCCGGATCCCGGACCGTCGGCGGAACGCGGGCCAGTTACTGCGCCACTGCGCCACTCGGGCATGATGGAGCCGATGCGCGACCCGTTCAGGAGGGTGAGGATTGGCCTGGGCGCCCTGACACTGGTGCTCGTGGCGGGCACCGTGGGGTACCTGCTCTTCGGATTCGATCTGCTCGACGCCGTCTACCAGACCGTCATCACCGTCACGACGGTGGGGTTCACCTCCCCGCGCCCACTGACGTCGGGCAGCAGGGCCTTCACCATCGTCCTCATCCTGGTGGGCGTGGGCACCGCGCTCTACACCTTTTCGGTCGTCCTCGAGGTGCTCATCGAGGGCCATATGCGAGACCTCGTGAGGAGGCGCAGGATGGAACGTGACATCGCCCGGATGGATAGGCATGTGATCGTCTGCGGATGGGGGCGAGTGGGGCGGGAGGTCGCCCATTTCCTGATGAATGCCGGGCGGGACGTCGTCGTCATCGACCGTGACGCGGCACGGCTGAGCGAGGTGCCGTACGCGCACATCTGTGGGGACGCCACCGACGACGACGTCCTCGGCCAGGCCGGAATCGACCGGGCCTCCACCTTGGTGGCCGCCCTCGACACCGACGCGGACAACCTCTATGTGACCGTCGCCGGCAAGTCGATGCGACCGGACATCCAGATCATCGCCCGCGCCCGCAGCGAGTTTTCCGAGCCCAAGCTGGTGCGCGCCGGCGCCGACCGGGTGGTGAACCCCCAGCAGCTCGGCGGCGACCGCATGGCGTCGTTCGTGCTCCAACCCCACGTGGTGGACTTCGTGGACGTGGTCATGCACGACGGCACTCTCAAGTTCCGCCTGGAGGAACTGATCGTGTCCGACGTCTCGCCACTGTCCGGCGCGACGCTGCGGTCGGCGCACCTGCGCGACCGCACGGGGGCCCTGGTGCTGGCCATCCGGCGCCCCGACGGCACGTTCCTCACCAACCCTTCGCCCGAGGACACCATCGAGGCCGGCGACGTCCTCATCAGCGTCGGTACCGCCGAGCAGCTCGGCGCACTGGCCGAATTCACCGCCCGGCCCTGAGGGTTCGGCCGGAGGCGGCCCGGCGGTGACGGGACCGCCCTGCCGTCACCAACGGACGCGGCAGCACCCCGGGATGGTGGAGTGGCGGGGATCGATCGTGAAGCCCAGCTCCTCCTTTACCGCCCGGGCCTGCACCGCGGCAGCAAGGTCCTCGGCACTCACATGGGCATCGGTGTCGAACAGCACCTCCTGGAGGATGCGCCGGGACGAGGTGGCACGGCCACCCAGCGGCCTCACCGGAGCCGGCACGTTGTCGACCGAGGAGAAGTCGATCCCACCAGCTCACGCGGTGCGAACGGCCTGGGCAGCGGCATGCTCGCCGAGCGGTGGGCCTCAGGCCCAGGTAGGTGGACCCCGAGCGGTGGGCCTCAGGCGGGCAGCGCGCCGACGAAGGCCACGATGGCCTCGTTGACCGGCCCGGGATGGGTCAGGTTGGCAGCGTGGGTGCCGCCCTCGATCCGCACCACTCCCCCGCTGCCCGGCAACCCGGCGGCCAGCGCCTCCGCCTTGTCCATGGAGATCGACAGGTCGGCCGTACCGTGGACAACCAGGGCGGGGGCGGCGATCTCGCCCAGCCGGCCCGTGATTTCGTCCCGGGTCAGCAGCGCCTGCCCGCAAAGGGCCAGGACCTCCCGGGGGCGGGCCTTCCATTTCACGGCCCACTCCTCATTGAGCCCGGGCTCCCCCAGGATCAGGCCTGCGGTGGCCGCGACCAGCTCGTCGCTGGGGCCGTTGGCCACCCACTCGTCGATCATGCCCTGGTAGAGGGGGATCACCTCGGTATCCTCGGTACCGGCCTGGGTGTCCATGAGGATCAGGGCCCGGACCCGCTCGGGCGCCAGCAGCGCCACCCGCAGGGAGATGAACCCTCCCTGGGACATGCCGCCGACAATGGCCTGGTCGATGCCCAGATGGTCGAGCAGGGCGATGGAGTCCGCGGCCGAGTCCCAATACGTGAATGGTCGGCCGTCGTGGATCGTGTCGCCGAAGCCCCGCTGGTCCCAGGTGATCACCCGGTAGTCGTCACGGAGCGCCGCCACCTGGGGCGCGAACATGGTGCGGTCCATGAGGAATCCATGGGCCAGCACGATGGCCGGACCGTCTCCCCCGGTGTCGTCATAGGCGATCTGCTGCCCGTTCACCGGTGCGACGTTCATGGGGGTCCTCCTGTCCAGCGCCCGACCGGGCCGACTGCTTCGCGTGTTCGAAGTGTAGGGCGGACCACCGACCGTTATCGAGGGGCACGGGGCATGCAGAGGCCGACCATGGCGATGATGTCGCGCCGGACCTCGTTGGTGACGCCCCCGGACGTGAAGATGGTCTGGCTCCGGGCGTCGTGCTCGTCACCGTCGCGCCCGGCCTGTGTCCGAAGCGCCGCCAGATCGGTGCCGGCGCTCGGTTCGGTGTAGCCGATGGAGAAGTGGACCTCCCCACGGAGGATGCCCGACAGGATGCGCTCCTTCTGTTCCGGCGTGCCCAGGGCCATCAGGGTCGGGCCCACGCTGTCGAGGGTCAACAGGGGCAGGGGAACCCCCGCCCGGAGCACCCTAACAACGGCCGACCGCGTGCACTACCGTCGGACGCCATGAGCGATCCCGCCTTGTCCACTCCCCCTGCCGACCTCTTCTCCGTGGCCGGGAAGACCGTGGTGGTCACCGGCGGCACCCGCGGCATCGGGCACATGATCGCTGCCGGCTTCGTCGCAGCCGGGGCCACCGTGATCGTGGCGTCCCGGAAGGCCCATGCGGTGCAGGCCACTGTGGCCGAGCTGTCCGACTTCGGGGCGTGCTCGGGCTTCGCAGCCGACCTGTCCTCGGAGGAGGGGGCCCGCCAATTGGCCGACGCGGTTTCGGCCCACCACGGTCGGGTCGACGTGCTGGTCAACAACGCCGGCGCCACCTGGGGCGCCCCCCTGGCCGAGCACGACACGGCGTCGTGGGACCGGGTCCTCAATCTCAACGTCCAGGGCGTCTTCCACACCACCAAGTTCTTCCTCCCGCTGCTCGAGGCCGGGGCAACGGCGGACCAGCCGTCCCGGGTGATCAACATCGGCTCGATCGACGGCATCCACGTCCCGGTCCTCGAGTCCTACTCGTACTCGGCGTCGAAGGCGGCCGTGCACCAGCTCACCCGCCACCTGGCCAAGCGCCTGGCCCCGACCATCACCGTCAACGCGGTGGCACCGGGACCCTTCGAGTCCAAGATGATGGCGGCGACCCTCGAGGCATTCGGCGACCAGATCGCGGCAGCCGCACCCCTCGAGCGCATCGGCCGGCCCGACGACATGGCCGGGGTGGCCATCTTCCTGGCGTCGCGGGCCGGGTCCTACCTGACCGGGGCTGTCATCCCGGTCGACGGGGGCATCGCCACCACGGCATGAGGCACGGCGGCCCCGTTCAGGTGGAGTGGACGTGGACCGGCAGGGGCCAACCGGTGATCGGAGCCGGTCCTGTGTGACCGGGCTCGGCGAGCGGGCGCCGTGACAGAGTGTGGAAGGTGCCCGAATCAACCGCCCGACATCCGATGCACGACGCCGTGAGGTCGGCCATCCGGCTGGACGCCTCCTTGGTGGCGCCTGTGGCCGGCGCGGTGACGGCCGTCCCGGTGACCGTGCTCTTCGCCCTGGGCCTGGCCTTGTGGTCGCCGACGGTCACGTCCGGCCTCGCCCTCGGTGCCCTCTTCGTCGGCCTGGCAGCACGTATCAACGGCCCACGACTCGCCGCGTCAGCCATGGCTCTGGACACCCTCGGCCTGACCGTCTCCGCTCTGGTCGGGAGTGCCTGCGCCGGCGTGGGCTGGCTCCACATCTCGACACTGGTGGTCTGGTGCTTCGTGGGGGGCCTGGTGGTCGCCCTCGGGCCGGCACGGTCGGTGGTGGGGATCCAGGGGGTCATGGCCATCATCATCTTCGGCCGGGCCCCGCACTCGGTCGGCGCATCCGTGGCTCTGGCCCTCGCCGTCCTGGTGGGTGGTGCCGTCCAGACGGCTGTGCAGCTGGTGGTGCGTGTCCCCTTCGGTCTCCGTCCACAGCGCAGCGCCACCGCTCTTGTCTACCGGCAGCTCGCCGAGTTGGCCGGTGGACGAAAGGAGTCGAGCCCGGCGGCCGCCCGCTCCGCCGACACGGCCCAGACCCTGCTGGGATCCGGTGCCCTCTTCGGACGCCCGGACGTTCAGGCACTGCGGGGCATGGTCGACGAGGCCCGTCGCATGCGACTCGAGCTGATCGCCATCGGCGGCCTGGTCCGCCGCTTGCCCGACGAGCTCGAATCCGATCAGGCCCTCGACCGGGTCCGCGAGAAGCTACACCTGTTCCTTCTGGCGATCTCTGACGCCGTGACCGGCTCCGGGTCGAGGGGTCACCCGCCGCTGGATCCGGAAGCGGGCGCGTGGCTCGCGTTCCGCCAGGCCATGGACGATCTCGAGGCAGGGATCGGCCTCCGACCGTGGGCCGGTGGGGCGACTGCGCTCGTACTGGCCCACTTCCGATCGCTCCGCGGCCAGCTCCGGGCCGCGGCCAGGCTGGTGGGCCGGGCAACCGATGCACCAGCCGGGTCGGTCCTCCGGGTCGGGCGGCCCAGGGCCCACCCGGTGGCCGCAGACCTGCGGACCATCTGGGGCGTCCTGGCCGAGAACCTGACCACGACGTCCCCCGCCTTCCGCCACGCCGTCCGGCTGGCCGTCGTGGTCCCGGTGCTCGACATCGGCTTCCAGCACTCCGGTCTGGCCCGTTCCTACTGGATCGCCCTCAGCGCCGCGGTCGTGCTCCGACCCGACTACACGGCAACCATGAGCCGCGGTCTGGCCCGGGTCGGTGGCACGGTGGTGGGCGTCGGGGCCATTGGCGCCATCGTCGGCGGGTTGCATCCGGGCGCGGCGGCCGTCGTTGTTCTGGTGGCCCTCACCGGCTGGGGCGCATTCAGCTTCTACCAGTCGAACTACGCGTTGGGGGTGGCGTTCCTCACCGGCCTGGTGCTGATACTGACAGGCGTCGGTCAGCCCGCCACCCTCGCCCTGGCCGGCTACCGACTCGTCGACTCGGTGATCGGCGGCTCGGTGGCACTGGTCGCCTACCTGCTGTGGCCCACCTGGTCGAAGGCGGAGGCCCAGCAGTCGCTGGCCAAATTGGTCGCCGCCCAAGGTCGGTACGTGTCCGCGGTACTGGCCGGGTTGAGTACGAAGGCGCCCCGTGATCCCGAGGAGCTGCGGAGGCTGGGCCGGCTCGCCAGGCTCGCCTACATCGACGCCCAGTCCGCGGTGGGCCGATCGCTGAAGGAACCAACGGCCAAGCGGATCGACCCCGATGTCAGCCAGGGCATCCTTGCCGCGCTGCGACGCCTGATACGCGCCGCCCACAGCCTCCGCACCGAGACGGCCGTGCCTCCCACCCTTGCCGGCATCGACCAGTTCGCGGAGGCAGTGGACCGGTCGTTCGCCACCGTCGAGGACGGGCTGGAGCGGAACATGTCGGTCGACTCCCTGCCTCCGCTGCGGGATATGTACCACCGGATCGACGAAGGCTCGGCCGACGACCCGGCCGCTCTTCCGGTGCTCATCCAACTCGACGAAATGGTCAACGCCGTCGACACGGTGGGCCAGCTCATGGGCGCCGGGGATCAGGAACACCGTAGGTAATCGGCCACGGAGGCGCCGAGGGCGGCCCTCCGTCGATGAAGGGGACACCTCGATGTGCCGACCGGCCCCGACGGAGCACCTAGGGTTTCTGCCACGCCGCACGGTCGGTCGACCGACGCCTGCAGGCACGCCCTGCACCGATGGGCGGGGGGAGCACGGATGCCTGCAGACGGCCAGTTCGGACGGATCCCGATCACCGACGAGGACGACACGATCGCGGCTGCCCTCGAAGAGGTCAGCGTTCCGGCCCTCATGATGTCGGTGGTGCACATGACGGGGGACCCGTCGATCCTCCGGGGCACATCGCGACCGGCGGGCGTCTACCTCAACGAGGTCCAGGGGTTCATGAGCCCCGAGGACCAGAGCACAGTGCGGGCACAGGCCCTGGAGGCGATCATCGCCTATCGGGACGGTGGGTGCGTGCTGCCCCCGGCACCGGGCCACCGGTTGGTCCACGAGATGATGAACGTCCTGGTGGCACAGGAGGTGCCCGAGGAGTACGTGCCTCTGATGCTCGAGGAGCTCGAGCTCGACGGTGCCGATGCCCGTGACCTCCACTGGGCCGCCGGCATACCGGACGAGGACAAGGCGGCCTTCCACGTCGTGGTCATCGGCGCCGGCATGTCCGGTCTTCTGGCCGGTATCCGCCTGGCCGGTGCCGACATTCCCTTCACCATCGTCGAAAAGAACTCCGGGGTCGGGGGAACGTGGTGGGAGAACCGCTACCCCGGCTGCCGGGTCGACGTCGGGAACCACTTCTACTGCTACTCGTTCGCCCCCAACAACGAATGGTCGGAGTTCTTCGCCCGGCAGCCCGAGCTGCAGGCGTACTTCGACCGCTGCATGCACGACTTCGGCATCGACGCGCGTGTCCGATTCGACACCGAGGTCGTGCGGGCGCGATGGGACGAAGGGTCGGCCCGGTGGTCGGTCGAGCTGCGCGGCCCGGCCGGTGCCGTCGAGACGATGGAGGCCGACGCGGTGATCAGTGCCGTCGGGCAGCTCAATCGCCCCAAACTCCCCGACATCCCCGGCCGCGACTCGTTCGAGGGAGTGTCCATGCACTCGGCCCGCTGGGTGGAGGGCACCGACCTCTCGGACAAGCGGGTGGCGGTCATCGGAACCGGCGCCAGCGCCTTCCAGATCGTGCCCACCATTGCCGAGGACGCCGCCCACGTGACCGTGTTCCAACGATCCGCGCCCTGGATGTTCCCCAATCCGCACTATCACGACCAGGTCGGGCCCGGGGCGCGGTGGGCCTTCGACCACCTTCCCTACTACGGGCGCTGGTACCGGTTCCTCCTGTTCTGGCCGGCATGTGACGGCGGGCTGCCCGCCATGAGGATCGATCCGGAGTGGCCCGATCAGAGCCGCTCCGTCAGTGCCCTGAACGACGCCGCCCGCCAGGTGTTCACCCAGTGGATGACGGACCAGGTCGGTGACGACCGTGAGCTCGCAGCCAAGGTGGTGCCCGACTACGTGTGCCTGGGCAAACGCACGCTCCAGGACAACGGCAGCTGGCTCTCCGCCCTCACCCGTGACGACGTCGACCTGATCACCGATCCCATCGAAGCCATCGGGACCGACCGGGTCACCTGCCGGGGCGGTGACGAGTACCCGGTGGATGTCATCGTCTTCGCCACCGGCTTCCACGCCAACCGGTACCTGTGGCCCATGGAGATCGTGGGACGCAACGGGGCGGTGCTGGCCGACCAGTGGGGCGAACGGCCGACCGCGTACCTGGGGATCACCATCCCCAACTTTCCCAATCTCTTCTGCCTGTACGGCCCGGGCACCAACCTGGCCCACGGTGGCAGCCTGATCTTCCACTCCGAGTGTCAGATCCGCTACGTCATGGGCTGCATCACCGCACTCCTGACCGGTGGCCACGGGTCGATCGAGTGCCGCCAGGAGGTCCACGACGACTACAACCGGCGCCTGCAGGCCGAGCTCGACACCATGGTGTGGTCGCATCCGTCGATCCGGGACAGCTGGTACCGCAACGCCGAAGGCCGCATCTACATCCTCTCCCCCTGGCGCCTGGTCGACTACTGGCGCTGGACCCGGGCTCCCGCACTCGAGGAGTTCGTCCTGACTCAAGCTCGACGCTCCTCGACCGCCGGCGCCTGACGCTCCGGGCCACGCCTGCGGGGGCCCGCGCTCCGCTCTCCCCGACGCCCGCCCGCCTCTACCGGAGATGACTGCTCTGCCAGTTCACCACTGTGCGTGGGCATTACACCACTGTTTGTGCTATTATTTGGCCCAGAAGGACGTACCGAGGGGTGTTCGACAATGGCGAGACGATGGAACCGCCGGTTCGCTACATGCGCCGTTGCCCTGGCCTGCATGGCGGTCGTCGCCACGGCGGCCACCACCACCCATGGATCGGCCGCCGCCGCCACCACCGGCCAAGCCATCAGTACCCCGTCGGCGGCCGACTTCTGGTTGGCCACTCCGGCCGGGTCGACCTTCGCCTTCGGGACCACCGCCTTCGGCTCCCTCCCCGGCCCGCTCAATCAGCCGATCGTCACGGCGCAGGCCGCCGGTAACGGGCAGGGGTTGTGGCTGGTGGCCTCCGACGGCGGCATCTTCTCGTTCGGGGACGCCCACTTCTACGGGTCCACGGGAAACCTCCTCCTCAACAAGCCGATCGTGGGCATGGCCCCCACCCCCGACCAGGACGGTTACTGGCTGGTGGCCTCCGACGGCGGCGTCTTCTCCTTCGGTGACGCCTCCTTCTACGGGTCCACAGGGGCGCTCGTCCTCAACCGGCCGGTCGTCGGTATGGCCCCCACCCCCGACGGCAAGGGGTACTGGCTGGTGGCCTCCGACGGCGGCGTCTTCTCCTTCGGGGACGCCTCCTTCCACGGATCGGCCGGGAACCTCACCCTGCAGCAGCCGGTGATCTCCATGGCCGCCACGCCCGACGGCAAGGGGTACTGGCTGCTGGCCGCCGACGGCGGCGTCTTCGCCTTCGGTGACGCAACCTTCTACGGGTCGGCAGCGGGAACCAGTGGTGACCCGGTGCAACGCCTGGTGTCCAGTCCGAGGGGAAGCGGGTATTGGATCGTGCGCCAGAACGGGGATGCCGTGCCCTACGGCGACGCCGCGTCCTACCAGGTCCCCACACAGGCGCTGCTCTTCAAACCGGCGACCCCCGGGGACAAGGCGGTCCTCTTCGCCTTCCAGCAGCTCGGGAAGCCCTACATCTTTGGCGGCAACGGCCCGGTCGGCTACGACTGCTCGGGCCTCGCCCTGGCGTCGTGGAGCCAGGGGGCCGGCGTCGAGTTCGCCAGGGTGGCCGATGACCAGTACAACACGGCCGGGGTGGCGGTGTCCCTGGACAGCCTGCAGGCGGGCGACCTGGTCTTCTGGGGCACCAGCCAGACCGACTGGACGAGCGTCTACCACACCGCCATCTACGTCGGGGGCGACAAGATCGTCGAGGCGACCGGCGACCAGGTGCAGCTCAACCAGCTGGGCCAGTGGGGCTCGGGCGACCTGATGCCCAACGGCCGCCGCCCCTGACGGTGCTCAGGCCTCACCGGGTCCTCGTCCGGTCGGGGCCGCGTCCTACGGCCGGCCTCCCGGGCCGACCCGGGTTCAGACCACGAAGGCACACCCGTCCCACGACGCCACCGGGCGGGGGCGCCGCCGCCCCTCCAGGGTGAGCTGCAGCTCGTGGGGTCGGAGTGCTCGTGGCAGCCGGACGTGGACCAGCACCCCGTCCACTAGAAACATCAGGTAGTCGTCGAGAGAGGCCGGGGGCTCGAGGCCGGCATCGAGGAAGGTGACTCCCCGACAGCGCCGGTTGGGCCGACAGCGGACGTACACCGAACCACCGTGGTCCTCGACGAAGGACCGAAGCTCCGGCGACACCGTCACCAACACGGAATCAGTCTAGGGGCAGGGTGTGGCGCCCCGCCGATCACCGTGCGTTGGTCAGGTCGGCAGCACCCGGCCACCCGACCAGGTCGTCGTTGGGGAACGATCCGATGGCTGCCGGTGACATCGGCCGGCCGTAGAGGAATCCCTGCGCCAGGTGGCAGCCCAGGGCGGTGAGCTCGTCCGCCTGGCTCGACCGTTCGATCCCCTCGGCGATGACCGCCAGACCCAGCGAGTCACCCAGGGCGATGACCGCTCGGACGATGGCCTTGTCATCAGGGTCCTCGTCGAGCTGGTCGATGAAGCTCCGATCGATCTTGAGGGTCTCGACCGGAAGCTGCTTCAGGTAGCTCAACGAGGAGTACCCGGTTCCGAAGTCGTCGATGGAGAGCTGGACCCCGAGGTCGCGGAGACGGCCCAGGGTCACCACTGCGGCGACCGGATCACTGAGGATCGCTCCCTCGGTGATCTCCAGCCAGACGTGGTCGGCCCAGAAGCCGGAGTCGTCGATGGCAGCCGCGACCAGTTCGGGGAACGCAGGGTCGGCCAGTTGCCGTGCCGCCACGTTGATGGACATGTTGAGCCGACCGTTGTCCTGGTCCCCCCCGGCCCGCTTGACGGCCCACACCCCCGCCTGGCGGCAGGCCTCCCGCAGGACCCAGGTGCCGAGCGGCACGATCAGTCCGCTTTCCTCGGCCAGCGGGATGAACTCAACCGGGCCCAGCAACCCCCGAGTGGGGTGCTGCCAGCGCACCAGGGCCTCCATCCCCACCAGTCTCAGGTCATGGAGGTCGACGATGGGCTGATAGTGGAGCACGAACTCCGAACGCTCGAGGGCCCGGTGCAGTTCGTTGGTGATCCTCAGGCCCTCGGCCGTCGGCAGTTCGTCATCTTCGGAGTAGAGGGCGATCCGGGCCGGGCCGAGGTCCTTGGCGCGGTACATGGCCACATCCGCATTGCGCAGTAGCGCTGTCGGATGCGTCGTCTCGGCGGACGACAGGGCGATGCCCACGCTCAGCGAGATGAACTGCTCGTGGTTGGCCTCGGTCAACGGCCGATCCATGGCCGCACCCAACCGGCGGGCGATCTCGACGGCCTCCTCCTCGGAGGCCACCTCGCACAGGAGGGTGAACTCGTCCCCACCGAACCGGGCCAGGAGATCGTCGGCCCGGAGCGAGGCCTGCAACCGCAGGGCCACCCGCTGGAGGAGGCGGTCACCGGCATCGTGGCCCAGCCCGTCGTTGATCAGCTTGAACCGGTCGAGATCGAGGAACATCAATGCCACGTGTCGGCCGCGGCGTTCGGCGCGCACGATCAACCGCTCGAGTCGGTCCATGAACATCGTCCGGTTGGGAAGGCCGGTGAGCTGGTCGTGCACGGCGGCGTAGGCCAGCTTGTCGCGCAGGGCGTGCCGCTCCGTGATGTCCTCGATCTGGGCGATGAGGTAGAGCGGCTCACCCGCCCGGTCGCGGACGCAGGAGGCGCCCACCGACGCCCACACCATGTGTCCGTCGGCGCGCACGTAGCGCTTCTCCATGGTGTACGCCTCGACATCACCGGCAACAGCCGCCGCCATGTGCGTCGAGGTGTCCGTCCAGTCGTCCGGATGGGTGATCTCCTGCAGGTTCTTTCCCACGAGCTCCTCGGGCCGGTATCCGAGGATCTTCGCGTAGGCCGCGTTCACCCGGATCAGGCCACCGTCCAGGGAGGACACGGCGATGCCCATCGGTGCCTGCTCGAAGATGCCCACGTTGCGCTCTTGGGTTTCGGTGAGCGTCCACTCGGTGTCGGCCAGCAGTGCCATTCCCCAGGCCACGGCTTCCCCGACCATGACGCAGCACGGGACGACGTAGACAGCGGAGGCGAGGCCCAGGGAAGATCGGCCCGCGGGGCCGCCCAGCAGAGGAACGACATAGGCGACGATCAGCAGCGGCGCGAACTTGAGCGACGTGCCCCTCGGATGGGCCAGACCCAGCCAGGCGAAGACCATGAGGAACGTGATGGCATAGAGGAATCCGTTCCCATCGGCCAACCGATAGTCGAGCCCGATGGTGGCAAAGGTCAGCGGCACCAGCCACAACGTCACCGATCGGGGCCAGCGGCACCAGGGGAGTACCCAGAGGGCCATGCCGGAGACGAGGGCGCCCAGCCCGATGGCCACGGTGGCGAACCGGGAGGTGTGTCCCGGGGCGAGGAGCTCGGCCGACACCACGAGAAGGCTCGAGACCATCCACATCCCTGCCGCCAGCTTGCCGACCGCTGTCGCGGACAGGGTCCCGTCAGCGTTCATCCCCACGCCCCGCAGACCGGTCATACCTGTACATCGGCACAATGGGCGCAGGTATTGAGGTGCAGGTACTGAGGTGCAGGTACTGAGGTGCAGGTACTGAACGGTATCGGCCGACGCTGACCCGGGCCGGCCACGATCTGGCGCCCGATCCTGTGGACGACTGCCGATCGGGCCATGGGCACCGGGCGGGCGCCCGGTCCACCGGCGTCCGTTCCGGGACATGCGTAGATTTGGTCACATGTCCGGCACCACCGTGCGGTTCGGGATCCTCGGGGCGGCCAGGATCGCCCCGGCCGCCCTGATCCGCCCGGCGGCACGGAACCCCGAGGCGGTGGTCGACCTGGTGGCGGCCCGCGACCGCCGCCGAGCCACCGCTTTTGCCGGGCGACACGGGATCCCCCGGGTGGCCGACCGCTACGAGGCAGTGGTGTGCGACCCCGCCGTCGACGCCGTGTACATCCCGCTGCCCAACAGCCTCCATGCCCACTGGACCCTCGCCGCACTGGAGGCAGGCAAGCACGTCCTCTGCGAGAAGCCATTCACCTCCAACGCCGAAGAGGCCCACACCGTGGCCGCCGCTGCGTCCCGGGCCGCTGCTGACGCCGGCCTGGTGGTGGTCGAGGCGTTCCACTACCGCTACCACCCGCTGGCCCGGCGGATGCGCGAGATCGTCGACAGCGGCGAGCTGGGCCGGCTCCGACACATCGAGGCCTGGATGTGCGCACCGATCCCCGACAAGTCGGACATCCGCTACCGGTACGACCTGGGCGGCGGGGCCATGATGGACATGGGGTGCTACGTGGTCCACATGGCACGCTTGCTCGGCGGCGAGGAGCCCGAGGTGCGATCGGCCGCCGCCAAGCTCCACGCCCCCGACGTCGACCGGGCCCTGTCGGCAGAGCTGCAGTTCCCGAGCGGCCACACCGCCTCGGTCCACTGCTCGATGTGGTCCAGTTCGGTCCTCCACCTCGCCGCCCGGGTGATCGGTGACGACGGGGAGCTGCGGGTGGCCAATCCGATCGCACCCCAGTACGCCAGCTGGCTGACGGTGCGATCGGGTGGGGGGCGTCGCGCCGAGTTCCCGGCACGACGACCGACGTACGCCTACCAGCTCGATGCCTTCTGCGACGCCGTCCTGCGAGGTGGGCCGGTGCTCACCCCGCCGGAGGACGCCGTCGCCAACATGGCGGTCATCGACGCGGTGTACCGTGCAGCCAACATGCGCCCGAGGGGGACGTGACTTCTCGTCCCCCACGACCCAAGGAGCCGGCTCCATGAGCACCTTCCCCTACGACGGCCGCTTCACCGTGCACCGCCGCCTTCCCGAACACGGGACGCCCCGTCCCGAGGTACTCGAGGCCCTGCGCACCATGGCCGTCGAAGAGGACGCCACCTGGGAGTCGGGCAAGTGCTCGGGCACCATGTACTGCGGGGACCACGAGCACTACCGGTTCATGAACGAGGCCTTCGGTCTCTTCGCCCACGTCAACGTGCTCCAGCGGGACATGTGCCCCAGCGCCACCAAGTTCGAGTCCGAGATCATCGCCATGACCCTCGGCCTCCTGCACGCCGAGGCGGTCACCTCCGGCGAGCCGGTGGGGCTGGTGGCCACCGGCGGAACCGGAAGCATCTGCCATGCCATGCTCGCCTACCGGGAGCACGCGGCCGCCGAGCGCGGCGTCCGCCGGCCCAACGTGATCAAGCCGGAGACCGGCCACCCCGCCTTCGACAAGGCGTGCCACCTGTTCGGGATCGAACTGCGGGTTGCGCCGGTCGACCCGGTGACCACCCTGGTCGACACGGACTGGGTGGACCGGCACATCGACGGGGACACGGTGGCCATCATCGGCTCGGCCTGCAACTACGGCTACGGCACCGTCGACCCGATCGACCGGATGTCCGAGATCGCGCTGCGGCACGGGGTCGGGCTCCACGTGGACGGATGCCTCGGTGGGTTCATCCTCCCCTTCGGCCAGGAGCTCGGGTACGACGTGCCCGTCTTCGACTACCGCCTCCCCGGCGTCACCTCGATTTCGGCGGACACCCACAAGTACGGGTACGCATTCAAGGGGACCTCGGTCCTCACCTTCCGGGACAAGGCCATCCGCAACGCCCAGTACTTCTTCCTGAGCGGCTGGAGCGGGGGGAAGTACTGCTCACCGGGCATGGAGGGCTCCCGATCGGGCGGCCTCATCGCCGCCACCTGGGCCGCCATGGTCCAACTCGGCCGGGAGGGCTACCGCCACTACGCCAGGGCCATCTTCGAGACGGCCGCCACCATGCAGCGCTCCGTCCTGTCCCATCCCGAACTGCGCATCCTCGGGAGCCCCACCTTCCTGTTCAGTTTCACCTCGGACGAGTTCGACATCTACCACGTGAACGACTTCATGCGTGAGCGTGGCTGGCGGTTCAACGGACAGCAGTACCCGAACGCGCTGCACATGGCGGTCACCCGTCCCCAGACCCAGGACGGCGTGGCCGCCGCGTTCGACGGCGACCTCACCGATGCCGTGGCCTACGCCAGGGCCCATGCCGGCGATGCGCCCAGATCGGGCGCGATCTACGGCGGGGTGGCCGGCGGGTTGACCGACGAGGCGGACGAGTTCATCAAGATGGTGATGGGCGAGATGATGGACGCCCAGCAGGCCATCCCCGCCGATGCCTGAGGTCCGCCACGACCGGGACCGCCCGCCGGCGTGAGCAGGGCGGCGGCGTCAGCGCGGGACGAGTGGTACGTCCTGGCCGTCGACCTCGGCACCGGGGGGCCCAAGGTCGGCCTGGTCTCCCTGACCGGTGCCATCGCCTGGAAGGAGCACCTTCCGGTGCCCACCCACCGGACTCCCGATGGCGGAGCCACCCAGGACGCAGAGCACTGGTGGCAGGTGATCCGGTCCAGTGCTCGCCGAGCCGTCGCCTCCGGGGTGGTGGCCGCGGAGCGCATCGCGGCCGTCTCGTGCACCGGCCAGTGGGCGTCCACGGTGCCGGTCGACGCATCCGGGCGCCCGGTGGGCCACTGTTTGCTGTGGTCCGACACCCGGGGAGGGCTGCGTTCCCGGGGACAGGTGGGTGGCCGCGTCGGCGGCTACTCCCCTCTGGCCGCGGCCAGGTGGATCCACCGCAGCGGTGGGGCGCCCTCCACCTCGGGTGCCGATCCCATCGGACACATCCTCTTCATCGAGCACGAACTGCCCCGGGTGGCCCGGGACGCCCGCTGGTACCTGGAGCCGGTCGACTACCTGTCGATGCGATTCACCGGCATCGCCGCTGCCACGCCGGCCTCGATGGCCGGCGCCTGGCTGACCGACAACCGGCATCCCGAGCGCCTCGACTACGACCAGGTGCTGGTCGGCTCCTCGGGCGTTCCGGTGGAGAAGCTCCCGCCCCTGCGCCCGACCGGCAGCGTCGTCGGCGAGGTGCTGCCCGACGTGGCCGACGACCTCGGGCTGCCCGCCGGGGTCGCGGTCATCGCCGGCACTCCCGACCTGCACTCCGCCTGCGCCGGTTCCGGCGCCGTGCTCGGTCATCAGGCGCACATCGCCATCTCCACCACCAGCTGGGTCAGCTGCCCGTACCCGAAGAAGAAGACCGATCCCCTCCGGCAGATCGCCACCGTGCCCGGCATCATCCCCGGGCTCAACCTGGTGGCCAACAATCAGGAGTCAGGGGGTAAGTCCCTCGAGTGGCTCAGGGACCTACTGTTCGACGGGCCCGATCTCCCCCCGTTCGACCACCTGACCGCGCTGGCCGAGCACTCCCCGCCCGGAAGCGGGCGGCTGATCTTCACGCCCTGGTTGGCGGGCGAGCGGTCTCCCGTCGACAATCGAGCGGCACGCGGCGGCTTCCACAATCTCTCGCTGCAGTCCACCCGGGCCGACATGGTCCGGGCTGTGCTGGAGGGCGTGGCCTTCAACTCCCGATGGCTGAGCGAGGCGGTCGAGCGGTTCGTCGGGCGGCCCTTCGGGGCCATCCGGGCCGTCGGTGGGGGTGCGACCTCCGCCCTGTGGTGCTCCATCTACGCAAACGTGCTCGACCGGCCCGTCGAACAGGTCGCCGACCCCCTCCACGCCAATCTCCGCGGAAGCGCCCTCCTGGCCGGGATGGCCCTCGGCGAGGTGGAGGCCGAAGAGCTCCACTCGCTGGTGCAGGTGGTGGAGGTCCATGCGCCCGAGCCGGCGACCCGTCGTGTCTACGACCAGCTCTTCGCGGAGTTCCCCGCCTTCTACTCGTCCCAGAAGGGCCTGTTCGCCCACCTCAACCGCAGTCGCGCCGGCTCCGGCACCTCATGATCCGGCGAGGGCCCACGCACCGGCGGTGAACAGGTTCGCCGGACCGGGGCGGCCCAACAGGTACCCCTGGGCCTCGTCACATCCCATGTCCCCCACGGCCTGAAGTTCGGCTTCGGTCTCCACCCCTTCGGCCACCACCCGCAACCCCAGCTTGTGGGCGAGATGGACGACGGTGGACACGATGGACGGGTCCTGGCCGGAGGAGCCGAGCCCTGCCACGAAGCTGCGGTCCACCTTCAGCCTGTCGATGGGGAGACCCTTCAGGTAGAGCAACGAGGAGTAACCGGTGCCGAAGTCGTCGAGGGCCATGTGCACCCCCAGGTCCCGGATCCTCTGCATGGTCTCGCCGATCCTCACGATGTCCATGACCAGCACCGATTCGGTGACTTCGAGAACCAGGCAGGAGGGATCCAGGCGGGATTTGAACAGGGCGTGGACGACATCGCCGTGGAAGTCCGGGTCCTGGAGTTGCCGGGCCGACACGTTCACCGACATGGACAGGCCGGGACGCCCCTCGTCCTGCCAGAGGCGGCACTGCCTGGTGGCCTCGTCGAGCACCCAGAGCCCGATGGGCACGATCTCCCTGCTCTGTTCGAGGAGCGGTACGAACTCCGACGGCGGCACCGACCCCAGCTCGGGGTGGTCCCATCGCAGCAGCGCCTCCATTCCCACCATGTCCCCGCCCAACCGGAACAGGGGCTGGTAGTGGACGGACAGCTGCTGGCGTTGGTGGGCCACGCGGAGCTCGTCGGCCAGCTGGCTCCGGCGTTGGTTGTCCTTGCCGATCACGTCGTTGAACGACTCGAACCTGGCAGGGCCGCCCCGCTTGGCCTGGTACATGGCGGCGTCCGCCTGCGCCAGGCAGACCTCGGGGTCGCAGTCGGGCGGCACCGGCGCGATGCCGATGCTCACCGAGGTGTGGAGCTGCCGGTCGCCCAGGGGGATGGGCACCCGCATGCCCTGGTGGATCCGCTCGGCCAGCGACTGTGCCGCTGCGACCGGATCATCGAGGTCCTCGGCAAGCACCACGAACTCGTCACCGCCCAGTCGGGCGACGGTGTCCGATGCCCGCACCAGCTCCCTGAGCCGCAGCGCCACTGCCTCGAGCAGGCAGTCACCGGCCGAGTGGCCGAAGCGGTCGTTGATGGCCTTGAAGTTGTCCAGGTCGAGGAAGAGCAGCATCGCGTGGGTGCCCTTGCGGCTCGCGGAAAATGCCGCCTGACGGAGCCGATCGGTGAGCAGGGTGCGATTGGGGAGGCCGGTCAACTGGTCGTGGAGCGCCCGGTGGGCCAGGTTGGCCTGCTCCTCCTTGAGGCGCTGCTGGAGGGCCCGGCGGGTCTCGTCGAACTGGCGGACGATCCGGACCAGGCTGCCGTCGCAGCTGAAGCGCACCACGTTGCGGGCCAGGGTGAGCAGCTCGTCGCTCACCTGCAGGCGGCCCGCTTCCTCTGCGACGACCTCATTGGTGCAGTCGCGCCAGGCGAAGTACGCCTTGGCCACACTGGCCAGTTCGACGTCCTCCACGATCACTTGCTCGCCCTGGCGGGCCAGCGTCTGCTCCTCCTCGGGAGTGGCCACCTGGTCGGTGGCGATCCAGCGGCCGATGAGCTCGGTGCCCAGGCGGGCGGTGGCGAAGGCCTCGCCCCGGAGGCTCTCGGCGAACTTGCCGCCAACCAGGCGACCGACCTCGTCGGCTCGGGCCTGCACTGCCGCCCCGAGTGCCACCCTCTCCTCGCTGATGGCCGGCGACGGCAGGCCGACGCCTTCCGGAGAGGTCTCGGATTCCGCCACGGGAGACATGCTCCTCCCATCGGCCGAATCCGGCGGCGACTTGAAACAGTTGTTGCCGGCGTCGGGCGCCGGGCCATGGCGTTGTGCCTAGGGTGGGGTCATCGCCGAGTCCCCGGGGAGGTACCCGTGAAGGCAGCTGTCTACTACGAGACGGGCGGGCCCGACGTGTTCCGCTACGAGGACGTCCCCGACCCGGAGCCCGGCGTCGGCGAGATACTGGTGCACGTCGAGGCGGTCAGCATCGAAGGGGGCGACACCCTCAACCGCCTGAGGGGAGAGTTGTCGCACACACCGCACATCGTCGGCTACCAGTGCGCGGGCACCGTCGTGTCGGTCGGCGAGGGCACCACCGAGTTCGCCGTGGGCGATCGGGTGGTCACCGTCGGCGTGGACGGATCCCATGCCGAGCTGCGGGCCGTGGGCCAGTCCTTCTGTTGGTCCGTCCCGCCGGGGTTGACCGTCGAGGAGGCGGCGTGCGTCCCGGTGCCGTTCGGTACAGCTGATGACTGTCTGTTCGAATTCGGGCGACTCCAGCCCGGGGAGACCGCGCTCATCCATGCCGGCGCCAGCGGGGTCGGTATCGCCGCCATCCAACTGGCCAAACGGGCGGGCGCCCGGGTGCTGGCCACGGCGTCCAGCCCTTCCCGGCTCGAGCGGTTGGGCGAGTTCGGCCTCGACGGCGGCATCGACTACACGTCGACCGACTTCGTCGACGAGGTACGCCGGTTGACCGACGGCAAGGGAGCGGACGTGATCGTCGACTCCATCGGCGGCCCCACCCTGCAGAAGAGCCTCCACTGCCTGGCCTATCGCGGTCGCTGCGTCACGTTCGGCGATGCCGGACGTGAATTCGCGGCGAAGCTGGACATCTCGTCGATGAGGCCCGGGAATCAGACCCTGGTGGGCTACTTCCTCGGAGCGGAGCTCTTCTTGAGCCCACGACCCCACGCCCTGATCGCCGGGCACCTCGCCGACATCGCCTCCGGCGAGCTGCGTGTGGTCATCGACCGACGGTTCCCCCTCGCCGAGGCCGGCGAAGCGCATGCCTACATCGAGAGCAGGCAGGCATTCGGCCGTGTGCTCCTCGTCCCGTGAGGCGGTCACACCGGGTCGTCCGGCCCGGTCCGGGCGCTCCGCCCACCCCACCCGGCGCCCAGGGCAGCCTTGACCTCGCAGCCTGAACCGATGATCCGCCGGGCTGCCATCGGTGACGTGGACGACCTCGTGGAGCTGATCCACGACCTGGCCGAGTACGAGCGCTCGCCGGCCTCGGTAGAGATCGACCGCGACCTGCTGGCGGCCGCCCTCTTCGGTGAGTCACCGGCCGTCTTCGCTCATGTGGCCGAAGACCGGGGTCGCATCGTAGGCATGGCCATCTGGTTCCTCAACTTCTCGACGTGGACGGGCCACCACGGCATCTACCTGGAGGACCTCTACGTCCGCCCCGAGGCGCGCGGCCTCGGGACCGGCCGGGCGCTCCTCGCTGCCCTGGCCACCGTTGCCCACCGCTCCGACTACACCCGTATCGACTGGTCGGTGCTCGATTGGAACGAGCCCGCGCTGCGCTTCTACCGGTCGCTGGGGGCCGAGCCCATGGACGAATGGACCGGCTACCGGCTCTCGGGCCCGGAGCTGGCCGCCCTGGCCGGCGGCGAACCCGCCACGTGACCGGTCGGGCCCGGCCGGGCACGTTCCGGTGCACGGGCCCTGGTGAGGCGGGGGCCGGATCGGCCCGGTGCCGACCGCCACCGGGCAGCCAGGTTCGGTGCAGTCCGATTCAGATGGTGAAGGCCAGATTGGCCACCAGCTGCTCACCCAGTACCCGGTCGCCGGTGTAGCGGATCTCCTCGTCGGGAAGGGGTCCGTCGTCGTGGCGACCCCCGGTCAGCCGCAGGAAGAGCATGGCCGGCATCTCGAGACCCACGGACGGAGGACCGTCGAAGGAAGCGACGACGTTGGCCCGTCCCTCGACCGCGACCAGGTAGGTGGCGGGCACCGGGCCGGTCAGGTCGATGCGCACCCGAGACCCGTCGGGCATCCGCGCCCTTCGTCCCACGATGTACCCGAGGCCGGTGGCGACTTCGTCCAGTGCGGAGGAGATGTCCTCGACGTCCGGGCGCGGCGCGATTCCCAGTGCCGCCCGGATGTCGTGCTCGTGGAGGTAGCAGTCATAGTGCCGGATCCGCATGAACCGCCCGTAGGTCTCGTCGTTGCCGGCCGGGGTCCACGACGGGGCATCGAACTCCTCCTGGGTCATGGCGTCGAGGGCAGCCAGCCGCCCCGTCGTGATCTCCTCGAACCGGGCGCACAGCTCCGTCCCATCGAGCGTGCGCATCGACTCGACCCAGACCTCGTTGGCCTCGGCGATGGGGTTCTGCATGTGGGTGAGACGAGAGATGTCTACGACCGGAGGCTGGATGCCGGACAGCATGGACTCGGTGCCGATCACATGGCTCACGACGTCCCGCACCGTCCAACCGGGGAGGCAGGTCGGGGTGTCCCACTGCTCGTCGGAACACGTCGCACACAGCTCGGCGATGGCGGCGAACTCGTGTCGGAGCAGGTCGACGGTCTTCTGCTTGTCGAGGATGGTCGCCATCGGAAGGACACCGTAGCGTGCGCACCGCCCGCTGGGCGGAGGCGCTCACCTGAACAGGGCTCCCCTGGTGGTCGATTGCGGCTCAACCGGGCGCGAGTCGGGGCCGATAGGAAGGCAAGGAGCAGTGCGGGGTGGCCGAATGAACCTGAAGTCGAACGGGTGGAAGTACACCCTGGCCGGCGGCATGGCCGCCGTCGCGGGGTACTTCGCCCTCCCCAGTGCCGCCTGGCAGGACGCCCTCTACTCGGCGATCGGAACCGCCTCGGTGGTGTGCATCCTGATCGGCGTCAGAGTGCACCGCCCCAGCGACCGACTGGCCTGGTACCTCCTGGCACTCGGCGGGCTGTGCCTCACCCTGGGTGACGACGTCAACAACTACTACCTCCTCGCCCTCCACGAAACCGTACCGTTCCCATCGGTCTGCGACGCTCTCTACCTGGCCGGATACCCCTTCCTCTTCGCAGGTGTGCTGAGGCTCACCCGCAGCCCCAACCGCTCGTACCGGAGAGAGGACTACGCCGATTCCGCCATCGTCGCATTGGGTGCCCTGGCCCTCCTCTGGCACTTCCTGATGAACTCGTACGTCCACGACACGTCGCTCACCACTTTCGGCAAGCTGGTCATCCTGGCCTATCCGATCATGGACATCGCGTTGATCTTCATCGTGTGCCGCTCCCTGCTGTTCGGAGTTTCGAGGGCTCCGTTCCACAAGCTCATCGCGGCCGCCCTCATCACGGAGTTCGTCGCCGACTTCGGTTTCGACCTCCTCGTCCTGCACAACAGCTACGCCACCGGCAATGCGGTGGACGGCCTCTTCCTCGCCGAGTACGTGCTGATCGGAGTGGCCGCGCTCCATCCTTCCATCGCCGGCGGAACCCCCGAGGCCGCCGATGCCGATGCCATCAGCGCGGAGCGGGACGCGGCCAGCCGACGCCGGATGCCCATCGTGGCACTGGCCGGGTTCATTCCACCGGCGATCCTGGTCATCACCAGCTGCCTCGGCGTCTCGGTCAACGTCCCGATGATCGCGGGCCTCTGTGTTGCCGTCTTCGCGCTGGTCTATCTCCGGATGATGTGGCTCATCGAGCGGATCAGCCGCCAGAACCTCGAGATCGAGAAGCACGTCGATGCCCTCGAGGCATCGCACCTGCAGCGGGACGAGCTCGAGGCCGAGCTGCGGTACCTGGCCTTCCACGACGGGCTGACCGGCCTGGCCAACCGCGCCCTGCTCCACGACCGCGTGGAGCACGCCCTGGTCTCCATGGCCCGTTCCGGCAAATCGGTGGCGCTCTGCTTCGGTGACCTCGACGGGTTCAAGACGGTGAACGACACCCTCGGCCACCACGTCGGTGACTCCGTGCTGGTGAAGACCGGCGCGCTCTTGGAGTCGATCGTCCGGCCCGGTGACACCGTGGCCCGGTTCGGGGGCGACGAGTTCGCCGTCCTGATGGTCGATGTCGAGAGCCCGGAAGCGGCACTGACCTTCGCACACCGGATCGTCTCGGTCCTCCAGGAGGCCCTCGAATACGAGGGCAACCAGGCAGGTGTCTCCATCAGCGTCGGGGTGGCCATCGCCGACTCCACCACACCCGCCGATCGGCTGATCAGCGAAGCCGACGCAGCCATGTACGAGGCGAAGGCGAACGGGAAGAACCGTGTCGAAGTGTTCGAATCGTCGATGCGCTCGCGGCTGCTCGAGCGCCTCGAGCTGACCGGCGGGTTCCGCGGGTCACTCGAGCGTTCCGAGTTCTTCCTCGACTACCAACCGATCTTTTCCCTCGGTGACAGGCGCCTGCGGGGTTTCGAGGCACTCGTGCGGTGGCAACATCCCGCCAGGGGACTGGTCGCCCCTCTCGATTTCATCTCTGTCGCCGAGGAGACGGGCTTCATCGTCCCGTTGGGCCGATGGGTGTTGGTCGAGGCCTGCGAGCGGCTGGCCGAGTGGACCTCGCTCACCTGCGATCACCTCACCCTGGCCGTCAATCTCTCGAGGCGCCAGTTGGTCTCCCCCTATCTGGTCGACGATGTCCGCACCGCTCTGGCCCTCTCCGGCATCGCCCCGGAGCAGCTCGTCCTCGAGATCACCGAGAGCGTCCTGATGGACAACCCGGAACAGGCCACTGCCGCACTCTCCGAGCTCAGGGCCATCGGCATGCAGATCGCGGTGGACGATTTCGGCACCGGCTACTCCTCACTCAGCCATCTGCAGCGCTTTCCGGTCGACGTGCTCAAGATCGACAAGTCGTTCATCGATGCCCTCGACGTGCCGGAGTCCGGCAGTTCGGCGCTGGTGACCGCGATCATCGCATTGGCCCGGAGCCTGCATCTGGGCGTCGCGGCCGAGGGGATCGAGCACGAGAAGCAGCTCGAGCAGTTGATCAGGCTCGGCTGCGACTACGCCCAGGGCAATCTGCTGGGCCGTCCCCTCGACGGCCACGGAGCGAGGTTGCTCATCGAAGAGTACGAGGGCACGACGGCGCCCATCTGAGGAGGTGCCGCGCGGCAGCCACCTACACTCGACGGCACCGGCTCCAGCTGGTGCGACAGGGGGAGGCTCCGATGACCGCCGAGCAGACCGAGTTCACCGAGGCCGAGCTGCTGGCGGACCATGACATCGTCGAGCCGCTGATGGCCGACGGCGTCCTCTGCCATGGTGGCTTCGATGACCAGGGCGAGTACGTGTACCCCCGAACAAATACCGCTGGCCGGCCATCCACGCCTGGGAGGAGCAACGGGTCGCCCAATTCGGCACGCCGATCCTCGACGTCCCGCTCGACACCTGGCCCGAGAATTTCCCCAACGTCGAACAGTCGAAGCTCCTGATCCGCCGAGGGGCTCCCGAGCCCATCATCAGCTCCCTCACCCGCTTCGGCACGGTCGAGGGGTTCGGGGGCATGCTCCGGTAGCTGCCGGTGCCCGACTTCACCCGCTCCTTCGACGAGGACATCGACGGCACGGCGATCGCCCACATCGACCGCGGCCTGTTCGAGGCCCATGCCCGCGACGAGGCCGGTTACGGGGACGTGGCCGGCCACGACCGCATGTGGTTCGTCGCCCGCGACATCGCCTTCGACCATCCGGTCACCGCCGATCAGACCGCTCGCATGCTGACCCGGATGGGCCTGGACGCCACGCCCCTGTCGGCCTCGAAGGTCACCCGGCTCCGCCAGGGCGCCCTCTCCCGCCGGGTCCTGCCCGACGACATCGATTTCACGTTGGAGACCGTGGTCAGCCGCATGATCGGCCTCCTGCTCATCGAGATCTCGGCGTCCCACACCTTCCGGTGGGCCGAGGCGGTGCTCGGGGACACCGACCTGGTGGCCGGCGAGGGGTCGGCGGGTGTCCTGGTGTCCTTCATCCGCTCCGACGAGACCCCACACGTGGCATGGCTGCGCACGGCCCTCTCCGAGATGGGAGACCGTACGTGGCTCGGCAGCGGTGGGGCCAAGCACGCCGGAGGGGACATGATCAGCCTGTTGTGGGACCGCGCCGTGGCCGATTCCGTCCTGCTGCGGCGATCGGAGAACATCAACTCCGCCATGGGAGAGGTCGAGCACGCCCTGTCGGGGCGGTCGGACGCCGTCGACATCATCGACGAGATGCTCTCGCTGGGATCGGTGGTCCGCCTGGACGACGGGACCGTTGCCGATGCGGGCGGGCCTGCGCCGCTGGGCTGAGACACGAGTCAGATCGGAGCACATCGTGAAGTTCGGAGTCTTCTACGAGCACCAGCTGCCCCGTCCCTGGAGTGAGACCAGCGAACAGGAGCTGGTCTCCGATGCCCTCGACCAGATCGAGCTGGCCGACCGGTTGGGCGTGCAGTACCTGTGGGAGGTGGAGCACCACTTCCTCGAGGAGTACTCCCACTCCAGAGCGCCCGAGGTGTTCCTCGCCGCGGCCAGCCAGCGGACCCGGCGGATGCGCATCGGGCACGGGTGGTCCAGACCGCCCCGGCCTACAACCATCCGGCGCGCACCGCCGAGCGGATCGCCATGCTCGACCTGGTGTCCGAAGGGCGGGTGGAGTTCGGCTCGGGTGAGTCGTCCTCGGAGGCCGAGCTGGCCGGGTTCGGGGTCGACCGGGACACCAAGCGCGACGCCTGGCTCGAAGGTCTCGAGGTTGCCATCCGCTGCATTACCGAGACCCCGTTCGGCGGGGTGCACGGCCGGTTCGTGAGCATGCCCCCCCGCAATGTGGTGCCCAAGCCGGTACAGAAGCCCCATCCCCCGCTGTGGGTCGCCTGCAGCCGCCGCGACACCATCCTGCTCGCCGCCCGGAAGGGGATCGGCGCGCTGAGCTTCGCCTTCGTCGAGCCCGAGGACGCCGGGCAGTGGGTCGTGGACTACGAGCGCGTCCTGGGCGAGCAGTGCGTCCCGGTCGGCCTGTCGGTCAACCCGCAGGTTGCCTGCGTCACCCCCATGATGTGCGCGCCACGGGAGGAGGACGCCCTGGCCCGGCGCCACGAGACCTTGGGGGCCAAGGCGGAAGCCGGTGTCCTCGACGAGGAGTTCCGGCGCCTGGTCGACGGCTGACCCGGAAGAGCTCAGTCTCCGGCCCAACATCCGAGGATGACGTCGGCCACGGTGACGGCCACGTCGCCCGAGCTGGTGGGCGGGACACCGAACTGCGGGGGGAGGCCTGCGACGTCGACGACGAGCACCTTCCAGTCCTTGCGTACCACCACCGAGCCGTTGGTGGTCTGGAAGGCCCCTTGGCCGAGCCCGTCGAGATCCCGCGTCCTGCCCATCGAACCGGCCAGTGCGCCGAAGTACGCGTCCGTCTCTCCCCAGCTCGAGAGCTCCTTCACCGACAGTGCCATCGACCCGGCCGGGTAGGTGTAGTCACAGGAGTACAGATGATCGACCCAGGTGGGGATGGACACCACCGCGTTCTCCCCGAGTGCCGAGGCGATATCCGTCTGTGCCTCCCGATGGCACACCTGCTTGGCGATGGGAGACGGCAGGACGCCAGCCGGCAAAGGGGCCTTGGTTGTCGGAGTGCTCGAGGTGGTAACACCACCCGCACACCCGGCGGCCAGCAGCGTGATCGAGGCAATGACAGCGAGTAGCCGGCCGCGCACGGGCCGAGGGTACCAGTCCCGATACGAACATCCAGTTCAGGATGGTAACCACCGGCGTCGGCAGGCCAGTCCGTCAGGTGCGTAAGGGAGCGGGTGGTCTTGATCGGCCGGCGGGCGCCGCGGCGTTCGCCTGTCTCAACTCCTCCCGGGCGGCTCGAGTGCCCCTACCAACTCGACGTGCTCGGTCATCGGGAACACGTCGAAGGCGCGGAGCGAACGCAGGGTCCAACCGGCGTCGAGCATGACCCGGAGGTCCCGGGCGAACGGAGCGGGCTCGCAGGAGACGTAGGCGATCCCTCGAGGAAGCGGGCGCAGTGCGGCCAGCGCATCCATGACCGCGAGGCCCGCACCGGCGCGGGCAGGGTCCAGCACCACCAGATCGGGAGAGCCGAGCCGATCCGCCACCAACCCAGGCGTCACGTCGGCCTGTTCGATCCCCACCTGATGCAGGTCGGCCGCGTTGTGCATCAGATTGACACAGGCCCGCCCCTGTCGCTCCACCGCCAGCACCGATCCGCTCGGTCCCACCTCGTGGGCCAGGGCCACGGTGAACAGGCCGGCCCCGGCGTAGAGGTCGACCACCCGCTCCCCTGCCGCGGGTCCCAGCGCCTCGAGCACGGCGCGGGTCAGCGCGGTGGCCGCACCAGGGTGGACCTGCCAGAACACCCCGGCACCGACCTCGAATCGACGCCCGAGGACTTCGAAGAACACCTGGTCCGGCCGGCGCTGGGTTCGGCCGTTGACCACCAGCCCGGCGTCGATGCCCGGCCGGCCGGCCAAGCGGTTGCGGCCGGTCTCGACCGCCACCACGGGCTTCCCCCCGTCGGGCGAGGCCATGACCTCGACGTTCCGAGCCCCCCGCCAGAGCACCGAACCCACCCCGACCTGGTTCACCCGATCCGAGGCGATCGGGCACTGCTCGACCGGTTCGACGTCATGGGAGCGGTGCTTGCGCAGGCCCGTCCGCCCGGAACGGTCCACGGCGAAGTTCACCCGCGTCCTCCACCCCAGTCCGTCCGGGGCGCCCTCGACCTCTTCCACCTCCACCTGCCGGTCCACGCCGGCCAATCGGCGGAGTTGCTCCGCGATCAAGGCCGACTTGAGTGCCCGCTGGGCGGGCAGCGACACGTGCTGCCAGTCACACCCCCCACACCGGCCGGGTCCGGCATGCGGGCATGGCGGCTCGACCCGGTCAGCCGACGGTTCGAGGATGTCGACGGCGTCGGCGCGGAGGAAAGAGGAGGTCTCGGCTGTCACCTGGGCCAGTACCCGCTCGCCCGGAAGGGTATGGCGGACGAACACCACCCGACCGTCGTCGGCCCGGGCCACACAGCCACCGCCGGCCGCGATCGGCCCGGCAACCAGTTCGATCACCGTGCCGCTCGTCAGTGTGGTGGGCGTCGCGGGCGTCTTGACGGTCGATGGACGCACGACGGCGATTCCGCGACGGTGCATGGCACTGGTCTTACCATCTCCACCTGCCGCACCCCGTGTACCGGCATGTCGGCAGCCCGCAAACCGCCCGGTCGGACCCGGCCGGGGATACGGTGGTGTCCGCCGTCGGGCCGGCTGCCCGTGCCGACTCAACCCAGGGGGACCTATCCATGGACATCGAAGAAGCGCTCTACACGACCAGGGCCATGCGGAGGGTACGGCCCGACCCCGTGCCGCTGGACGTCCAGGCCGAGATCCTGGACGCCGCCATCCGGGCGCCATCGGGGGGCAACACCCAGAACTGGCGGTTCCTGCTGGTCGACGACCGCGACGTCATCGCCCGGGTGGGACCCCTCTACCGGCACGCCATCGACCAGCTCTGGCAGACCATCTACGCCGACCGTCTTGCGGCCGCCGCGGAGCACCCCGAGGACGAAGAGAACATCCAGATGGCCAAGGTCCAGCGTTCGGCTCAGTGGCTGGCGGACCACTTCGAAGAGGTGCCGCTGTTCCTCTTCGCCTTCGTGCAGGCCGACCCCTCCGGCGGGTCCATCTTCCCGGCCGTGTGGAGCGCCCAGCTCGCGGCACGGGCCCACGGTGTGGGGAGCTCACTGACCGCGGTGCTCGGCTTCTTCCATCCTGACGAGGTGTTCGAGATCCTCGGCGTGCCCCGGGACGAGCACTGGGTGATGGCCTGCTGCGTGAGTTTCGGCTACCCGACGGGACGGTGGGGAATCGCCGCCCGCAGGCCGGTGCACGAGGTCTCGTACCGGAACCGGTGGGGCGAGCCGGTGGGCTTCACCGTCGACCAACCGCTCTGGTCGCCGCAGGCCGCAGAGCCCGGCCCCTGAAGGCTCGGCGGCACCGGCTCGGACCGTAAGGCCGGCGGTCGGCGGCCTGCCGAACGCTGTTCCGGTCGTTCCGATGAACCAGGGCGGCACCGGTAGCCTGTATCTTCTCTGCGGTGGAGGCCACGCCCGTGGCCTCCACGACCTGCGGCTGTAGCTCAATGGTAGAGCCTCAGTTTTCCAAACTGATGACGAGGGTTCGATCCCCTTCAGCCGCTCCACGGACCCGCACCAGCTGACCCGGGGCCGCCCGACAACCTGCCGCTCCCCCCGATCGTCTTCGTCGGGGAACTGCCCGACAAGACCATGTTCGCTTCGCTGGTCATGTCGACTCGCGGCAATCCTGCTGCAGTATGGCTGGGAGCCGCCGGAGCCTTCGTTGTCCACGTGGTGATCGCTACCACCATCGGCGTCGCCCTCTTTCACCTGCTTCCGCACCGGGTGCTGGACGGCATCGTGGCCCTCATGTTCCTCGTGGGTGCCGGACTGGCCATGCGAGAAGCAGCCAAGACTCGAGACGAAGAGTCCCTGGTCGAGCGGGAGGCGGCGTCGGGTCGACGGGTCGTGACCACGGCATTCATCGTCATCTTCCTGGCCGAATGGGGTGACCTGACGCAGATCTTGACCGCGAACCTGGCAGCCCACTACCACTCGCCGCTGTCGGTCGGGGTGGGCGCAGTGTTGGCGCTGTGGGCCGTGGCTGCTCTAGCCGTGATCGGTGGTCAGAGCCTCCTGCGGGTCATCAATATTGGGACAGTGCGCATCGTCACCGCTGTGGTACTCGTAGCGCTTGCTGGCTGGGCCGGGTGGCAAGCCCTCCGATAGTCCTTCTTTCGAGCAGAAGGTCGTGCCCCCCATGCCGGGTCTGCAGCTCTCGCAGTGGCCTGGTTACAAGGTCGCCTTCTCGTTTGTGGTGCCCCAGTATCGGTGGACGGCGATGATCGTCCAGATCGCTTCGACGACCCCGAAAGGCCAGGCACCCGAAAGGAAACCGTACGTGCTGGACATGCCACACCCGATTGCGAAGGCAAGGACAAAGATTGACCCGTGCCGTTCCAGCGCATACATGGCCATCATGAAGGTCAGCGAAATGATCCCGTAGATCGTCAGAGCCATTACCTCACGCTACGCGTACCCCCCGGCGAGAAGAGCACCACCACCCCAGACCCGAGAGACCGTGCCCTCTTCATGCCGGATAGGTGGGGCACCAAACTCCCGGCTGGGAGAGTGCGCAGATGCCGCACCAGGCGGAAGCCTTCTCCACCATGCCGGGGAAGTGTTTCCGGACGGTCGACATGGAGGTGCCCGGTTTGCAGAATCCCCTCGTAGCTCTGCAAACCGGGCACCTCACCGTGTATCGGCTCAGTCTCGGGACAACTTGACCTCACCCAACCTCAGCCGGTGACGACGGGGTCGGCACCTGACCCCCACGCCGAGCCCTGGCGGGGCCAGGCGCGATCCTGCGCGATATCGGAACGACTCTGCCGGCTCAAGGTGATCCGTAAGCCTGCCGATACCATTGCGCCGGGCTCGAAGCGTGTGCACCCCCCAGACACACTCCGAGCCCGGCACCATCGCGCCCGTGCCCGATCCACTGAACGGGCTCGGGGCAATCGGTGGGGGTGCCGACGCCGGACCCAAGCCCCTCGGCTCACCACCCGCCAGCAGACCCACGGCTCGGCCCTCAAGGTGTTCGCGCAGGGTCCTGGTGACCCATGGGGCCAGGGTACGGCCGGGGAGTAACGGCCGCAGTCCCGAAACGGCCAACGTGTTCGGTCCGGGTTTCACAGAGACTCCAGGATTCCTGGGCCGAACAATGATCATGCTGTGAGTTCCCGCGAATGAGGCCTTGGGCCTCTGGCCTGCCTTGGATGCAGCCACCACAATGGAAACGGTGTTCACAGCCGAAGCAGGCGCGGAACGCAACGACGAAGAAGGTGGAGCGCGATGACCGGAAAGGCTGATCAGATGAAGGGCCAGGCCAAAGAGGTCGTCGGAGACCTGACCGGCAACAAGGATCTCAAGTCTGAGGGTACGGCCGATCGTCGTGCCGGCGATGCCAAGGAGAAGGTCGGCAAGGTCGAGGAGAAGGTCGAAGACGTGATCGACAAGGCCCAGGACGTGCTGCATCCGAAGTAGGCAGTACCCGCCGTGTCGGGTGTCAGCCGCCGGCTGGGATGGTGAGCGTCGGCACGGTGGTGCTGGGGACGGTGACCGGGGAGGGCGCACCAGCCCCGGGGCCGGTCGATCCCGACCCCGAGCCACCGGATACGGCGGCGTTGCCGGCTCCTCGGGTGAGATGGAGCAAGACCTCGAGGGTGCCGGTGTCGGCTGTGGTGACGAAGCCCCCGATGCTCGGGTTGGAAATGTTCCACGCCGAGAACTGGACCGGTATCTCGGCAAGCACATCGATGCCCCCGCTGGTCCGCTCGGTGGATACCTGGAAGGTCACGGACTTGGTCACGCCGTGCATGGCGAGGTCCCCGGTGGCCGAGTACTGGGCCGCGGTACCGATCGGTGGAACCGTATCGAGAGCGATTGGCGCGGTGAGGTGGAGGGTGGCCGTCGGGTACTGGGTCACGTCCATGATCCTGCCGTCGAACTGTGCATTGCGCTGGCTCTGGTCACTCACGACCGACGCCATGCTCACGGTGAAGGTGCCATGGGTGACGGTGGTGCCGGAAACGGTGAGTGCGCCGGAGACCTGGGTGGACCGACCTACCGCAGTGGTGTGCTGGTCGATGAGCACCTCATCGACCCGATAGCCGACCACCGATCCGGGACCCACGTTCCACGTCCCGTCGACGGTGTTGGCGCCGGTCGCCGAAGCTCCGGAAGTGCCGGAAGCGGAGTTCGCCCCAGTCGTGTTCGTGGACCCCGGAAGGCTGAGTTTGGCCGGAGCTGATCCCTCGATGAGGTGAATGTAGATGAACGGGACCGCGACGGCCAGGACGACCACCGCGACGACCACTCCGATGATCCATCGGGCCAGGTGCCGCCGGCGTCCATTCTCCTCACGTGCCACGGCTGCCTCCCGGCGAATCGATCCGAGTCGTTGGTGGACGCTACAGGGCAGTACCCGACAATCGTGGTCGGTCCTTGGCCCGGTGACCCATACGCGGGGGCACCGGCCCCTCGTCGATCAGGTCATCGGTCCGCTCGAGAACGTATAGACGCGTCCCTGTCCGCCCACGGCCATGCACCGTTCCGCAGTGACGCAGCTGACCGAGCTCAGACCCACGGCACCGCTGTCCAGTTGGCGTCGAGGTCCGACCGAACCATTCGTCAGACCCACGGCGACGCCGTTACCGTCGACGATCATGCAGAAGTTGCGAACAGGGCACGAGATGCCGTCGGACCCGTCCTGCAGATCGTCAAACGTGATGGCACTCGACCATCCATGCCCGCTCCAGATGAAGACCTCACCGAAGTCGTCGAGGGCGGCGCAGTACGTGGGGGTGGCGCACGAGATCCACGAAAGGACGTCGGGCTCGGAACCCCCGTGGGGAGTGGAGGGATTGGGAGCCGGCACCGTGGACCATCGTTGCCCATCAAATCGGTAGGCGGTTCCCGGAGTGTCCGCGCTCACAGCCAGGCAGAAGCTGGGAGAGGTGCAAGAAACCGAGGCGAGGTCTCCCCCACTGTCGACGGTCCTCGGTGCCGACCAGCTCCCGTCGTAGGTCAACACCTCGCCGGCATTGTCGACGGCGACGCAGAATCGGGACGTGGGACATGACAGTGATGTCGGCGTTCCGTCACCGTCCACGACGCCGGACCCGCTCCATGCCGCACCGTCGAAGATGGGCAAGGCACCACCGCTGAGTGCCGCCGCGCACGAGTCGGCCGCACCACAAGAGACCGATACCCCCGCGTTGCCGGAAGGTCCAGCACCGGTGATCGGCACCGGAGGGGACCACCGGCCCTGCGTGGATCGGATCGAGCTGTCCCGCCCGTCGACGACCACGCACGACGAAGGCGTGGGACATGAAACGTCGACCAGGGCGGCTCCACCGTCGACGGTGGTCGGCCCTGACCACCGTCCTTCCGCTGCCCCAGAGCCGCCGCAGGCCGAGAGCACCAACGGGAACCAGGCCACCAGCACGAGACCGGTCAACGCTCGACGGGCTCGGGTCCCCGCCGAGAGCAGAAGTCGCGTGTGCACTGCTCTGTATCATGGCGTATGGCTGCCAACGAGGGCGGGACATCCCGTTCACCGAGGGAGCAGGGCCTACAGCAGGTGACCGAGTGGTTCGCGCCGGCCCTTCAACCCGGCGAAACGCTCCAGGCCGCGCTGGCGGCCACCCCGTACCCCCTGACCATGGTCAACAGCCTTGTGGGTACGGCAAAGGATCTGGTCGGTCGAAACCAGGGCCGAGTGCTACTGCTGACCGACCGGGCCATCCATGTCGCCGGCCGCCAATTCTGGCGGCGACGCTTCCGGGTCCTGCTGGGGTCCTTCCCCCTCGGCGCAGTGTCCGTCCGCTACGCCTCCGGCGAGCTGTGGATCCACGAACAGCCCTTCTATCTCAACCCCTCCGGCTATCAGCTCGGTGGAGCCGTCGGGTCGGCCACAGATATCGAGCTCTTCGTCAGAGCCGGAGTGAACAGTTGAACGTTGGGTTCATCACCGAGGGGACGGAAGAGGCGGTGGTCGCGGCGAAGGTCGGCGGGGTGGAGCCGACCATCAGCTTCCAGTTGCACGTGGTGGCCACAACATAGGTGTGCGCACCCGAGGTGGTGATCGACTTGTGGCCTCCTCCACCGAGTCCGGTCTGATCTGTCAGGGTCACGGGCGATCCCCTGGCCTTGGTGGATGTGAGCACAATCGAGCGGGCCGATACCGGATCCACGCAGCTGAAGGTCCAGATCACCGTCCAGTCGGATGGAGCCGCCTCCGGCGGGAACGTCTTTTTGCCCGTCCCCGACTGCTCGATGACCGGCTTGTTCGGCGCGGCGGCCGTCGCCGTCCAACTCGGTGACGGTTCCGCTCGGCCCTTCCCGCGAGGGTATCGTCGCCGACATGTCCGGTGGTCACCACTTCGCGTCGACACCTGCCGGCCGTACGAGGCCACGATGCGTCGCGACTCCCGGACAACGGTCGCGGGGAACCCGATGACGGACGGGGCCGGGCGCCCCGGCTCACAGGCCGGCGCCGTCGACGCTGCCTCGGGGAGCACGCGGGTGCTGGTGATCCTGGCGGCCGGGCAGTTCCTCATGACGCTCGACACCTCGGTCATGAACGTCTCCATCCGGTCGGTGGCCAACGACCTCGGCACCACCGTGACCGGCATTCAGACGGCGATCACCCTCTACACCCTGGTGATGGCCGCCTTCATGATCACCGGTGGGAAGATCGGCGCACTCATCGGGCGGCGTCGGGCCTTCGCCATCGGCCTGGTGGTCTACGGATCCGGGTCGTTGGTCACGGCCCTCTCCCCCAACCTGACCGTGCTGATCATCGGATGGTCGGGCCTGGAGGGCCTCGGGGCCGCGTTGATCATGCCGGCCATCGTCGCACTGGTGGCCGGCAATTTCCCGAAGGAGCGTCGGTCGTCCGCCTACGGACTGATCGCGGCGGCGGGTGCCATCGCCGTGGCTGCCGGGCCACTGGTCGGCGGCGCCGTCACCACCTTCGCCTCGTGGCGCTGGGTGTTCGCCGGCGAAGTCGTGATCGTGCTGATCATCCTGCTCTCCGTCCGGGGGGTCAAGGACACCCCGTCGGAGGCGAGCCCCTCCTTCGACACGCTGGGCGCCCTGCTCTCCATCGTCGGGCTCTCGATGACCGTGTACGGGGTCCTTCGCTCCGGCGTCTGGGGATGGGTACGGCCCAAGCCGAACGGGCCTTCCCTCCTCGGTGTCTCCCCGGTGGTCTGGCTTGTCATCGGAGGACTGCTGGTCATCGGCGCCCTGCTGTTGTGGGAGGCGCACCTCGAGGAGGCCGGCCGGAGCCCGATGGTACGCCTCTCCATGTTCAAGAGCATGCAGATGACCGGTGGACTCGTCACCTTCTTCTTCCAATTCCTGATCCAGTCCGGGATCTTCTTCACCATCCCGCTCTTCTTGTCCGTCGTGCTCGAGCTCAGTGCCCTGCAGACCGGCCTCCGCCTCCTTCCGCTGTCGCTGACCCTGCTCCTGGCGGCACTGGCTGTCCCGAAGTTGGCTCCACGGGCCTCGCCGCGTCTGGTGGTCCGCCTGGGGATGCTTGCGATGTTGGCCGGCACCCTGGTGCTGGTCGGCGGTCTCGATCCGGGTGCAAATGCCGGCATCGTCCTGATCCCCATGGCGCTGGTCGGTCTCGGCATCGGTGCACTGGCGTCACAGCTCGGGGCGGTGACGGTCTCCGCCCTGCCGGACAGCATGAGCGCAGAAGTGGGCGGCCTCCAGAACACCTTCACCAATTTCGGGGCCTCCCTCGGGACAGCCCTGGTCGGCGCCGTCCTCATCGGAAGCCTGACCACGTCGTTCATCACGGGCGTCACCCACAACCCGTCGGTTCCCGCCGAGGTCACTGCCCAGGCCACCGTGACGATGGAGAGCGGCATCCCCTTCATCTCCGATTCCGATCTGAAGAAGCAACTGGCCACCACCACACTGCCGGCCTCGACCCAGGACGCGATCGTCGCGGAGAACGCTTCAGCAAGGCTGATCGGCCTGCGCACCGCATTGTGGCTGGTCGCCCTGATCACCGTGGTCGGCCTCTTCTTCACCGGAATGCTGCCCAGGCGACCCGTGGGCGCAGCCGAGGACCCTCCCCCGCCCGTCTGACCCGGCCCCGGCGCCCACGAGGGAACAAGGCGCTGACCTGCAACTCCGCGGTAAACAGCCGGCGGAGTAAAGAAGGGCAGCTCCGAGGACGATAACGCGGTGGTGAGGTTCGACCTGGAGCACCCGACCGAGCGGCAGCTTCGCGCCGGTGTGACCTGCGGGCTCATCGCGGAAGCGATCATCATCCCCCTGATGATCTCGGTCAGCGTGGTCGATCACCATCCGCTCCGCTGGGGCTACATCGGTGCAGCCATCGCCTGCCTCATCGTCTCCATCGTGTACCTCTCCCTCTTCGTGGTCATCACCAAGGGGAGATCGAACGTCCAGACCCAGGCCAACATGTGGTTCATCATTGTCTGCCTGGCCATCTCCGGCCTCGCCTGCATCGAGGTGGCCACCTCCACCGCCAACGGCCTCTACACGCCGGCCATGTTGATCGGGGTCGTGTTCGTCTGCATCATCGGTGACCGCCACATGCAGATCGTGGTCGATCTCTACGTCATCGCCCTGATCGCCCTGATCAGCTGGGTAGAGGGCATGCGGGGCGCGGGCCTTGTCACCACGCTCTCGGTGTACGCGGCGACGATCGGGGTGATCACCCTCATCTGCGTCCGGACGGTTTCCTCGATCGACGGGCACGTCAACTTCAGGCAGGCCATCGACGACCTCAACGAGGTATTCGACGAGTTCGGACTCGACGGTACCGGCCCCGGCGCCGACACCCTCCAGGAGGTCTTCCGACGCGGTCTCCCTCTGGTCGGCAACATCATCCCCGCCGAACGGATCGCCGTGTTCCTTCGCGATGGGACGCTCGAGCAGCTCGTCGTGGTGGCAGCATGGCCTGCCGAGCACGGCGACGTCTTGGAACTGGCCAGGCTCCCGCTCTTCAACGAGGCGCTCATGGGCAACTCGCCAACCCTCGACACCCTGCACTGTGTCATTCCGGTCGGGTACTCGACCGACGGCGAGCTGGTGATGGTCGTGGAGCGTAGCACCGGCGACGGGGGCGTCCCCCACCGGCCCACGGAGGAGGCCGACCTGCTGGCGGCGGCGTTCCTGCGCATGACCAGCCGTGCCAACTTCGTCGACGGGTTCCGCTCCGAGAGCCGGACCGATCCACTGACCGGGCTGGCCAACCGGCGCTGCCTGTTCGAGCGGATCGAGACCGAGATGGCCCACGCCCTGCGCTCCGACACGCCCCTGAGCGTGGCCATGATCGACCTCGACCACTTCAGTGAGTACAACGACCGCTTCGGGCAGGTCGCCGGCGACACCGTGCTGCGCTCAATCGCCGCGGTGATGGTGTCCAACGTCCGACGCCAGGACATGGTGGCCCGTTACGGGGGCGAGGAGTTCTGTCTGGTGATGCCGGAGACCGACCTGGTCGGCGGCCATCACCTTCTCGACATCCTCCGTACGGGCGGTCGCGTCGCCACCTCCAGCTACGGGGTGACCCTCTCTGCTGGCCTCACCAGCTGGGACGGGATGGAGGACACCGTGACGTTCATCGAACGGGCCGGTCAGGCACTCTGCCGGGCCAAGGAGTCCGGACGGAACCGGGTCGTGTCGATTCAGGCGTTCACCGAGCCCTAGCGACGCCCCCCGCCACCGGCGGCCGGCCGTGTGCCCGAGCGGCCACGGAAGGCTCAGCAGCCACCGCGGTCAGTCGGGGTGCTGCAGGACCAGGTAGACGTTGTCGTCGACAGTGAAGGAATTCACGATGGCGAACCCCTCGGCGGCGGCGGCATCGAGCGCCGCCTCGAGCTCGAGCCGGCGCTCGGTGACCACCAGCCGCCCCCCGTGGACACGCAGCACACGATGGCTCGCCGTCATCGGACACCTCCGGTGCCGCTTGCTGCGCCCACCGGGCCGGTCGTCGGCTCCGGGGGGAGGAGGAGGGCCGCTTCGCGTCGGCCCGCGGTCTCCGCCACCGGCTCCGGACGTACCCGGATGTACCACTCTTGGCCCCAGACCCGGGTGAACAGATCATCGGGCATCGAGAGGAAGAAGCTGCCCTCGCCGATCTGGCTGGCGTGGGCGCGCATGGCCTGACGCTTCGTCTCGATCCACCGGGCCACGTCCACCTCCGTCGTGATCCGATCGGCCGGCTCACCCATGGTGACCTCCTCCTCGGGCTGATCCCCTGGTGGCGTCAGACCGGAGTCGGCTACCTCCTGTCGCAGTTCCTGGAAGAAGTCGCGGTCCATGGTGGACATGTAGACCACAGGCGTGCCGGCCCTGACCGCGGCGCGCATACCCACCCGGTGCACCTGGATGTGGTCCGGGTGCCCGTACCCGCCATGTTCGTCATAGATCACCAGTGCTTCGCTGGCCTCCTCGTCGAGGATGGCGGCCAGGGCCTCGGCCGCCTCTTCGGGGTCGGCCGCGGCGAAACATCCCGGCCGGTTGTTGCTCTCCTCACCGGCCATACCCGAATCGTGATAGTCGAGGAAGGACTGGCGGGACACCCCGAGGATCCGGCCGGCGTCGGCCAGCTCGGACGCCCGCCGGTCGGCCAACGACTCCCCCGGTGCCAGCAGGCCGTCGGGGATCTCGCCCAGCTCACCGCGGGTGGCCGTCACCAGTACCACCCTGTGACCCCGGTAGGCCAGGTCGGCCATGGTGCCACCGGTGGCGATGGCCTCGTCGTCCGGATGGGCGTGGAAGAAGGTGATGGTGGCCATTGCCGCCACCCTACCGGCGAGGACCCGCCCTCACTCTCCCCGGCCTCTTGTCCCTGCGTTGCGCCCGTCGCTGCCCGGGAGCCCTCCCCGTGCCCGCCTCCGCTCCGGCTGGTCACTTCAGTGGCAGCTGGGGAGCGTCGGCCAGCGAAAGCTCCCCGGTGAGGGTTCGCTCCGAGCTCCCCCTCGTCCGGTTCCGGCCGGTCATCGCGAAGATGCGGTCCGGCTCGAAGGATCGGATCTTCCGGTCGCCGGGGCGCCCGCCGATCACCTCGACCGACTCGGTCCCGTTGTGGCGGTTGACGATGTGGGCGCGGAACTCCCATGTCGCCCCCCGGAGGGACAACCCGGCGACGACCACCGGGTCGCCGGCCCGGAGCCCGCTCCACGTCTCCGCACGGTCCAGGTGATCAGACGCCCGGATGGCGGCGCGGCGTGCGGATGCAGGGTTCGCCCGGCTCACCGGACCGCCCTCACCGGGCCCGTGCCCGTCGCCCGGTTGCCCCGACGGGCCGCGTCCAGAGCTTGCAAGGGCTCAGCCACGTTCCTCACGCACCACCCGGAGGCGATGGAGGAACAGGATTACCACGGCGACGACCGCCAGCACGGCGGCCAGGTAGCCGGCATAGCTGAAGGCCTTCAGCACATGGCTGTAGCTGGACCCGAGGGCATAGCCCAGACTGGCCAATGCGGTGCACCAGATGGCGCAACCGATCACGGTGAATACGACGAACTTCCCGATCGCCATCTCGCCCAGGCCTGCCGCGAAGGACACGAAGGAACGGAGCAACGGGATGAACCGCCCGAAGAGCACCAGGGGCTCGCCGTGGCGGGCGAACCACGCGTCGGCCCGGTCGAGGTCCTTGTGCGTGAGCAGCACGTACTTGCCGAACCGGTCGACCAGCGCCCGGCCACCGAAGTACCCGATGAGATACCCGGCGAGCGAGCCCAGCAGCTCGCCCAGCGTGGCCAGGACGATGACGACCACCAGCAGCAGGTGGTGGGGCTCGTTGGGGATCTGGCCGCTGGCCAGCACTCCCCCGTAGATGATGGCGATCTCGGATCCGACCGGCAGGCCCATCGACGAGATGAAGCTCAGTGCGAAGACGGCCAGATAGCCCCAGGTCTCGAGAAAATGCTCCATGAGAACCCATTGTCTAGCCCGTCGGATGTCGGATCGCGCGTCATGCCCTGCGGAGCTGGGCCCCACTCCCCTGGGGTACCGTCACCACGATGAGCACGGACGACGACCACCCCGGACCGATCCGGGACCGGTGCACCACCCCCGATGGGGTGGGAATCGCCGTCTACGACTTCGGAGGCGAGGGCACCGACCTGCTGTTGGTGCACGCCACCGGGTTCTGCGCCGAGGTGCTGCTTCCGATGGCGCGCGCCCTGTCGGAAGGCTACCGCTGCTGGGGGCTCGACCTGCGCGCCCACGGTCGATCCGATCGGCCGCCCGACGAGAGGTTCGCGTGGTCCGGATTCGCTCTGGACGTCCTCGCCGCCGTCGACCACCTGGGCCTCGAGCAGCCATCCGCATTCGGGCACTCCTGCGGTGGCGCCTCGATCCTGCTGGCCGAGGCATCCAGGCCGGGAACGTTCCGCTCCCTCTACTGTTTCGAGCCGGTCGTCGTCCCCGACGGGCTGCTGGCATTCGCCACCGGCGAGAACCCCCTTTCAGCGGGGGCCCGGCGGCGACGCGCGACCTTCCCCTCGGCCGAGGATGCGTTCGTCAACTTCTCCTCCAAGCCTCCCTTCGATGACTGCGATCCCGCCGTGCTCCGCCTCTACGTCGAAGCCGGGTTCGAGCCGGTGCCATCAGGGGACGGAGGGGACGGCCAGGCCATTCGATTGCGGTGCCGTCGGGAGGACGAGGCAGAGATCTTCGCCAGCGCCGCCTCGAGTGGTACCTTCGGACGTCTCCCCGAGGTCCGGTGCCCGGTCACCCTGGCCTGCGGTGCCCTGACCGACGCCTTCGGTCCCACGATCATGGAGGCCGACGCCGCGCGGCTTCCACGTTCGACGGTCGAGGTCCTGCCCGGCATCGGCCACTTCGGCCCACTGGAGCGCCCCGAGGTGGTGGCCGAATCCGTGCGCCGGGCCCTCGGCACCAATGACGTCGCATCCTCGTCGTAACCTGTCCCCGTGCCCTTCGAACTGCCCCGATCGCTCTCGCCGTCGAAGGTCACCTCGTTCCGCGACTGCGCCCTGGCCTTCAGGTTCACTGCCATCGAGCACCTGCCCGAGGCGCCCACCATCTGGACGGTCAAGGGAACGCTGGTCCACCGGGCCCTGGAGCGCCTCTTCTGGCACCATGCCCGTGGGGACCGGACCCCGGCCTCCGCCGCTGCAGAGTTGGGCCATGCGTGGCACGAGCTGCAGGCCGATCCCGAGTACACGGCACTTTCCCTCTCGCCCGATGCCGCCGATGCGCTCCGGTCGGAGGCGGAGACTCTGGTCCGTAACGAGTTCGAACTCGAGGACCCCAACGAGATCAACCCGGTGGGCATCGAGCTGACCCTCGAGGCCCGGGTCGGGGACATGCGGCTCCGGGGCATCATCGACCGCCTCGACCTGACGTCGGATGGAGAGCTGGTGGTCATCGACTACAAGACCGGCCGGGCGCCCGCTCCCGCCTATGAGCGGTCGAAGCTCATCGGGGTGCACATCTATGCCCTCCTCTGCGAAGAGGTACTCGGCCGCCGACCGGTGCAGGTCAAGCTGCTCCACCTCAAGGAGCCGACCACCATCGTCGCCGAGCCCTCCGAACAGGCCCTACGCGGGCATCGGCAGAAGGCCGTCGCCGTCTGGTCCGCCATCGAACGGGCCTGCCGCGACGAGGACTTCCGACCCCGCACCTCCCCGCTGTGCAACTACTGCCGCTTCCGGGAGTTCTGCCCCGCCTACGGTGGCGACCCCTCCCGGGCGGCCCCGGTCCTCGGCGGCGCCTGCATGCCCGGTGCAGCATGACCGTTCGAGAGGCAGGCATGCAGACGGACCAAGGTGTCACCGGTCTGGCGAAGGTGGTGGGCGCCGTCGACGACCGGGTCGACACCTGGTTCGAACCACTCCGGGGGAAGCCCGGATTGGACGGCGCCGCCAAGGTGATCACCGGGCTCGGGGACCGTGGGTTGATGTGGGCGGCGACCACAGCGTGGCGGGCCCGACGCCCGGGGCCGTCGCGGGCGCGGGCCGTCCGCGCCCTGGCCGTCGCCGGGGTCGAGTCGAGCCTCGTCAATGCCGGCCTCAAGGCGGTCATCGGGCGCTCACGCCCCGACCGCAGCGCTCTACGGGTGGTCGACGGCGGGGTGCCGGTCCGCGAGCCGAAGACGAGCAGTTTCCCCAGCGGCCATACCCTGGCGGCTTTCTGTGCGGCGACGGTGATGGGCGAGCGGGGTGACCGCGCGGGCAACGCCCTGCTCTTTACCAGTGCAGCACTGGTAGGGGTCAGCCGGCTCCATCTCCGGGCCCACCATGCCTCCGACGTCGTCGGTGGGGCGGCCATCGGCGTCGCGTTGGGCCTGGTGGGCAGGCGGCTGGTCTGACCGTCCTGGCGGAATGGAACCACTCACCCCGGGGTTGGACGGGCATGGAAGCTCGCCGAACCTTTGCCGTGACCTGGGACTATCGATGTCCTTTTGCCAGGAACGGCCATGAGCACCTCCTCGACGGGCTGGAGGCCGGCGCCCCGTGGGACGTGGAGTTCGTGCCGTTCTTCCTCAACCAGTCCCACGTGCCCGAGGGCGGCGTCCCGGCCTGGGAGGATCCGGCCCACCAGCCGGACCTGCTGGGCCTCGCCGCCGGTGTCGTGGTCAAGGAGCGGTTCCCCGAGCACTTCTGGGCCGTGCACCGCTCGCTCTTCGCGGCCCGCCACGACGAGGGCGGTGACCTCCGGGTCCGGGCAGTCGTGCGCGGTGCGCTGGCCCGGGCGGGTGCCGACGCCGATGCCGTCCTCGCCGAGGTGGAGTCCGGCTGGCCGGCGAAGATCGTCCGCGACGAGCACGAGCGAGTTGTCGACCAACTCGAGGTGTTCGGGGTACCGACCTTCATCGTCGGTGACAGCGCGGTGTTCGTCAGGCTGATGAGCCGCCCTGATGGGGATGCAGCCCGTGCGCGCGCCACCGTCGACCGCATCCTCGAGTTGATGACCGACCAACCCGAGATCAACGAGTTCAAGCACACCCGACTGACCCGTTGAGGGACGGTCAGACCCGCCGGCCTTGGTCGGACGGAGGCGGCCCGGCCTACGGCCACCGGCCCCGGCCGGGGCGGCGCTCAGATGCCCACCGTCGAGGCCAGTGCTCCGACCGACGCCTTGATCTGGTCGGCCGTGCCGAACGGCGCGCCGCAGAAGTCGGTGGCGCCGATGTCGGCCAACTGCCGGACCCTGGCCTTCACCTCCGCCTCCGTGCCGACAATGGCCACATCGGCCGGGCCGCCGGCGCCTTCGCGGTCGAGCATGGCCCGATAGGAGGGCAGGTTGCCGTAGATGGAGAAGACCTCGGCGGCCTTCTCCCGGGCCGCAGCGGCATCGTCGGTCACGCACACCGGCAGCCCCACCCCGATCCGGGGCTCGGGGCGGCCGGCCCCAGCGGCCGCCGCCCGGATGGTCGGGACGATGTGGGACTCGACGGTGGCCGGCCCGGTCATCCAGGTCACCGTGCCCGTCGCCATCCGCCCGGCGATCCCGAGCATGGTGGTCCCGAGGGCTGCGACCAGCACGATGGGGGGCGGGGCGTCGATCTGCAGCGGTCCGAACGTGGAGGCGCTGAGCGTCTCGCCGACGAAGGACACCTGCTCGCCCTCGAGGAGCGGCATCAGGATGGAGAGGTACTCCCTCATGTGGCGGGCGGGCTTCTCGAACGACAGCCCGAAGACGTTCTCGATCACCAACTGGTGGGACAGCCCGATGCCCAGGGTCAACCGACCACCGGTCGCCGCCTGGACGGTCAGGGCCTGACCGGCCAGCATCACCGGGTGCCGCGGGTAGGTGGGGACGACGGCAGTGCCCAGATCGATGTCCGGCACCTCGCGGCCGATGGCCGCCAAGGCGGTCAGGGCGTCGTAGCCGAAGATCTGCGACGACCACGCCATCTCGATGCCGGCGTCGCGTAGGCCGACCACCTGCCCCACCATCTCCTCGAACGGCTTCTCGGTGTCGAACATCACGCCGATGCGCATTGCGCCTCCCCTTCGTGGCGGTCGAACCCGGCCAGCGCCCGGCGTGGGCCATGGCCTGCCACCAGCGGCCCACCGTACCGGGCGGCCCGGCTCCACGCATGCGGCGCGGCGGGTACCAACGTGAAAGCCGGCCGCGAGTCGGGCAGAATACCCTCATGTCCGTAGCCATCGTCATGGGAAGTTCGTCCGACGCGTCGATCATGGACGACGCCGTCCAGACCCTCCGGACCTTCGCGGTCCCGGTCGAGGTCCGGGTGCTCTCGGCCCACCGGACGCCGGACGACGCCATCGCCTTCGCCCGTGGCGCGGCCGACTCCGGCATCAAGGTGATCATCGCCGCGGCCGGTGGGGCCGCCCATCTGGCCGGTGTGCTGGCGGCAACCACGCCGTTGCCGGTGATCGGTGTGCCGGTGGCCCTGGCCACGCTCGACGGCCTCGACTCGCTGCTGTCCATGGTCCAGATGCCCAAAGGCATCCCGGTGGCCACCGTCGCCATCAACGGAGCACGCAACGCGGCGCTGCTGGCCGTCAGGATCGTGGCGATCTCCGACCCGCGGTTGACCGTCGAGCTGGCGCGTTACTCCCAGGAGCTGGCCGAGCAGGTGCGTGACCAGGACGCCGAGATGGTCGCCCGCTACAAGCGGGGTTAGGACGCGAGCAGCCGGCGCCGGCCCGACCCGCTTGCTCAGGCGGGCGCCCACGGCGGGGCGAGCCCCGCCACCGCGTCCTCCAGCGACACGCCGAAGGGGATGACCGCCATCACCGGGATGTCCACCCCGTTGGCCACGTACCGGCCCACGTGGGCCCTGCACTCGTCGAACGACCCGTGCACGATGAGCGCGTCCACCAACTCGTCGGGGATGGCCGCCACCGCCCCCTTGCGATCGCCGGCCTCCCAGGCGGACCACATCGGCTCCAGCTCCGGCCCCCGCCCCAACCATCGGTGGAACGCCGCGTAGACACCCACGTTCAGGTAGGCGGCGATCATCCGACGGCCCACGGCGCGCACCGCGTCGGCGTCCTCGGAAGGGATGACGAAGATCCGGGCGGCGACCGGGCAGTCCGCTCCCAGTTCCGGCTTCACCGTCGCCACGTCCTCGGCGGACAGCCAGTTGAGGATGGCGCCATCGGCCTCGCGTCCGGCCAGCCGCAGCATCCCCGGCCGGAGTGCCGCCAGGAAGATCGGCGGCGGGTGCTCCACCGGCCGAGCCAGCCGGAAACCCCGCACGGTGAAGGTCTCGTACTCGTGTTCCACCTTCTCGCCGGCCAGGGCCGACCGGAGGAAGCGGATCGTGTCGCGGACCCGTTTGTAGGGCTCGTCGAATTCGATCCCGTTCCACCTGCTCACGATCACGTCCGACGAGGTGCCCAGGCCGAACGTGAAGCGGCCCGGTGCCGCCTCGGCCAGGGCCGCGACACTCTGGGCCAGCAGGGCCGGCCCCCGGGTGAACGCCGGAATGATGGCGACCCCCAGCCGAAGCGACGGCGTCCATGCCGAGGCCAGGGCGAGCGGGGTGAACCCGTCGACGCCGTCGGTCTCCGCCGACCACACGTCGGTGTAGCCGAGGCGAACCAATTCCTCGTACCACCTGCGGTGATCCTCGAGAGTGACCCCGTCGAAGGGGATCGTGATCCCGTGACGCGGTCCGGTCGGCGCTCCTGTGTTCCCATCGGTCATGGCCCCCGTATTACACCCTTCGGGCACGCTGAAGGCATGAAGACCGATCGCAGGCGTCGATTCCCGGGCCCCCAGCCCGAACTCCCCCTGGGGGAACCACCACCGGGGGGAGCGGCCCGACCGTCGGGCGACCGTGGGAAGCAGGCCGACCGCGCCGGCGGCGCCCCGGCCGGCGGCTGGCGCCTCGATGACGACACCCGCCGGATCGGTCTCCAGGGGATCGCCGCCGCCCGGGCCCTCCTCACGACGGCTCCTCAGGGGCGTGGCCGACCCGCCGGCCGGGGCCGGGGACCGGCCGGGCGCGCCGCCTGACGGTCGGCGACGCTACGGTCGAGGCATGCCGACCGTTGCCGAGCACCTCGACTACCCCCCCGACGCCAAGCTGCTGATCCTCAACTGCGCCGATCTCGGCTTGTGCCATGCCTCCACCGTCGGCGTCTACGACGCGCTCCGCGAGGGGATCGGCACCAGTGCGTCGCTGATCGTCCCGGCCCCGTGGGCCCGGGAGTCGGCCTCACGGTTCCGGGGCGATGACGTGGGGGTCCGGCTGACGCTCAACGCGGAGCATGACCTGTACCGTTGGGGCCCGATCACCCAGGCGCCCTCGCTCCTCGACGGTGACGGGGGCTTCCCACGCACGGTCTCCGACGTCTGGGACCACGCCGACCTCGACGAGGTCCGCCGGGAGTGCCGGGCCCAGGTGGAACGGGCGGTCCTGTGGGGGTTCGATATCAGCCACCTCGACGCCCACCTCGATGCCCTGCTGATGCGCCCCGAGTTCTTCGACATCTACCTCGAGCTGGCAGTGGATTTCGCCCTGCCGCTACGTGTGCTCAGTGCCGAGGCGGAGCCCAATGTGGGCTTTCCGGTCCGGCAGCTGGCCGCCGCCGAGGGCGTTCTGTTCGCCGATCGCTACGCAACCCTCCCCCCGCGGGACACCCGCCAGGCCTTCCTCGATCTGGTCGCCGGCCTCGAACCGGGACTCACCGAGGTCACACTGCGCCCCGCGATCGACACCCCCGAGCTGCGGGCAATCACCGGCGACTGGGAGGCCCGGGTGGCCGACCATGTGCTCCTGGTCGCCGATCGCGGTCTGGACCGGGCGATCGCCGAGGCCGGGGTCACGCTCATCGGGTACCGGCCGCTCCACGAGGCGATGCGTCGCCGCTGACGGCCGGACGGCGCCGGTATCCTGAGGGACCACCGATGGGAGCTGCCGTGGCCGAGGGAGAACAGTCGAGAGTCAGGGGAGGCACCGCGCCGTCGACGCCGACCGTGCCCGCCGCACCGCCTCCACCCGTTCTCCGGCCGTTTCAGCTCGAGGGCCTCTTGCTCCTCGACGCCGCCGGCAACGACCCGGTGACCATCGACCGCCTCATCTTCGACGACGACGGGGTGGGCGTGGTCCGCCGCCACGGCGATTCGCCGCGGGTGCTTCCCTGGTCCTCGATGACGACCCACGTGGTCGAGCCGTGGGCAGGCGGGTTGATCCCCGAATGGTGGGTCGACCCGGAGCTCAACAGCGATGCACCACCGGAGGTGCAGACCGGGGTGGTCACCGACCCCGATGCCACCAGTCGTTCCCTGCCCCATGCCGAGCCCGGCGCCCTCATCAGCATTCAGACCCCCACGGGCACCTTCCGTTTCCTCCTGCCCGGGTGGGATCCGGCCGAGCTGTCCGACCGGATCGCGGCGTTGGCGGTGAGCCACCAGGGGCCGTCGGGAGTCACGTCCGTGACCACCGTGATCGGCTCGGACCGCAGATCGCGGCGTGGCCGGGGGACCCCCACCGGCGAACCGGTCTCCACCTGGTCGAAGGTGCATCCCTACCTGGTGGTCGCCCTCCTCGTGTTCATCGGGGCAGCGGTCACGCTCATCCTCCTCCAGAGTGCGGGCGCCATCCACCTCCCCTTCCTGGGCGGCGCCAACCCCGGGTCGCTCGGACCGCTCAGAACTCGGTGACCGCAGCGATGCGCCGGCGCAGGCCCTGATACTCGGGAGTATTGGTGGCGGGCAGCAGCGCCATCATCACCCCCATCGAACCCGACACCTTCATCCGTCCCTGCATGAAGGCCACGTTGGGGTCGAGATCACCCCGCTGTACCGCCACGGCGTCGTCCCACACCAAGGTGAGGGTCACGTCGGGATCGTCGACCGCACCGAGAGCGCTGTCGCGGAGGCGGCCGTCCTCGAGGACCCAGTAGTAGGAGATGTCGCCGTCGGGCCCGCCGGTGATCTCGTACTGGAGCCGGGCAGACAGGCCAGGGCGCTCGGGCTGGTCGGCCGCCAGTGCCCGGGTCTCGTCGAACCACTCCGCGGAAAGCCACTTGCTCACGGCACTCCCCAACTCGCTGTCGTCGCCCGCCCGATGCTACCGGTGGTGCAGGGCGCCTGTGGGATGCGCGCCGGCTACCCGTGGCGGACGATCCCGGGGATCGCCGAGAACAGGTCCGTCTCGACCTTGCCGTCGGTTTCGGGCACGACCACCGAGCCATCGGCCGCCTTGACCAGGGCCAACCGATAGTCGTCATGGGGATGGACGGTGCGCATCACCTCGGGCGGCAGCCCGAACCAGAACCGCGAGTTGGGGTCCACCTGGGTGGCATGGGCCAGCAGGGCCTCGCGGCGCACGTCGGCAACGGCAGAGATGTCGACGCTGGCGGTGGCGACCTCGTCGGGGACGCCTTCCCACCGACTGCGCCACGCATCGTCGAACGGGGACTCGAGGCCCAGCTCCTCGAACTTTTCGTGGATCTCACGGAAGCGGGCCACCGAGAAGACCGTGTAGTACAGCTTGGCGGGCTGCCACGCCTTGCCGGCGCCCGGGTAGCGATCCGGGTCCCCGGCCGCCCGGAAGGCGGCCACCCCGATGTCGTGGACGCGGAGGTGGTCGGGGTGCGGATAGGAACTCTGGTCGTCGCCGTAGACGACCATCACCTGTGGCCGTGTGCGGCGGACGACGGTCACCAGGCGCTCCACCGCCTCCTCGAGTGGGGCATGGGCGAAGCAGCCCGGGTTGGCATTGGCCTCGGACCCGGCCATCCCCGAGTCGCGGTAGCCGAGCATGACCACCTCGTCGTAGCCGATGATCTCGGCGGCCCGGTCCAGCTCCTCCTGCCGCACCTCACCGATCCGTCCGCGGACTTGAGGGGTGTCCAGGGCGGGATTGAGGATCTCCCCCTCCTCGCCCCCGGTGCAGCAGACCAGGACGGTGTGGATCCCTTCGGCATGGTAACGGGCGACGGTCCCCGCCCCCTTGGAGGCTTCGTCATCAGGGTGGGCGTGGACGGTCAACAGGCAGAGCGGCTGAGGCATGCCGATCACGCTACCGGGCAGGAAACCCCTAAGCTTCAGGGCGAAGCACGAGGAAGGATCTACCACCATGGGCGTCTTGAAGCGAATGTCCGGAATTCTCCAGGCAAAGACCAACAAACTGCTCGACAAGGCCGAGGATCCGCGCGAGTCGCTCGACCTCTCGTATCAGAAGCAGCTCGAGAGCCTCCAGAAGGTCCGTCGAAGCGTGGCCGACGTGACCACGGCGAAGAAGCGGATCGAGTTGCAGGCGACCCAGCTGCAGCAGCAGGCCGACAAGCTCCAGCAGCAGGCCAAGGC
>ODAK010000342.1_pt1 | contig 53480 bp, 38 predicted proteins | sample 1539591 | NCBI WGS metagenome assembly ODAK01 (sample SAMEA3539303, study PRJEB22396) | soil metagenome | biome: tundra; feature: field; material: soil | place: USA | collected 2010-05 | depth 0.15 m
GAAATGAGACTATGAAATGCCATACGAACCCCTTGACAAGCATAGGAGCATCGTTATGCGCGGCCAGAGACGCAACGCGCACCGATTCATGCTCACTTCAAGTAGTCAGCACGATGCTGCCCGACGGTTGCCAGGATCTAGATCGCGAAGGCCGTCCTCAATCAGGCCGGCCACAGTCGCCAATGACGGCCTGGACGCCAGAACCGTCACTGGGGCAGCCATCCGCTGCCTGCCGTCCACGGCGCCAAGACCCTGGCCGCGCCGACCGGCGCGCGTGCTCCGCGCCGAGGTGCGCCGCGGCGCACAGGAAGCGCACTCCGGCGGCAAGGGTGCCCGTGCCCGGCGCGCACTGGCGCCGCGCCCGCGCTGCAGGCTCAAGCCGACAGCGCGCAGAGCCGCGCCGCGCACCGGGACCATGTCGCCCAAACCACACTCCACGACCCAGGCGCCGACCGGATGACAGGCCCTGCTGACCGCCTGTACCAGCGGCAAGAGTCAGCCGCGGAACCACACCGCCGCAGAGCCAGCAGGGCCCGCACACTGACGCGAGGCAAGTGTCACAGGCAGCGACATAGAAGCATCCTGCCTGGTCACGAAACCCGAGGCCGTCCCAGCGTCCGGCCGCCGCAGGCCGTGCCAGCAATCCTCGCCGGCGGCGGGGCCGTATCCGGACTGAGCTACGGGACCTCGCGCCGCTGCCGTTGCGGTACTTTGCTGCTGTACCAGGCCCCCGAACTATCGGGCTCATGATTTCGAATTATGTCCCTGAGCTGCGGTGGAGCTACGGGGATTCGAACCCCGGACCTCTTGCATGCCATCCAGTGGCAACCCGTCCACCCGCGTGTATAGGCGCAGGTCACCGTCCCAGGACGTCCGCACGAGTCCACCGGAATCCAGGCCTGTTGCGGTACTTTCCTGCTGTACGACCCGATGCCCCCTCCTCCACGAGCTGAGCGCCCGGACGCCCACTACCCGCGCCGCGTATCGCAGCGCCGAGCCGTGCCTGGGCCAACGCCCTGAGATCCCCTGCCCTCATGCTCCGACCTTACTCATCTGCCGAATAGCGGATGGTGCCGAGCTGCGTCTGGAGCGCCTCAGGCCGACGACCTAACCGACATGAACGATCAAGATTGACCCGAAATTGGAAGCTCCGCCGCCCGGCTGGCTACTTCAATGTCGGCGTTAGCCCGTGCTGGAGATCATGGGATATTTGGCAAGCCGGGATCATAGTCGTAATGATGCTGGGAACACACCCAGAGGAAGTCGCCAGAAGGCGACACAACGCGGCGCAAGCCACCGAACGCCCGCTTGTAGTCGTGTCCAAACAGCCAGACTCGGACGGCGCGGAGCGCCTGGCCTTCGGCGTGAGTGAGCTGACCGGCGACGTCGGAGTCATCGAAATCACTTTCGCCTCCCAGTGCTTGACTGGGGAGCTCCTTAACTACGGTCTGCATCAGGTCAAGTTCTTGCTGAGCAGCCTTGAGTTGCTCCGGGCTCAACATGACGCCTGCTACGGAGGCGGCGACCGGTACCACTAGTCGCAGAGTCTTGAAGACGAGCCCCATGTAGGGGCCGATCCGGACGAGCCATGCCCAGGAATGATCAACGGAATAGCTGGCTGAAGGCCAAGGATGCCATTGGCCCGGATGCTCACACCACAGTACAAGGCGGTAACGTCGCCGTCGGTAGAACCTAAGCAGGGGCCGCGTTTCACGCGAGAGTGTGAACAAGCGCGGACAGTCAGTGACCTCTGTGCTGACCACACGCAGAACGCTACGCACGGACTGCGCGGTCTCAGCAGCTTGACGCTCAAGTCGATCGACCCCAGATGCCACGGTGGCGATCTGGCGGTGCATTCGTTCAAGTTCAGGCTGCAGAGGAACGTTCGACAGGGTAAATCCGGTAAGCAGCCCGGAAACATCGTGCTCAGTAACGCAATCCAAGCATTGGTATTTAGTTAGCCCTTTTTCTCGCCAGCGCAACAGACCATCGAGTGGAAATTTCCCCTGGCACGCCATTCCATCCGCGGCGCGTGTCGGGCAGGGAATAAACAGCTGATAACTTAGACCCGGCCAGCGGGTAGAGATGAGATGTTCGACGCTGTCACGTAGAACGTTGAAGAACAGATCTGGGGATGGAGCGCGGACTTCTACAGTGAGTTCGCCGGGAGAACGCTGTTCCATAAGCGCTTCGGATGCGTAGGCGGCATTCGGGTGACGCAGGAAAACGCCACTGCGCCAGTACATGCCGGTGGAGGCACGATATTGGCGAACGGTCAGCCACGCGATGAGTCCGGGGGCAGGGTCGCTGAGCTGGCAGATCATGGCCAATGTACGGATCGCGCTAGGCGGCGCGGTCCCCGTATCCCAGGGTAGGTTAGGACGATCGTGGGGCACAAGCTGGGCAACTAGGCTGCTGTTCTCGTGATCTTCGAGACGATAGGAGACGTCGAATTTTTCCATCAACCGCAAGAAATAGCGATGGTATTTGACAGGGTACCCAGATCCGTCCGCCTTATCCTGCCATATCTCCCTGAGACGCAAATGGTTAAGTACGCCGTCAGCCCGTCTCGTCTCCTTATCCTCAAGAACGTAGCTGATCGCCTTAGTGAGCCATTCGGGCTTGAGGACGACAATATCCTTGAGGCCTTCGTCCTCGCCGTAGTAGATAATCTGGCCAAGGTCGTGCAACAATTCGGCGAGAGTAATAATCTCTTTATCGGCGACCCCGTGACGCTGGCAAACTCGAACGAACTCCTCATAGGAAATTTGCGGTTCGGTCTTCGCGCGCGCGAGGATCTCCTCTCGGGCCGCGATCCATCGCCGGTTGATCAACTGGCCCATCTGAGGTAGCAGGGCCGCCTGCTGAGCGATCTCCTCGCGGAGTTGGACGATTCCGCTGCAGGTACGATTGTCTATCTCGTGCTGACCAGTAAGCATGCGCGCGAAAGCATCCTGAAGCTGGGGGTAATCCAACTCCGGATGACGTTCGTCGCAGTGTGTGGCGACAACCAGGGTGCGAGCGTCGTCGCCGACTCGTAGCCGGATGCGGCGCAGCCAGCCCTCGACCTCGTTTTGTTCTTGACCCTCACGGGCATTCCATACGACCAAATAGAGAGCGCGTCGGCTAAAGAAGAACTGATGAGTGATTCGGTACACTTCCTGGCCACCGAAGTCCCACGTCCTTATGGTCATATCTAGATTTAGATGTGGGTGGCGAAGAATGAGCGGATGGATTTCGATGCCATGCGTGGTGGGCCTTCCCTCAATAAAGCCTCTTTCCCGCAGCGCAGCCACCAGCGACGTCTTGCCGACGTTACCTTCACCGACCAAGATTATTTTGGCTTCGTACTGCGGATCGGCATCTTTCAGACTCGCGAGATAGGTAGCGAGCGCAGCCGCACCTCGGAGAATCAATTCTGGGAGAGGATCCATCAGCGGGTTTCGTGCAAGACCCAGCGTTAGGCCTGCTCCAAGCTGGGCGGCAAGCTCACGGGGAATCTCGGTCAGCTGATTGCCGTTTAGGTGTAGCTCTTGGAGACTGGTGAGCTGGCCGATCCAGGGCGGCAGGCTGGTCAGACGGTTGTCGTCCAACCACAGTCCTTGAAGCCTGGTTAGCTGGCTGAGTTCGGAGGGCAGCTCGGCCAGCTGATTACCGTTAAGCCGCAACTCCCGCAAATTCCTGAGCAGACCGATCCACGTTGGCAGACCAGCCAGCTGGTTACCACCAAGGCGCAGCCTCTGGATCCTGGTGAGCTGGCCGAACTCGGGCGGCAACTTGATCAACTGGTTGCTGTCGAGCCGCAGCCCTTGGATCCTGGTGAGCTGGCCGAACTCGGGCGGCAACTTGATCAACTGGTTGCTGTCGAGCCGCAGCCCTTGGATCCTGGTGAGCTGGCCGAACTCGGGCGGCAACTTGATCAACTGGTTGCTGTCGAGCCGCAACTCCTGGAGACCCGTGAGCTGGCCGAACTCGGGCGGCAACTCCATCAGCTGGTTGCCTTCGAGCCGCAGGCCCAGGAGGTTGTTGAATTCGCCGATCCACGATGGCAAGCTGGTCAGCCGGTTGCCATCCAGGCGCAGTCCACGGATCCTGCGGAGCTGGCCAAACTCTGAGGGCAGCTCAGCCAACTCATTGCCGTCCAGCCGCAGCCTGGTCAAGCTGACGAGCTGGCCGATCCACGATGGCAGCTCGGTTAGCTGATTACCGTCTAGCCGGAGCTCTTCCAGACCAGTGAGTTCGCTGAGTTCCCTCGGAAGCTTGGTCAGCCCCCGTCTTGATAGATCAAGCCGTCCGGTTCGTCGCGCTACTTCCAGTAAATCGCCACGTAGCGGCTCATTTCCGTCTAAGGTCACAATATGGCTCACATAGCTTGTCGGGCAACTCTGGCTTCGCAATGATATACGGCGAGGGCCCCTAATTCGTGCCAGATATGAACTCATCCAGGCGCTGGGGGTCTGGCTCGACGCGGTGGGCCTCTTCCAGTTCCTCCCATGTATCCCAGTCGCACGGGTCGCTCATCTTGATCACCCTGACACCATGTGAGCGGCCCACCCGGCATGCCTCGTCGATCGTTACCCTGACCGCTTCCTCCTGGTCAGCCGGGACGTGGAATATGACGTAGGCATGCGTGGCGCTCCTCAGGTGCGCGAGTGCCTCGTAGACGGCCGTTACGTCGATCGCGTCGAACGGCTTGACCTCGAAGGTCACGACCTCCATGTACTTGCCGGGCAGGTAGCAGTAGGTCCGCACCGCAACACTGACCAGGTCGGGCCGGGTCCACCGGCCGCCGGTGATCCTACGGCCCTGCGCCGCGGTGATCTCCATGGCCAACGGCCCGATCTGGCGTTCCTTCGCCCAGAACGTCTCCAGCGTGTCCCGGATCGCCGGATACAGCTCCACCTCACGGACAGAGGCGAGTGCGGCCTCGCCTACCAATTCCGCCTCGACATCCGCCTCTGAACTAAGGTCCTCCGCCGGGTGCACGCGGCGTACCGCGCCGCCGCGGCCGCGGGCCCGCGCGATCGCGCGGGCCTCAAGCAGCGAGTCACGAGCATACCAGTACCTGTGCTGGCTCCACCCCCAGCGTGCGCATCAGCGCTGTGTTCCCAATGGCCGAGCCGTCGTCAGGCACCAAGCCAAGCAGACGTGCCCGATCCGCACCGTGATCCTCGCTCATGGCCGGAAGGATAGCCCTGACACCAAATTTACGCATTCATTATCGCCATTCGGCTCACCCTGCCGTGGAGGGGCATTGCATACAAAAACCTGGCCCGCGTGCCTGAGCTGCCGAACCTGAGCAGGATCACCGCGCATACCGAAGGCAGGCTCAGCATGCGCTTGTGGTTCGCCGTACAGTTGGCGATCAGTATTCCTGTCATCCGCCAGATCCGGCGAGGCATAACTATGCACTCGGCTGATGCAGAGAACGCACGGTTCTGCCGCTAATGGTGTGCGTTTGCGGAGGTCCCGCAACGAGAGGTACTGAGAACGCCTACCGTGGCGGATGCATGGTCAATACGACGACGGGAGGACGGGCCTATGTCACATGTACGACGCTTCGACCACGTCGGCCTCACGGTCGCAGATCTCGACGTCGTGACCGCCTTCTTCGTGGCGCTGGGCCTGGAGGTCGAGGGCAGGACCTTCGTCGAGGGCGAGTTCTTGGACACGGTCTGCGGCATTCCCGACTCCCGCACCGAGATCGTCATGCTGAAGCCGCCCGACGATGGCACCCGCCTGGAGCTCTCGAGCTTCGTGCGACCCGACTCCGTGCCGGGCTCACCGGCCGCCATGGCCAACGAGCTGGGATTGCGCAACGTGGCCTTCGAGGTCAACGACCTGCAGGCGGCTGTCGATTGGGCAGCTACCGAGGGCTATGGACTGGTCGGTGGCATCGGCGAGTACGAGGGCGCCTGGCGGATGGCCTACGTCCGGGGGCCGGAAGGGATCATCGTCTCGCTGGCCGAGCGCATCGGCTGAGCCTCACAACGCCCGCATCTGCCGCCGACAGAGCGATCTTGCGGGCCTGCGAGGAGGGTGAATACGGGCTGGCTAATTCACATAGGGCCTACGCTAGCTTCCGCTTTCCCGGCCCAGTCGACGAGGTTGCTGCGGGTGGTCAGGGTGTTGCGGTGGTTGGGGCCGAGCACCCGCTCTTGCATGGGTAGCAGCGCGGCGTACTGGTCCCGGGCCGCGGCCGGATCCCCCGCTTCTCCGGTCCAGGAGGCGAGGTGGCTGCGGACGGTGAGGGTGTGGCGGTGCTCGGGGCCACGGATCCGCTCGCTGACTGCCAGTAGGGCCGCGTACTGGTCCCGGGCTGCGGCCGCATCGCCTGCGCCGCCGGTCCAGAAGGCGAGGTGATCGTGGGCGATCAGGGTGTCGGGGTGGTCGGGGCCGAGCACCCGTTCTCGTATGGGTAGCAGCGCGGCGAACTGGTCGCGGGCGCTTGCTGGATCTCCCGCCTGCCCGGTCCAGCGGGCAAGGCTGTGGCGGATGTACAGGGTATCCGGGTGCTCTGGGCCTAGGACTCGCTCGAACACGGGCAGCAGGGCTGCGAACTGGTCGCGTGCCCCGGAGACGTCCTTCGCCCCTCCTGTCCAGCGGGCGAGGCCTGCGCGGTTGTTCAAGGTGCGGGGGTGTTCGGGTCCGAGGGCCCGTTCGGCGACAGGTAGCAGCGCGGCGAACTGGTCGCGGGCCCCGGTCTTATCTCCTGCCTCACCCGTTGACCAGGCGAGGCCCTCGCGGACGGCGAGGGTGTCGAGGTGGTCAGCGCCGAGCACTCGCTCAAAGATGGGCAGCAGGGCTGCGAACTGGTCGCGTGCCCCGGCCGCGTCTCTCGTCGCTCTGGTCATGCTGGCGAGGTTGGCGCGGACGGCGAGGGTGCGGGGATCCTCGGGGCCGAGGGCCCGTTGAACAATGGGCAGCAGCGCTGCGGCCTGGTCGCGGGCCGCGGCGGGATTCCCTGCCTGGCCAGTCCACCGGGCGAGGTTATTGCGAGTGACCAGGGTATCGGCGTGCCCGGGGCCAAGGGCACGCGACCGAGCGTCAACGATGCGGCGGGATAGGTCCCGCGCGGCGGCAGGGCTGCCGCTGTGGCCGAGATACTCTGCGGCCCGCGCCATGCCGCCGCTGTCATCAGCCAAGGCGGCTTGAGCGTGGGGGAGCAGGAGGGCAAACACCGGCCAGGTCTGCGGCGCATCGGTGCTGGCCGGGATCGCCGCCTCGATCACCGCGGCGGCGGCCTGCCGCCACTGCGCGAGTAGGTCACCGGCCATCTGATCCACCGTCACCGCCCGCACCAGCCGGTGCACCGATACGAGCCCGTCGCCCGCCGGGGTGACCAGGGAGTACCGGCGCAGCGCGGCGATCGCGTCATCGGCGGCCAGCATGTCATCCAGCAACAGCCCCAGCGCAGGCGCCACCCCGGCGCCGAACTGTCCGGCCAGTCCGGAGCGGGGCTGGAGAATCAGGGACAACGGGACCGGCTCGGGCGCGCAGCACGCCAGCAGTCGCAGCAGACCGACCGCAGACGGCGCGGACTGTTCCAGCCGGCCGAACGCCAGGGACCAGGTAGTCGCCACTGTTCCGCTGTACCCGGTCGGCTCGCCGCGGCGGAGCATGTCGGGCCGCCGTTGCTTGAACAGGCCCAGATACCTCGCCAGGGTGCCGCCGGTAGCCAGGATGTAGGCGGCAGCCTGCGCCAGAGCGAGCGGCAGGCCGTCCAGCTCGCTTGCCAGTTCCCGGGCGGCCTGTTGGTCCGAGTCGCTGGTGCGGGTGATGAGGAAGTCTGCGGCGACATCGGTGTCCAGGACCGGCACCGCCAGGGACTGGCCGTGCGGCCAGTCCGGGTTTTGGCTGGTGATCAGTATTCGGCCGGGCCCGGCCGGGGGCAGGAATCGTTCGACGGATGCCAGGTCGGGCGCGTTGTCGAACACCAGCAGCCACCCGGCTGAGAACCCGGTGAGCACGTTGTGAGCCCCCGCCACCGGGTCCTGGGTGCCACCGACGTCCTGGAGTCCAAGCTGGGCGGCTAGTTCACCGAACTCAGCGGCCAGCACGGCCGGGTTCTCGGCGGCGAACTGCCAGGCCAGCCCAACCTCGTCCAGGTGGTCATGGGCATACTCCACTGCGACGCTGGTCTTCCCGGCGCCCCCCAGCCCGCACAGGGCCACCATCCGCGGCCGGAGGCCAGCGCCGCTGGTCAGCCGCACATGGAGGCCGGTGAGCAGGTCATCCCGGCCGGCCAGGCACCCCGGCCGTGGCAGCAGCCGCACCGGCTTGCCCACCGTCACCGGGGCAGCTGACGCCTTCGCTGCGACCTCTCTAAGGAGCGGCTCGATCTTCTCGGCCGCCTCCGGCAGGCCCAGCACACGAAGCGCCCGGCTGGCGTTGTCGACCGCCCGGAGCGCGTCAAACTCCCCAATGTCGGAGGTCCCCGGATGCGAGAGGGGATCCCGGATTGTCTTGATCTCCCTGGCGTACGACACCACCTGCCTCTTCAACTGGTCTACCTGCTCCGGCGGAAGACCCTGCACCGGAGCCAGGACGCTGAAGTAGTTGTTCAGGAGCAGCGGAAAGTGACTCACATCCAGATAGTCGAAGACGTCTTGATGGGGGTGGGCAACGACACCGGTGACAGCGGACCTGGCAGCGGCGCTGACGATGTCATCCCACTTGCTGAACTGTGACGTCACGCGGTTCTCATAGCCATCGGGGTAGGCCGCTTGCATGCCGGACCGGATCCGGTCGACGACCGCGTTCCGGTAGATCCGCTGGATCGCTTCGTAGACCAGTGCGTTGCAGGAAGTCATAACGCCTCGTAAGACTCCGCAAATGCTGGCGTCGCGGGCGCGGCACCGTAGCCAGCGTACGACGATCGAACTTGCCGGGTTCACATGCCGACGCAATCATCGGGCGGTCTGCCTGACCCGCATGCATCGCACTTCTGCCAATCAGTACTGCCGCACCGAACCGACGGCTCGTTCGGCGCACTTATTTGGCCGACTTATCACTTTCGGCAGTGTTCCGGCCATCATGGACGTTTCACGGCACGATAGCGAGCTGGTCTGGACATTTATGCACCGAGTCCCGGGAACGCACTCACGTGCCGTTGCGACACGAGGTCGCACTATGCGAGGGAACTCGCGGATTGGAGGGCCGAATATGTCGGTCGCGCCTCGCCGTCCGAATCGATACTGGGATTTGGTGGCGCCGGGCGGACCGCTATGGCCTTTCGCGGGTAGGACAGCCGCAACCCGGCTGGCTGCCATCTGTGCCACCGTCGCCGTGAACCCGGCGCTCCTGTCAGCCGCCTGCCCGTCCCTTCGCCCGCGGCGCTCCCCCGAGCCGGATCGGCGCACCTGCCACGCGCCGGCCCGCGCCAGCGCTGCAGCCAGCGCGCCCTGCTCTCGCGCCGATGTGTGCCGCAGCGCGGACTAGGCGCAGCGCGATGGTGAACTGGCCGCGCGCGGCGCGACCTCGACGCAGTGGCGCCGCAGGCTCAGCGCCCCGGCACGCAGGCACGCAGGCACGCAGGCACGCGCCGACCCTACGTCCTGCACCGTCGGCGCCGAACAGCATGACCACTGCAGCCCCGACCTTCCGCACAGGCGGCAAGGGTCACCCGGCAGAACCCGCGCCGCAGGGCAGCCGGCAGGGCCGCACACTAACAGCGGGACAAGTGTCACGGGCAGCGAAAAATGAGCATTCTGACTGGTCAGGAGACCCTGCGCCCCCTGAGCGCCTGGCCACGGCAAGGCCATGCCAGCAGCCCTCGTCGGTGGCGGAGCCTTATCCGAATTGGCGTACGAGACCTCACGCCGCTGCCGTTGCGGTACTTTGCTGCTGTACCGGGTCCCTGAACTATCGGGCTCAGGATTTCGAATTACGGCTGTGAACTGCGGTGGAGCTATGGGGATTCGAACCCCAGACCTCTTGCATGCCATGCCTGGCGATTCTATCTGGCCACGTCGCCCTGGGTCCGATACCGGGAGGTCAAGCCGATACCAGTGTCTGGCTGCGGCTGGCTCTGACTGGCACAGTCTGAGGGCGTTGTCACTTGGTTAGTCACTGGTATTCCGGGCCGCATGGCACATTTAGGCAGGTTGGAGTCCTGCGGCGTGGTGGCAGTGCAGACAAGCCGTTGCGCCCGTCAACAGTCGAATACCGACCAGCAGATCTCGTTTCGCAACCGCTGATCCGCTAGGACGAGCTCGCGAATCACATCCGGGAGCTGTTCGCGCTGCCAACGGCACTCGAGCCGGCCGGCGCTCTCACCCTCCCGCCCGGGGGCCGCCGCACGCACGGCCTTGATCGCGTAGGCCGCAGCACCAAGCTCGTGTGCGGCGACATGCGCCACCACCGCCGCCTGGCCGGCGGCATATGCGGCGTGCCGAGCGGCTCCGCTCAACTCTCTTGCCGCAGCCATGGCATGGCCACCCGCCGCGCGGGACTGAGACATCCTGATCTCGCCGCACGCCCATGCCCGAATCTGCTCGATCGCCTCGCGGGGCCGCGGGTCCGAGGGCTGCACCGACTCGAAGAGGTGCAGAACGTGCTCCGCGCACGCGGCAGCCCACAAAGCCAGGAGCCGATGGTCGGAGTCCGTAAGCGTCCCCCCACGGCGGATGGTGATGAAGCGGGGGTCGCGATCTTTGGGGAGGATCATGGTGTTGGAATCCCGTGGCGTGGCGTGGTTGGCGTTCTGCTCGGTGTGGTTCAGGCGCCAGGCGTGAGCTCGACGACGTGAACAGGATCAGTCTGTCGTGACGCGTGGAGTTGCGTCATCGATGTGTCGGTCAGGTAGCGGCGGGCGATGACCCACTCGTCGTGCTGATCGCCCAGGACGGCGCCGACGAGACGGGTCACTGCCTTGTCGTTGGGGAAGATGCCGACGACGTTGGTGCGATGCTTGATCTCCTTGTTGAGCCGCTCGAGCGGGTTGTTCGACCAGATCTTCCACCAGTGATCGACCGGGAAGGCAGTGAACGCGAGCACGTCGGGCTTGGCGGCGTGCATGCATGCCGCGGTCTTCGGGAACTGGCCGGCGACTTCGTCCTAGCGGGCCGACGCTTCCTCAGGAGTGGTCTGAGCGAACACGGTCCTGAACGCGGCGGCGACCATCTCGGTCGACGCCTTGGGCACGGTGGCCAGCAGGTTGCGGGCGAAGTGCCCGCGGCAGCGCTGCCACGTCGCACCCTGGAACGACCGTCGGATGTCGCATGCTCCGATAACACGCCTGGGGACTGCGGTGCTCCCTCGTCGTCAGTTCAGCGCTGCACTCTGCACGACGGACTGCATTCGAGCGCGGGCCGAGCCTCAGCGCTCCGCCTCCTCGACGATTCGGGCAAAGTCGTAAGCGCCAGTCAGTAGCAAGCCGTCTATGAGGTCGAGCGTCGTTGCCCGGGTGGCTGCGCCGGACGCCTGGGCGTAGGCCCGCAGGACGAGCTGGCCGATCTCCGGCGCCTGCCCGGCGGCGGCCGTCGAGAGGTCGCCTGCGTCCGCGCCATGGATGTCGAGGAATCGTCGTGTGCATTGGATCACGGGGTCGTCGATGCGGTCAGGCGCCTGGCGCAGGGTGAGCAGTAGCTGCGCAAGCGCATCGCTGAACGACGGTGAGGCGATAAGGGCTGCCAGAAGGTCTGCATAGGGGCGCAGTGTTTGGCCGCGCAACACACCTGCTACCTCGGCTGCTGCCTTTTGGACTTCGGCATCGTTGTCATTCACGAACTGCTGCAGCGCGGCGGTTGCCGCGGCCGTATCGTTGGTGTGAGGCAGACGGTGAGCGCATAGCCTGGCCGCCCCCTTGCGGGTTGCGGCATCCTGACTGTCTTGGGCGGCTCTCAGCAGATGACCGAGCCCAAGGTCCAGCCCCGCAAAGGCTGCCATCCAGCCCCCTGCCTCGCGGACTTCAACATGAGCGGAGCCGAGCATGCGTTGGATGATCGGCTCGATTACCTCCGGTTCCCCAAACCCGATATAGGCCATCAGATCCAGAACTTGGCGGGTCGCCAGCAGCCGATCATCGTCCGCGACAAGGTGCTGAAAGGCGGCGACGGTCTCGGCCCTCGCGAAGCGGAGGCACGCTATCAGGAGATGACCCACGCAAGCTCTGACGGCCACAGTGGGATCTTCGGCCAACTGCGGCAGCGAAGGGGTAACCAGTGCTGTCCGGTGGCCGGTCGCATCGTGGATTACGAGGTCGCCCAGGACGGTGGCCAACTGGCCCCGCGCGCTGTTGAAGCCATAGTTAAAGATGTCGCCACCATAGGCAGATTGCCCGTCGCTCCGCTCCGCCCAGCCGTCCTCTGTCGGGCTGGTGGCGTGCAGCGCGCGGTCCAAGACGATCTCGATGATGTCGTCAGGTATGTCGTCATCCAGGTGATGCCGGAGCGGCCAGCCAAGCCAGTCCTGGTGTTCTTCATTCCCGAGCGAGGCGATGTGACGAATGACGTCGAATGTAAGGGCCGGTTCGATGGGCTCTTGGGTATCGGCCAACGCCTGGAGGATGGCATTGCCGTAGGCCGGATGCGCTTGGTCGGTCAAGCGGAGAGCAAGGCGGGCGAATCGCACCGGATCGGTGGTCGCTTCGGTCCTTAGCACCTGACTCAGTTCGTGGGCACCGCCCGTGAAGGTCGTGTAGTTGGACTGGTCGGTGGAGTGCCGGTCCATCGCGCCGAGCCACTGATCGTCGTTCATGCGACTGGCCGCCGCAGGAGCTATAGGCGGCCCGATGAACCCGCCGTAAACTCCGAGGGGCGCAGGCGGCTGTTCCATCTTGAAGTGTCGGCGTAGCTCGCCGAGTCGTCGCCTACCAGCCTCTGACAGCCTGTCTTCAGCCATTGCAGAGAGCAGGGTGAAGGAGGCCCAGCCGACTGTCTTCCGCCGTTCCCATGATGGCCGCAGGGCTATGACCGCTCGTTCGAGATCCGCAGATGACAGCGACGAGACGTATGGGGTGATGGCCTGGAGCAGCAGGCGGGCCGTCCATACGGAGTTCTCTGTGTAGCCGCTCACGAAACGGTGGTCGCCTTCAAGCAGCAGCTCAGCGGCCCACGCTGCATAGTGCTCGCCCGCGGCGCGAAGCCCCTCGTAGAGCAGCCACTGGGCGCTGTCGTGCAGGTCGGCCGCCAGCTGCTCCAGCACCGACCGGGCCGCCGCAGGATCACGCTGGACCAACTTGCGGATGGCCACCGCAGCCGCCCGCAGGAGGGCATCGTCTAGTTCATGGACCGGGCCGTCGTTAGGCCGCCGATATGAGAAGTGCCGATCGACGATAGGTGGTGTCTGTGGGTCCCCTTCAGTGAGCTGCATTACTTGGCGCATATACGGCAAGAGCAGTTCACAGAACCTCTCCGGCGCTCCCTCAGCACTCTGTGAGGCCAGTTCGAGGGCACTGTGCTCTGTCAATTGCAACGCAGCGACGTGGCCTGCGGCGTCGAGATCGAAGGCCCCTGGCCTGTCCGACAGATAGGCCTGCAGCAACTCCGCGGCCCACTCGGGGCGGCTCTGACCCAGGCCATGTGCTGCCAGCCACAAGGCATGCTCGACACCTCGGTACTCGCCGCGGCGGACGGCCGTCAGGACGAGTTCGAACAAGGCCCGACTGCCAGGGATGCTGCCGAAGCGAGTGATCCAGCTGAGCGAGGCCACGTAGTCGGCCGCGCGGCCCGCGTGCGGGGCCAGTAGTTCGGCCATCCGGTCTGGCCGCTCCTTGACGGCGCCCAGCATCACCTCAAGGGCATGGCGGTGGTCAGCGGCTTCGTTACTCGCTAGCCAGCCTGCGATGACGCCTTCGGCGTCGAGTCGCTCGAACCAGGGCAGCGTTCGCATGGTCAGCCAGAGTTGGTCGCCGAAGGGTGGTGCCGTGGCGATCAGGCGGGCGATCATCTCCCATTCGGCTACCGTCGGTCCGGTAACGGCGCGCAGGAAGGCCAGCACTGTCGCTGTGATGTGGTAGCGAATCTGCTGGCCGTTCAGGACCGCCTCAACTTCAGTGATGTAACGCTCGGGGTCTTCATCACGGAGGTGGATCAGGATCTGCCGCACCTGACCACGGCGGAAGAGTTCCTGCTCGCCGGAACCGAGAAACTCAACGAGCGCCTGCCGATGGGTGAGCCAGCGCCGCGCGAACGCGTAGTCAAAGAAGGCTTCATGGAAGAAGGCCAGGCGCGTGCCGTCGAGCACTAGGACACCCTGCGAGATCAAGACGTCGGCGTCGCTGCGCAGGTCGCCTGCATCAAGAGCTGAGGAGGGAACGGTCAGCCGCTGCCGCTCACTCATTATCTCGGCAAGAACACCGATCACCTCGGCGAATCGCGGAGGGCTTGCCGGACGCTGTTGCTGACAGTCCCGGCGCTTCCGGTCCCAGTAGGCATCGAATAGTTGGCGGCTGGAGGTGAAGGCCAGGGCATCGGGCTGATCGGCGATCGTCTGCAGCAAGACGAGGTGCAGCGGGATACGCAGTAGCTCGCGCTGCCTGGCCGTCAGGTTGTTGGCAGCAAGTCCCATCGAGCGGACTGCGGCGTCGACCTGCTCATCTGAGAGCCCCGCGACGTCGATGCGTTCAACACCCCCGTCACGGGCCATCGCCCGGATGCGATGGTCATTGTCGACGTCGAACTTGCGGCACACGAGCACGAGGCGCATCTCGGGGAAGGCTCTGGCCTCACGCAGCATGTCACTCACTGCGTCGAAGGTGGCAGGCATTCGCCCGGAGGCCAGGCTGACGGCATCGAGCTGATCGATGACGAGCACGCTGGGCAGGTCATTGGCTGCGGCTGCCAGAGCCGTTACCGGCGAGATGTCCACCAAACCACGCCGCTGGCCAAGCTCGATCGTGGAGGAGAACGGCTCGACTCGATCGAGGCGGATGGCCATGACTGGCCAGCCACCGGTTTCGACCTGGGCCATGGCCTGGTGCAGGACGGCACTCTTGCCGCCGCCTGCGGCTCCGACAACGAACAGGAGACGGCCGGGGCCGTCGCGCAGCTGGTCAACGATATCGTCGGCTTCAGAGCGGGGAATTGTTGGTTGGAGCAGCTCGCGGTTGACACTCTCCTGCCAGCTGGTCAGGATCTCGCGGACACGTTGGCGGATGGTGGGACTGCCTATGAGCTGCCTGCGCCGCAGTCCGTACTTCTTTAGCAGTTCTACGATCTTGTCCGCATCGAGTGTGACCGAGAGGTTGTCTGGCACCAGATTGCCGAGGCCGACGGCAGCCAGTGATGGCTCAGCACCCTCGAGGAGCAGGCCAGCCAGGGCGCTGTTCATGTCCGCCAGATCCCGCTCGTCTGGCCAGGTGACGTCCAAGCCGCGCAAGATCTGCCAGGCAGCCTCCGGAGACCCGTAGACCCCGCTGAGATAGTCGAAACCAGGGCGCAAGTCCTTGTTGGTCAGCCTGTAGTCCACGAATGTCTGAAGATCGGCCGACCTGCGGGCCGAGTCTGCTAGCTGGTTCAGGACCACAGCTGGCACGGTGGAGACGAACAGGAACTGCCGCTTCCGAGAAACATGGCGCTGGGCGGCCGCCAACACGCCGTTGGCGTTGAGGACCGGCAGCTTCCACTCGTTGGCACTCCCATGCTGCCGCTTGACCTGGTGGACTTCTTCCCCAGTCCCGGCCCTGACGGTGAACTCCACCTTCTCACCGATCTCACCGACCTCTTCGACCGTCACGGAGTCGATCTGGCCGACTAGCACCCTCAGGAGTTGGCGAGTCGTCCACCGGCCTTCGTAGCGGTTGCCGAACTTATCGGCCTCACCGCCCGAGCGGGGACTCACTTCCTGCCTCCAAATTTGCGACGATAGTCACGAATTAGTACGATTTTGAGCAAAGGAGAACCCTTATATCTAAGTGATCCAAGCCATGTAAACGGCACTCCGGTTTGATCGAAGTACAGCCAGACAGCCTAAACGACAATTGGGATCCAAAAGCCCTTGGTCCGCCGCGCGGTGTCCGACGATGTACACCCTGTCGCGCTGGCCCGCAACCATGTCACGGCCCGGCGCGAGCATCTCCAGCTTGGCTGAGCACAGCCGCTCTAGGCTGGCCCTTGTGACCAGTGAGCTTCCGGCGTGGGCGGGGTCCGTCGATGCGGACGCCCTGGAACGTCTCCTTGCCGCCAGAGCGAACACGACTGGCTCGATTACAGGCGGCAGTGCGATCTCTCGTCCACGCGTGGCCTCGTTGAGTTCGCTAAGGAGGTCGGGGCCATGATGATCACTGGCGGCTACATCTTGGTAGGCGCCGATGACAACGGCCAGCCTGCGGGCGAGGTGGAGCATCCCGAGCTGTTCGGTCCGGCCACCCTGCACGCCAAACTGGCCAAGCACCTGCCGAGGCCGTTTGAGATCCGCTCGCGACCCGCTGCGCGGCTATGGTCTGGCCGACCTCCTACCAACGCTGCGGGGGACTCTGGCCACCGTCCAAAGTCGGCGCCGCGTTACGCGACCAGGCGATGGCAGCGGTGAGCGCGGTAGTGATCTTGGAGCCTCTGCGTGCGAATCCGAGCGTGCGCATCGTCTCGGCGAGCAACTGGTCCTCGGTACGCAAGAGGGTGTCTGACTCGATCCAGCGTACGACTGCGGCCAGTTCGCCCAGGTCATATTCATCGACACTGCCGCGGTGCGTCAGGACCGGGCATGGACCGACCCGCCTGACCGTGGCAGCCGGGCCAGGATCAGTAGCGGTTGGCTGGTGCCAGGGGACGTCGCTCAGTTCCGGGCGGCCTTCTGGATGGTCTGCGGCAGTTATTGCCGCCTGGTAGGCGTTGAGGGCACGTTCGGTTTCTGCTTCGGGGTGGAAGAACCAGTCCTGGCTCCAGATGCGGTGGAATGTCCAGCCGAGCCGCTCCAGGTGCTCCTGGCGGAGCCGGTCCCGGTCGCGGGCAGTGGCCGATGAGTGGTAGCTGGCCCCGTCGCATTCGATGGCGAGGACCATCTGGCCTGGCCGGGTCGGGTGCTGGGCGGCATAGTCGATCCAGTATCCCGAGCACCCGTACTGGGGGATCAGCGGGATCCCGGCGGCGCGCAGCCGGGATTCGACGTCACGCTCGAACGGGTTGAGGACCGGTTTGTCCATAGCCACGTGGCCAAGGTCGGATCCACCGGATTCGGTGTAGGCGAGGTAACGGCCTAGCATCTTGGCGCCTTCGGAGCGCAGCTTGGCGGGGTCCATGTCCGTTGCCGAGAATGACGAGACGACGGTCATGCGGGCCCGGGCCCGGGTGATCGCGACGTTGAGCCTCCGCTCCCCTCCCTCGTTGTTGACGGGTCCGAACCGGTACAGCATCCGCCCGTCGGCGCTCTTGCCGTAGCCGATGGTCAGGATGATGGTGTCCCGCTCGTCGCCTTGGACCCGTTCGAGGTTCTTGACGAAGAATGGCTCTTTGCGGGCCTGCGCGGACGCGGTGCCGTCGAGGAAGGCGTCGAGGTCCTCGTTGGCCAGGCGGGCTTGCCGCAGCGCTTCCTGGATGCGGTTAGCGTGCTTGATGCCCATGGCGATGACGCCCAGTGACATCTCCGGCCGTGTCCGGGCGTGCTCAGCGACGAGCTCGGTAACCCGCGCGACCTCGTCGCTGACGGAGGCTTCCTGGCCGACGCGGCCAGGTATGAACGGCACCAGGACATGGGAGAGGCACTCGGAGCCGGCGACGCCGGGGAAGGTGGTCAGCGCCCAGTCATACAAGTTGGGCTGGGCGTTGGAAAACGCTATCAGCCGTTCGTCTTCGGACCGGTAGTGCCAGCTCAGCGTCCGGGTGCCTTTTGGTGGCGGGAGCAGCGCGCCCATGACGTCGAGGATCGATTCCATGTTGCGTGTCCCCGCCGCCACGCCGAGCGCCTCGGCTTCAGCTTCCTCATCGTCCTCGCCGCCGCCGGAGGTCATGAAGAAGCTAGTAGGGGGCAGCTGGTGGGGGTCACCGGCCACGACTGCGCGGTCAGCGCGCATCAGCGCTCCGACCGCGTCGGCGGGCGTGACCTGGGACGCTTCATCGAAGATGACGACGTCGAAGCACCGCTGGGCGGGCAGCAGCTGCGATACCACCAGCGGTGACATCGCCCAGCATGGCCTGAGCGCACCCAGGACATGAGGTGCGGCCTGGAACAGCTGGCGGACCGGCAGGTGCCCGCGCTTGAGGCGGGCCTGGTGCTCGATAACCTCGGATTCCTTCGGGTAGGCGTCCCGGGTACGGGTGGCATTCTCGGCCACGGCCCGCCGGACCCGGACCGCGGTGCTGCCGATGTGGGCCCGGTCAGCGATGCCGAACTGGGCGACGGTGCGCAGATGGGCCTGGCCGTCGAAGGCGCCGACGCGCCGGTCGGCGACCGACACGGTATCGAGAATCGATGACAGCCATACCTGCGCGGCGCAGGCAAGGGCATGGTCAACGCTGAGGTGACGGCGGGCGATTTCTTCCAGGAGCGGCCCGAGGCTTGCGCCGCGCAACGCGGTGCGGAGCTGGGCCAGTTCGGGCAGCTTGGACAGTGTCCGGGTGTCGGTGAGCAGGGCTTGCAGGCGTGCCTCAAGCTCGGGAATCGATAGCTGGTCCAGGCTGGTGGTGCCAGCCCAGCTGGCCACGGCCTGCATCTCGGCGCAAAGTTGCCCGAACGCACCTTCGGTGCCAGCCAGGTCGGGAGGCAGATGCGGCCGCCCGCCGTCAATGGCGGCCTGGCGCCAGGCGGCTGCCTGGCTAGCGGCGGCAACGACCGCCGCATGGAGGGCAGCCGGCTTGGGTTTGCCTGCTGTCCACAGGCTCAACGCTGTCTTGCGGGCGTGGCGGTAACCGCCGTCGCTGATCCGGGCTCGAAGCCGACCGAATATGCCCCTGCTGGCTGGAGCCAGGGCAGCGGCGAGCTGGTCAAGGGGTGCCTCGAACACGGCGGGATCGAAGACAGCAAGGCTGGCGGCGACACCATCGAGAAGACCAAGCGCCCGCACCCATGTCTCGACGGTCCGGGGTTCGGACAGGCCGCAGTTTATGACGACCTGGCCGAGGCGGGCGGTGGTCTCGGGCAGGGTGTGGCTGGCCAGGGTGCGGGTCGCGTCGAGAGCCATCTTTGCGGCGTCCGGGGTCGTGATCGTGCCGGCAACGAAAGCGCCCGCCCACGGAGTCGTCGCCTCGGAGATGGCCAGGCCGCCGAGGCCGATGAAGGATTCCAGATCTGCCTGGGCCTGACGGAACGCCCGGCCGTCGAGACGGATGAGCGCCTCGCCTGACAACCGCTGCGAGGATGTGGCGGTCACCGGGATCCCCGATAGCTGGGAATAGATGTCGTAGACACTAACGCCCCAGGGTTCGCGTCGCGAGTGCAGCGCCTCAGCACGGTCGACGAGAGCCCGGCGCTGACGGACCAGGGCCTCCTGCCCGGCGCTCATGTCCGGCTTAGGGATGCTGGCTGCGATCGCCAGCGTCCGGGCGAGATCGGCGGCCAGCTTCCGCTTCGATCCCGACCCTTCGTGCAAGTCGAGGACCAGGTCAGATAGTCCAACCCTGCCGAGCCGGTCCAGGACGGCGTCGATGGCCGCGCGCTTTTCAGCCACGAACAAGATGCGCTGGCCGCGAGCCGACAAGGTGGCAATCAGATTGGCGATCGTCTGCGACTTGCCGGTGCCCGGCGGCCCATCGATGACCAGATCAGCACCACCCACAGCGCAGTTGATGGCATAGGACTGGCTCGCGTCAGCGTCCAGGACAAGGAACTCGTCCGCGGGAGGCACAGTGTCCGGCTGGCTGGGGCTCACGCTCGGATGCCGGGCACGCACCGCCGCCCGGGCCTCCTCATCGCCGGCGATCGCGCAGATCAGCTCGGACGCGAGCAGAGTGTCGGTCGCCGTCTCCAAATCCAGCACCATCGGCAGCTTCGCGTAGGAAAAGTTGCCCAGGACAACCCGCGGGGTCATCAAGAAGTCCGGGACGGCTGCGGCGGCCTTGGCGAACCGCTCGAAGAGCAGCAGCGCGTCCGGCGGCTCCGCCTCCTGGTCCAGAAGGCTCAACATCTCGGCGCCGTTAATCTCGACCTGATGATTGGTCTTGAGCAGGCGCAGGAGGGTCGGGTTGATCTCCCATTCCCCCGGCAGGCTGACGTCAAAGTCCTCGCCAGCGCCACCGCGCGCAGCCAGGAAAGCCTGGCGCAGTAGCACCGGAGCAGCCGGAACGGCCCCACCCTGGGGACTACTCCACGCCGCCATCCCCCACGCCAGGAACAGCGTCTGCAGGCCCCGCTCCTCGAAATTCTCCGCCGCCTTGGCCTTGACAGTACGAGCCCGACGAGCCGCCGCTCCAAGCGCAACGTCACCAAACAGCACAGACAGCCGGACAGGCCGGGAGGACAGCAACTCGTCGGCTGCCCCAGCGCTAGCGCCGGAGCCGGGGCCGATGTCGAGGGTTCCCTGCTTGAGATCCCGGTAATAAAGCAGAGTGTTCCGCCCACCGAGATCGACCAACTCGCCCGTCCAGGTCCTGACAGCACGACCGACAAGACCCGCCCGGCCCGGATTCAGCGGAGACGACATCGGGCCAGCCACAGTCACAGGGTCCCCAGCCAGTCCTGGCCAGGCCCCGGCGAATCCGCCACGCGCTGGCCGCACGCGATGTCAGATTTGATAACCACCCCTGCCTCCACCCCACCCCTGCCGCCCTACCGAGGCGATCGGCCACATCATGACCCGCCAGGCGGCGTAGCCACCAGGTGTCTCGATCGTATGCCGTTACGCAACCCAGGGCATTTAATGTTTTCTGCCGTTTTGCCGCTATTTGTAGCACGGTGTGACGGACCAGGTTCTCCCAAACGGTGAGTGGCACGAGTAATTCGACTCAGGGCCATTGATTCAAGGGGAGCTGTCCCCGCTTCATGAGAGGACCGGATGTGGTGGAGCATGTGCGGACAGACTTCACGCTGAGATCGATCTGCTGGCCGGGATGTTACCCACGGCTGGCGCGTGAGTACGAGATGCGATGCCACAATGACGATCGGTCGCATCAGCAGTGGCGGTCATGGGCGACGCCAGCCACCCGGCCCGCTGCGCGCCCACGCACCGCAGCCAGACAACGTCCCACGGTTTCGCATCAACCAATTGTGCCAACCTGGGCCGGCTTCCGGCCGATGGCGGGCGAGCACATCGGGACGAATGCTTCCATCTGACCGAACAATCAGCCAGGCCTCGGCGCCTGACGGTCTCTCACCTGGCGAGCAGTCGCTTGATCGTCGAGCGGGGACTGGCCAGTTCCGAAGCAGACGTCCCCTTCGTGCTGGCTGATACTGCACATCAACGCCACCAGCCGTTCTCGTTCTCTATCGGGCACGGTAGAGCAGGGTTACGGTGGTGTTTGACGTAACGTGGCCGACTTATTCCTGCGGCCGCTCGGACGACGGCGGGAGGCTTGCCCTGGGGTGCGAGTGGTGCCTGGACCAGAACAACCGTCAGGGATGGTACGGCGAGTCCTTCGTCCAGGTTCTTGCTGCAGCGGCTGGATTGCAATGCAGCCCGTTGACTCCCGATTGCACCGGTGTCGATTTAGATATCACCGGTACCCGAGAGGTCCGCGACGACTTCCCCTGCGTCAAGATCCAGGTGAAGTCGTGGTCTGTGCCGAGAGAATCCGGCGGTGCCTGGCGCTATGGCGGCCTGACCGAGAAGCGGTTCAACGCCCTGGCGGGCCCCCGGCGGGTTCCTCGCTTCCTGTTCCTGGTCGTCGTTCCGTCCGATGTCAGTACGTACGCCTACGCTGACGAGGAGTTCCTGCGGCTCGGCAGGGCCGCCTACTGGGTCTCGCTTGCCGACCGCGCGAGGGTCGCAGAGCCGAGGTGTGACCGGAAGGTTCCGGTACACGTTCCGCGGCAGAACCTGCTGACTGTCGAGACGCTGACGACCTTGTGCGAGGACGCGGACTTGGCGGGAAGGAGGGTGTGATGCCTGACTCGGAGGCCGCCATCGATCCCTCCGAACTGAGCGGATACCTGGTGAGCCGGGGCTGGCGTCGTGAGGGCAGCTGGCACGGCGCTGGCGTGTGGGAGCTGGATTCGTCGGGACGACTGTTGATCCCCGATCACCGCGAATACCAGGATGACGGCGAGCTTCTCGCGGAGGCCGTTCGCAAGCTTGCCGGGTACGAGGAGAGGCCCGAACGGGAGCTCCTTCTCGACATCGCCGAGCCGATGGTGGACTCGCAGTATTACCGTACGCATCCGGAGACGCCTTCGGGCACAACATCTCTGCCATCCGGGGTCAGGGCGGTTCAGGGCATCCAGGAATTGATGAAGACCGCTGCGCGCGCAGTCGAGGATGGCCCGCAAATGCTCTTCGAGGGGCGCAGCAGCAGGCGGGTGGACAACTTCCTGCACAGAATCCTGCTAGGCAGCGCCCGGCCAAGGAGCTACGTTCTTACGGCCCGTGTACCGGTTGCAGCCGCGCGGCCACCGCAGCTTGGCCTGTGGGAGGAAGGCAAAGCGGATCCGCGGGGCAGTGAACTGCCCGGCCGTGAGGTGCTGGCCGGATTCCACCGGGCGACTCTGGCCGCGTGGACCGCCGCCGAGAGCGTGGCTGGCGGACGCGAACGACTAGACATCTTCGATGAAGGCGTTGCCAAGGGGGTGTCCGCCAACCTGTGCAAGGCGCTGGGAGATCTCGGCGGATATTCCAAGGACCGTCCTTTCGAGATCGGCTTCACGTGGGCGCGTGGCCTACCCGGGCAAGTACCAAGCGATCCGGTCGCTTTCAGCGGAGCAATGGCGGGGATCCTCGCACGCGCTGGCGATGACTTAGAACGTATGGCCAAATCGGGGCATGCGCAGATCATAGGCCAGGTCGAGACCCTGAATATCAGCCCAGGCGAGGAACCCAGGATCAAGGTCGTTGGAGAATTCCGGCGCGACGGCGGGGAGGCTGTTCAGCGCTCGCTTTGGGTGATCGTGTCCATGAGCGATTACGACCGGGCGATCGAAGCTCAGCGCGAAGGCTGGTGGCTCGATGTAGCGGGGAGGTTGGTCAACGCTCATCGACGCCGGGAAATGCGCCCCGAACGCTTCGACATCCGCAGGCAGTAGCGTGCTCAGCCGAGCCGCCGAAGCTCACCGCTCGCCCGCAGCTCGGTGATGTGGCCGCGGATGGCGCGGGGTTGCGGGCCACCGCGGACCAGGATCCCGCATTCGAGATTGGTCTCCATGGCCCGGCTGGTCAGGTTCGCGCTTCCCACCAGGGCAATACGGTCGTCCACCACGATGACCTTCGCGTGCAGCGAGGCTCCCAGCAGACGCTGGCCATGTGGCCAGTGCAGGCGGATCGCGTCGAGGCCACGGAAGGGCGTTTCCACCGAAACGTACGCGGGGTTGTCGGCATGGCGCTCGACAAGGAGCGTGATCTCTACGCCCCGCCCGGCGGCGGCGCTCAGCGCGGCGCTGATCGCGGGCTCTGTGCGGGTGGCGTAGCTGATCAGGAGGATCTCGCGCCGCGCCTCCGCGATCAGGTCGATAACGGTCGCGGCGGTAAGGCGGCCGGTGTTGATCCCAGACTCGGGTCCCGTCCAGACAACGCCGAGGGACTGGTGCTGCCGGGCTCGTTCGATGGCCCGCGTGGCCCCGGTGAGCAGCCCAGCGAGGTAACCAGGCTCACTGCGGGCAAGCCCGCTGAGGAGTTGGTCGCAGGCGTCGCGCAGGACCGGCGCGGGGGTCTGGGCGCGGAGACGGCGGACTGCATCCGGGCCTTCGGCCGCAGCGCGGGCGAGTGCCCGGACATCACCCGGCGGGAGCCGCTCAGCTGTCCGGCTGGCCCAGTCCGCAGCGTCCCAGCCGGTGGCGCCCCAGCCTGAAGCTTCAGGGCTCACGGGGCGAAGGCGAGGCCGTCGTGAGTCAGATCGGCGAGGACCGCCCGGTCGAGCCAGCGATTGCCCGCTTCACAGCTCGTTTCCGAGGCGAATAGGCACGCGTGGCAGGCTGCGGCGTGCAAGGTGGCGGATGGGTAGATAGGCACATGCTCTGCGCATAGCGGGTCAGACGAGCAGCGCTGCGCGTCGTCGAATGCCTGGCCGAGCAGCCGCTCCAGATACCGGCGGTGGCCGAGGGCGACGAGCCCGCCTAAGGTGCCTTCGCTGTCGCTCGCGGCGGTGGACAGCAGGACACCTGCCGTCGGGGCGTCAGGCGACCCGATGTAGATGCGCTCGCGGAGGCTGGCGGAGGAGTAGCCGCACTCCAGCGCGACCTGGCGGATCAGCATGTGGCTGAGGGTGTGGATCAGCAGGAAGCGGGCGATCGGGAAACCGGGATTAGCGGTCTGGTCACGGTCGGCCGCCCACTGCTGGTAGGCCCCCCGCAGAGCTGCCAGCCGCTCGTGCTCGGCCACTGCCGCGGCCCAGCGGGCAACGGCGGCCTCGCGGAGCTGAAGGAAGATTCCCTCGCCTCGTTGCTCGACGGCTGGCACCCAGTCGGGCTCACCGCGGGTGAGGGACACCCGGCGGACAGGTTCAAGGTCGCCGCGCTCGGGTGCCGCCAGCCGGGTGAAACCAAGCAGAGCGCGTACCTCGCGCAGCCGCGTGACGAGCACGACCTGGTCAAGGAGACCGTCATAGCCGGCGGGGCTGACGGTCGGGGCAGCGCGGAAATCCGCATCCTGACGCTCAGTGGTAGGCCGGGACAGCAGTTGCCATTCAGCTTCCCGCAAGTCGCCCGCTAGCGGCGCAGCCACCGGCCCACCGGCGCCGTGGATCTTCTCGATACACGCCCACACGTCGTGGATGGCAACGGCGCGCAGGGCGCGCAGCGCATCCATCCCGTCGATGATCGCCTGAGCAACGTCGGCGCTCGGCTGGGCGCCAAGGATCTGCCAGTTGGCCGCGATGAGATCCTCGGCGGTCTGGCCCTGGGGCAGGTGCAACGCGCTCGCGGTCACCCCGAACCACAGGTTGCTGGCCCCGAGCACGATGAGGCGCAGCCTCTTTCCGCAGGGAGAGAAGCGCTGGAGGTGGGGATGCCTGCCTCGGCAGAACGGGAGCTTGTCGCCGCCGCTCCTACCGGCAGCCTCCTGGATGTTTCGCGAGGCGCCGCAGACGCAGCGAACGGTCACCTGCGGTCCGAGCGTGCTGGCCGCGTCCGACATGGACAGCTGCGGGCCGTCGCACGGGCCGCCCCGGCTGGCGTGCACATACTCGACATAGGGGAAGTCATCGAGATGACCGTCCTCGCAGACGACAAGAAACCGCGCAGGGACGCAGGCCCGCTTGTTCGCCGTCCGGGTCTGCCCTTGCTTCTGGCAGTGCTCATGCACGAACTTGGCCAGATCTGGGCGGCGGCCGAACCGGTGGACCAGCTCGAACTGGCCTGGCGGGTCGAGTTGGCCGAGCCGGTGGCAGCGCGGGCAGCGCACCCATCGCGGGAAGGGCGTGACCGGCACGCCGACCCGGGTGAAGGCGTCGTCGCGCTCCGAGGGATCCCACGGCGCGTGCCGCAGCGCCCGCACCTGCGGACCGAGTACCCGCCGCACCGCATCGAGCAACCGCGGTTCCTCTATGGAGTCCTGGTGCTCGGGATTCCACGCGTCCAGGCCGCGCACGATCACGCTCATCGAAGGCAGGTCGGCGATCGCACCCACCCCCGTGACAGTGACGAGATGGCTGGGCCTGGCCTGGCCGATACGGGTGGGGTCGCGGCGCTGCCCGGCGCTGGCGACAGACGGAATCGTCATGCGTCCGGCCCTTCCTGGGCATTGCGGTCATAACTCCAGCGGGGAGCCTCGGCGAGGCTCCGGTCCTGGCGGTCGAGTTGCAGGATGATCTCCGGTTCGACTTCGCGCAGGCTGCGCGGCGCCGACCACAGGTCCCAGGCTCCGTCATCCGGGTCGCGCAGCAGTCCGGTCACGTCGGCGGCCACCTCGAAGCCGAGCCGACCCGTGGTCACGGCGGCGCGGTGGCCCAGCCAACTATCCAGCCGGTGCTGCAGCTCACCGCGGACCTGTTCCGCTGCCTCCTGATCGTGGGTCACGCGCGCGGCCCGCTGTTGCACGTCATCGAGCAGCGCGGTCACCGCCGGCCCGGACAGCGCTACGCCATGCGCGGCCGTGTTGGGCAGCGCCGCCATGCCGGAATGACGCATCGCGGTGACCAACACCCCGGTGAGCCCACGATCAAGAGCGCGGTCGCTAAATGGGGTCGTGGTCAGGCCCTCGACTCGCAGCCCGAAGGTGGCATGGTCGTAAGCGAACGACTCGTAATGCGCCAGGTCCCTGGGACGACTCCACTGGTAGATGGTCATGACCAGGCCGGGCCGGTTCCGGTCACGCCCGATCCGTGAGGTGGCCTGAATGTACTCGGCGGTGTTCTTCGGCTGGCCGGTGACCACCATCAGCCCCAGCCGCTGCACGTCGACGCCGACCTGCAGCATGCTTGTCGCCAGGAGCACGTCGACCGGCAGTATCCGGCCGTCCATCCGCTCGCGGGCAGCAGCCGGGTCGCGCCGGAATTCCTCAAGCGCGGCGGTCGAGTCGGCTGCCGGGTCGAATGGCCGCTCCAGTTCGGCGAGAGTGGCCGCGATCCGGCTGCTTGGCATCCGCCCGGTCAGCTCGTCCACCCGGGGCCGCCGCCGCCGGGTGGCCACCTGCTGACTGGCCAGCCGGTCAGCGATGTCGTCATCCACCAGGCGGCGCATGCCGGCCAGCTCGCGGGTGGAGGTGAAGTAGTCGACCACCGTCAGGTAGGGGTCGGCGGCCACACCGTGCCGGTCGAGCAGGTACTGGCCGTGCTCCAGCAATGCGGAGACCACCCGGATCTCCACGGACTTGAGCCGCTCCCCCGGGGCAAGCACACCACGGTAACGACGTCCGGGCGCCGACGCGGACGGCGAGACCATGGCGGAGAAGAACGTCTCCCCCGCGTCGATGACCGGCGGCGGGAACACCGTCAGCCCACGCGCGAACACCTGCTCGGCCTGATCGGCGGCACGGCGCACGGTCGCGGTCGATGCCACCAGCACCGGCCGGACAACCTGGACAGCCGATCCGCCAGCCATCCCGCCCATCCGGCGCGTGCAGAGCCGGTCGATGGCGGTCTCATAGAGGCCGACCATCGAGCCGAGCGCGTCGCTGATCAGGTGCAGCTCGTCCTGGATGATCAGATCCGGAGGACGCAACCGCATCGCGGGTACAGCCACCGCAGCCGGCAGCCCCGCGTTGGCGGCCGGGGGATGACGGAGGTTGCAGAACGAGGCGAACTCCGGATTCTGCCAGCCATGCCGAGGGCACTCCGTCGCCACCAGGCCGAACAACGGTGCGGTGGCGGCCCGCCACGGCAGCTGTGCGAGCTTGTCCACGGTGGCGATGACCAGATCCGGGGTGAGCCGGTAGATCTCCTCATCCACGGTGAGCACCGGCAGCCCCTCGTCCGGGGAACGGCGCGGAGTGAACGGGCAGTCCCCCTCCGGGTCACTGCAATGCAGCAGCACCCGGCGGCGCAGCCTGCTGGCGGTAAGGTCGCGGCTGCCCGACAGGCGGGACCCGCACCACGGGCAGGCGACAAGCTGCAGCGGCCCGCCGATAGTCCGCTCGTAACCCCGGCTCTCCGTTATCTGCCGTTCGGCGTCCTCGTAGTTATTGGGCGTGACGCTTGCGCCGACCCACAACCCGACCCGGAACGGGGTCGTCCCCCACCTGGTATCCCCCGCGGCCAGCCGCTCCCTGCGCAGTTCCTCGCACGCGCAGACCAGCGCGGCGGCGCGCTGGAACTGCTGGGCGGTGAGCAGCCTCAGCGTGTAGCGCATCAGCACAGCCACACCCCGGCTGCCGTCGCGGGCATCCTCGCCCCGGCCGACGACCCCTTGCAGGCGGCGGATCGCGAACGTGTACGCGGCGAGGCCCAGGTACGCCTCGGTCTTGCCGCCTCCGGTCGGGAAGAACAGCAACTGCACCTCGGCATCGTCGGCCCCGCGCCGGGCGTCGACGTGGCCGGGATCGGTCAGGCCCGGCAGGCAGAGCAGCACGAACGCGAGCTGGAACGGCCGCCAGCTGCGGTAGGCGGACACGTCGAACCTTCGCATCAACCCCGCCACGCTCGCGTCCGGCTCGGCCAGGCGGGTCCGCACCAGCTCGCTGCGTACTCGCTGCAGCGCCATCGCCTGGTTGGCGAACCGGAACGCCTCACGGGCGATCCCGTCCCGGCGGAGCAGGTCAATCGCCCGGTCCAGGCGGTCAGCCACCTCGCGGGCGCGTTCCACGGCATGCTCCCCAGCGGGGGCATACCGCGCCACCTCCAGGTCATCAGCCAGCCGTCCTTGCTGTACGTCCAGCCATTTCCGGTAGCCGGTGACCAGCGGGCGCAGCGCCCGGACCAGTTCGTCGCTAGCCAGCTCGGGACTGCCGAGCCGGGCCATGTCGAGGGTGAGCCCCGGCACCGTCCCCGGCACCACCAGCGGCACCTCCGCGGCGGGGAAACACGTGGTGGTCAGCCGCCACGCCCGCCGCTCGCCGTCGCGGACATCAGCATCCACCGCGCACTGGCGGCCATGCGCGTATTCTCGGTGCCCACGGTGCAACAGCTCCAAAAGCAGCTTCTCGTCGTCGCGGCTGGCTGGCCGCTCGTCCAGTTCGGGATCGTTGTGCCCGGCGAAGATCGCCCGGTCCCCGTCGAGCGCAGTCACGGTCATCCCAACCTGGTAGAGGCGAGCCGTGTCCGGCGTGCTGATGGCCGCGCGCTGGGCGTTGACGAGCGCCAACTCGACCACCCGACGAGGACCCCGGTGCCGGACCGTGTACCTGACGACCACGCCCTCCTGCTGGACGTCAGGAATCAGGGCGTCGGAGCCCTCGATGTCCAGCGGCACTTCGACCTGGCCACCGGCCTGGTGGCGTCGCCACACGATGCGCGGCCGCCCCTGTTCGGTCACATGAGTCTCGGACGGAGTCCGCTCGTACCGCCCCCAGGTGGCTTTCACCAGGACGACGTCCACGTCGGGAGGCACGCTGAACGCCAGGCCGATCGCGGACGCCGCCATGGAACCGGAACGGACCGTCGCGTCGCTCTCGGCCTCGTCGTCACCCGAATCGTCGTCGCCCGCCGACACCTCACGGTCCACCTGCGACGGATCGTCCCCTCCGTCAGCATCACCGGCCGGGGCCGCCGCACCATCGGCCGGGCCGGGAGGCTCCGCGGGTGGGTGCCTCGGCACCAAGCGCCCGAGCAGGTAACGCCCGGCCGGGGACATGCCCGGCGGCAGTTCCTCATCCGGTCCGTCCCACGGCCCAAGCAGATCCCGTTCGAGCAACTTCTCAAGCTCGGCGCGCACCTCGATGGAGGACCCCTGACCCGGCTGGCCGTTCGCTATCACGGATTCTCCCTCGCATACCGCCGGTGGTTCTCTTCGAGCAGCCGGTCAAGCAACTCGAACCGCGCCTCTTTACCAACCGTCCAGCGAAGGCCGATCTTCGTCGGGTGATGGCCAATCTTCAGGTCCAGGTCGTCCCAGCCATAAGCCCGCATAACCGCCTCGTCGATCTGCTCATGAAGATCCCTCAGATACCTAACGGATTCGTCATGGCAATCAGGGTCATGCACCCGGTTATAGGTGGTAGTCAAACCCCACCCTCTTGCGAGCATCAGTTCCCGGCGAGCCTCGTCCAGATCCCGGCCAAGCACATGCAGTGCCGGTGTCGGTTGAGGCCGAGGCAGCGTCAGGAACACATCCGAAGGGGCGTACCTGATGCGTGTCTCCTGGGTTGACGTATAGCGGATTACCCAGGTCGTATGTATGCACGACGACAGGAGTGCCAGACTTGCGAAGTCTCCTAGTGCAAAGACGACTGCCTGCTCGGAGAATACTGAGTCATTCGGAACACGCACCGGCAGGATGACGTCACTGACCCGTGCCATCGCAAGCACGTGGTCGAGACCCTGAAGCGCCTCAGACAGCCCGGGCCTGCGCTCGCCATAGCGCCACCAAAAGTCCCGGTAGTTCGCGCGGTTGTTGCGATCCCGGAACGGTTTGACGAGTCTGTAGACGATATCGATGCAGTCCGGAAATTCCTCGGCACGTCCGAGGGACCAGCCACGGAAGTTGATGATCCATCGGCTGGCCGAGCAGTCAGGCCGCTGGTTGAGATCCTTTCCAATGACATACGGCTGGAGAACGTCGGCGTTGCGCGGATCGTGATCAAGCAGATCCTCTTTCTGCTCGAAGGTGAGAGTGAAACCGAGGCCAAGTACATAAGAACCAATGAAGCCAGTGTCCTCGTTCCCACGAAGCCCCTTCGGCCGACCACGGACCCGGCCATAAGGTTCGAGATCCGAACCGATCGCCGGAACCTCTTCGCCGTCCAACCAACGAGTCGCCGATTTCGTCAGCGGAACGCGACTGGCCCACGTTTCAACGATCTGCAGGCTTGCGCTCGATGTTGGCCAAGCGTGGCTGGATCGCCCCTGACGGATCGTGGCGCCGCGCTGTGTGATCTGTTCGAGGCCGACGCGTAGCGTGGAGCCCTCGATGAGCGTGTTGACCGTGACATAGCCGAACTGACCGCGCGCCGACAGCAGGCGCTCTGCGCGAAGCAAGAACCGCGCGGCCAAGTCGGCGCTCCCCCTCACATCACGACCGTCCCAGCGTTGTAGCCAGGCAAGGTAATCGTCACCAAGCGTTCCGGAAATCTTGTTACCCCCAAGGAATGGCGGGTTGCCGAGGATGGCATCGAAGCCGGGCTGGGCGGCGTCCGCGAAGACCTCGGGGAAGGCAAGCGGCCAGTGGAGCGGGAGTCTGTCCACGATTCCCGCTGGCCGGCCGGCCTGGAGGGTTTCCTGTGCCCAAGACTCCAGGCCAGCTGAGCCGTCCACCGCGTTCGCGACCTTGATCGACAGGTCGAGGAACGACCCGTCGCACCTTCTTCCGTGCAGTTTCGCCGCGGCGAGGCCGGTAGAGGTGACAGCGTTGGCGACCACAGTGAGGGTTCCGGCGAGATCCGTCGCCTCGGCTAGCAGCCGGGCTTTGTACTCGATATCACGGATGGTGACCACGGAGGCGGCGGTGATTCGGCGGCGCAAATCGGCCGCCTCTTGCAGCCGGGAGCGCCAGCCCTCGGTGAAGTCGAGGGCGCCGACGTGGAGCCGACGCCCCTCGGCAGGTTCCATGTGCAGTTGTTCGAGTTGCTGAGGATCGGTCAGGCCGAGCAGGCTGTCGCCGCACACCAGTCGGTCGTCGAGGAAACCAAACGGCCGTTCCCTGTCCATTGTGATCAGCCAGAGCGAGAGTTTGGCCATCTCCACGGCAAGCGGGTTGATGTCCACCCCGTACAGGCAGTGCTCGGCAATCTCTCGCCGGGCTTTGAGCAGGACGTATTCGACCTCGGCATCAGCGCTGACTCGACCGCGAGTCTGGTGCAGCCGACTGGCCAGTGCATCGGCGTCACCCTCTGCTCGCCACGCCTCCACGAGCCGGTCAGCCAGATACCGGCACGCTGCGACCAGAAACGCACCGGAGCCCATGGCGATGTCCGCGACTCGGAGTTCCTTGATCAATGTGGAGGGCCGCAGCCTCCAGTCCCTGGCGTCGGCTGTCTCCAGCGGCCCTGGCCGGTAGACCAGTGGCTGCAACGCGCCCTCCGCCACCTCCTTGGCCAGCGGCTCGGGTGTGTAGTGGGTCCCGCTGGCGGCACGACGGGTGCTCCGGGCGACATAACGGCCGCCTGGCAGTGTCACGACGGGCAGGCCGCGCTCGTCGTCGCGGAGTACGCCGAGGAACGGGATAATCGCGTTGGCCAGGTCGGCGTCGCCGGTGAGGACACGACTCAGGGCCGCTTTCCGTTCGGAATCTAATGGTTTTTCAAGGGTGGTCTGGACGCGCTTCGCGGCCCAGCCGGTGCGCTCCGCTAGCCAGGCGATCAGCGCGGCGGAGCCGAGCCGGTCGCTGGCCTCGGCCAGCGAGACCTCGCAGTCGAATTTGATCTTTTGCGGCCAGCTTGCCGGGCGGACCAGGCCGAGGATCACATCGTCCGCGGTGCGGACCTCCAGTTCGAGCAGACCCTCGTAGACGTAGCCGATCTGCTCGACGTCCAGCGCGCGGAAGGTGAGCCTGCGCCGCTCGCCGCCGATGGTCACGTACTGGACTGCGCGGAGCATTCGCAGCACGGTCCGGTCGTCCACGGCCGGCGGCCGGGCCGCAGCAGCGGGATCGCCCGGGGGCCTGCCTTCCAGCCACGGGTAGCGGTCCGGATCGAACAGTCCGCCGCCGTAGGCGGGCAGCCGCAGGTCCTCGTGCGCGACCCCGGCGAATACCGCGCGGGTTAAGGCGAGCAGGCGGTGCCAGGCGGCGGTCCGGTGTTCCAGCGTCTGCTCGCCGCCCAGGCTGGCCTGCTGGTCGAGTTGGTCCACCAGGTGGCCGACGCTGTATGCCGTGACGTACAGGTCGTCGTCGCTGGGCAGCAGCCGGCGTTCCTCGGCGAACAGCAGGAACACCACGCGCATCATCACGGTGACGACGCCCGCATACAGGTCGTCGTCGTCCACGCCTGCCAAGAGGACCCCGGCGGACTCGCGGTCGAGCCGGTCCAGAATGGTGACCAGCATCTCCACGGCATCGCGGACCTGGCGGCCCAGTGTTTCTGTGACTTCTTCCTGCCGTTCCAGGCTCTCGACGAGCATGGCAGGCAGCCGGTCGGGAGGCGCTACGGCGAGGAAGCGGGACCTGTGCAGTAATGCGACCAGCGCCTGGAGAGAAGCAGGTTCCTCGCTGAAGAGGCTCGCGTCCCACACCACGGCTCCGGTCGTGCCGCCGCGCGGCGCCCAGACCAGAGCCCACCACCGGCCATCGGTGACCAGGCCGACTGGCACGTCCCTGGCACGCAGCAGTACCGCGAGGCGCTCCACCGGGCTGGCCGTCCAGCCGCCCGTTGTTGTCCGCGCCAGCGGATGGCTGCCCCATGGCAGGTAGCAGCCGAGCAGCTTCCAGGGTCCGCGACCGCCTGCTGGGAAATCGCCGACCGCCTGCTGGCCAGGACCGTCATCCTCGTCGAGCCCGTCGCCGTCGCCGTCATCGTCGCCGGGGCTGTCGTATTCTTCGCCGGTGGTGTCGTCAGCGTCGCCGCCCGAGTCTTCGGCATAGAACCCGAAATCCGGGCGGACGAGGACACCATGCTCTGCCACCACCTCGGCAAGGGTCTGTGGCATGGCGGAATCGATCCGCAGGTGGTGCTGCCAGTCAAGCACGTCTCGCAGTAACGTCTCGATGACCGCATGCCTGCTCGCGCCCGCGTCGTCGAGCATCCCGGCGATAAGCGCCCGGATACGGGTTCGCTGCTGCCCGGGCACGGGCGCGAGCCCGTTTGGGAGGACCCGGTGCACTACTGGCAGCGTGAGAAACGGTCCCGAGGTCTGCAGCAGCTCCAGCCAGGCATGACGGCGGCGGGCTTCCTCCCCGGCCCCGCCCGCGGAGCGGAGCCGTCGGCGGGGGCTCACCTTTCCCCCCGCTGGTCCGGCACGCCCTGATCCGGAACACACAGCGCCACCGCGAAGGGGAAAACCAGTTCCCGCACGCTCGCGTACCGGCGCTCGATGCTCGCCAGTTCGCGGTCCCTCTCTTCCGCCAGCCCCTCCAGGCGGCTCTGCCAGGCCTGCCGGTCACGTTCGAGCTGGTGCAGTTCGGGGGCATCAAAGTCGTCGAAAGTGAGCTGGATGAGGCCGGGGCCGACCAGCGCGCTTTCCAGGGTGAGGCGCAGCTGGCTGAATACCGCCTGGATGCGCCGTGTCTCGTCGTCGCGCCGGCGCGCCAGAGTTCGCTCCAGCGAAGCCAGCCGTTCGGTGGCCCGCGCCTGCACGTCCGAGGCGAGCGCGGGTTCGAGTTCTGCCCAACGTTCCACCAGGCGCTGCCGGTCTGCGGCAGGCGCCAGGCGGCAGGCCGCCGGCTCCAGTGCGTCCTCCACGGCCGCCCGCAACGCCGCGTACCTGGGCTGCTCCAGCTCCAATCGGCGGGAACGGCCGGACTGCGGCACGACACGGGCCGCGAGCATTACCTCTTCGTGCAGCCGGCCGCCGTCGGTTCCCACCACCACGAGGCGCGCGAATACCGCGACAAGCAGGCCATCGACGCCAGCCTCGTAGGGCGGGCTGAAGCGAAGCGCCGCTATCCGGTGCAGTGCCGCGCGGCCGCCCCAGATCGCGCTGCGCAGCAGCCGGGTCGCCTGGGCCACCAGGGGATGCTCCAGATGGGCAAGCACCACGTCATCGCGGTCGCCGGCCACCACGGGGTCGAACGTGAGCGGGCGCGGCTGCCCGCTCAATGGGTCGGCCAGACCGGCGACCGTGCGCTCCCAGCCTGCCCGGAGGGCCGGCGGTGCGATCAGCCCGCCGCCAAGATCGGCGAGCGGCGGCTGGTCGGCCATCGCCAGGGCGGTGTCCACCACCCGGCGCACGTTGGCCGGCGCCACGTGCAGCTGGCGCACGCTCGCTTCGAGCTGGTCATGCAGTCTGCGGACCTGCTCGCGCAGGTTCTGCTCGGAGCGCAGCAGGCTCGTCGAAGGCTTGGGCGCGACGGTCAGCGGGTCGATCAGCACGGACCGGCCGAGCATGCGCGCCTCGACCGCGTGCGCGAGCACCGGGTTGACACTGCCCAGGTCCCGTCGCTCTATCGCGACCTTCTTCGCGACCCGGGATAGGTATTCCAGGTCGTCTTCGTACGAGCCGGGCGGCGCGTCGTGCCATCCCGAGCCGACGAAGTGGGCCACCTCGACCTGGCATTGCTGGCCGTGCCGGTCCACCCGGCCGATCCGCTGCTCCAGGCGGTTGGGATTGAACGGGATGTCGTAGTGGATCACCCGATGGCAGTGCCGCTGCAGGTCAATGCCCTCGCTCGCCGAGTCAGTCGCGAGCAGTATCCGCACCCGGTCGCGATCGGGAGCCGCCTGGAACGCCGCCTTCAGATGCTCCCGCTTATGCTCATCCAAGCCTCCGTACAGTAAGCCAAGCCGGTCACCACCAAGTCCGCGCGCCTCGAGCAGCCCGGCCAGCCAGCGCTGCGTAGCCACGTATTCGGTAAACACGATGACCCGGTCACCGACTGACCAGTCGCCGTCCGGCCGGCAGATCCGATTCAGCTCCTTGATCAGCGCTTTCGCCTTGCTGTCCGCCGACTGCCCATACCGCTCCGCCCAATCGGCGAGCTGCGTAAGGCAGGCCGCCTCTGGCTCGGACAACGGCTGCCGCATATCCGCGACCCGTCCGAATATCTCGCGTTCGGCGTCGCTGCCCGCCTCGTCGTCGGAAGGCTCGGCGTCCCAATCCATAGCCTCGGCCAGCCAGTCCGGCAATCCGTCATCTGCCCGGGGCATCCGCGTCCTGTCGCTGCCAATGTCCTGACTGTCCAGGTGGGCTTGCAGCGTCCGGGCGAACGCGGCGGGTGAGGAGAACAGTCGCTTTTTCAGCACCAGGGTCACCAGGTCACCGGCCCTCGCCGAGACGTCTCCCAGAATTCCTCGCCGGGCGCTGGAGTATTGGTGGAGGAGTTCGTGGACCATCCGTTCGGCATCTGTGTAGTTGACTTCAATCGCGCGGGTTTCCCGCCCCGGAAAGCGCGGCGAGCCGTCGGGCAGCTTCAGCTCGGTTTTCATCCGGCGCACCATGACCTGGTCCACTACCGCCGGATCGGGCTCGACGCCCGGTGCGAACCGCTGCGGGTCCAGCATGGCGAGCAGTGCCTGCCATGACTCCGGGTAACCGTTGTGCGGTGTGGCGGACAGGAACAGCCGGTGCTGGCTGTGCTCGCCGACGCGCCGCACGGCCCGGGTCTGCTTGCTGTCCACCGCGTACCCGCGGCCCTTTGACGGGGCAGGCGGCGCACAATGATGTGCTTCATCGACGATCAGCAAGTCGAAGTAGCCGGGATAGCGGGTCCGGGGCGTAAGCACCTCGTCAAGCAAACGCTGGACTCGCGGGGTTCGCAACCACTGCAGGCTGATCACTATCCGCGGATACACCGCGAACGGGTTAGCCTCCAGGCCATGGCTGCGGCGCAACTCACGGAGCGCGGCGGTGTCCACGATCGCGAAGCCCAGGCCAAACTTGGCGGCCATCTCCTCGTGCCATTTCAGCGTGAGCGAGGCCGGGCACACAACGAGGACCCGGCGGGCCCGGTGCCGCAGCAGCATCTCCTGGATGACCATGCCGGCCTCAATGGTCTTGCCGAGCCCGACATCGTCGGCGATCAGCAGGTTGACCCGGGGCATCGCTAGCGCCCGCGCTACTGGCTCGAGCTGGTACTCCTCGATGCTGATCCCAGCCCTGAACGGGGACTGGAGAGTTCGCGTGTCGGCGCTGGCGACGGTCCCCCACCGCACCGCGTCCAAGAAAGCGCCAAGCCGCTGCGGGTCATCCCAGCCATCCTCAGTTACCGCGGGAAGGCGCGTCGCCGGGACGACCTCGCGACCCGGTTCTACCTCCCAGACGACCGTCAGGTCGTCGCCCAGGTCGTCATCGCTCACGCTGGTCAGCCGGACCAGCGTCCGGCCCGGCAACCGGCTCGCGGCCAGCTCGTCGACCGGCTGGCCGCTTCGGGCGACGCCAGACACCACCCACTGCTGGCCGCGCACGCGCACAAGTTGCCCGGCTTCCGGCACGTCCGCCGGAGTCGCTAATAACCCGATCATCGAAGCCGCACCCGCCAGCGGTCCAGGAGGAAGCTCGTCAACGCTGCACTGGCGGGACCCCCCACAAGACGCGGCGCGGCGAGCAGACTTAGCCACCATAGATCAGACGCGACTATTTGCAGGTAAATCGTAATTATGGTGTTACGCGATACCGTCGTGGTGAAACGGCGATCTCGAGCCAGGCCTGTGGTCGCCGGAATGTGGTGGTCACGGCCCGGCCGCTTGCTCGCGTTTGGACAGCCGGAACGTTGTACCGCCAGCATGTCCTTTCCTGGCGTCGCCCCGCACGCCAGCAAGCCTGCCCATCACCCCTCACCCCGAGCCCGACAACCCGCACGATCGCAACGCGGTGATGGCGATCGCCGTTGGCGGACCGTTCGCGTTCCTTCTTGATGGCAACTCATTTCGCGGCGCGGCGGCTTAGATGCACAGATCAAGGTTCAGCTTCTGGTGGTTCTCTCCGCAGTGATGCTCGCCCACGTTGCGAGGCCGCTGCGCGGGGATCACCGAATACGGGCGTGTGGGCCCCGAGCGCCGCGGTGCCTGCTGACCTGCTCAGCCTTGCGGCGCTGGGCGGCCCACCGCGTGGCTCATATCCCGCCGCAGCTTCGATGACCAGCCGCTCGCCGGCGCGATCGATGTCTGCTCCGCGGCGGAGTAGGTCGGCGCTGGTGACTCCGAGCTTATGCAGGCTGTCTTCTATCGGTCCTGGCCGGTCGCCTGGCTGACCTGCGGCCGTCGGCGCAGCGGCAGCGTCCAACGCCCGGTCTGGGCGGCTGGGGTGTCTGGCATCTGTGGCGGTCTTGGAGGCGGTGAGCACCCGGCTAGGTGCCCGGACGGCGGTAGCCGCATCGGCGACTCTCGCGGTGGCCTGGGCGCTGGCGTCGCCGGTGTAGTCGTAGAGGGCGACCATGCCATCGATCTGGCGACGCAGGGCGGGACCATAGGGGCGCGGGGCGTCCCAGATGTCTTGCGGAGCCGTGATAGCGACCAGAATCCGGTCGGCAGCGGCAGCGGCTTTTACCTGGTCACAGTTGGCATGGGCGAGGCGGGTCGTGGCGTCGCACGCGTGATGGACTGCTGCCACGGCAAGCGGGATGTCGCCTGGTTCGGGCGCCAGGCTGCGCGGCGGCCGTGCTTCATGGCGGGGGCCGCTGGCCAGCGTCCATTGTGGGTCGGCGTAGGCGAGCCGCCCTGTCCATAGTGCGAGGTCGCTGGCCCCGGCAGCGGCCGCGGAGCGTGGTCCCTGGGTGTCGGTGGTGACGTCGTCGAGCGCATGAGCGACGCGCAGCCACCTGGCACTGGCGCACCCGGCAGCATCCGCGGCCTGAAGCAGCCCGTCGGCCAGCTCACTGGGGCCGTTGTCGCTGGCGCGGCCGGCCAGCGACTTGAGCAGGATCTCGCAGTGATGGCCGGTGAGCGTGCTGGCCGCGGCGACCCGGCGCCACGAACTCACGGTCATGGCCGGCGACCCCGGTGCCACCTTGGCAGAAACCCAGGCCGCGTGGCGGGCCCATTCGGCGGCGGCGATGACTCCCTCACACAGGCCGGTGACAGGTTCGCTGCCGTCCGGAAGCTGCCGCGCAGGAAGCCTGCTGGCCGGGATCGCCCGCAATAGCTCAAGGTCACCCGCTGAGACTGGCTCTTGCCGGTGCGCAGCGTGGATGGAGGTGTCCAGGAACTGCAGCCACTCACAGGCGGCGGTCAGCCTGTGCCGGGGGCTGGCGGCGGTGAGCCTGCGCCGAGACGCGGGGCCGCCATGGGTGCCATCCGACGATGCGACCCAAAGGCCCAGAGGCGCGATGTCGCGTGCCAGTAACGCCAACTCGGCCAGCAGCGCCCGGGTCACCGGCTTGGAGCTGACGACAGGCCACCACGGCGAGCGAAGCTCCTGAGTACCCTCCGGATCGCGGGCGACGTGGGTTTGCAGCAGGTCACGCCCGGTAGCAAGGGACAGAGCGGCCGCATCGAGCCGCCGCGCGAGCTCACTGCCCGCTGGCCGGGCAGGATGCCGCTTCACCCGTGTGTCCCCGTGGAGGATCATGGCGGCGTTGGCCAGCGCGCTCCGTGCGTCCGCGCCCGCGCGATCCCAGGCGCCCATCACCGGCGTTTCCCTGGAAGGCACCTGACCAGGCGCAGCGCTGACGTCCTGCATATAGCGGCCGATGACAATCACGACACGCAAGAGGCTGTGGCTGATCTCCTGGACATCCCCGCCCCGGCCCGCCGCCCGGCTAAGGACACCGGACGAGCCCAGATGCAAGTGCGCCGCATCCAGGAAGTCCCCGAACACAGCCCGGCCGGTCACCGGCCGATCCCGCCGAGCAGCTCACAGAGCTCCCGGGCGCACGTGGCCGCCCGCTCGCATGCGTCCCGGTCACCAGAATCAGCCGTCGAGCCAGCGGCCCGCGCCAGGCATGACATCAGGAGTCGGCTCAGGCCGGCGCCATCATCGGCGACACGCTCAGCGCCCTCTCCCCCAGGCGCTCCCTCCCCGGTCATAGCCGCGCCATATTCCCCCCGGCCCGGCATGGACGGCGCGAACACGACAGCGTCCCGGCCATCCGCAGCGGACGCGGCCGCCATCACGAACGCAGCGAACAGGCCCGTCGCGGGATCCTCGCAGGCGCGGAAGCCCAGCCGCATGCCCTCGAACGCCACATAGGCGGCGTCAAGAACAGCAGCCAAGTCGCTAGCCCGCTCCAGGCGTTCACGTGCGCTGATGAAGAAGGTCATGTCATCTCTCCCTCCGGGCGGGTACGCGGAGCATGCGGTGCCAATGCATGCCAGCCGCGGCGATCCTCGCCGTCATGGCCGGACACCGGTAAGCAGGGCATGTATGTCCCGGGCACGCCGGGCGGCGCTCCGGCATGCGGCACGGTCCCGGTAATCCGGCGCTGATTTGGCAGCCTGCGTTAACCGGTCAGCCAGCAGCACGCTGACCGCGGCAAGACCCGCCGCAACGATCGCCGCGTCATCACCCCAGTCGGTGTCATCCCCCACTGCGTGCTGGCAGCATGACGGCAGGGACGGCGCAAGCAGGATGGCATTACGACCCTCCGCAGCAGCCGACGCCGACTTCCCGAACGCAGCAAACAGGTGCCCGGCATGGTCCTGGCAGGCCCCGATGACCGGCAGCATGCCCTCGAATACGTCATAGGCAGCATCAAGGACGGCGGCCAGGCCGCTGGCCTTACGCAGACTGTCCCCCGCGGTGATGATCCACGTCATCTCAGTTCTCCTTGGTACTGGCTGATGCCGCGAGCGTCGCAGCCCCGCATGCCACCGTCACCTGCGCCACAACGACCTGTGGACAAGCGCATCCGCATCCACAGATCGGACGACGACAGGAGGCATGAACGTGCCCGATGTGGTAACCGTCACGCCGCCAACCGGCCGCGGTGAAGATCAATGAGCGCCCGGTCACGGCTCTGCTTCCCGGTCGGCCCAGGCAGCGTCCGCTGCGTCCGCGACCACATCAGCGTCGAGTTCCGCCCACTCCCGGTAGAGGTCCCGTTCGAAGTCGTCGCGCGGGGGCAGGAACATGTGCCGCCGGGCCATCGCTTCTTCGCTGCGCACACGTTCGGCACGCACATCCGGCGTCAGCCCGCGCAGCCTTTCTTCACGCGCGGTCTGTCTCGCGTCGAACCGGGCCGCGAATCTCACCTCGCGCTGCTCGCGCTCCGCAGCCCACTGCTTCTGCCGCGCCTGCCGCCAGGCTGCTTGCTCTTCGTCGGATCGTTCGCCACTTGGCTCGGTGCCATCACGGGTAACTGGGCCGAGCTGAATATCAGGATCTCCCTGGCTCTCAGAGGATGCGCTGCGCGCGTCAGCCGCCTGGCCGGGACGCCGCAGGCGGCCGATCGCCTCGCTGACCCGCTCCCCCGCGTTGCCTAACCACGTCACGATCTTCTTCTCCTCTTCGTTCAAGCTGGGCTCGGCTTGCTACCAGGTGGCCCGAACTGGTCGTCATCCAGGCCATCGGCTGACCCCGGCCAGGCCCGCAAGCGCGGGTATTTACCGTTGGCTTTCTTATTTAAACTAGATTGCCTAACGATGTCAACGTGCTGGCACAAGGGAGTGAGCGCGGTTGCTGCGCTCGGTGGGCGCATCACTTGCCAGGCACCGGGCCACGCCCGCATCACCCGTGCGCCAGACCCGAGGATGCTGCCTGGCAGGTACGGGCCCGACACCGCGCGAATCTGGCGGATGCGACCGGGTCAATGCGGCATGCCGGCGAATCCAGGCACCTACGAAGGTGTACCGACGCAGAGGACTGACAGGGACAATCGCAGTGCGCGCCCTGGAGCGGCCTACTTGCGCTTGGCGGGCTGCGTGGTTCTGGCGGCGGGGCGGTGGCCTTGGTAGCTGATCTGGTAGCGGTAGATCGCGCCGTCGCCGCAGCGGATCTGGTGAGAAACAAGGACCGGCCGGCGGTCAGCGGTGTAAGCCGTGCGCGCCACTTCCAGAACGACCGAAACCTGCGCGAGGCTCAGGATCCGCCGCTCCTCGGCCGTGGCTAGGCGCGGCCGGATCTCGTCGTCATAACCGTGTAGCGGATGGCCGAGCCCGGCGAGGACCTCCTCCGGGCTGGCCTCACCCGGGGAAGCTAGCGCGCTGTCATGGATCAGGTCGTAGGGGTAGTACTCATCGGCCAGTGAGTCCGGGGTAGCGGGGGTGTCATCGCCAGGGGCAGTGAAGCGGATCGCACGGCGCACGAGCACCCGCGAGCCCGGCTTCAGCCCGAGGCGCTCCCCTACGGGCTGGCCGAGCACGGGCGCGGAGGTGTCCTCGATCGCAATGCTGATGTCCTCCCGGTGGCGCAGCCCCGCGGTTTCGGCGTCGGCGGCCCACCGGTCCAGGGCGACCGGGCCGCGCGGGTTTTCTCCCGGGGTCATCTGCCAGGTGGTGGCGTTGGGGCGGCGGACGTAAAAGCCGCGCTTGTTGACGGACTCGACGAGGCCTTCCTCGACCAGCACCCGGTACGCCCCCCGCACGGTCAGGTTCGCCACCCCGGTGCGGGCCATCAGATCCAGGGTGGAGGGCAGCCGGTCCCCCGGCTGGTACTGGCCGGACACGATCCCCTGGCGCAGCTCGTCGGCCAGCTGCTCGTAGACGTCCCTGCGCTCGGGCACGCTGCGTTCCGCGCCGCCCCGGGTCCTTGGTGGCACGCCGCTCCCTCCTCCGCTGCCTTGGCTACACCAGTTTGCCATAACATCCCTCGGCTGGCTGCCGTGAATCAAGTTGACACTCCTGGCATATCTGATTTAAATAAGACGTCTTAGACGATGCCAGCTTGGAGCCGGGATGGCAAGGAGGCAGGACCAGGTGACGGACACCGGGAAGATCACCACCCGCCTGCGGCCCGACGTGGATCGCAGGCTGCGGGCCACATCGGTCCTGCGCGGGGCGCGGATCAGCCACCTCATCAACGACGCGCTCGACGCGGCGCTGCCGAGCCTGCCGCAGATCAGGGCCCTGCTCGCCGACACGCTGGCCCCGGCTGAGGAGGTGGCTCATGGCGACCGCACCTGAGAACCACTGGCAACCCCTTCAGGTACCCAACGAAACGCCCGCTGCTGATCCCGGCGGCGGCACCGGGGCCGCTCACCGCGTGCCGGGGCACCTGGACACGGGCCGGGCGTGGCTGCGCAACGCGATGGCCGCCCTGGCCGTCCTGGCCATCGCGGCGGCCGTGGTCAGCTGGGACGCCCAGTACGTCATGGTCCACCAGGTCAAGCGCAGCCCGGCCATCGCCGCCCTGGAAGCAGGCATCCCCGACGCCGGAGCCCTCATCTTCGCCGCCCTCGGCATCGCCCTCGCGCTGCACGGACGGCGCGCGCTACGGCCCCGCGCCCTGAACGTCGCCTGCGTCGCGATCTCCCTGGCGATGAACGCGATGGCCGCCGGGCACGGGTGGCGGGACATCGCGATCTGGGTCATGCCCGCCGCGGTATACGCGCTCGCCAGCGACACCCTCATCGGCGTCGTCCGCGCCTGGGCCCTGGCCCGCATGCAAGCCACCGGCCAAGCGCTGGTCGAAGAAGATGCCACACCGCTAGCCATCGCCGGCGCGGTCGTGCTCTGGCTGCTGCGCCTGGCGCTGGCACCCGCCAGCACCCTGGGCGGGTTCCGCCGCTGGGTGGTCGAGGAATGCCCCGTCGCCCCCGGCCGCAAGGCCGCACCCGCAACGCCGACTCCACTGGCCCTGCTAGCTCCGGCGGTGGACCTGCCGCGCCGGCGCCGGGCTGACGGCAAGCCGGGCAAGCAGGACCTGCTCATCGCGCTCGCCAGCCAGCGGCACGACCTGCTGCGGCTGCCACTGAACCAGGTAGCCCGCATCGCCAGCCAGATCGCCAGCGAGGTCAACCTGCACCCCGGCACCGCCCGCCGCGTGCTCAGAGCCCACGTCAAAACCCTGCAAGACAACCCCGGCGACAGCCGGACGAAGGACAGGTCATGAAAATCGCCGTGCTCATCGCCATCGCCGGGTTACTCCTCATCGCCGTCAAGTGGGCGTTCCTGCACGGGCGGCGGCTACCCCGCCACCGGGTCCGGCACATGCGGATCCGCATCCGGCTGCGGCTGCACCCCGGCAAAGGGCACGCCACGATCGTGGAGTTGTGGTGGCGGTGGGGACGGCTGGCCGCGTTCCGCCGCAGCCGCCGCTCCCGCGCCTCGCTGAACCTCGCCCAGCGAGTCCTCGCGCCCGCGTCCGAGTACTCAATCCTGGCCGGGCGCGCGCACTACCGGCACGCCCTGCGGCTGCCGCTCGACGAGCACGCCGTCATCTTCAGCCCGCCCCGGGGCGGCAAGACCGGGTGGCTGGCCCGGGTGATCCTGCATTACCCCGGGCCCGTGCTGTCGACCACCACCAAGCATGACGTGTTCGAGCTGACCAGCGGCATCCGCGGCCGCTGCGGCCCGGTCCACGTCTTCAACCCGCAAGGCATCGGCGGCGTGCCATCCACGTTCCGGTGGAACCCCCTCGAAGGCTGCCAGGACCCAGCGGTGGCGATCCGCCGGGCGGACGCGTTCGCGAACTCCGTCAGCCAGAAAGGCGTCGAGGACGCCAGCTTCTGGGCCGCGAAAGCCTCCGACTACCTGCGCGCCTACTTCCACGCCGCCGCCCTCGCCGGCCTCGACCTGCGCCGCGTCGCCCAATGGGTCTCCGGCATCAGCCCAGACGAACCCGAGGAAATCCTCGCCACCACCCCCGGTGCAGCCACCCACCTGGGCGACCAGCTCGCCGAGATGCGCGGCGAAGCGAACAAGACCATCTCCACCGTGCGGATGACAATGAGCCGCAGCCTCGCATTCCTCGCCGACCCCGCACTGGCCGCATCCGTTCTGCCTCAGGACGGTCTTTCCCTAGATATCGCCGGGTTCCTGCGGGAGAGCGGGACGCTGTACCTGATCGCTGAAACCCGCGGCGAGGATGCCCCGGTCGCACCGCTGTTCGCCTGCCTGACCAGCGAAATCCACTACACCGCGGCACTGTTAGGCAGCTTCCTGCCCGGCGGCAGACTTGACCCGCCGCTGCTGATGGCCCTCGACGAGGTCACCCAGATCTGCCCCGTGCCCGTCCCATCCTGGCTCGCCGACTCCGGCGGCAAAGGCATCCAGATCATCACCGTCGCCCACGGCGAAGCACAACTCCGCGGCCGGTGGGGCCCCAACGGCGCCCGCGTCATCATGGACACCTCCGGCACCAAACTCTGGCTGCCCGGCATCTCCGACCCCGACACCCTCAACGCCGCCGCCACACTCTGCGGCACCACCGCCATGAAAGAAACCCGCACCAGCCTCGGACGCCACCACGACCACCGCGACGTCTACGCCCGCCATCCGGTCATGACTCCGGAGATGATCCGCCAGCTCCCCGACCGGTACGCCCTGCTGGTCCGCGGCGGCATGTCACCGGTCATCGCCCGCCTCCCCATGGCCTGGAAAGACCCCACATACCGAGCCGCCCGCCGCCACCACCAGACCACCGCCGTGCTCACCTCCGTCCCGGGGCCCGAAGCACTGCTCGGCGACATCCCGCAGCCGCGCGCCCCCTGGCCCGGATGGGAGACCGACCCCGACGCCAACCCATCGGCCGTCACTCCGGACGACACCAGCCGCTACCCGTGGCAATGAACAGAACTTGAGCATGCCAGCGGACAGCTCCGGCAACGCGGTCACCGCCGCGCTGCTGCAGATCACCCAGCATGCCGAACGCCTCGCCGTCCTCGACCAACGCGAAGCCACCCACCACCAGGAACTCGCCGCACGGCTCGCCGAGCTCACCAGGCTGCTCACCGAAACCAGCGGCAGCGTCGACAAGGTGTGCCCCACCGCCGCCAGGCAAGCAGCCCTCCTCGACTCACTCGAAGGTCTCGATCAGCAGGTCGCCGATCTCGCGTCCCGGCTCGCCGAGATCACTCCCGCCCAGGACGGGGAGGAGGATCAAGATGGCGAGCGCTACCGGCCCTCCCCCACTCCCCCATGGTGGAAGCTCACCGGAGAACAACAGGAAGTGGCCATCGCCCGCCTACGCGCCTGGGTCGAACAGGTCTACCGGCCCGGCTATGGGCACCTCGCCTCAGCCCTCGGCCCCTGCTGGGACCAGCACCCGCTGTGCCTGTACGGGCTCGACTGGCTCATGGAACTCTGGTCCGTCCTTCACCTCACCAGTACCCGCAACGGAGCCGCCCTCGCCAGCCAGGCGGAATGGCAAACCCGGCTGCTGCCTGCCCTCGCCGAGCAGATGCACATCGAAACCACCCGATGCCAGCACGCCCAGACAACGACTACCCGAGGCCCCGCAGTGGCAGGAGATGGCCGCCGACGAAGCGACGGATCCTGAACCGCATCCCAGTGTTCCGTCGGCGCCCGACCGAACCATGGCACACCAACGACTACTAGAGCGTGCAGATCGGCGGCTACCGGATCGTGGCCCACTCACCGGGTGGTATGCCCGCGAGATCTTTCGCCGAGGAACTGGGCGTCGATACGTGCCTCCAAGCGATCGCCGTCGTTAAGCAAGGCTTGCGATTGGAGTACCCTGATCGTCGCGAACCTCTACGCCAAGTCCCCCGGTCAGGGTCTAGATCACCAAGTTTCTGCAGGGTCTCGGTAAGGCTCGCGTGACTAGCTTGAGTGCTGGGATGTTGGGGGCCAAGCACCCGAATACGGATGCCCAGAACGGCGCGATGCTCAGCCTCGGCCTCCTGAAGCCGGTCCAGGTCGTAAAGCGTGCTGGCAAGACCGTACTGGCTACCGAGAGTATCGGGATGCTCGGCGCCCAGTACCCGTCGGCGGATGTCCAGTACGGCGCGGTGTTCGGCCTCGGCTTCCTCAAGCCGTCCCAGAGCTTGCAGGGTTCGGGCGAGATCCGCCCGGCTGGTCAGGGTGCGAGGGTGCTCCAGACCTAGTATTCGAGTGCGGATGTCCAGAACGACGCGGTGCTCAGCCTCGGCTTCCTCAAGCCGTCCCAGATCGTGTATGACACTGGCCAGGATGCCGCGACTGGCAAGCGTGCGGTGATGCTCGGCACCTAGCACGCGGTGCCGGATTTCCAGAACTGCGCGGTGCTCAGCCTCGGCCTCTTTGAGCTCACCCAGATCGCGCAGCGTACGTGCGAGATCGCCCCGGCTCGTCAGGGTGCGAGGGTGCTCGGGACCGAGCAGCCGGATTCGGATATTCAGAACGGCGCGGTGCTCAGCCTCGGCTTCCTCAAGCCGTCCCAAATCGTGAAGTGCGCTGGCCCGACTGCCCCGGCTCGCGAGCGTGCTTGGATGTTCAGGGCCCAGAGTCCGGTGACGGATTTCCAGTACGGCGCGGTGCTCGGCCTCGGCCTCATCAAGCCGCCCCAGAGCCTGCAGGACGCGGGCAAGATCCCCTCGGCTAGCAAGGGTATCGGGGTGTTCGGGGCCTAGGACTCGATCGAGTGCATCACGCACGGCGCGTTGTTCAGGCTCCGCCTCCTGAAGCCGCCCAAGTGTTTGCAGGACGCGCGCGAGATCCCCTCGGCTGATCAGAGTGTGGGGGTGTTCGGGGCCTAGGACCCGTTCGAGGGCATCCCGCACGGCGCGGTGCTCGACCTCGGCTTCCTGAACCCGCCCGAGCGCCTTTAGAGCCAGCGCACGATTGTTACGGCTGGCAAGAGTATCGGGATGATTGATGCCCAGATCAGGTCTCTGCACCCTCGTCTCGTATGCGCGGCGATATGCCCATTCGGCAAGCGAGTAACGGCCTTGTAGATAAGCTGTCGCAGCTAGTGAGTCTGACTCCGCGGGGCTGCCGAATTCTACAGCGACGCGCACAATACGTTCAGGAACGTGGTCGCTCGGCAAAGCACGACGTTGCACGACGTCAACGAGGTAGTCAAAGACTTGGACTCGGTGATCACTTTCGCGTTGGAGCAAGGCTGTGGTGGCGCGGCGGGGGCGGCACGCCCAGTCCCAAGCGCTTGCCAGTGGCTCCGGCTGCAGCCGGCTACCGCCGAGGCTAACGAGGTAGTGCTCATGCACCTGATCCAGAAGCTTGGTAGAAATTGGGGTCGACCAGCCGGCGCGACGAATGTCAACCGCGGCAGTTACGAGGGCGGCACCGCGAGGGTTGGCCGGTACGCTGGGGTCGGTGTTCGGGGTCCATGCGTTCTCCCAGTCTCGTAGGAGTTCGGGAGCAGCGGCGAGGTATTCGGCTATGCCATAGGTGTCAGCATGGGCGACAGCATCCGCGATCCGGGGATCCCAATCCCTAGCCTCTGCACGTCTTTGCTCGGCGGGACTGAACAGGCGGGGAAGCCGCAGGCGGTGGGCTTGATCCAGTACCTCGTGAACAGCGCGGTGAGCCTGGCGGGCGGCCTCAGGACCTGCGGTTTCGCTGGTGTAGCGGGTTTCCTCTGCGGCTCGCAAGGTCGCCAAGATGACCCGGTGCGTGCCATCCCCACTGACGAGTCCTGTGATCTTGTTTCGGGTCAATGCACCGGAGCCCAGGTAGCTTTCCAGATCATCCAGCCAAAGTACGCATTGCTTGGTTGCCGCAGCCTTCGCAAGAGCACATGGCAGCGCCTCACGATCATGTGGCGCGATCAGGGTGTGCTCTGTCAGTGTAGCTGTCATGGCCTCGTAGCCCGTTCTGCTCTTACCCGCAGTTGCATCCCCGACCAGCAAGACGAAACCCCCTTGAGCTAGCAATTCGCGAACCTGGTCGTCGATATCGCGCGGGACATAGGCCGGAACCCTTGACATCACGGTTGGCTGCTTGCGATCTAGTGCGGGATCTGGAGCCGATGCCGGATGTACTCCTAGGTACAACGGGTCTCTCACCTGGGCTACTTTGGGAAGCCGACCGCTGAGCATCAAGCAACCGTCCTGGATTTCCATGGCTTGTTCGTCGCGCTGCTCGGCTTGGCGTTGATAGCGATTAATTGAGACGACACCTAGCCCGAGAACCACTGCCGCCATTGCGGTAGCGCTTCCTAGGACCCAAGGGCTGCGGACGTTAGCTGCTTTCATCACGGCCGGGGCAGCCCCCAGCAAAGCCAAGACGGCAACGACAAGAGCTGCCCGGCTAAGCCGCGAACTCTTTCCCATCACGGTTGCACCTCAGGCAGGACGACGTCAACATGGAATGCCTACACAGTATTGCAAGCGCAAAAATAAATCCTACCGTCTTCTGAATCGCTTGCCGGAACCGGAGATTCTTGCAGGCGCACGGCTGTTTTGCGCAGCAGAATACCTGACTGCGCTGGACCTTTGGAGCACCACCGCGCGTCCACTAGTGCACATATCGAAAAGAACGGAATATCGACCATATTTTCCGAATTGCAACTGAGCAGGAAGTGTGAAATATAGGCTAATATATCAAGCACGTTTTACACTGAGGGGATATTCCGACCGTCGTACTCACGCCAGTCCTCTTGGCCGTCTGGCTACCGGACAAGTGCCGTGCACCCGTTGCGATGCGCTGGCCATACCAGCACCGGACCAGGGTGACCGTCGGCGGCACCCGATTCGTAACTCAGACGCTAGTCCACCCCACTGGCCGTGCGGAGGCCCAGATGCGTTCGAAGCTTTCGACATATGCGGCGACCATGTCGCCGTTGCTGCCGCGGCCCAGATGGAGGATGGGAGCGCTCCCGGCCGGGATGCCGTAGGCATGCTGGCCAACCAGGAGTTCATCGTCGGCGCGGTAGATGGAGTTGTAGATGATTTCGCGGTGCAGCCGGGTCTCCGCACCTGCCTCGCGTAACGGCCCGTAACGTACAAGGGCCTCGCGAATTCGGACCCCTGGAGCATCTCCGGCGCATTGCCCCACGGCACCCTCCCGAACATCAGGGGCCGCTGGGTCCCAGATACAGATCCGCACTCTCGCTCCGGCCTGGGCCCTCTCGGCCAGTGCCCCCAGGATTCTGGGATCCTCGGCGAGAAACAGCCCGCTGCGGTCAAGGATGCCGACCTCGCGCTCAGCCGAGCCGAACAGGCGCAGCCACACGTCATGGGGCACGCCGTCGCGGTGAGGGTAGATGGCCCGGATTTCGTCGGGCCAGGACTGGGCGGTCCCCAACTGCGGCCATAGGTCGGCTTCGTCCACACCGAGCATGCCAGCAAGCGCCCATCGGTGCCGCAGGTAAGGCACGCGGCCTTCCAGCCAGCGCCGCACAGTCTTGGGATCGACCTCCAGGCACGCGGCAACATCCTCTTCGTTGAGCCGCGCCTGCAGCAGTGCGCGGCGCAAAGTCTCGTTCAAGCCGGGGCCTCCAGAAGCCGGGACACCCCGACTCTAACTCAAGACGTCCCTAGTCGTCCCTTCGGGCGGTACAGAAGTTCCCCCGTCCCCGCGAGCCTGGTCCTGGACGCCTGTCGTGACCGCGGAACGCCAGGCCGAGTCACACAACCCGACACAAGAACGGGAGCCGCCGCAGTGACCAGCAAGACGACCGCAGCCGGGCAGATGCCGACGCTGAGCGACGACCTGACTGTGCTGCGGGCCGAATTCCCCGCCTACAAGATCTGGCAGGAGCACACCCCCGGCCGGGCTCGCTACGTCGCCCGGAGCCTGCGCGACGGCCTGAACCCGCACACGGTCGTCACATCCGACCTAGCCGAGCTGCGGAACGCCCTGGAACCGGCGCGGTCCACCGGGATGCTCGCGTTCACCCCCGACCAGCCGAACATCGCCCGCATGTACGACTACTGGCTTCAGGGCAAGGATCACTACTCGGCGGACCGCGCCGCAGCAGATGAGATCACGGAAAAGTTCCCCGAGGTCGCCCAGATCGCCCAGGCCAACCGGGCGTTCCTGGTGCGTGCCGTACGGCATGTGGCCAGGCAGGGCATCACCCAGTTCCTCGATCTGGGATCGGGCCTGCCGACGAGCCCGAACACCCATGAGGTCGCCTGCGAAGCCGCACCTGATGCCCGGGTCTGTTACGTGGACAACGACCCAGTCGTGCTCGCCCACGCCCGCGCCCTGCTGGCCATCGACGGCAAGGTTTCCGTGGCCACCGGCGACATCCGCGACCCAGCAACGTTCTTAACGGATCCTGCGCTTACTCATCTCATTGACCCTGCGACGCCGGTATGCGTACTGCTCGTATCGGTCCTGCACTTCCTGACCGCCGCCGAGGCGGACGCGGCCGTGGCCGCGATCAGGCACTGGATGGCGCCCGGCAGTTACCTTGTGATCTCCGCGGGCACCTCCACCGGCACAGACCCGGAACTGGTCCGCTGCCTGCGGGCGGCCTACGGCGACACGGCGCCGGTCACCGGCCGCACCGCTGATGAGATCGCGGCGTGGTTCGACGGGTTCAGCCTCGCCCGGCCCGGACTCGTGGACGTCTGGGCGTGGCGGCCCAGCGACTCACCACGGACGTTGCGCCCAGACGTGTCGAGGGCGCGGTTCCTGGCTGGTGTGGGCCGCAAGCTTCCCGTCGCTCCGGAGTGGCAGCCATGACTCCCAGCGAGGCCCTCACCGGTCTACGCACCACACTCGCCGACCATGGCATCATCACGGCGGGGATGACACTCACCCGCCACTCCGGGGCGCTCTTTCCTGTCGAGGGATCGTGCATCGGCTATCACTACGGCTTCTTCTGGTGGCCGGCGGGATGCTCCAGCCACGGGCGCCCGCTCTACGCAATCCATCCCGCCACCGATCCGGCCGGCGCGGCACGCCGACGGGCCAGCTTGGATGACACCGAGCGAGACACCCTGCGCCAGGCCATAGACGACGCAATCGACTTGCGGGTCAAGGCCGCGGCCGAGCCATGCCGGGACTGCGTGACTCACCCGGCCCTGCTATGCCGCGGCCACGCGGCCGAGCTGGACTGGGTCTCGTTGTACAAGGAACTGGCACACGACCTCCGCATCGCGCTGAGGCCAGCATGACCCACGATGACGGACGGTGCCTTTCCGTGCCGCCGGGACGACTGGAGGGACGTCTCGTGTCAGGACGTCCCCAGACGGTTCGCCACGTCCGTGAACGTCCGCCACAATCGACCTAGCGTCGGACACATGAACATAGCTGACTGGGCCGGAGACACCGCCCGCACGATTCTCGAAACACCGCTGCCCCGCCGCTGGGCCCACAGCCAGGGCGTCGCCGCCCAAGCCCGCAGCCTCGCCCCGATCCTCGGCCCCGACGCCGACCTGCTGGCCGCCGCCGCGTGGCTGCATGACATCGGCTACGCACCTGACCTCATCGACACCGGCTTCCACCCGCTCGACGGCGCCCGCTACCTCAGCGACACCGTGCAAGCCAGCGACATGCTCTGCCGGCTGGTCGCCCACCACTCCTGCGCTCTCATCGAAGCGGCCGAACGCGGCCTCGCCGATCAGCTGTCCCGGGAGTTCGAGCCCGCCCGCCGCGATCTCACCGACGCGCTGATCTACTGCGACATGACTACTGGCCCGGACGGCCAGCGCATGCCTGTCGAGCAGCGCCTCGCCGAGATCCGCGCCCGCTATGGCCCGGAGCACCCTGTCAGCCGCGCCCTCGGGTGGTCCGCTCCGGAACTCACCGGCGCTGTCACCCGCGTCGGCCGCAGACTGGCGGGCTGCACGCTGACTGCGCGCACGGCGCTCCAGAGCCAGGTGCGGGTCCTGACCGCCGCGGCCTAACCGACGTAAGGGCGGTCACGGCGCTCGGCATAATGCTGGACCCGCAACCGCATCGAGGGATCCATCCGATAGCCGGCGATCTCACTCAGCGGAACCCAGCGGACCTCAGACGTCTCACTGCTCGGCGTCAGCTGCCCGCCGGTCGCGCGGGCAGTCAGGACGATGGAGAACTCCTGGCGGACCTCACCGTTGCTGGTGTACAGCATGACGTGCCCCGGGTCGGTGTAAATGCCGGCCAGGCCGGTGACCTCGCAGTCGACGCCCGATTCTTCCCTGGTCTCGCGGACAGCCGCCTGGGCAAGTGATTCGCCGATATCCACGGCGCCGCCCGGCAGTGCCCAGTTGTCGTTGTCGGAACGGCGGATGAGCAAGAGCTCGCCGGCATCGTTGGTGACCGCGACGTTGACCGAGGGCACGATGCTGTTCGCAGGCGGGGCGTCCGGATCGTGATCGAAGTCGATCCTTCGCGGCATCGGTCAGGTCCCCGGGATGGGCACTGCGGTGTCCCAGACCCGCTCGAAGCTGTCGAGGTAGATCGCGGTGATCTCACCACCGGCGATCTTGCGCAGGTGCCAGACGGGAGCACGGGCGGCCGTCAGGCCGTAGATGTGCGTGTTCACTAGTAGCTGGTCGTCGCCACGGTAGATCGAGTTGTACAGGATGGTCGAGTGGAAACGGAACTCCACGCCCTCGGTGCCGTTGAGGGATCGGTAGAGCATGAGCGCGTTGCGGATCTTCGCCGCCATGGCGTCGTCGACGCCTTCGTCCGCGCCCCGGTCGGCGACTTGAGGGCTCGCCGGGTCACCGAGCAAGATCCTCACCAGTACTCCGGCGCTGGCCTTGGCCGCGAGGATCTTCTGGATCCCGCTGTCCTCGGCCAAGAAAAGCCCGGAGTACACCAGCACGCCGATCTCTCGTTGAGCTGAATTAAAGAGCCGTGCCCAGGTGTCCCGCGGAACATCGGACCGGTGCGGGTAGACGGCCACGATCTCGCTGTCTGATGCCGCCGCGACCTGCTCGCGGGACAGCGCGTCCGGCCACAGGTAGGCCTCGTCCACTCCCAGGCGGGAGGCCACATCGTAACGGTACTTCCGGTAGGGAAGCCGGCCCGCGATCCAGCGTTCGACGGTCTTATGGTCAACGCCAAGCGCCTCGCCCAGCGCGGAGGGCGTGAGCCCGCGCTCCAGCAACGTGGCTCGCAACCGTTCGTTCGGCATACACCCGACCGGGATCCGCGGGACGTCCAGGACGGCATCACCTTAGTCGGGACGTCTTGGATGCGTCCAGCTACACGGTGATGGCGTCCTCACCGTCTGTCGCACGCTTCGTGCCATGGGAATCATCCTCGCCGGTTTAGTCCTCACCGTGATCATCGTCCTTGTGGCTCTGCTGGTCCTCGTGCGGTCAGGGATCCGCCGCCAGGAACGCGCTGGCTGCCTGGCCTGCCAGCCTCCCGGCCTCAGCACCGGCCTGGCTCGCCACCTGGCCGGTCTGTACGTGAGCCAGCCGGCCGCGGGCGGGTGTCCTGCCGCCCAGGCCGCAGATGAGTCGTCGCTGGTTCCTGACAGCAGCGAATCGCCAACCTCATGAGCGCGACGGTCATCGCGGTGGCCGCCGCCAGCCTGCGGACGCGGACGGGGACCATCCGCCGCCCGCGCAGGCGCCCGAACCCCTCGTTGGAATCTCACCGTCAAATCGGAGGACCCCAGTGACTACCCTGCTCACCCGGCCAGGCTGGATCGAGGACGAGGCCGGCGTCATCGCCTTCC
>ODAK010000343.1_pt1 | contig 53469 bp, 46 predicted proteins | sample 1539591 | NCBI WGS metagenome assembly ODAK01 (sample SAMEA3539303, study PRJEB22396) | soil metagenome | biome: tundra; feature: field; material: soil | place: USA | collected 2010-05 | depth 0.15 m
TGAACTGCGCTACCGGCCCGAAAGAGATGAACGATGCGGTCCGCTACCTGGGCGCGAATTCGCCGAAGCATGTTTCCGTCCTGCCCAATGCTGGGTTGCCGCAGAACCAAGGGGGCCGCGCGGTGTACCTGCTGCAGCCGCAGGAACTGGCCGACTATCACAAGCAATTCATTACCGAATACGGCGTGCGCATTGTTGGCGGCTGCTGCGGCACTACGCCTGCGCACCTGAAGGCTGTGGTCGATACATGCGCCAACCTCGAGCCCGCCAAGCGCGACGTGAAAGTCACCGCCGCCGCGGCCAGCGCGTATTCGATGGTGCCCCTCGATCTCGATCCCAAGCCGCTGATCGTGGCCGAGGAGATGAACACCACGACTCGCGTCGAGCACTTCAAGAACATGGTTCGCACCCAGAACTATGACGCGATCCTGACCCTGGCCAAGAAGCTGGTGAATGAAGGCTCGCACATGCTCGACCTGTGCTGCGCCATCGTTGGCGAAGACGAGAAGGGCTACATCAGCAACATTCTCGAAAAGATTGCCACGCGTGTGCCCGCGCCGATCACCATCGATTCCACCGAAGCCGATGTCGTGGAAGAAGCGTTGAAGCGCATTCCCGGCAAGGCGATCATCAATTCCATCAACCTTGAGGACGGTGAGAAGCGCACCTCCAAAGTTCTCCCCATGGCCAAGCGTTATGGGGCGGCGGTCATTGCCTTGACCATCGACGAAGATGGCATGGCGCTTACGGCGGAGAAGAAACTGGCGATTGCCAAGCGCATATTCGATCTGGCGGTGAACAAATACGGTATACGTCCGGTCGATCTCATCTTCGACGCGCTGACTCTGCCCATTTCGACCGGACAGGATGATTATCGGACTGCTGGCGTCGAAACTCTAAAGGCGGTGAAGGCGATCAAGGCGGAGCTGCCCGACGTAAAGACGATCCTCGGTGTCAGCAACATTTCTTTCGGCCTGAATGTTTATTCACGCCGCGTCTTGAACAGCGTCTTTATGCACGAAGCCGTGGATAACGGCCTCGACATGGCCATCGTGAACTACAGCAAGATTTATCCGCTGTACAAGATTCCCGAGGCGGAAGTCGATCTGGCGCGCAAGCTGATTTACTACGATCAGTCAAACGGCGACCCGCTCCAGGTTTACATGGCGCACTTTGCCGGGACCAAGGGCAAGGAGGAGACCACCACCGCGCATGTGGACACGCTCTCCATCGAAGACAAGCTGAAGTGGTCGATTATCAACGGGGAAAAGACGATTGGTGACGGCGCCACCAAGAGGTCGCTGGCTGAGTTGCTGGAAGACGCGCTCGTCACCTACACGCCGCTGGAACTGATCAACAACGTGCTGCTGGACGGAATGCGGACCGTAGGTGACCTGTTCGGCGCACGCAAGATGCAGCTGCCATCTGTGCTCGACTCGGCCGGCGTGATGAAGGCGGCCGTCGCCTATCTCGAGCCCAAGATGGAGAAGAAAGAAGGCAGCCAGAAAGGCACCATCATTCTGGCGACGGTGAAGGGCGACGTCCACGACATTGGCAAGAACCTGGTGGACATCATCCTCACCAACAACGGATATCGCGTGGTGAACCTGGGGATCAAGCAGCCGTCGGACACCATCATCAAGGCTGCCCTGGCCGAGAAAGCTGACGCGATCGGGCTGAGCGGCTTGCTGGTCAAGTCCACGCTGGAGATGAAGTACGTGGTGCAGGACCTGCATCACCAGAAGCTCGACTTCCCGGTGATCTGCGGCGGCGCCGCGCTGACCCGCAAGTATGTGGAAGACGATTTGCGTCGCGAATACAACGGCGGCATTTTCTACGCCGATGACGCCTTCGCGGGGCTGCACATCATGGAAGACCTCGCGTCGCCTAATGGCGCGCGCGAGAAACGCATCGCCGAAGGCAAGGTGGTGAAGGAGTTTGCCCGGGCAGCAGTCGCCGGCAGCGATGAAGACGCCCCCACTGCGCCCAGCATCGAGATTGCGCCTGCGCCGAACATTCCGCGGCCGCCCTTCTGGGGCATTCGCGTGCTAAAGCCGCAAGACTTCGATTTGCGCGAAATCTTCCAGTACATCAACGAGACTGCTCTGTTCAAGAACCAGTGGCAGTTGAAGACCGCCTCGCAGGAAGACTACGGACGACTGGTCGAAACAAAGTACCGGCCCGTTCTGAAAGATCTTGAAGAAGAGGTGATCGCGGCGGGCTGGTTCGAGCCCAAAGTTGTGTACGGATACTTCGGAGCGCAGGGCGACGGCAATGACGTCATCGTGTATGACCTGCCGCCAGGCTGGAAACAGGGCGATGCGGTCCCGCCCGAGACGCTGCGCTTTACCTTCCCGCGCCAGCGTGAAGGGCGGCATTTGTGCATCTCCGACTTCCTGCTTGCGAAGAGCAGCGGGCGCATGGATGTTCTTGCCATGTCGTGCGTGACCATCGGCGCCATAGCTTCGCACGAAACCCAGAAGCTGTTTGAAGGCGGAGAGTATACCAAGTATCTCTACCTGCACGGGCTCAGCGTGGAGTCGGCCGAAGCGCTGGCCGAGCTGTCGCACAAGCAGATTCGCCAGGAGCTGGGCATTGCAGGCGACGACGCACCGCACGTCCGCGATCTGTTCCACCAAAAATATCGCGGCTCGCGGTACTCGTTTGGATACCCGGCGTGCCCTAATCTGGAAGACCAGACGAAGCTGTTCGCACTGCTGCATCCCGACGAAAATATCGGTGTGCATTTGACCACTGGATTCCTGCTCGATCCCGAGCAGAGCACCTCGGCCATCGTCGTGCATCATCCCGGGGCCAAGTACTTCGTCGTGTAGTGGAGCTACTGAATTGCCACGTGTTCCAGGATCGCGTTCTGCACCCGCTGAATCTTATTCTGCGAATGTGGCGATGGAGCTTTTTGCCGGTCCTTGTGTGCCACGTAGGTCCCCACGCCATATCCGATTACTGATCCCGAAAAGACATCGGCAGGGAAGTGCACTCCACCGGTCACACGGGTTGTGCTGACCGCCGTTGCCGCACCGTACATCAGCAGACGCATGGGCCAGTTCGGGTATTCGTGCGCCATGACCGAAGCTAGCGTCCAGGCGAAGGTTGCGTGTCCCGAGGGGAAGGAACCACTCGTCCAATTGCCCGAGAAGAATTTCCCTTCGCCCGCGCCGGTATAGGGGCGTTGCCGCGCCAGGGCCGCCTTCAGCGCGGCATACAAGATGACGCTGTCGACGCTCGCCTCCGCGCTGCGTATCCCGGTGTCGGTCGCGTGCTCGTTGTGAGTGATCAAGCCGGTGACGAAGATGCCTCCGGCCGCCGCGCCCAGACCGTACACGCCGGCATTGGAGATATTGATGCTAGTGTTGTGCCAGCTCGGCGAGACTTGGTGGAGAACGCTTTCGTCATTCGCGATCAGGACCCCGGTGGCGCCGATGGCGAGCGCATCCCACTTTAGGGCGCTCACCGAAAACGGCGACTTGATGATGTGGAGTTCGTCCTCGCCAATCGTCTTGATTGCGGTCCCCAACGATTTCCCGAAAGAGCTCGACTGGGACTCTTTTGCTGAGGAGGGTGCATCGGGTAGGGACGCCTCGTTCGCCGGAGTCCGCTCTGTCGCAGTCGAGTCGGAAGGGTTTGCCTGTGACTGCGCCATCGACCATGTTGGCGCCAGCAAGATGCTGGCAATCACCAACACCCGAAACGATTTCCGTCTTGCCAGCAGATAGACAGCGGCTGACACCGCCGGGACTCTCAGCAGATGGCCCATTTGAGTTCTCTCATCCACGGATTCTCCCCAGATACAACTCAGCTTCTGTTTGGATTCACGTTGGCACCAGTAGAGTGCAAATCTAACAGATTTGTAATCAACTTACGCTGTCGTACCCGATAGTGGGCCAGCAGGATGGACGAGCGCCGCATCTCGCGCGGGAACCAATTTCCGAGGGCAGGGAGTGGTGCCAATGACAAACCCTCGAAGACCGAAGAACCGCCTCAAACGTTGCAAGTAAAGCCTACTCGTGGCAGCTTGAACAGCCTTTTTCATCGCTCTCCGTGCTGATGTGCGCTATGTCCGCCGGGTCTGTGACGTATGCCACAGACTGAGTGTGCGTACCCCCGCAGAATCAAAAGTGGAGGGTACTGTGTTTGCCATCGTAGAAGCGCGCCCACTGGCGCGAGGTATCAAGCTGTTTGTCATCAAGGCTCCCCGTATTGCCCGCAAGCAGCGGCCGGGGCAGTTTGTCATTGTGCGGCTGGATGAGTGCGGAGAACGCATCCCGCTGACCATCGCCGATGCCGACCCCAAGGCCGGTACAGTTACCATCGTGGTGCAAGCCATCGGCAAGACCACCATGCTGCTCAGCATGCTGGAGGCCGGCGACTCCATCCTCGACGTGGTCGGTCCGCTGGGCAAACCCTCTGAAATCGAGAAGTTTGGGACCACCGTCGTGGTGAGCGGCAGCGTGGGAACGGCCATGGCCTACCCCACCGCTCGGGAGCTCAAGCGGGCAGGAAACAAGGTCATCTCCATCGTCGGAGCGCGCAGCAAAGATTTGCTGGTGCTGGAAGACGAGGTCCGCGCCGTCAGCGACGAAACCTACGTCGTCACCGACGACGGCAGTTATGGCCAGAAGGGTCTGGTCACCGACAAGCTGAAGGAGTTGGTGGACGCCGGAGGCGTGAATTACGTGCTGGCCATCGGTCCGGTGCCGATGATGCGTGCCGTGGCGAACCTCACCGGCCCCAAGCAGATCAAGACCATCGTCAGTTTGAATTCGATCATGGTGGACGGTACCGGGATGTGCGGCGGTTGCCGCGTGCTGGTAAACAACAGCAGCCAATTCGCCTGCGTGGATGGCCCCGACTTCGATGCTACCCAGGTCAACTTTGAGGTCCTGACGCAGCGCAACAACATGTATCGCGAGCAGGAGCGTGCCAGCATCGAGCGCTTGCAGGCCGATCCGGAAGCGGAGTTAAAGAAGCTTCGCGAGAGCAACCGAGCGCACGCCTGCGCGTTAGAGCCGGTCGAGGTGAGCCATGACTGACAAAGTTCCCAGCAACAATCCACTGCCCAACAAGGAACGCATCAAGCTGCCGCGGCAGCGCGTGCCCGAACAAAATCCCGAGGTGCGCGCCCACAATTTTAAGGAAGTGAACCTGGGTTTCCCGATCGAGCAAGCACGGCAGGAATCGCTGCGCTGCATTGAGTGTCCCAAGCCCGGCTGCGTCGAGAAATGCCCGGTATCGGTGGACGTGCGAGCGGTGATCGACCTCATACTCGCCGGCGATTATCTGGGCGCGGCATCGAAGGTCCGCGAAGACAACGCGCTGCCCGCGATCACCGGACGCGTCTGTCCGGTCGAAGACCAGTGCGAGTCAGGTTGCGTCTTGGGCAAGAAGGGCGAGCCGGTTGGAATTGCCTACCTGGAGCGCTTTGTGGCCGATTGGGAACGCGAGACGGGACAATTTGGATCGCCCGTGTCTGCGCCAGCTACGGGCAGGAAGGTGGGCCTCATCGGCAGCGGCCCCGCGAGCCTGGCGTGCGCCGGCGACCTCATCCAGATGGGGCATCAGGTGCACGTGTTTGAAGCTCTGCACGAACTCGGCGGCGTGCTGGTGTATGGCATTCCAGAGTTTCGGCTGCCGAAAGATATCGTTCGTCACGAGATTGAAGTGCTGCGCCGCCGCGGCGTCGTCTTCGAAACCAACGTCGTGGTCGGCAAGACAGTCACGATTGACGAGCTGATGCAAGAGGAAGGCTTCGACGCCATCTTCGTTGCGACCGGCGCTGGTCTGCCCCGCTTCCTCAAGGTTCCGGGAGAGAACTTTAACGGTGTCTATTCGGCCAACGAATTCCTAACCCGCGTAAACCTGATGCGGGCTTATCTTTTCCCCCAGTACGACGAGCCACTCTATCCCTGCAAAGACCGCGACGTGATCGTGGTCGGCGGCGGCAACACCGCGATGGACGCGGTGCGCAGCGCGCTGCGCCTGGGCGCGAAGAGCGCCAGCATCTACTACCGCCGCACAGAGAAGGAGATGCCGGCCCGTGTGGAGGAAGTACACCACGCCAAGGACGAAGGCGTTCACTTCGAGATGCTGGTGAATCCGGTGGAGTTCTTCGGCGACGAGAAAGGCAATCTCACTGCCGTGAAGTGCATTCGCCAGGAACTGGGCGAGCCGGATGATTCGGGACGCCGCAGCCCGATACCAATTAAGGGCTCGGAGTTTGTTACGCCGTGCCATGTGGCGATTATTGCCGCCGGCACTTCGGCGAATCCGTTGATCCAGTCAACCACTCCAGGACTAGCGGTGACCAAGCGCGGATACATCTCGGCGAACGACGACCTCGCGACCTCGAAGCCGGGCGTCTTCGCGGGCGGCGACATCGTGACCGGCGGCGCGACGGTGATTCTTGCCATGGGCGCAGGCCGGAAGGCCGCCAAGTCGATTGATAATTATTTGAAGAGCTTGGACCACAGCAGTGAAGAGGTTCAAGAAGCAGTTCAGGTTTGACCCTTACACTGGGTGCCCCGTTCTAGCCCTCCTTTGGCTAGGGCGGGGCAGTTCAACATCGCCCCGCCCGAACGGCCTTCGCAAGCCCGGCTAGCAATTCCAATGTTTCGTCCCATCCCATACACCCATCGGTGATGCTTTGCCCATACACCAACGGCTCTCCCGGGACCGGCTTCTGTGCTCCCGCGACCAGATTGCTTTCCAACATGACACCGATGATGTTCCGGTTTCCCGCGGCAATCTGCCCTGCCACATCGCGGCAAACCGCGGGCTGACGTCTGTGGTCTTTGTTGCTGTTGGCATGGCTGCAGTCAATCATGACGTGCGGCGGCAGTCCGGCTTCCTGTAGCTGTCTGCACACATGCGCGACCGCATCGGCGGTGTAATTCACTGTCTTTCTTCCGCCGCGCAGAATCACGTGGCAGTCCTGATTCCCGGCGGTCACGAATATGGCCGATTGCCCATGCTTGGTGTGTCCCAGAAACGTATGCGGGTGTGCCGCCGACAAAACCGCTTCGATGGCAATCTGCACGTCTCCCGAGGTGGCGTTCTTGAACCCCACCGGGCAGGAGAGACCCGAAACCAGTTGCCGATGGACCTGGCTTTCGGTAGTACGAGCGCCAATGGCTCCCCAACTGACCAAGGCCGCCAGATACTGCGGCGTGATCATGTCGAGGAACTCAGTTCCGGCAGGTACTCCCATTTCCGCTAGATCGAGCAGCAGGCGCCTTGCCAGTCGCAGGCCGTCATTGATCTGGTAGGACTGGTCGAGGTGGGGATCGTTGATCAGACCCTTCCATCCGACCGTGGTGCGGGGCTTCTCGAAGTAAACGCGCATCACGATGCGCAGTTCGGTGGAGAACCCTGCGATCGCGCCTCGGAGCAGGCCCGCATACTCCCGCGCAGCCTGGGTGTCGTGAATCGAACATGGCCCGCATACCACCAGCAGACGACGGTCCCTGCCGCCGAGAATTTCGCAAATCTCATGGCGAGCTTGGTTGACGGTTGCCGAGGCGGTCTCGGTGGTGGGCATCTCCTCCTCCAAAAACACCGGAGGAAGCACGACCTTGGTCCACTTTATGCGCAGGTCATCGATGGGATGGAACATGATGGTGCCGTAACTCTATTCTATGGGTGAGGAATGAATGTTCACCACGGAGAGCACGGAGAGCACAGAGTAAATCAGGAAACTTAAGAGCGTAGGAAAACCTGCTCTGCTCCGTGCGCTCCGTGTCCTCCGTGGTGAATTCTACCTCCTTATGCCCACAGCGCGGCGGAGCCGCCAACCCATTCCAGGTTGCGGTTGTGGTCGACGCCCATCATCATGCCGCGTCCCATGCGCACCAGCGGCAGCACGGGCAAAAGCTCGCCGCTCTCGGGCCACACAAACATCATGCGAATTTCCATTTGCGTCGGACCATGCGGGGTTTGAATCACCGGCTCAAATCGCATCCGCTCCTGAAGAATGTAGTTGTGCCGCTGGTCTCTGGGGATTGCGTCGAGGTCCGCCTGCGTCGGCGAAAACTTGATGCCAACTCCGGCGAAAGAGTACAGCGGCTTGAGCAGATAATTCTCGTTGTCCTGAGGCAGCTTGCTGAGATTGTCGAGGAACCACGTCTTCGGCACGCACTTGTGTTTCAAGTGCGGGATGGAGAACTTGCTGATGCGAAAGTACCAGTTAGGATGCCCGGCCCACTCGACGTCGAGTTCCTCCCGTAGATCGAAAGGCAGAGTCACCCGTTTGCGTTCGAGCTCATCCACAATGCAGCGGTTGTAAATGCGTCGAACCTCAACCTCGCGCCCGTCCTTCTCATAAAAGAGCCTGTGGCCGCGCTTCTTCAGCGACAGGATGTCCACGATCGCGATCCCCAGTTCCCGCTGCGTCACCACGAAGTCGGGCAGCGTCTTCTGGTGCTCGGGATCGAGCTCCATCAGGATGACGTTCTCAGGATCGTGGGCCGCCACAATAAGTTGGCGCATCAGCTTCCAATACGAATCAGGCTCGTAACCGCTGAGGTAGATGTCAAGGTCCGCCGGCAACTTGTAAGTCTCAATGTATTGCTGTGCCGATACCGCCTGGTATCCGTAGAGGGAAGGGAAGGCCTGAAGCTCGACCAGTTTCGGCTCCAATTCTCCACTCGCGTTGCGCACCACGCCGAAGTCTACTTGCACGAACATCGGCAGCGGCGATTCATGGGGCACGTTGTATTGCGGGGGGACGGAAGCGTCAGATGTGCGGCGATACTCTGGATTGTTCACCAGCTGCAGGACCAGTTCACGGCCGTACTGTGACATCTGGTCGAGCAAAGCCTTAGGCACAAAGCATGGCGTCTCCGAGACGCGGAAGCCAATGTGCGCGCCGCAGGCTCGATCCAAACTCTGGAGGAGCCGGCGGTACTTTTCGGGAGTGAAGTTGCAGTTGAACTCCTCGCGCAGCGCTGGGATCATCCTCAGGCCTCGATAAGGAAGCGGCCCTTCTCCATGATCTGTTGGCCGTCAACCCAGATATCGAAGTGCGTCCCCACCACGTCAATGTGAGTGCTGGAATACCATTCCGCGCCGGTGTGCGCACCGTAAGGGTTTCCGAAGGCAATGTGCACGCCGGGAAATTTCTCATCTTGCAGGATCTGCCCGATGACGTGCTTGAGTTCGAGATTTGTTCCGATAGCAAACTCGCCGACCAGATGGCTGTTTTCGTCGGTGTGGGTGTAGGACCAGAAGTCCTCTTCCAGAACTTTGTTCTCGCTGAAGACCTCGGTGATGCGGTTGTTGCGCATGTGGATCGTTAACGGCTGGCGAGCCAGATCGGGATATTTCTCGCACAGGTAGTCGCCAACCACGCCATCCACGACGTAGGTGCCGTTCACTTCTCCCGGAGCGGTGAACACCTCGCCGCCGGGCAGGTTCCCCCATTTGTCAGGGCTGATGATGCCACTGGTTTTCACCCAGCGGTAGTTGGGATTCAGAGTGGCTGATAGATCGCTACCGGCGGGGTTCGTGGCCCGGATTTCCTTTGCGTGGCCGACGATTTCAATAACTTTCTTGCTGAGCGCATCCACCCGGTTGAAGTCGGCGCGCATGCCTTCCAGCATGATCTGGCGATTGATGTTGACCATGTGGGCGTGCCGCATCTTGCGCCGGTTCACGATGTCCGTCATCTGCATGCGCGACTTCAGTTCGTCGCGCTGCACGCGCACGGCGAAGATGCTGACCTGGCTGGTCTCCATGTCCTCGGCGATTTCAGGAGGCAAGTCGATAAGCGGACGCGGTGCCAGGTCCTCCAGCACAAACGCCTTAAAGGGCGAGCCGACCTTCGGCAATTCCTGCGCAATGCTGGCTGCAATTTCGCGGCAGGCGTTGTCAGTGATGAGCGTGACTTTTTCCCATGGCTGAATGCGCAGGCAGGTGTGCACCGCGTTGTAAGCGCCAGGAGAAAGTTCAGCGTCGAATGTAGTTTTGGTGAGGTCGGTCAGAACGGGTTGAATCAAGACGGTCCTTTCGAAAGTTAGGTTTGTTCCCTCTACCGCCGCGCGGCGGTCTGATCGAAGACCCCGACTCGCGTCTCGGCCACGATGTAGTCCACCACCTTCTTCAAATCGCCGGTCTGTTCGAACACTTTCAACTGGCGGTCGGCGCCAGTGCCCATCTCGAGCATCTGGTGAATGTAATTGATCTCTTCTCGGGATCCCAGCTCATCCACCACCGGGTCAATCAGCTCAAGGTATTCCAGCATCAGGTCGCGGACGGGCACCTCTTCCTCTTTGCCGAAATCAATCAGCTTGCCCTGGATTCCGTACCGCGATGCGCGGAACTTGTTTTCCATGATGAGCGCGCGGCCGTAGATGCGATAGCTTTTGTTCGAAGCATGCAACTTGTAGAGCATGGCTATGGTCGCCTGAATCAGCGCCGCGATGGCGAGCGTTTCGTCAAGCCGCATGGGAATATCGCACACCCGCACCTCGAGGGTGTGAAAGAACGGATGCGGGCGGATGTCCCACCAGATTTTCTTGCCGTTATCGATGCAATGGGTCTTGACCAGCAGGTCGACGAAGGTCTCGTATTCCGCCCAGTTGGCGAAAACATCGGGAATGTTGGTCCGCGGGAAGCGCTCAAACACTTTGCAGCGGTACGATTTAAACCCGGTATTCATGCCCATCCAGAAGGGCGAATTCGACGACAGCGCCAGAATGTGCGGCAGGAAATAGCGCATGGAATTCATGATGTGGATGGCGGTATTGCGGTCCTCAATGCCGATGTGCACGTGCAATCCGAAAACCAGGTTGGCGCGCGCGATGAGCTGCATGTCCTCCACAACCTGCTGATAGCGCTCGTCAGGGTAGATCTCTTGCAGCTTCCAGTCAGAAAAGGGATGGGTGCTGGCCGCCGCCAGCAACATGCCCTGCTCACCGGCAAGGGTGATCATTTCGCGGCGGAGCGACTGGATGTTCTCGCGGGCTTCCTTGATGTCCCTGCAAACGCGGGTGCCGACCTCGATGACCGACTGGTGCATCTCCGGCTTGACCGCCTCTTGCAGCGCCAGCTTGGCTTTGGGGAGGATCTCAGATGCGATGTGCGAGCGGAGGTCGCGCGTCTCCGGATCGATCGTCTGGTATTCCTCTTCAATCCCGATGCTGAGGCTTGGCCGCTCCATCTGGTTATCCCTTGCCCGCCCGCTTGGCCGTCTGTTTGGATGCGGACGCCGCTTTCTCCTTCGTATTGGAACCCGCTTCTGCCGCGTGCCCGCTGAGAAACGCACTCCAGCGATATTCCGGCGCCAGGCCGGTGTGCTGTTTGGCTTTGCGAATCGCCAGTTCCGCCACGGCGTTCACAATCCAGTCGAAATTTTCCTGGCCCACCGAGTTTACATCAGCATCGGGGGCAGGATTCATGAAGTCGATGGCGTAGGGGATGCCGTTCCCGCAAGCAAATTCAACCGTGTTGAGGTCGTAGCCCAGGGCCCGGCACAGGGTCAGGCAATCGCGTTCTACCCGCTCCAGCAGCTTCGCATCGGTGGCTGGCGGATTTTTCACGTAGCGCTCGTGGAAGGGCGCCGATGGATCGTAGTGCATGATGTGCACCTTCTCCTGGCCGACCACGTAGCAACGGAAGTACTCCTTGAAATTTACCCCGTGTTGCAGCGTCATGCAGAGGTCGCGGCTCTGGTCGTAAGCGTTAAAGAACTCCTCCGGCGAGTTCACTTTGTACACGTCCTTCCAGCCGCCGCCATCGAAGGGTTTCAGGAACGCGGGAAATCCAACGTAGCTGAAAATGCTGTCCCACGGCATGGGATATTGCAGGTTGCGCATGGAGCGCTCGGTGGTGCCCGGGGGATGCTGCTTGTGCGGCAGCAGCACCGTCTGCGGAATCGCAACGCCCAGCTTGGTTCCCAGCGCGAAGTTAAAAAATTTGTCGTCGGCGCTCCACCAGAATGGATTGTTGATAACGATCGCGCCGGAGAGCGCCGCGTTCTTGAGATAGCCGCGATAGAAGGGAATGTCGTGCGAAATGCGGTCCACGATAACGTCGTAGGGGGAAGGTTCCGCCATGCGGACTTCGCCAACCGTCGCCAGTTCCGCCTGGATGTCAGGCTCGCCCATGGAGTTGATCTTGTCCACCAACGCGGGCGGAAAGGTGGTCTCCATGCCAAAAATGACTCCGATCTTCTTCACGGCTGCTCCTTCGAGAGCGATACGAATCGCCTTTGCTGGCTCGCAATTGTACGCGGGAAATCCCAGGAAAACAGCGCCGAGGCGCGCTACGACTATTGCATTATTGTAGGCGAAAGTGGGAGGAACTTGTACGCAAAATGGCGTTAGCGATTCGAGCGAATTCCGGTGTGAGTTGCCTAAGCGCCGACCAGTTTTTCCAGTACGCCCTTGTTACGCACGGTGAGGGTGGATCCCTTCAGCACCGCGATCTGCCGCTTGCGGAAGTCGGCCAGCACGCGAGTGACGGTCTCGCGCGAGGTGCCGATAATCTGCGCAATCTCTTCGTGAGTGAGCGCCAGTTTTACCTTGGGCTCGGCTTGTTCGTGACTGGCGGAGGTCCACTCCAGCAGCAGGCGCGCCAACCGCTCGGGTGCGGAATGCGACAGGCCCAGACTGCGAATTTGCTGATAGGCGCTCTGGCAATCCTTGCTCAGGTGTTGCGCCGCTTTCAGGCAGGCGTCTCCGTGCTTCTGCAAGAAGTTCAAGAAGTCGTCGCGCTTGACGAAATTCAATTGGCAGGGCTGCCCGGTTTCAGCGGTAATTTCATAAGGCGTTCCGGAGACCGTGGCGTGCATCCCCAGGACTTCACCCGGCTGGGCGATTTTCAGAATCAGCGTCTTGCCTTCGGCGGAAGTGGTGGAGAGCTTGACCCGGCCTTTGCACAGCATGTAGATTCCGCGCGGCGCCTGGCCTTCGACAAACAGTACAGCTCCCGCCGGATAGGAAGCGGTGTATTTCATTTTGTCGAACGCTTCTAATGAAGTCTTGGGAAGAGAACAGAAGAAGCTATCGTTACGCAGCTTACAGATGAGGCAATTCTCTACCAACTCAAAGCCGTAAGGTGACCCCACGATGCCCTCCGGATGACATCTCGTATGTTATCACCTTAGGCAACCCAGGGTGCAAGTCGCGATTCTGGACGGCCGACTTCCCTCTTTGGACGGGTCAACCGGCCATCGGGTGACATACGTCACAAGCACCCGTATCCGGTATCACAGACCTCTGGCCCTCCCGCGAAGGAAAATTCCGCCCACAACGGCTCAAATAGGCGGGAGGCGAAGGTCTCATAACTTCACCCTGTCGGATCCGGCCGGCGACCCCACGTTCGCTGTCGGAAGGCTGGAATCCTATTCCAGTCTGCAACCTTGCACCGTAAGGATGAGGATCTTGACCACTCTCCTCTACCCCAAGTCGCCTCCCGCCGACGGTTTTGTGACTCGGCCTGATCCAGCCCAGACCAGGCAGATGTGGTTACGCAGCATACAGGTTCTTAGGAGGTCGGGTTGGTGATGGCTAATGGACCCCCGGGACAGCCGGCGCATACCCGCACAGTTCCCCCTAAGTCGTTCGATGCAGCAATTGTTGCTTTCAGGAAACCGCGGTAACAACTTCTTGCTCGGTAGGAAGGGAGAAATTGAAATGGCTTTAGCAACAGCAGGCGTTAACTCAGTTGAGACTGGCAGTACCGGGTTGAACCGTTGGTGGCGCGTCGTGGGCGGGATGTCAATGAACCTTGCTCTAGGCAGTTTGTATGCCTGGAGCTTATTCGTACCAGAGCTTGGCAAAGACCCCGAATTCAAAATGTATAAGCTTCCGGACTTCACGTTGACCTTCACGATTGCCGTGGTGGTCTTCGCTTTGACGTTCATCGTGGCCGGCCGTATTCAAGATAAGAAAGGTCCGTTCATCTGCTCGGTGATCGGGGGTGTTCTGGTCAGCATTGGTTTTTACATGTCCGGCCATGCCCATAGCCTCACGGCCCTGTACATCTGGTTTGGCGCAGTCGGCGGGCTGGGCAACGGCTTCGGGTACGCCACGCCCATTCCGGTGATGGCCAAGTGGTTCCCTGATAAACGCGGATTGGCGGTGGGACTGGCCGTGGCTGGTTACGGCGGCGGCTCGGCAATCTTCGGGAAATTGGCCCTCAATTACCTGATCCCTGCTTACGGGTGGCGATCCACGTTTGAGATCCTGGGAGGCATCTTCCTGGTGATGACGCTGTTCGGCGCGTTCCTGCTGAAGAACCCGCCGGTTGGCTACAAACCCGCGGGTTGGTCACCGCCGCCGGCGACCGCCAAGGCGGCCGCAACTACCTACGAGTTCACTCCGGCCGAGACCCTGCGCACTCCTACCTTCTACTTTATGTGGGTGGCGTATGCGCTGGGCACCTCCGCGGGTCTCATGGTTATCAGCGTCCTCATCCCGTTCTTCAAGGAAAGTCTGAAGAGCACCGGTATGAGCGCTGCTGCGATCGCTAGTTATGCGGGCACGGCGTTTATCGTTGGCGCCGTGGGCAACGCATCCGGACGTATTCTTTCCGGTTGGATGTCCGACCACCTTGGGCGCATCAACGTTCTACGGCTGATGATCGGCATTTCCATGGTCGCGATGCCCATCCTGTACCTGGTGGGCGGTAATCTCGGCTTGTTGTTCACGATGGTGTTCATTGTGTACTGGTGCTATGGCACGCAGTTGTCGGTGAATGGCTCTGCCACTTCCGACTTCTGGGGCACCAAGAACGCAGGTATCAACTACGGCATGCTGTTCACCGCTTGGGGTGTGGCAGGCGTTGTCGGCCCGATGTTGGGTGCGAAGCTGCGGGTAGCGTACAACAGCTATCAGGCGCCGTTCTATGCGGCGGCGGTGCTGGCCGCAGTGGCGCTGTTGGCTGAGTTCATGGCTCGCCGTCCCAAGCATGTATAACATCGTGGCCGGACTGCCTAAACAGTGCGGCCCGAATTTGTGTTTGGAAGATTGACTTTAGTTGTCCGAGGTCCGATACGCGAATTGGGGCGCACCATGCGCCCCGTTTTTGTGTCCCGTGACATTGCCACGGGCGTCGAGACGTGGAACTCTTTTCCTCTTTGTTCAAAAATAAATCCGTGTTCATCCGTGAAAATCCGTGGTCGCTTCAAATCCTCAGCGATCATCTCTGACCGCGGCATCTTCACCCGGCCTTCACGCTCCCGCTGGAGAGGCTTCGGGCTTGGAAACTGGCGGCAAGTCCGCTTCCGGAACCCCGGGAGTTTCGGCTATTTCGATCACCTCTTGCGGCTGCGGTGTCGCGTAAGCCACCGAATCAGTGGGGATCACTTCCGCGTACTGCTTGTACCATGCGGTAGCGCTTGCCAGTTGCCAGAGCCGGGCAGCCAACTGCGACAGAATGATGAACTCCAGAAGGATGAACGTTGCCGGCGTCGCGTTGGGCGGAAGTTTGGTCCAAATCAGAAAGCCGATAAGCAGCGTAATCGCCGCCACCAGACTGATGCGGAAGTACATCCAGAACAGCGTGCCGAGGTTGCGCCCGGTCATTCCGCAGCACTTCCACATATTGCTCCACATGCTGCGCCCGTTCTGCGCTACGGCTTGGACCTTGGCAAGATCGAACCACAACCGTAGCAGAAGCACGAGCAGTGCGAGAATGATCGCGCCCGCGAATTGGATGGAAAAGCCGACCTGATCGGCGACTACTCTGTCGCCCACGTATTCCGCCAAACTGTTCACTAACGGATACAACGACCACAGGAAGATAAATGGCACCAGCGAGAGGAGGGCCAGGCGCACAAACCGCCAGAAGAACGCGCCCGAAGCGGCAAAGAAGTCTCCGGTGTTGAGTCTGCGGTCCTGGCGATAGGCCTCAAGTATGCCTCCGCTGACGAACAGCATGAACACAGCGAACAGGATTGCATAGCCGTATGCCGTGGACCTTGAGTGAAGAAAGTTTGCCTCGGGCAGCCTTAACAGTTCGTAAAACATGCCCAGATCGAAGCCCTTGACCAGTTGATTTCCAGCCAGGCTATACCCCAGAGCGGCATTCAGCGTTCTGGCCGCGCCCAGAGTGCCCAGCGCGCCGAGCACGAGGTTTACCGCGAACACCGACCACAAGATTTCCTGGCGTCGCCATAGCAGACTGGCTCCGGCGGATACCGGTCCTTCATGTCGGTCGGCCATGTCGCCCGGTTTCATACCAGCCAACTCAGCATCTGGGCGAGGAATTGGGTCAGGAACATCCAGTAGGCCGCGATCTTTCCCGTTGCGCCTTTTTGACGGTCAGTGGTGCGACTGTTGTTGAGATAGTCGCCATCCATGGTGACTTTGTGGTCGGGGTCGATCTCCACCGAAACCACCTTCGCCTTCTTCTGGTAGATGTAGCGGACCCATCTATCTTTGCCGTCCCAGCGCTGGCGGATGCTCTCTCCATTGTCGAACTTCACTTCGGCCTCAACCGGAAAGACGAAGTCTCCCTTACGGTGCAGGATGACTTGCGTCTCGTACGTGGTTGCGTCTTTCTTGTCCGTCGCGTCCTCCTCGTACCAATCCACCCGACTGGATGAGGCCCGCAGGACCTCGTAGTCCAGAACTTGCGTACCGTAAACTGCCTGGTCCCAATACCATTTCAAGTCCTGGCCGGTAACTTCGTTGACCGTGCGCATGAAATCCTCTTGCGTCGGATGGGTGAAGCGGTACCTCAGAAAGTAGGTGTGGAGAGCGTTACGCATTGCCTGCTCGCCGACGATGGTTTCCAAGGTGGCAAGCATGGTTGCCGCCTTGCCGTAACTGACGGCGCCGTAGGAACCCATGCTCATGTCGGTATAACTGGCACGCGCCAGCGGGTCGAGGTCAGAATGTCCCAGGTAAAAAGCCCGGAGGCCTTCGCCGTCGCCCATCTGAATTCCTAAGACGTTCAGCGAACTGGTGTTGCGACCGAACAGTCTGTCCATCACCTTCACTTCGCTGTAGCTGTTGATGCCTTCATCAAGCCATGCATTCTCAAACTCGTTGGTGGCCACCATTCCATACCAGTATTGATGGCCGAACTCATGCACGGTCACGTTTTCAGGTTCGTCGAGATCTCCCCTGAGCAGGTGCCAACTTGTGTCACCCGTGATAAACGTCGGATACTCCATACCTCCAGCCTCGCCAGCCCCGTGCGGAGGGTCGACGATGGTGAGTTGAGCGTAGGGGTAGGGTCCGTACCATTGGTCAAACTTCTCCATCGCGCGCTTGGTGACGTCAAGATAGCGCTGCCATGAACTCTTGTGGCTACCATAGGTGAGTAGACGAATCTTCACCGTCCCCACGCTGCCGTCGAACTGGCCCTCGACAACCTTGAAATTCGGGTCGGCGGTCCAAGCGAAGTCATGCACATCTTCGGCGTGGAAGGCGACGGTCTTGGTACCGTTGCCGTTATCCGTGTCGCTGACTTGCACACCGGTAGCGCCGATGACGTAATTCTTCGGCAAAGTGATCTTCACGTCATAGGTGCCGAAATCGGCAAAGAACTCGGTCATGGCATGGAACTGGTGGCAGTTCCATTGGTCATGCCACCAGACCCCGACTTTAGGGAACCATTGCCCGGCCAGGAGGAAGGTGCGCTTGTACCCGGTGCGCGCGATCACTTCGGGGAAGGTCGCCCTGAATTTGATTTTGAACTGCACATCCTGCCCCGGCTGGACCGCCAGCGGCAGCTTCACCTCGAACACCGTCTTGTCGTCCGCATTGCCATCGTCGGGAGAGATGAACTTCATCTGTTTGGTCAGGTCTCCCATACCGGCGACCTCCAACGAGGTGATCTCATTCGAACCGTTGTCCTTAAGGGGGTCCCATTCCTCCAGATCGCTGGTGCGAAAATATCCATCGCGATGTGCCTCACGCACCCAGGTGGATTTCGGCTGGAACGCATTGAGATACAGATGGAAGGGAAATCGGTCAAGCGGTTGACCGGTCAGGTTGTGATAGGTCAGCGTCTCGGTGGCGTCAACTGTGTGCTTGGCGGGATCGTACTTCGCATCAATCTGGTAGGCCACGACCCGCTGCGACAGTGGCCCCGAAACATTCGCAGCAAACGGGCTTTGCGCAGTCGCCGGCGCGCAGCAAAGCACTCCAACGGCGACCCATAAGAGTGCTCGGTTACCGTGCATCGCTGACCTCCCCGGCATTTCTTGCTTAGGTCAGAACATTTTTCAAAAGTCGCAGGTCAGGCTGGTGTCAGGGCACGACTTCTAATCGTGCCGCCGCTGCCGACTTGAAGAACACGCCCTACTTGTTCACCGGGGCGGTGGGAATGGGATCGATCAACCCCATCGCGACTTCCACCAGTTCCGGATCAACCGGCCGCGTTTTGTGGATGGCATCTGCCAGCCGAATAGTGACAATGTCAGTTCCGCGGAGCGCGACCATCACGCCGAATTCGGCCTTGTGGACCTGGTCGATGGCGCCAATTCCGTAGCGCGACGCCAGCACCCGATCGAAAGCGCTCGGCGTGCCTCCGCGCTGGATGTGCCCCAGCACGACGTTGCGGGTCTCCAGTCCGGTACGATGTTCGATTTCGTGCGCCAGGATTTCGCCGATACCTCCTAGACGCACGTGCCCAAATTCGTCTTTGCCGGCGTCTGTGACCACCGGCGCGTTGCCATCTTTGGCGAACTTCGCTCCTTCCGCCACCACAATAATGCTGAAGTAACGCCCGCGCGCATGGCGCATGCGGATGCGCTCGGCAACTTCTTCGATGTCGAAGGGACGCTCGGGAATAAGAATGACATCCGCCCCCCCGGCGATCCCGCTGTACATCGCAATCCAACCCGAGTCGCGGCCCATCACCTCCACCACCATCACCCGCTGATGCGCTTCCGCGGTGGTGTGTACGCGATCAATGGCTTCGGTCGCGGTGTTCACCGCGGTGTCGAAACCGAAGCAGAAGTCGGTCCCCATCAGATCGTTGTCAATGGTCTTGGGAACCCCGACCACTTTCAGGCCCAGCTCGTACATGCGTTGGGCCACGCTCATGGTGTCGTCTCCGCCGATGGCGATCAGAGCTTCCACACGGTTGGCCCGCAGGACTTCCATGCAGCGCTGCAGTCCGCCTTCTCGTTTGGCCGGGTTGGTCCGCGAAGTGCGCAGGATGGTGCCTCCCCGCGGCAGAATGCCCGAGATCGCATCCATGTCCACGTCCATGGTCTTGTTCTCGTAAACCCCGCGCCACCCTTCCATGAAGCCGACAAACTGATCGTCATAGTGCATGATGCCTTTGCGCACCACGGCTCGTATGACGGCATTCAGTCCAGGGCAATCTCCCCCGCCGGTCAGAATTCCAATTCTCATGTTCGGCAGAATGCCTCCACAACGATAGTAAAGCCATCGCAGGATTTCTGCATTCGGGAGTACACTGTCGCGCGTGGGCCGGGCCATCCTGGACCGCTCCGTCGAAAATCGTTCACCACGGGGACACGGAGGACACGGAGTTTGTTCTAGAAGCCATCAGCCATCTGATAAATGGTTTTGGGGTGTATTGGGGCACGACTTTACAGGCTGCGGAAAAAGTCGGCTTCACCGGGTTTCTTGAAGGGGCGCACCTTCAGGTGCGCCGTTAAGCTCTTTATTTTTGTCATCCCGAGCGGGCTTCAGCCCGCGAGGAATCTGCGGTTTCTTTCCGTCGGACTTTTGCGCACTCTGCTGATTCAACTGGTTTACCACCCCGCTCCCGAGGCCGATTTACCCGCTGAATCCGCTGCCTCTCCTGCTACACTCGCCTCAGGCTGGAAGCTCATGCGCATCCTGGGAATCGATTGTGGCGGCGAATACACCGGCTACGGAGTGGTCGAGCAGGACGATGAGGGCTCCCTGCATCACCTGTGCAGCGGGGCCATCCGGTTGTTGCCGCGTGAACCACTGGAGCTTCGGCTCAAGAAGATTTGCGAGAAACTTACCGAAATCATCGCCGCCTATGCGCCGGAGCAGGTGGCCATTGAAGACGTCTTCTACGCAGTGAATGTTAAGTCGGCACTGAAGCTTGGGCACGTGCGCGGAGTCGCTATGCTGGCGGCGGCGCAAGCTGGTTTACGGGTGGTTGCCTACTCCCCGCTGTCAATCAAATCGGCCGTGGTGGGGTACGGCAAGGCGGAGAAGTGCCAGGTGCAGGTGATGGTGGCCCGCCTGCTCGCTTTGCCCGCGCCTCCCGATCCGCCGGACGTGGCTGACGCGCTGGCCATCGCCATTTGTCATTTGCATACTGCGGGCACGCTACGGCGGCAACAAGCAACCACAGGGTGAATCCAGCTTTAACGTTTTGCGGTAGCGCGTCCGGCAAAATCGGATAAAATCTCTCCCCAGCATGAGATTGTACTTTGCCTTCATTGCACTTGTGTTGGTCTTACCCGCTTCGGCGCAACCACAAGCCGCTCCGGCTGCCGCCCAGCCCTCGGTGACCTTCAACTTTGAATGGAGTCAGGGAATTCCCTGGCAGAAATACTCCATCACCGTACAAGCGGACGGCAACACGCATTTCCAAGGGACACCTGCGCCGGACGCGGCCGGTGGCGATACCGATCTCTTTCAGCAGGACTTCACCATGTCCGAAGCCAATCGTACGAAGGTCTTCGACTTGGCCAAGAAACTCAATTACTTCCAAGGTAACTTCGAATCGCCCCTGAAACGAATTGCCCGCACCGGAAGCAAGGCGCTCGAGTACAAGTCGGCAACCGCTAATGGCTCGACCACATACAACTGGTTGCAGAATGCCGATGTGCAGGAGTTGACCAATCTCTTTACTGCGATTGCCAGCACGTTGGATTACGGCCGCAAGCTGACTTTCCAGTACCGCTTCGACAAGCTGGGCATGAACGCCCGGCTGAGAGAGTTGGCGGACCTGCAGGCGAACCATTATGCCGCGGAGTTGAATGCGATCGCGCCCATTCTGCGCAAGATCGCGGACGATCCCAACACGATGCATATCAGCAGCCAGACTGCTCAACAGCTCCTTCGGACCCTGAGCGGGCTTGGCCAACCGAACGAAACGCCGGCTCAGCCCTAATCCCGCTATCGAATTCTCACAACTTCCCATCCAACTGGTGTTTAATACGATCAGGTAGGGAATCCTCGACCCGGCTCGTGATCCCAAATCCTCGATTCCATCGCGGCACATACAATAGCGACGGGCAACGGCCAAGGAGTAATGGTATGGCACGGCACGTGAAATCCGCACTAGCAATGACAATGGCGTTTGTGCTGGCCGCAGCAGCCGGTGCATTCGCAGAGTCACATGTCAGGATCGTCCGTCTCAGCTACCTCAATGGGCAGGTGCAGACGGACCGGGCAACCGGACAAGGATTAGAACGCGCCATCTTGAATACACCCATTACTCAGGGAGTGCGAGTGGTGACCGGAGATGACGGTCTGGCTGAGGTGGAATTCGAGAATGAAAGCACCCTGCGGATCGCGCAGAACTCGGAAATTCAGTTCCGCGCGCTGTCCATGAATGACTTTGGCGCCAAGACCAACGAGATCGAAGTGATCAAGGGCGTCGTGTATCTCGATGCGCGCTCCAAGGGTGACATCTATCGCATGAAAAGCGGCGATTCAACCTTCCTGGTGCAGCGCGACACCCAGTTCCGATTGAGTGTCGGTCCTGACCAGACGCGCCTGGCCGTCTTCAAGGGCGATGTCCAACTGATGGACCATCCACAGGTGGTGAACGTTAAGCGGAAAGAAACTCTCACTCTCGACCCGACGGATCCGGCTGGATACAAGGTCGCCAGTGGCACCGAACCGCTTCCGGCGGATGCCTGGAACCGCGAGCGCCAGGCTTACCAGCAGACCTACGCTGACAATACCGGCAACCCTGGTCCCCGGGTCGGCTACGGGTTGCAAGACCTCAACTACTATGGAAGTTACTTCATGGCGCCCGGTTATGGATATGCCTGGCAGCCGTACGGCTTCGCCAACTCGATGCTAGGATTCGATCCCTACAGTATGGGCGCGTGGATCTTCTCTCCCGGCCTCGGATACTCATTTGCTTCGCAATACCCATGGGGATGGCTGCCGTATCACTATGGTTCCTGGGCTTTCTTAGGCGGCGGCATCGGCTGGGCTTGGATACCTGGAGGAGGCTACGGCAGCGGCTGGTATGGCAACGGATTTCATGCCACCCCGGTTGTGACGAAAGCACCCCCGGGCTGGACGGCCCCAACTGCTCCGGCCGTGGTGGCTGGCCAATCTCCCAAGCCGACTGTCATGGTTGGAAAAGCCAATTCAGCAGCGTCAGCCCCGTCAATTCCTGGCGGACGCATACCCCCTGCCTTTAGCAGCGTGATTCGTGGACGCGGCGTCGGCGTAAACGCGACCGGCCAAAGCTACAAGGGCGCCGGCGTCGGGAACCACGCCGCGAATGAGCGCGTGTTCACCACCCGCTACAACGCTTTCGCTGGCGGACACACGGCACAGGCGGGACACGTGTTTGCTGCCCCTGCTCCGGCTGCGGCCAGCGCCAGTCCGATGGCCGTCGGCCCGGTATCTGGTTCCAGCACAGGTCGAGGCGTCGCGTCGCCTGCGTCGCCCGCGGCCTCCAGCGGCCACGCAAGTGCAGGCCACGGCTCCAGTCCCTCTCACCGCTGAAGGATCGTTGGGTAATTAGAAAGGGCGGCCTTATGGCCGCCCTTCGCTTTTCCGCGGAGAATTCAGGACACCGCGATGCCTGCGTATCCGACGACCATGTCGCGGTCTCCGGAGACATCCCCGGAGGTGGCATAACGGATCAACTCCGCATGATTTGCCCCCAGCTTCTTGGCCGCAGTCAGCATCACCACGGCGGGACCATATCCACACATGCTGATATGGGCCTCATGCACTGTTTCGTATAGCCCGCGCGGATCGAGTGCTAATACCCGATCGATGGCGCGGCGATCCTTCACCCGGGTCACATCGTCGCTCTCGTAGTGATTCATGTCGCTCGATGCAATGACCAGCACCGCCCCACCGGCCTCCGCGGCGACGCTTCCGATCACGACTCCCAGCGCGCTCAGCACCTCGAAATTGCTGGTTCCTACAGTGATGGGCACGAACCCGAATCCTGGCGCGAGTACTTGCAGAAACGGCAGCTGGACTTCCAGGGCGTGCTCGTAGCGGTGGGCCTCCTGGTCTTCGGCGAGCAGCGGCATACCTGCCTTCAGTTGATTTGCCATGGCCTCATCGATTGGGGCGTCACCCAATGGCGTGTGCCATGCCCCCTCGCTCATGATGGCCAGCGGCTCGCCCATGCCCGTGTGGTTGGGGCAAAGGATCACCATCCGCCGCGGCAAATCGAGGCGGCGATAGACGGCTCCGGCAACGTGTCCGGAGTACACGTATCCAGCGTGGGGGACGACGCAGCCCAAGGCGTGAATCTTCGGTTCGGACTGCGCTGAAGCATCGGCACGCGCCGTGGTGTAGGTCTCTACTTCCGCCCGAAGATGCTGCGCGTTGGCAGGGTAGAAGCGTCCTGCAACGGCAGGCTGACGTACTGCGGTAGCCATGATGCTCGCTCCTTCGTGCGCTACGGCGACTACGTCGCAATGTGCGTCGCCGGGATTGCAGCAGCAGTACCCCAGCACCCCTGCAGAGCCTGTGTGAGAATCCGTCCTGAGTTGCTACGGTGGAACGATCGCGCCGAATCTAGCCCCGCAGGGGCGGAATTGATGTTAGCCCAGGGCGTAAGCCCTGGGTAAGGTAGGGAAAATTGACGAGTCCCTTCAGGGACGGCACAGTTCTCACACCCGCCTGCAACTGTTCCGCTGACTGCAAGTTTACGCCTCCCGCAACGCGCGAAACACCGCCGCCGTTTTTTCCAGCGACATGGCTTCGGCACGAACATCGGCGCGCAGTCCCGCCGATTTCATCGCCGCTCGAACCGCAACATCCTCGTACTGACCGCGAAGATTGTTCAATAACGTCTTGCGCTTGTGGGCGAAGGCAAGCTTCAGAAACGCAAGGAACGGACCTTCTTCAACCTGCAATTCCTGCAGCCGGGGAACCATGGTAAGCCGCACCGCGCTGGAGTGGACTTGCGGCGGAGGCGAAAAAGCTCCCGGCGGCAGCGTGAACAGCTTATCCACCCGGGCGAACAGTTGCACGGTGGCGGAGAGCAGCCCGTAATCCCGGCTGCCCGGCGCGGCCGCGATACGGTCGGCGACTTCGCGCTGCACCATGATTACCGCGCGCTCAATGTTCCGGTGCAATTCCAGAATCCGCAACACAATATCGGAGGTGATGTAATACGGCAGGTTGCCGATTACGTCTACCGTCTCGGGCTGGGTAGGACGCAGATCGTGCAGCGGTCCCGGCCTGCGCCCGACCATCGAGGTAAATTCCGCCGCCACAAAATCCGATTCGAGGATTTCGACATTCGTCCTGGTCGCGTACCGCATGCGCAACTGCGCCGCCATCACCCGATCCAGCTCAATTCCGATCACCCGTTTGGCCCGCGAAACTAGTACATCGGTGAGCACGCCGCGGCCCGGGCCGATCTCGATGACGGTGCGATTGGACACATCCCCGAGGGCGTCCACGACGCGCCGAGCCGCGCCCAAATCGGTGAGAAAGTTCTGTCCCAACTTCGGCTTGCGTTTAACCCGGGCAACGGATTTGTTCGATGCGGTATTCGCCACATTGACCCTCTTTCAACTCGCCAATTAGACTCAACTGTTTTGGCATTTCTTACATCATAGTGCGCAGTCCAGTTACGCAGTTCGGGCGTGCCTGTGGAAGCATATCTCCGCGCGCCGGGAGGTCTCATGAATATCGCCTTTGCGGCATCCGAGTGCGTACCCTTTTCCAAAACCGGTGGGCTAGCGGATGTCATAGGCGCTTTGCCTCCCGCGCTCGCCAATTTGGGTCATCAGGTCACCGTCTTCCTGCCACGTTACAAGCAGACCAGGCTCGACAACCCGCGCATCGTCATTCCCAGTATCACCGTTCCCTTCGATGACCGCTATCGCTTCTGTTCCGTCGTGGACGGCGGCGTGCGCTCCGGAGTGCAATTCTATTTCATCGACTACCCTCCGTTCTTCGACCGCGATTCGCTCTACGGTACACCGTTGGGCGACTACCATGACAACGCCGAAAGGTTTGCGTTGTTTTGCCGCGCCGTATTGGAATCGGCCAAGATACTCGGAACGCCCGACCTGTTTCATTGCCACGACTGGCAGACCGCCCTGGTTCCCATACTGCTGAAGACGTTGTACGAGGAAGACCCGGCCTTTGCCAACACTCCGTGCGTCTTCACCATTCACAATATCGGATACCAGGGGCTGTTCCCACCCGAGATCTTGCCCCTGCTCATGTTGCCCTGGGATTTGTTCACCATGTCGAAGCTGGAGTTCTACGGCAAGGTGAATTTCCTCAAAGGCGCCATCACCATGGCCGACTACATCACCACGGTTAGCCGGAAGTATAGCCAGGAAATCCAGACGGCGGAGTACGGCTTCGGTCTGGAAGGTGTGTTGCGGCCGCGCTCGGGCACGGTTAGCGGCATTCTGAACGCCGCAAATTACGGAGAATGGAATCCCGAAAGTGATGGCTTCATTGCGGCGCACTACTCGGCGGCGGACCTCAGCGGCAAAGCAAAATGCAAGGCGGACCTGCTGAAGGAATTTGGTTTGGCCCAAGACACGCGGTTGCCGGTGGTTGGCATGGTGTCGCGCTTTGCCGCCCAGAAGGGCTTCGATCTTATCCTCCAGACGGCCGATCGCCTGGCCCGGCAGGATTTGATCATGGCAGTATTGGGCAGCGGCGACCGCGACTATGAAGAGTTGTTTCGCAGGCTGAACAAGCAGTATCCCCAGAAATTCGCTGTGAAGATCGCTTACGACAATCCCTTGGCGCACAAGATCGAGGCAGGCAGCGACATCTTCCTCATGCCTTCGCGCTATGAGCCCTGCGGGTTGAACCAGATGTACAGCATGCGCTATGGAACTGTGCCCGTGGTGCGCGCTACCGGCGGGCTCGACGACACCGTCGAGCAATTCGATCGGCAGACCCTGAAGGGCACCGGATTCAAGTTCAAAGAACACACTGGCGAAGCGTTACTGGATACTTTGCAGGCGGCGATCGCACTGTATCGCTCCGATCCCAAGGCCTGGCAAGCTCTGATGCGCAACGGTATGGCGCAGGAATATTCCTGGATCAACTCCGCCCGCGAATATGTGAAAGTCTACGATCGCGCCCGGCAGCTGCGAGCAGCAGCGAACGGGTAGGGAGCAGCAACCAGCAACTAGCAATTAGCAATCAGCAACCAGCAATCAGCAATCAGAAACCAGCACCGCATCTCATAAATCGTTTCGGAAGTATGAACTTTACGCAAGCCATTGAAAACAGAGGACACTCCTATGATTTGCTTGCAGCAGAAAACGACAGGCCGCCAGCCGAGAATTGGCTTAGATGTCCCGAAGTTTACGATGAGAATAAACCTATGACCATGCACATCATTCTGCCGACGGCCGAGCGTGGCATCGTCTGGGTCACTGATACGACGGTCGGTATGGGCACGGCGAATAATTTTGCGAGCGTTGACAAAATCCTATATCTCAAGGGAAAGAATGCCGCTTGCAGCAATTGGGGAAATGCCGGGCTGCTCATCAACAACGAACTGTTCAGGTGGTTGAAGAATAGCCATACTGATTTCTCTCAGCAAGGGGAGGTTATCGAGTTACTGGAAAAGTTCTGCGTAATATCCACCTCCAGCTTCCGCATCGACCGCTCGAAACCCGGCTCGCCGAACGTGATATTGGTCACGTGCCTTGATTCGGAACCTCGCATCTACTATGCGAGCTTAGGGCTGCCACCAGTCGTCTACGCAGTCGACGATTTGATCTGCGCTGGGGATGAAGATAGCCTTGGACGCATCTTCGTAGAGCATTACTACGATCAATCGGGCAGGACCATGAATGAAGCACTTTTCTTAGGCGTCCACGCTATGCGGAAGGCACATCAACAAAAGGCTGCGTATATAGGCCCTCCAAACGCATGGGTGTGCAAAGGGGGCGAATTTAGAAGGCTGACAGGTGCGGAACTCGCGCAGTGCATTAAAGCATCCGAGGCGCTAGATAAGAAGATTCTTCATGTCGGAAGCAATTTTATACTTGACACAACCAAATAGTCGCCGGAGAGCCAATGACGATTGAAACGCGATGCTCGATTGAACTCAGCGACATCCTGGGCGTGGAGCTCAAGTGCGGCAGTTGCGGAGCCAAGACGTTGCTTGACACTGATGGGGCGAAAGTCTTGTGGGACTGCCCGGTCTGCAAAACTACATGGTTGTTACCGCAGACAGACGAGGAAAAAAAGCTGCGTACTTTCCCGAGTCAAATAAAGAGCGCAAGCGCGAAGATGGAAAGGCGTGGGTTTTCCATGAAACTGCTCATCACTCCGCCTAGCGAGTCGCCAGAATGAAGTCCGGAAACGCATCTGCGGTTAGAAAACCTTCATTGCTGCTTCGTGCTTACACGCTCACCGTTAACGTCAATCACGCGCCGCACCTGGGCGAGCACAATGGTCGGCTCCTGCTCACGCTGGCAAACTGTAAACCGGGGATCAGGAGTGTCGCACGCAAAGGTGAGTGGGTTGCGGCAATTACCCCAAAGAAGATGGGTTATCGTTTGGCATACTTGATGCGGGTGGGTGGCTCGTGGACGCGTGCTGAGTATTGGCAGAAATTCAAACGGACTCGCAAAGATTCCATTTATAAACCGACACCTGGCGGACGTTTTAAGTTGTTGAAAAACCCGTTTCACGATGCGAGCAATTACGTCAGGGATACAAAGTGCAATCTCATCCTATGGAGTAATGTGTTTTACTATTTCGCAGAGCCCTATGACCGTGGCGAGACTGATCCCCACGGCCTAGTCCTCGACACGAGATATGAGAGTTTGTGTCGTTCGATGAGAACTCAGTACGGATTTCTTGTCCATGTGCCGGACGATTTTGTGCAGTGGGTGAAGACGCAGCCGGGAAAACTGAAGAACCTCAGAATACTCTACTCTGAAATCCGCCACCCTTGTGGCAATTGCCAGCCGAAGAGGAAGCAATGCCGAACCGAGTAAAAGCAGACGTTAAGAAGGCAGCCACTCCCGGCCCAAAGCCAGACACCCTCAAGATCGAGGGCAACTGGCAAGATGCCGTGAAGCGGTCATTGCAGAAGAAGAAACCAGCGGAGGGTTGGCCGAAGTAAGCCGCGAGTTTCCGCCGCTTACTGCGACTTCCGGAGACAGGTTGCGTAAAGTACATACTTCCGACTAGTCGTGCCCTGATACAAAACTAGCCTAGCCCCTAACCCCTAGCCCCAAGCCCCAAGCCAGCCCCTGCCTTCCTCCTCGCAAAATACAAATAACCCGGTACGCCTGCCAGAATCACCACCACTCCCCACGCGGAGTTTCGCAGGTTTTCGGTGAAGGTGTAATAGAGCAGCACTGCCGCGGCGGCGATGAACATCGCCGGAACCAGTGGATATCCCCAAGTCCGATACGGCCGCGCTGTGTCCGGTTCCTGTTTGCGCAAGACGAAGACGGTGCTGGCGGAAATCATGTAGAACAGCCACTCCGCGAAGATCGCCAGCGAAAAAAGCTGGCGAAAATTTCCGGCGAACAGCAGCAGGACGACCGACAGCCCAAGTTGCACGATCAGCGCGACCGATGGCGTGTGGAAGCGGGGATGCACCTCGGCCATGGCGTGAAAGAAATAACCATCGCGCGCCATGGCGAAGGGAACACGCGCCCCGCTCATAATGGTCCCATTGAGAGCTACGAGCATGGAAAGCGCCATGCCAGCCGATACGATGGCCGCTCCCCAGGCGCCGGCCGCAACCGCAGTCGCTGCCGACGCCGGCCGTGGCGACGCTGCGATCGTGGCTGCCGGAAGCACATATTGCACTGCCGCGTTGGTCAGCATGTAGAGGACCGCCACAACGCCCACTCCTGCAATCAGCGCGATGGGAATATTGCGCCCCGGATTGCGGACTTCGCCACTTACCATATTCAGGTCGTTCCATCCGTCATACGCCCAGAGAGCGGCGATCAGTGCGGCCATGAACCCCGCGAAGCCACCGGTGGCGCCTGGGAAAATAGTGGAGAAATTGCGCCACGTGCCGCTGGCGGCGCTGAATCCCAGCAGGGCGATCGCGAGGATGATCGCGATCTTCACCACCGTAAACACTACCTGAAACTCTCCGGCGCGCTTGATGCCGATATAGTTCAGCGCGGTGATGAACACCGCCGCCGCTATGGCAACCAACTGCCCGTAGCTGATGGCGAAGGGTGAGCGGACCGCGTCCTGAGTAAAGAACGCGAGAGTCGGAAATGTGCCCAGAATGCGAACGAACCCTATTGTCAGGGTGGCAATCGATGCGGGCTTTGCGATCGCGAACCATGTCCACGCGTAGAGAAATCCGGGAAGCGGTCCGTAAGCATCGCGGATGTAAACGTATTCGCCTCCGGCCTGCGGCTTCATCGCGCCCAGTTCGGCATAGGTGATCGCGCCCGCAAGCGAGAGCACTCCGCCCACGATCCAGGCAAGATACACCAGCCACGCCGAGCCAACCGCCTGCATCATCTCGGCGGGAACCAGGAAGATGCCGCTGCCGATGATGGTGCCGACGACAATCGCGCTGGCATGGCTTACGCCGAGGTCACGTGCGAGCGCCGGTTTGGGATTGGGTGTTTTGGGAACCTGCAAGATTCGCTCCGCCTTCGGTTACGGCTGCGTCTGCGCCTGCGACGGGCGCGAGAGCAGCAGACTGGAACTATACCCGACGGCGAAGGTAATCACGCTGCCGATCAGCACGTACCAGGGGAAGGGAATTGGCCGAACTAATGCCAACGTTGCAAACGGCAAGCCAGTCGCTCGTTGCAGCCAATGCAGCATTCCGGCGCCCTGCCAGATGTAAACGTTGGCGCAGAATCCAATGGCCATCCCAATCATGCTGCCGCGCTCATTGGCGCGACGCGTGAGCACTCCCAGCAGAAACACTCCCAGCAGCGCGCCGTAAGCGACCGACGCGATGCTGAGGCCAAGCTCAACCACTTTTCCGCCGCGCCGCGACAGGATTGCCAGCCCGAACAGCGCCAATCCCCACACGATCGTCGCCAGGCGCGACAGCAACACGCGCCGGCGCTCGGATGTCTCAGGTCTTCGCCGCAGATAGAAGTCAACCATCGTCGTGGACGAAAGCGAGTTCAGCGCCGCGCTCAGATTTGACATCGCCGCGGCAAGAATGGCCGCAACCAGAATGCCCGAGATGCCATGCGGCATGTACGTCACGATAAACGTGGGAAAGATGCGATCAGGCTTGTCGAACGGCACCGCTGGCGGCGAAATGCGATAGAACACCCACAGCATGACGCCGATCAGCAGGAAGAGCGAGAACTGGAAGAACACCGCGATCCCGCTGCTGAGTAACGCCAGCCTCGATTGCGCTTGGCTGCGGGCGGCCAGCAGCCGCTGCACAATCAATTGATCGGTGCCGTGGCTTGCGGTGGTGAGAAAAGCTCCGCCGATTACTCCCGACCAGAAGGTGGAGGTACGGTAGAAGTCAGGGGTGAAGTCGAAGACGCGAAACTTGCGTGCACTCGCCGCCTGCGCGTGAATCGTGGCCCATCCGCCGGGCACCAAGTGCACGATGGTGAACAGGCCAACCAGTGTGCTCGCCAGATAAATGCCGAGCTGCACAACATCGGTCCAGATGACCGCGGCCATTCCGCCCTCGAAGGTGTAGAGCAGCGTAAGCAGGGTGACGATGGCGATCGAAATCACGTCGCGCTGCAACTCGCTTATGTTGCCGAGAAGCGGTCCCAGCGCAATTCCTACGACGAGTGCGACCGCAAAGATGCGCACTCCTTCCGCCGCGGCGCGCGTCACCAGAAACAGGCCGGCAGTCAGCGAGCGTAACCGCCCTCCGAAGCGGCGCTCGATAAGTTGATAAGCCGTGAACAGGTCGCCACGAAAGTAATGCGGCAGCAGCAGGTAGCTGATGATGACCCGTCCGACCAGATAACCCATGATCAGTTGCAGGAAGGTGAAGTTGGTGTCGTAGGCCAATCCAGGCACGCCGATGATGGTGAGAGTGCTGGTCTCGGCGGCCACGATGGAAAGCGCAATCGCCCACCAGGGAATGTTGCGATCGGCGAGGAAGTAGGCGCGCAGGGAACTCTGCTTTTTGCGGAAGCGCAGCCCGAACAGCGTAATGCCGACCAGGTACACCGCAATCAGCGCAAGATCGAAGAGGTTCATGAGCGGGAGCGCTCGCTACGCTGGGATGCGCGAAACAGCCCGCTTCAACGCTCCCAGGAGCTGTTGGTTCTGCTCGGGGGTGCCGATGGTGACGCGGAAAGCATCCGGAGCTCCCCACGATCCACTCATGTGACGAACGATGATGCCATCGTCTTGCAGAGCGCGGCAGAGGCCGCCCGCATCTTCGCCCACCCGGCAGAAGAGGAAGTTCGTCCAGGTGGGAGTTACGCGAATTCCCAGCTCTGAGATGGCCAGGGTCAGTAGCTTCGCTTCGGCGGCATTGGTCTGCACCGCTCGCTGAACGTGGCCGGTGTCCGCCAACGCCGCCAGCGCTCCCGCCTCGGCCAGCGAAGAAACCATGAATGCCGATTTCATGCGCGCGAAATAGCCCATCAACTCCGTCGGGCCCATTCCATAACCAACCCGCAGTCCAGCCAGTCCGTGGGCCTTGGAAAAAGTTCGCAGCACCACGACCCGGCGTTGCTGGCGCACATAATCCAGCGCGTGCGAATACGCAAAGCCACGCTCTCCCGCGAAGTAGCTGGCGTAATCGCAATAAGCTTCATCCAGCACCGTGATAACGTGCGAGGGCAGCCGGTCGAGGAATCGGTCAATCGCGTTCGCGTCCAGAATTGTTCCCGTCGGATTGTTGGGGTTGGAGAGGTAGACCAGCCGCGTATTAACGTCAACCGCAGCCAGAATGCCATCCAAATCGTAGCCATCTTCTACCGTCGGCACTTCGATGAACTGAGCGCCCGTTGCGCGGGTAACGATGGGATAGACAATAAACGAGAGCTTGCTGGTGATGGCGTTCAACCCAGGCCCCAGCAAGGTCCGCGCCATGATGTCGAGCAGGGCGCTGGACCCCGCGGTCACCAGGACCTGCGCCGGCTCGACGCCGTGCATCTCCGCCAGACGTGCAGTCAGCTCGGTGACACCGTTGTCGGGATAAAAGTTGACCTCGTGGGCGGCCGCCTTGATCGCTTCAATTGCCAGTGGAGAGGGGCCGAAGGGATTCTCGTTCGAAGCCATCTTGATACAACGCATGCCGCTCTCCAATTCCGCCTGCCGTCGGAGCTTGCCGGGCTTATAGCTGGCCAGCTTTCGCACGTGTGCCGGCACCAGCTTGCTAAATTCCGTCATGCGATCTCCAGGAGTTCAATCTCCTCACCATCGCCTCGTCGCCTCGGCCGCTTCAGAGCGTATGTTCGAACTGTGCCGTCCCTGAAGGGACTCGGTTCCTTTTCCCGCTTTACCCAGGGCTTACGCCCTGGGCTAATATTATTTCGCCCCTGCGGGGCTTGATTTTGCGGCAACCATTGCACCGCGCCAACTCAAAACGAATTCTCACATACCCTCCTCAGTCCGAGTGGAGGGACCTGCTTTTCTTCACAACCCTGTCCGCTCTTGCCCCACCCTTCAGTTGCGCCACTTCCTGCGCCGTTAGATGGCGAAACTCGCCCGGCTCGACGTCCAACACCAACGGCCCGTAGCGCACCCGCTTGATTTTTTCCACGTGATGCTCGATTTGCTCGAACATGCGGCGAATCTGCCGGTTGCGCCCTTCCACCAGCGTGATCTCGTACCAGGGATTGGCGGCCTCGCGCACCAGCTTGATTCGCACCGGCGCGGTCTTGACCGCGGTGGACCTGCGCTTCCAACCTGCTTTTGGCACGCGGTCCGCAGGGGTCTTAAGCGACTTGCGTTCTGCCGGAAGCACGATGCCTGCGCGCAGCTTGTCGATCTGTTGCTCGGTGGCCTTGCCCGCGATCTTGACCAGGTACGTCTTGGCCACGTGCGACGAGGCGTGCATCAACTTCTGCGCCAGTTCGCCGTCGTTGGTCAGCAGCAGCAGGCCTTCGCTCAGATAATCAAGACGGCCGACCGGATAGATACGCGCTCCCACACCACGCACTAAATCTAACACCGTCGGACGGCCCTCGGGGTCAGTGACCGTAGTGACGTATCCCTTCGGTTTGTTGAGCAGCAGGTACACCGGGCGTTCCGGTCCCTTCAGTAACTTGCCGTTGACCTTGATGTGGTCGTGCTCGATATCGGCCTTGCTGCCCAGCTGGGTGACGATCTGTCCGTTAACCGACACGAGGCCGCCCGTGATAAGTTCCTCGGCCTTGCGGCGCGAAGCGATTCCGGCGGCGGCGATGATTTTCTGTAGTCGTTCAGCAGGCATAGGTGGCTGCTCCGATGTCGCTTTTCGCTCTTCGCTGTTCGCTTGTCGCTGAGTCCGCGTGGCAACTTAGGAGCGCGCCCAGCTGGCAGCTTACTGTCCAAAGAAATACTCTTTGATTGCCCTGACCACCACCGACCTCTAGCAACCGGGCGGTAGGGGGTACCCCCCTCCCCCACCCATCTGCAAAATATTGAAAACAAAAGGTGAGCCTTAAGAATGGCCCGCAAAATATTCGATTAAAAGGAGTTATAGGCAAAATATTCCAAACTAAGGACTTACGCGAGAAATTTTCGGCGTGAGGGAATGTAGGATTTTGTGGAGTCTTGGCGGGCGGGCAATCGGACGGACGACGCTGATGTCGAATCACTCAATCACACTCTGGAGGACACATGAGGAGAGGCGCCCGAAGACAGCTCCGCCGCGTCCTTCCATTTCGAATTGTACGCTGCCAGCGGCGTGAAATAAAGAAGGCTGGTCACGGTTCAACGTGAGCACGTCACAAAGGTGGGAACACATTGAGCTACTGCTTGTCCGGAGAACTTCCGGCTTCCGCTTCGGTGGCGTAGGTTCCGTCGGCGGGCATTGTGCTTTCGCCGACGAGAGGGTTGGCGTTGGAGCCTTCGGGAACGGCTTCGGTTACCGGCTCTGGTTCAGCTGTTGCTGAAATTTCGGGTGGACCCTCGTTGCCCGACTCAGCTTTTTCCACGCCCGCGGTGAACAAATCAGCGTGCGGATCGCCGAGCTTCGCGAATTCTTCCATGCTTGGCAACTCGGAAACATCGTTGAGCCCGAAGCGCAGCAGAAACTCTTTCGTCGTCCGGTACAGAATGGGCCGGCCGATGACCTGCTTGCGTCCGGCGGTAGTGACCAGCTTGCGATCGAGCAGGGTGGCGATCACGCCGGAAGTATCGACGCCGCGAATTTCGCTGATCTCCGGTACCGTGACCGGCTGCTTGTAGGCGATCACGGCGAGCGTTTCCAGGGCCTGCAACGACAGTCGCACCGGCGGCTTCAGACTCTTGGCAAAGTTCACCACCACATCGTGATGCTCGGGCTTGGTCGCCATGCGGTAGCCGCCCGCGATCTGGCGAATCTCCATGCCGCGTTCAGCGGAGGCGTACTCGGCCGTAAGCTCGTCAACGATGCTGCTGAGCCGCGCCTTGATGGTTCTGAGCTCTTCCTTGGCCTCGGCCTTCTTGTCCTTCTCGCTGAGGGGTGCACTCTCGGCGCTGCGCGGAGTTTCCGCGGGCGCATTCTGGGCTGGTGCGGCTGGTGCAAGAGTATCGTCGAAGGCAATGTCGTCCGCCGAGTCGTCGCTCTCCGTCGGTGCAGGGCCATTCGAAATGATTTCGTTGAGCGCAAGGCGGGCCTCCTCCTGCGCGCGCAACTCGGTGAGCACCTCGTCGCGTAACAGCGACGCAAGCTGGTCCAGCGTCACCGGTTCTTCGGTGGCGTAGATGATGGCTTCGACTTTGGCTTTCAGGCTCATGGGAAGTCTTTGGCTGTTAGCTCTTAGCTCCTAGCTTTGAGCAAACAACAGCAATACTAACCGCTACCTAGCACCGAGCGACGCCACGACTACTAAGAGCTAAGAGCTAAAAGGTAAAAGCTAAGAGCTAAAAGCTAAAAGCTAAAAGCTAAAAGGTAAAAGCTAAGAGCCGCTCTCATCTCCAGTCATCCTGCACCGGCGGATTCTCCGCCATCAGGGCGTCGAAGCCGGTGTGTTTCTTCAGCACAATCTCGCCGAAGACGTTGTCTTGCCGCGCCAGCACCGCCTGTAATCGAATCAGCTCCAGGATCGCCAGAAACGCGCACACCAGCGCCGAACGCGAGCGCATGTTGCGCAACAACTGTTTCAGCCGGATGGGCCGGTCTTCCAGCGAAAGTCGCCGCCGCACATAGTCAATCATTTGCGCAACGGTAACGGTATCGTCGTCCACGTTGAACGACGGCTTGTGCCGCGCCCGGTCCAGGATTTGCTGGAAAGTTCTGACCAGGTCCACCACATCGGCGGCCATCTCCGGTTCCGTGCCCTCGGCATCGCGAAATTCCTTCAGCGCCGGATTCGACCACACCGCTTCTTCGATCTGTTGCTTCTGCATCAGCATCTGCGCCGCCGTCTTGAAGCGCTCGTGCTCCAGCAGCCGGTTGACTAGTTCCAGGCGCGGATCCTCTTCTCCCGCGAGTGCGTCGGGATCGCGCGGCAGCAGCATCTTCGACTTGATATGGATCAGCAACGACGCCGTGTAGATGAACTCGGCCGCAACGTCCACATCGAATTGCTTCATCGTCTCCACGTATTTCAGGTACTGCTCGGTGATTCTGGCGATCGGGATGTCGTAAATGTCGATGTCTTGCTTGCGAATGAGATCGAGCAACAGGTCGAGCGGACCGTCGTACACCTTGCCCACCATGACCGAGAAGGAGGACTGGTCGGCGCCGTCCTTGCGCGGCAGCGCGGGCGGGGCAGTGGGTTGCGCCGTGGCGCTGGTGGCTGGTGCGGACTGGGAATCTTGGGCCATTAGAAACGTTGCTGCAACTATAGGGGTCCTTCGACTTGCTCGCTACGCTCACGCGCTCAGGATGACAGATTAAAGAATTTCTCTGTGCCTCTGTGGTGAATGTACTACTTGCCCTCGCCCTGGGTGCCCCGTTCTAGCCTTCTTTTGGCTAGGGCGGGGCAGTTCCTCCCGCATATCCCACGCTCAACTCTTAACGACGCTCTGCACCGGCGCTTCGTACTCATGCGACAAGTTAGCGGCGTCGCGCGCCTCGACCATCGTCGCCTCTGCCACCGAGCGCGCTTTCTGCGATCCCTCTTCCAGAATGTCCCACGCCAGCTTGGGATTCGCTTCGTACTTCTGCCTGCGCTCTTGCATGGGGCCCAGCACCCGCCACAAGCTGTCCGACGCCCACTGTTTGCATTCGATGCAGCCGATACCCGCAGTGCGGCAGCCTTCGTTCACCTTGGCCATGGTCTCGGCGGTGCTGAAAATCTTGTGCAGGTCGCCGACGGGGCAGACGTCGGGATTGCCGGGATCGGTGCGCCGGATGCGCGCCGGATCGGTCACCATCGTCTTCAACTTCTGGCGCAGCGAAGCTTCGGGCTCGCTCAGCAGGATGGTGTTGTTGTACGACTTCGACATCTTGCGGCCATCGGTGCCGGGCAGCTTCGGCGACGGCGTCAACAGCGGCTTTGGCTCGGGAAAAACCATGCCACGCTGCGGATCGCGATCGCCCGCGTGCAGCTTGCGCGGATAGAACTGGTTGAAGCGCCGTGCAACTTCGCGCGTCAGCTCGACGTGCGGCACCTGGTCTTCGCCGACCGGCACAAAATCAGCCTGATAAATCAGGATGTCGGCCGACTGCAACAGCGGATATCCCAGAAAACCATAGGTGCCGAGGTCCTTGTCCTTGAGGTTCTCGCGCTGCTCCTTGTAGCTGGGCACCCGCTCCAGCCATCCCAGCGGAGTGATCATGCTGAATAGCAAGTGCAACTCGGCGTGCTGCAGCACATGCGACTGGATGAACATCGTGCTGCGCTCGGGGTCGAGCCCGGCCGCGAGGTAGTCGATCATGACCTCAAGCGAGTTCTGCTTGACGCTGCTGGTGTCGGCGTAGTCGGTGGTCAGGGCGTGCCAGTCGGCGATGAAGAAGAAGCAGTCATACTGGTCCTGCAAGGCGACCCAATTGCGCAGCGCCCCGACGTAATTGCCCAGGTGCAGCTTTCCGGTAGGTCGCATGCCGCTGAGCACGCGGCCTTTTTTGGATGACGAAGGCATCAGAGTCCCAACAGAAATCCGTTAAAGAAATTTATAACCGGGTACATGAAAGCGCCCAGTACGCTGCCGCCGAAGAACATGAGGATCACCAATCCCCATATGCCGACGCGGTCATACACCTGCAGCACTCCATGCGAAAGGAAGTGCCGGATGACGTGGCTGCCGTCGAGCGGCGGAATCGGTATGAGGTTGAAGACCCCCAGCAGGACATTGATCACCATGGCTGCATACAGCAGCGCGCCAATGGGCACGATGGCTCCCGCATCGGCCGGCATGATCTGAGCGAGCTCCGCAGTAGAGGCCCCACGGGCCAGCGCGAAGACCACCAGCCGTCCGACCTGCGATGCATGGGCCACGACGATCAGTCCGACCACCGCGGCCGCTGCTGTGAGGAAGTTGCTGACCGGCCCCGCCACCGAGGTCAGGATGTCGTCCCGGACGTAGTGCTTGAAGTTGCGGGGATCTACCGGCGTCGGTTTGGCCCAGCCAATGACTGGGAAATGCGTGATCATTGCAATCGCCGGCAGCAGGATTGTGCCGATGGGGTCAATGTGCTTGATGGGATTTAGGCTGACGCGGCCCAACATGCGCGCAGTCGGATCGCCCAGGCGGTTGGCCATCCAGGCGTGCGCCGACTCGTGCACACTGATGGCAAACAGGAACACGATGATCTGGAAAACGATGTCAATCGCGCTAAAGTGCATCGCAGTTTGAATTCGATACTAACATGCTGTAACAGCGTAGAGTTGAGGGCGAATCGCCGTCCTATTTCTGCACCAGGCGCACGCGTCCTGTGTCCACCACCGCACTGTCAATGTGCAGCGGCAGCTTGAACGTGCTGGTGATGCCGACATTGGGATACTTGGGCGTGAGGAAATGCTGAACGAAGAGCTGCAAGAGCATTTGCGGCACCTCCATTCCGTCCAGCGAAACCGATTGCGCGCGGATGCTCGCGCTGCCGTTCGCTCCCGTCGCCTGCGCCACTACGTGGATGTCATGCGTCCCGCTAAATAGGCTGAGCAAGGGATTCAGGGCGCTTTTTCCTTGTGTAAGGGCCTCGAAATCAACTTGCGCGTGGCCCTCGATCACTCCCGGCGTCGAGGTGAGCCGTACGTGGCTCACTCCCTTCGGTAGCTTCACGCCTCCTTCATCGAAGTAGGCATTGGCCTCACGCTCGGTCAGTTCGGTCGGCTTGGTATCGGGATGTGGTTTCGCCCCATTCTGCTTCAAGTACGCGATCTTCTGCTCCATTGCTCGATATTCGGGGCTGTGCTTGCCATGCTGCGGCTCTGGCTTGTGTTCGGCCACGACCGTCGCGATCGCTGCCAGCAGAACCACGGGAAGGAAGAATCCAAGGGACAGCTTCATCGCAGCACCGCCTCGGCCGAAGGCGCAGTTACGGTCTCGACGTGCGGTTTGTCCAGAGGCCCGGAGATCACGTAGGAGCGGCCGCCGGCACGCTCCAATCGGACGGCTAGGCTCCGGTCATAGGACGCGGTGCCTTTGACGGCGTAGTTTGCGCCCCCAGATTGCATCTTGCAGTCAAGCAGAGTGAACATTCCGTTCTCCAGCGCTACTTTGCCAACGAAGTTCGAAAATGCCAAAAAAGCTCCTCGCCCGTCCAGTACAACATGGCGCAAGGAGCCGTCGTTCCAGGTAAAGTCGGCTGAGCCGGTTGCCGAATCGCGGAGGCTGGCGGGGTTCAGGCCGTGCATGGCCAGGCTGTATTGCGCGTCAACCGTGCCAGCCGCCCAAGTGTCGTGCATCAGAGTTGCCAGTTGCGCCATCGATACCCGAGTCATGCTTCCTGTGCCCGAATAGGTTGGAGGCGCCACCGTGAAATCCGCGGTCCATGTCCCGTTGTGATGACCTGCGAGAATGTCGGCGCGCAAGTCGCGCACGCGCAGCTTGCCGGCATCGAACTCAACGGCCGCGCTCACATTGTTAGCAACAGCGCTTCCCACTTCGAAGCGTGAGCTCGAAAAATGCCCGCTGGCGCGCAGCTTCAACAGCGCATCTTCGCGCCTCTGTCCTATATCCAGCAGGTGATACCACGGCCGATTGAAATAGCTGGGGTTCACCAGTTGATTCAGCCGCGCCAGTGACGCGTCATCGGTACGAACGTCGAAGTGCAAGGTGCAGCTTTCGGGAGCGGTGCAATGCACCGGGAACCTGGCCGATCCGCTAATTTCCGGTCCTTTGGCAAACCCTGCCGTAAACGAAGTGACGGTCACCTCCTGGTTGGCCAGCATTGCCGCAGCCGAGGAAATTAGCAATGGCTCGGCAACGCCCTGCAACTCGGCGCTCACGCTGTGCAGTTGTACTGTGCCGGAGGAAACAGGAGGCGCAAATCCAACCCATGTGCCGGCCACATCGAGGTCAACTTGAGCGGTTCCGGCCAGCCCCACCCCGGGTGTGCCGACTCCCAGCGCTTTGGCTATGTTTAACAATCGCGCGAGTTCCGATTCGCCCTTGAGGTTGACGCTGTAATGGTCCTCATCGAATACCGCGTTGGCGGTTGCGGGTGAAGTCGCACCGAGCGGAATGGGAAAAGGCTTCACCACAAGACGCAATTCCGGGGGGTTGGCCGCCGGTTGCATGGCTTTGTGTGAAACCGAACGCCTGGGGTGTGGACTGGTGGGCGCATTCGGCTTGGGGATCGCCACCTCTATGGTCCCGATCTGCAGGTCTTGCTTCAACACCCCGGATTGCAGGGCCAGGAGATTGGTGCGTCCGCCGCCGGCCCAGGTTGGCGAGCCTGCCGGCTGCTTGCCAACGGAAAACACTCCTTCAAACTCGCCGGTTGCCGTGAGGTCCGCGGGCAGGTCCTTCTTGGCGTGGCGGGCAAACGCTACAATTCGCGCAGCCGGGATGCGCTCGGCGGAGATACTCAAATCGTACGCATCGCCAGCCCACCCTTGGGCATTGCCGCGAACTTCGAGCACGCCCGGACCAATCGGCGATTGGCACTGCAGGTCGTGCAATGCATCTTCGGGCGAGGAATAGGTTCCGGTGCAATGTACGAGCAGGCGCAAAGCTTCACCCAGCGCAATGTCGTAACGGCGAAAATCGTCAAGCTGCGCAGTGAGGGTGACGCCAAGCGCAGTCGGCGTCCCGGTCAAGGATGCGTTGGCGCGGACGTTGCCTCGCCACCCGCGGTCACGTCCATAGATCAGCTTGGTAAGCTCGCCAAGCGGACCGCCGCTGAAAATGAACTTGAGATCCAGCGGCGTCTCCCGCAAACTTGAAGCCCGTTGGAACCGTCCATCCAGTTTCAGGGTGCCGGTGTCGTGCACGTCCACATCGGTGCGCATGGGGCGCGCTTCCAACCGGATGCCCCATTGGGTTTCCGACTCCAGCCAAAAAGCAAAATCGGCATCGGTGAACGCAAATGCCTTTTTCACCTGGCCGAGCTTGAAGTTAATTCGCCCACTCGACGCTTCAACATAAGGGAAGCGCGGGCGCACTTCCGGACGGGTCTCGGTGGTGGGCGCCGAGCTGACCTGCGAGGCCCGTTCCACCAGTTCCTCCACGTTCCAGTGCCCGTCGGAACGGCGGACCAGGTTCAAGCTGGGACTGTCCAGATCAAGAGTCCCGATCTCCAGACGGCCACGCCAAAGTGAGGTCAGCCGAAGGAAAGCAGTGACGGTATCGGCGCGCAGCATCGGTTCCGCACCGTAGCTGGGGCTCTCAGCCACAACAAAATTGGACAGCACAATCCCAGGTCGAGGCAGAAGCTTGAGTGCAATGCGGGAAACCGTGACGTCGCGCCCCAGGGCCCGGCTGATGGCCTCCGCCACCCGGCTGCGATAACGGTTTACGTTCACGAACGGGGGCACCAGCACCGCCAGCAGAACGACCAGCAGGATCGCCCATGTCATTCGCCGTGCGGTGCGGCCCGGCATCAACGCACCACGTGGAACATGCGGGACCAGCGGGTCTGATCAAAGAAGTGCAACACGATGTTGAACAGCCACTGGATCCGATCTCCAAGGCCCTGCCGTTCGTACTCATCGCGCGGGGTGACGAACGACCAGTAGATGAACATGGGGCGTCCAATGACGTTCTCGCGCGGCACGAAACCCCAATAGCGGGAGTCGAGGCTGACGTCGCGATTGTCGCCCATGGCGAAGAGACTGCCCGGCGGCACTACCAAGTCGCCATTCTGCAGATGCGAGGGCATAGTGAGCCGCCACTCCGGGGTTACGTCTTCGTAGTCGCTGACCGGCACGCTGGGGAAATTATCGCGGTAGCCGTTGTAATCGCCTTTGCGGACCACATACGGCTCATCCAGGCGCTCTCCGTTGCGGTATACCGCTCCGTCCTGGAGATGAAGCCGGTCGCCCGGGATACCCATGACGCGTTTGACCACGTAGAGACCTGGTTGCGCCGGGGAGATGAAGACGAAGATATCGCCGTGACGAGGCTCACGATAGGGAATCAGCTTGCCGATCCAACTGGTTTTCGGGGCCAGCATCATGCGGTCAACGAACACGTGGTCCCCAATGAGCAGGGTATTCTCCATCGAACTCGACGGAATGGTGAAGGCTTGCAGCGCAAAGGTAATAATGAACAGCCCAGTCACCAGCACCATGGCGATCGAGGCGATAAACTCCGAAGTCGTCTCCTTCGGCTTTTCCGGCTTCGGCGCCTTCTCCGACGTTTCTGTTGGCCCGGCCTTCTTGGGCGCGGTCTTCACAATCTTTTTCGTGGTAGCCAAATGCGCTCTTCCTCGGGAATGTCGTGTCGCCTATTGCACGGTTCGCAGCATGCGGTGCCAGCGCAGGTCCTGCAACATGTGGGTAACATCGTATGCCAGACTCGAAAGTTTATCAGACGGAAGGCCGTCAGCGGCGGTGGAAGCGGACCGCCGCACCGACCAGTAGATCACCAAAGGACGGCCAACAATGTTTTCCGCAGGTACGAATCCCCAATAGCGGGAGTCGGAGCTGTCGTCGCGGTTATCTCCAAGCACGAAGAATGACCCTTCGGGAACGATCAGTTCACCGTCGTCGACTAGCTTGTGAACTTGTAGATACCATGGCGATGACATTCCCAGAACCAACAGATTGCCGGCTGGAAAATTGTCCCGGAATCTGTCTTGCTGCTCCCAATGAAAGGTGGCGTAGGCATCGTCCTGGCGGACCCCGTTGACGTAGACGTGTTTATCGATGAGCCTGACCCGGTCGCCAGGAACCGCCACCACGCGCTTAACGAAGTGTTGCCGCGGGTCGAGCGGATAACGAAAGACAACGATGTCCTGACGCTGTACGGGCCGGTAAGGCATGAGCCACCGCCAAAACGCCGAGTGTCCGTCGTGCACCTTGTCTACCAGCAGGTAGTCCCCGACCAGCAGGGTTTTCTCCATCGAGGGCGAGGGAATCTGGAAGGCCTGCATAATGAATGCGATGACAAAGACCGCGATCACGATAGTCGTAGCCAGCGATTGCAGGGAGTTCATGCCGCCCGAATGCCCGCGCGCAGTCTGCAGCGCGGCGGAAGCTTTCGGCTCCTGGACAACAGCCTCGGCAGATGAATCGGTACGGACTTCGTTCATGAATGTTCGGAGAACTCGGTGGGGGTAGCGTTGTCCCCGGAACCTCTCTTTAGCGATTGTAGAAAATCCCAAGCCTCCCGTGCAGCTCTTTGCTCGGCCAGCTTCTTGGTATTGCCCTCGGCGCGGCGGGCAAAGCCCTTATCTCCGTTGGGAGCGGCCGGAACCTGCGCCTCCATGGTGAATACCTTGCGATGGTCCGGACCTTCTTCCTTAATTAACACATAGCGCGGTTGCGAACGTCCACTGGCATGCACGGCTTCCTGCAACGCCGATTTGTAGTCAATCACCGGCAGCTTGTTGCTGCCGCCCTGGTGCACTTCCGCAAGGCCCGGTTCAAGAATCGATTGCTGAATGAAACGATGCGCCACTTTCAAGCCGCCATCGAGGAACAGGGCGGCAATGACAGCCTCCAGAGCATCCACCAGCAGCGCAACCTTGCTGCGGCCGCCGCTCCGTTCCTCGCCTTTTCCAAGGCGAAGGTATTGTCCAATCCCCAGTGCCCGTGCCGGACGAAGCAGATGGCGGGCGCTGACCAGGTACGCGCGCAGCTTGGAAAGTTCTCCCTCCTGGTATTCAGGAAAACGCTGGAAAAGTTCCCGGCTGACCACGAAAGCCAGGACCGCGTCGCCGAGAAATTCCATCTGCTCGTTATCGGGTGCCAGAGCAGGAGTTCCCCCCGCCGCGTTCTGCGACTCCAGCTCACGAGCATAGGAAGCGTGAGTTACGGCCTGCTCCAGAAGAGCCCGGCGCTCGAAGCGATGTCCGAGAGCTTTCTCCAGCGCGGAGAGGTTATGAGGTCCGGAGTTCATTTGCATTCGCTGGTCTGGGTGACTGCTGCAAAAAAATCACGTTCGGATAGCGCGGGCCTGAACCTGGATTATTCAACAGCGTAAGTAATCTGGAGTGTCCCCGAGCCACGACTCGTTTTGAGTTGGCACAGTGGAACAATCGCGCAAAATCCAGCCCCGCAGGGGCGGAATTGATTTTAGCCCAGGGCGTCAGCCCTGGGTAAAGTGGGGAAAATTAACGAGTCCCTTCAGCGACGGCACAGACCCGAAGCCGCGGTCGTTCCTCCTCAATGCGGCGGACTCGGCGGTGTCTGAGCCGGCGCAGGCTGAGCCGGCGCCTGCGTTGTCGGCGTGTCCGGAGCAGGCGTAACTGGAGCAATACTGCTTGGAACCGCTGGCGGACTGCCGGCAATCAGCTTCTGCAGCCGGGCTTGTTGCTGCTTGGCCAGGTTCTGTGCCGCGCTTCCCGGCGGCGCATATTGCGCGGCCTTATTGGCCGATTCGAGTGCCTCCGGATACTGCTTCAACTGGTCCTGCGCCACCGACAGACGCAGATATACCACCGCTTCCGGTTGCGCCTTGCTGGCATCCACCGCTTTCAAGAACTGCTGCTCGGCGGTGGCATAATCTTTTTTGTTCAGGTTAACCATACCCAGCGTGTCATAGGCCATGGTCAGAATGCTTGCCTTGACCGCCGCGACCCGATCAGGCGGCGCGTTTGGCGGCACCAGGAGTCCGCCAATGTTGTCGATCGCGCCCTGGGCATCCTTGGCAGCTTCGGCGAGACGCTGGTCGCGGTCCATATCGGTGTCGCGAGTGCCCTCCACTAACGCGGAGCCGACCTGTACCAGAGGAACGGGGTTGGTCGGATCCGCCGCTATGGCTTTGCGCCCGGTTTCGATCACCTTCTCCGAATTGTTGGCCTGACCGTACAGGTTCATAGCGCGAATATAGACTGCCGCCTTCAGGTCGCTGTTCGGGTACTTCGCAGCGAAAGCGTTTGCCGCAGCTTCCATTTGGGCAGGGTCAGTCTTGCTTGCCGCATCCTGGTAGGCCTTAAATTCGTCCTGCGTCTTCGCCTGGGGTAGCTTGTGCCCGCCAGCCGTGGAAGACGGCGTCTGCGGATTGTTGGAGGAAGCGCTTGGCGCACCGCTCGGCGATTGGTTCGGAGCGCCGCCCAGCGTCTGCGGCTGTGCGTTAGGATTGGCGGCCTGATTCTGGGCCGGCGTCATCTGGGCCGTCGCCGTCAGGGCCAGCAGCAGCGTTACCAGTATTGCGAAACTCGATCTCATTACTACGTGTCCTTTCTGGGGGAAGAAACGCTGGCCTTCCCGTCACTGCGAAGCTATTGCTGCTCCCGCTTTACGTTTGGGGGCTGGTAGGGTTCTTCGATCCCGCGCTCTGCCGCTTTTCTGGTGTCCGCCGACGCATCCCCCGCGCTGAGTGCCGCCTGATATTGCGCGAGCGCGTTTTCCCTTTGCTCCTGCAAATCCAGAATGCGCCCCAAATAGATGTGGCACCAGGCTGCCATGCGAGGGTCTTTCGCCGCATTCAACGCCTTTTGAAAGTTGTCCTGCGCACCCTGCATGTTACCGCTCATGGTGGCTGCCCGAGCCAGCACGAAATACGCTCGCGCCGGGTCTTCCTTTTCATGGAGCGCTTCTTCCGCCAGCTTCTGTGCGCCCGCGGGATCGCCGCTCTCCAGTTCCCGCTCGGCCAAATCCACCTTCTGTTGAGTTGCAGGTTTCGCGGCCCGCATCACCTCGGGCGCAGCTTGCGACGCAAACTCGATCTCGCTGGCGCGCTTCTTTTCGCGATCCACGTCAACATTGTGCAGCCAGTCCGGGAAGGCATCCTGTAAACCCGTGTTTTCCTTCTCGAAGCCCCGCAATTCGTCGTAGAAGAACCCGGTGAAGATGAAGCCCTCGGCTTCGTCCCGCCGTAACATGGCCTGGCGTTCCTTCTCCGGCAATTTGGGATCGGACGGAGTACGCGCCTCGATAGCCCGAATCACACATTCGACCACCAGTAGCCCAGGGTCAAGCTTGTAGTCCTCCGCCATGGGCGCTTTCTGTACCGCTACCAGCACGGGCTTCAGGCGTTGCAGCCCCGTCGCCCGTTTGGCAATCAGCGGGTCGAGCACGAAATGCAGATAGGTGTGCCGCAGAGCGTCCATGTGGAGGTTGTCGCCGCTGGGAGAGATCACCAGGTAGTAATAATCCTGAAGATAATTGCGCGAGTTCACTTGCCCCGGCGCGCTCATCGGTTCCAGATATACGGTGAAGTTGCGGCCCAGATATCCGGCAAGCGGCATACGCAGGTAGGTGTCGGTTGAAGTGATCATATGCGCGACCGGCCCGTGGTAGCGGTCGATCAGGGCAAGATATTCAGGTTGGTGCTTGAGCCAGATGGAATGCAGGTTGGCAGCGGCATAATACTGCTTGAGCAAGGGTAGGAACCCCAACACGTAGGTCGAATCCGGAGGCATGTCGGATTCCTTGACTCTGGGAGTGAAATCAGGTGGGGGCCCCAGGTACAAAGCCAGCGAAACATATTGCGCCAGGTCGTGCGCTCCATCGCTCTGCTGATGATCGCGATAGAAGCGGCACATCTCCTTTGCGGCGGCGGCAGCGGCCGGCGATTTGCTCGCCTCCACGAGGTCGGCCCGAACTTCCATGCGGATGGACGATGACGAATGCAATTCCTGGTCGTATCCGCAGACGTTCAGGGCAGCCACCACGCTGAACAACGTCTCGCTCACGTCGAGCGTGGCCTTGGACTGCGCCCTGGCGGCGCAGGCAAGCGACGCCAGCACAAGCGGCAGCACAAATGAACGGCGACAACAGCCCAGAAGAGCCTCCTGACACAATTTCGACGGGGAATCAGTTTCTACAGTTTACGAACAGAGTATATGGCGCGCAAATCGGCGAGCGGGCGGTGTCCCAAGAGACGCCAGCACGGAAAGGTCATCACTACCCCTTGACCTGTACCTTGGAAAACGACAGGACCACCCGGCTCGCCGTGGGCTGTCCGAAGGCGGTTGCCGGATGAAAGGTGGTGAAGATCAGCATGTTCTTCAGTTGCGGCAGAATGGACGCTTCGTTTTCCGGAGCCGACAGGATACGGTAATCCTGCACCCGGCCATCGCTTCCGACGTAGGCCTCCACAATCAGCGACTCCGAGTTGGCCACGCCCGACAATTCGAAAGGAGTGAATTGCAATTCCGCAGGCGTGTAAAGCCCGGTCGGCACGTCGTTAGACGCCCTCACTTGCGCGGGATAGAGGAAACTGATCAGCAGTCCAAAAAAGATCAATGTGGTCACTATGCCGGCGGTGGCCGGAACCATGGTTGCATTGAATGCATTCTCCCAATGCACCCGCAGCATCTCCCATCGCGAACGTTGGGAGGTCGCCAGTTGCTGTGACACCGCGACGCGAAGCCTAAGGGCCAAGTCGGGTGGGGCCACCTTTCGCCCCAGCGATCCAACCAGCATCTGAATCCGCTGTGCAGACGAATAATCTCCGGCGCACTCCTCGCAGTCCCGCAAGTGTCCATTCACCTGGGTCAATTGGCTGCGCGTTACCGCGCCGTCCAGGTACGACGACATGAGACCCTTCGCAACTGAGCACTTCATGGCATGACCTCAACCTTCTGACCACCCACTGAACCACCCTTGCGCTGTCTTCTGTTGCGCGCCACGTCCGGATCCATTCCGAAATCCTGCAGGTGGCGCTCGATGCGTTTTCGCAGCGCGTCGCGTCCACGCACCAGCCGTGACTTCACCGTCCCCAGAGAGACATCTGTCACCTCGGCGATTTGCTCGTACGACAGTTCCTCAATGTCGCGCAAGATCACCGTCGTCCGGTACGGTTCGGTGATGGCCTTCAGTTCGCATTCCACCCGAGCCCGTAATTCTTCGTCATACACGTTTTGCAGTGGAGACTTGCCCTCATCCACCAGCGTGTCCTTCATTCCCAGGCAATGCTGGTCGTCTCCGTTCCCGCTCGCCGGCTCGATCGACAGCTCCTGGACTTTATGGCGGAACCACCAGCGGCGATGATTGGAAGCCTCATGCACCGCAATCCGGTAGATCCAGGTCTTCAGGCTGGAGTCGGCGTTGAAATTCCTGATCCCGCGAAACACCTTGATAAATACTTCCTGGGTGGTATCGGCGGCATCGGACGGATCGTCCAGAATCCGGTATACCAGGCTGTAGACCGGTTGGTTATAGTGCGCGATGAGCCAGTAAAAAGCATCTTCCGATCCAGCCTTCAATTCGGCCACGATCGCGGCTTCCGCGGTGCGGACATCCAGCGCACTTGCGAGGTCACTCAATATTGTTGCTCCCGCCATGCAGGCGTGCCTCCATGATAAATAGATTCGGAGCCCGCAACAACCTCGCGCGACCATCTCGTCGCTACCACCACCCCGTTTTCAGCAAACCCATCCATCTCGCCTTAGCTGCACAGCGCGGCTGGTCCTCGGGGTAGGACTTGATGAGATAGACCCCGGATGGGCTGCAAATGTTCCCGTCAAAGCTTTAAGGTTTGGGAGAAGGAGCTCCGGCGCCGGTGCCGTCTTTGGATTTTGCGGATGCGTCGGAAGGCGAACTGCCGCTGGAGGCTGCCGGCTTTTTCTTCTTGTGCACCGTCTTCTTTGGCGGCTGCGTATCATCCACGACAACCTTCTTGGGAGGCGCGGCCGCAGCGGCCTTTTGGTAAGCGCGAACCTGCGTCCGTAACTGATACAGCTCGGACTGCGTCGAGGAAGTCAATCGTTCCAGCGCATCTCCCAGGCTGCGTCGCACGGAATCGATGGTTTCAAGTTGGCGCGCCAAGGCCTCGTAGTCACCCCTTGGCCCGAAGGCTCCGCTAGCTTCGGTCAGAGATGCGAAGACGTCGTACAGCGCGTTCAGATTGCGATAGAGCTTGAATTCGGCAGTCATGTCCTGAGGCGCCGATCGTACAGCGGCGATTAGTGCAGGCAACGCGGAGGTGAGGTTTCGCTGGACGGAATCGGCGTTGGCTTGGGCTTGCCGTTTGGATTGTCCATCCGCCTTCCATTTGTCGATTCGCATGCGGCCGAGATCAAGCGTGGCCTGCGAGGCGGCGGCCTGCAGTCTGTCCAAATCGGGCAAAACCGAGACCATCGATGCACTGCCCGGCGGCGGATGCCCCGGCGACGCGGATGCGCCCGGGGTATTTGCTGAAGTCTGCGCCAACGCTGCAGCGCCCGCGAGAAAAAGGCACAGCAAGGACAATCTCATGTTCATCTTCTGCTCCCAGCAAGGAGGATCTCAGACGCCAGCCGCAGACGAGGTGGAGGAGATGAGACAGGCTTCACAGACCTACTTGGATGTTACCGCACGACATCGTGGCTGCGCTCGCAAATAGGGAAACGCGCACTGCCAACCCTTGTGCCCCCATTTTGCATCTGAGGAAGATTGGTGGATTTTCTCTCTCTACCCTAGCAGGTTTTTCTGAAATTATGATCGCCGAGCGTTGATCCGACGTCAATGGGAAGGGCCCCAGAAACTATGCCTGCCAGCGCATTGCACCACGAACGCAAGAACGAGGTGCGGCCTGTACCAATCCGCGCACATTGTCCAAATTCTATGGGGCTTGACATTCCGCCCCAGACACAGCACTATGCTGTCGCAGATTTGGTGCAATCCCAGTACCCAGGAATGGTAAGAATATGGCGTCTTCCGTTTGGTCCGGATATCTAACGTTTGGCCTCATCTCCATGCCGGTGCGTTTGTTCGCGGGCGCGCGTAGCAATCACATCTCCTTCAACATGCTGCACCGCGATGACAACACGCGCCTCAAACAGCAGCTCTGGTGCCCGCATGACGAGCGCGTCGTGGAACGCAACGAGATCGTCAAGGGCTACGAGTACCGCAAAGGCGAGTACGTCATCATCGAGCCGGAAGAGATCAAGAAGATCGAGCCCAAAACCGCGAAGGCGATGGAGATCCTGGAGTTCGTGGAGTACAAGGAAGTGGATCCCATCTACTTCGAATCGTCGTATTTTCTTGTGCCGGATGAAGCTGGCCGCAGGCCGTACGCGCTGCTGACCAAGGCGATGGAAGAGACCGGCTACGTGGCCATCGCCAAGCTCACCATGCACAACCGCGAATACACGGTGTTTCTGCGGCCTCATGCCGGCGGGCTCATGCTGCACACCATGTACTACAGCGATGAAGTGCGGCAGTTAGAAAGCTTCGGCCCCGTCGACGTCGAATTGAAAGACGCCGAGGTCAAGGTCGCCCATCAATTGATCGAAGCGCTCGCCGGCAAATTTGAGCCGGAGAAGTATCACGATACCTTCGAGGAAAACCTGAAGCAGCTCATCAAGGCGCGTCTGGAAGGGACTGAAGTCACCGCCGTGGAGAAACCCCGCAAGCTTGCTCCTGTAGTTGACCTTATGGCGGCACTTAAGGAAAGCCTGGCACAAATGCCCAAGAAGCCTCCGCAACGCGTAGCGACCGCGGAAAGGGAATCGGAGGTAAAAGTGGTGAAGAGGTCGGCCAAGAGTCCACGGCGAAGGTCCGCTGCGTGATGCCGTCAGGCCGGAACGTGATTTGCGGCATGGTCAAGTGACCCGTCCTGCTAAATAGCACGATTCCATACGTTCCAAGGTTGCCATGCGGTATTCTACGGGTATCTTGAGCGCCCGAATGAAACCGCCGCCTGAGAGCCCCATCCGCATTGCGGTGGTGGGAAGCGACCCGCTTCGCTTCCTTGGATTTCGGGCGATATTCTCCTCCGAAGAACACTTTCGGATACGCTCTACCGCCATCCCGGCGATCTTGAGTTCTCCTGACGATGACATCATCCTGATAACCTCCAGTGACGGAGCCGCATTCTACTCGGCTATGTCGTCGTTAAAGGCCGTGCGTCCCACCATTCGAATTGTTGTCACCGGGATAGGTACGAGCGACGAAGAGATTCTGCGGGCAATTGCGGCGGGCGCGAAAGGTTATATCGCAGAGGATGCAACGCCCAGCGAATTCAAGCACGCCATCCGCGTGGTGCACAGTGGTTCGGTGTGGGCGCCCCGGCGGGTACTGTGCACCTTCATCGAACGCGCAACCGCATCTCCTCGCAAGATGCAACCTCAAGGGGAAGACAAGATCAGCGAACGTGAGCGTGAAGTGTTGAAGTTGCTGGTTGCGGGCCACTCCAACAAAGAAATCGGGGACGCGCTCGGTATTGAAGAGCGTACCGTTAAGGCGCATGTCAGTCAGCTCATGCGCAAGGTGGGAGTGCAGAACCGGATCGCTTTGTCGGTCCACGCCGTCACTCATTCGCTGCTCTCGTAGCCTCCGTAATCCGCTACGTAACCGCTGGTTATTCAAACAATTCAATAAGTTCCGGAGACGAGTTACCTGCACCTCCGATAGTTACGAAAGTTCAATTACTTCGCCTGACCTTCCGTTACTTGACCGAATTCGGCGACGACTGCATACTGCACTCACCTACCACAGAACCTGGGAGAAAGGGTTGGAAGAGGTTACGAGGGTCTCCTCTTCCAGCCCTTCGTTTTTGCAATCAACCCCATCTGAGCGGGCAATAACCATCCGGACGAACTGGGCTGTCTTTCTATCCACCGCAACCGGGTCACTAAAGAGTAACCAGTGGTCACCTTTCTTCAGGCGCGATATCCCATCGAACCCTCGTAAGATGAGTGCAGCCGCCACAGGCTGGCGGAGCACACTGTCCTTGATCGGAGTTGAGTCATGAAAAAGATTGTCGCAGTAGCGCTATTGATTTTTTCGATGAACACCTGGGCCTGGAGCCAGAACCGAAATGCGCAAGTGGATCGCGTGCAAACGGCGAGCACCGTGCTCAGCCAGATCATGTCTGCTCCTGATCGGGCCATTCCTGATGGAATCCTGTCGGGAGCCAAATGCATCGCGATCGTTCCCTCCATGCTGAAGGCGAGTTTTCTATTCGGTGCAAACTATGGCAAGGGTGTAGCCACCTGCCGCACCGAGCATGGCTGGAGCGCGCCGGTGTTTTTCAAAGTGACCGGCGGCAGTTTCGGATTCCAGGCGGGCGGTCAGGCTTCCGATCTGGTCCTGATCATCCGCACCGATGACGGCATGCAGCACCTGCTGCAAAGCAAGTTCAAGTTGGGAGCGGACGCTTCCGCGGCAGCCGGGCCGGTGGGCCGCGATGCTCAGGCCATGACCGACCTTACCTTGCGCGCCCAGGTGCTGACCTATTCGCGCTCGCGAGGATTGTTTCTCGGTGTCTCCTTGAGCGGCGGTGTCATTCGCCAGGACGACAGTGACACTCGCGCCTTCTATGGCGGCAAGGACTGGACATTCTACTCGCTGCTCAACGGGCAGGTTCCCGCCCCGCAGGATTCTATGGTTCTGCTGAACATGGTTGAGAAGTATGCTCCCACGCCCAAGGTTCGCGCGCAGGCTGCACCCGCACCTGTCGTAGCCGCTCCGGCCGTTGGGGCCGCGCCAGTCGAGGCGCCTACGACAGACTCGCCGGCAACACCTGCTCAAGCGCCGGCAGCGACATCGGATTCGACGACGGACGAAGAACCAGCGGCCCCCTCGGCCGCGATGCCAAGTTCGACTACGGCGCCGCCCATCGCGGCTGTGTCGGCTAGCAACCCAACTGTCAATCCTTGAAAAGCAGCGGCGCAAAGAGCGGTGGCTGTGGCCACCGCTTTTCTCATGGGTACGAAGTCGCATCCAGCAACGGGTTTGACCTGGTTTTTTCGCGGTGCTACCGTCAAACTAACACCCTCATGCGCCACAGGTTGCAGTACATTCCGGTCGCGCTGCTGGTGCGCCTGATCGGCGCCTTGCCGCGTCCCTTCGCTCGTGGATGCGGCATCCTGCTGGGCGGAGCCATGTACCATCTGCACCGCCGCCTGCGTCGGGTCGGGCTGCGCAATCTCCAGCTGGCATTCCCGGAAAAACCGGCGAAAGAACGCCGCCAGATTCTGCGCCGAGTCTTCGTCTCGTTGGGACGCCTGCTGGGCGAAGCTTGCCTCTTCCCCAGCTACACCAGGGAAAACGTTTCTCAGGTTGCCGTGTACCAGGGCTTCGAGAATTTCGAAGCGGCCGAGAAGCGCGGCAAGGGTGTACTCTTCCTCACCGGCCACTTTGGAGGATGGGAGGTCGGTTCGTTCTTCCACTCACTGCAAGGGCACCCCATGAAGATTGTGGTGCGGCCGCTCGACAATCCTTACGTGGACGCCCTGGTTGCGCGCTATCGCGGCCTCCACGGCAATCAGATGCTCGGCAAGGATGAATTCGCCCGCGGCTTGCTGGCAGCCATGCGCAACAACGAAACCGTGGGCGTCCTGATGGACACCAACATGACCCCGCCGCAGGGCGTATTTGTGAACTTCTTCGGTGTTCCCGCCTGCACCGCCAGCGGCGTGGCGCGGGTGGCGCTGCATACCGGGGCGGCAGTGGTTCCGGCGTTCACCATCTGGGACCCGGTGCTGCGCAAATACCGCGTGGAGTTCGACCCCGCGGTGGACCTGGTACGAACCGGCGATCATGACGCCGATGCCATTACCAATACCGCACTTTTCAACAAGATCATTGAAGACCACGTGCGCCGCTATCCGGATCAGTGGCTCTGGGTGCATCGGCGATGGAAGACCAGGCCGCCAGGTGAGCCGCCGCTGTACTAGGCTGGAGATCGATCATTCCTCATCCTTCGGGGCTCATTCTTCTGTTAGAAGACACTGACCCGGTCTCCTGCGATGGACCTCCGGCTCATGCGATACTGGCCGAGGACAAGTGACAAGTCTCTTCCATTCAAGGGGTTTGCCTGCCGCTGTCGTGGCCATCGGGTTTGCGGTCATTGCCCGAACCCTGGGCGCCGTGACCGACGGCGGAGCGCTGATGGGCGT